>Ga0116185_1003422_pt1 | contig 13735 bp, 10 predicted proteins | sample AD_JPNNA7_MetaG_FD_89754 | JGI IMG/M metagenome (GOLD analysis project Ga0116185, IMG submission 89754) | Active sludge microbial communities of municipal wastewater-treating anaerobic digesters from Japan - AD_JPNNA7_MetaG | ecosystem: Engineered > Bioreactor > Anaerobic > Digestate | place... | reverse complement strand
TGCTCAAATCGAGGAGGGCCTTCGAGAGGACCTCTTCATAGTTCCGGTAGCGCCAGAGATAGAGCCTCGATCCCGGATCGAGGATCATGGGCTTGTACTCGCCTGGCATGCCCACGACCGGCGACGAGATAAGAGACCTTCTCCACTTCTCGAGGGACGGGCACTCGAGCACTGTCCCCGATCCTTCTTTCTCGAAGAGAGTCCGGCCTGCATGGGAAGCGAGATCGATGCAGATGTGCCCCTGCCGGGTGTACATGCTCACCAGCACGGAGGCAATGAAGAGTTCAGGATTCTCCGACCCGGAGAGCTTCTCCATGAGGCGGGCGAAATGGAGGTCTATGTCGGAAAAAGACCCGGGCAGGGGTTCAGGAGCGGGCGCCTCCCCTGCCCTTGCGTCTGCCCTGTCGTCACTCTCGTTCAAGATCATGCCCGTCACCTGTCAATCGAGTCCGGAATACACGAGCTTATCGCTCAAATCCCTGATGAGGCCTTCGGATGGGACCCTCCGGTAAATACCATAATTCCGGCCCTGCACCGGGTCAACCCCCCTGATGAACACATAGATGACCCCTCCGAAGTTCCGGGAATAGGAATAGCCTCGAACGCGTCTCTGCAGGTAGCGATGGAGCGCCAGGCTGTAGAGGTGGTACTGCAGGATGTAATAGCTCTTTTCCATGGCTGCATCCAGCGACGTCTGCCCATAGTCTTCGATACGCGCTCCGAGATGGTTCGATTTCCAGTCGAGGAGGTAATATTTCTCCCCCCGGGCGAACACCAGGTCGATGAACCCTCTCAAGTATCCGGTGGCCTCGTCGAACCTCAATTCCTCTACCATGCGCGGAAACTCCGGAGGAACGATCCCTTCCCCATGATCTCTGAAGGCCTTTGCGAGGGCATCCTTCGATATACGGGCTACGGGCAGGTAGAACTCGAGCTCACGCAGTGTCTCTGAATTCCCGATCGACGAAAGGCTGAAATCCCCTATCCTGACATCGAGCACCCTCCTCACCGTATCGGCGAGCGCCTCCTCCCACAGACGCTCGAACCCGTGGGCATCGAGCGCCTCCCTGACAAGCTCCCTGATCTCGCAGTCGTCTGCCTGGAAATCGAGGAGCTCGAATATCTCATGGATCATGATGCCTGCCCTGGCGCCTTTCGGAAAGCTGAGAATGTCGTATTTCCCTGTCCGCTCTGCGTCTTCCCTGTCTTGAGAGCCGGGGAGAAGGGCGTCGCGGTCTGCATCGGAGAAGGCATGGCCGAGGCCCGAGACCATGGACGAGAAGCTCGTCACCCTCCACGACCGGTCGATCTTCCCGGCGAAATGCCTGCAGGCGATCCTCGCCCCGTCCCGGATACGGTGCTCGTAGTGCAGGGGGACCTTCAGGGGAAGGTCCTGGACGAGGATACGGGCCTCCCGGGAGGCGCACCGTTCCATGAGCTCGCGCTTTAAGGTGTCGTCGTCGGGCTTTGCGGGCGGCAGCGCCTCCCGGCCGTCATTCATTCTCTCCTCGTCCCGCCTGCGGAAGAGGTACGACAGGGCCGACGATTCGCCCTTGTTGAACCTTCCCCATACGAGGTAGCAGCGGTTCCTCGCCCGGGTCAGCGCCACGTAGACGAGCCGCATGTTCTCGGCGAGGAGCTCCTTTTCGGCAAGGAGCCGATGGTCATCCAGGCTGTCCGATCCGACATCGAGAAAGGCGCGATAATCGTCCTCGCCGTCGTGAAAGGCGATGTCCACGGCATCGCGGAGGGCTGAAGAGCCCCAGAGGAACGGACAGAATACAATGGGAAACTCGAGGCCCTTGCTCTTGTGCACCGTGATGATCTTCACGGCGTCGTCATCGCTCTCGAGCCTGAGCTGGTGCTCGTCCGACCTCGGCATGGCAGGGTCCCGCCTCTGGTTGAGCCATTTCAGGAGCCCCCGCATCCCGAGCTTCTCATGGACGGACGCCTCGTTGAGGATCTCGGAGAGGTGGAGAAAGTTCGTGAGCATGCGCTCGCCCCTCGGCCCGGCAAGGAGGCGGGCCCTCACGTTCTCTTCGGTCGCGAGGCTCCTGAACATCCTCATGAAGCCGAACGTCGCCCAGAGGTCGTGGTAGCTCCTGAACCGCTCGATCCATTTCTCCAGCTTCCCCTCGTCCCTCGAGAGGGAATCGATCTCCTCCGCATCCAGCCCGAACAGGGGACCTGCGAGTGCAGCTCGAACCAGGGGCTCTGAATAGGGCTGCGCGACTGCCTTCAGGAGAAACTCCATCTCGCGTGCCTCTTCGGTGTCGAAGATGTTCTCTTCGCTGGAGATCACGCAGGGAATGCCGCAGAAGGCAAGCACGTCCTTGAGCAGCCTTCCCTGGCTGTTCTCCCTGACGATGAGCGCGATGTCTCTGGGCATGACCTGCCTCGAACCCAGGCGCACCTTGCCCTCTCCTCCCTGGTTGAGAAGTCGCGACACCTCCCATGCCACGGCCATCGAGATCCTCTTTTCCGCATCGTGCCTGCTGAGAGGAGAGGACGGGTTGCCCGGAACGTACCAGATGGTGAGAGGGGCACCGTCCCTGTCCTCGAGGACCTCCCTCGCCGGCACCTCTGCAGGAGAGACAGGCTCGAAAGAGATCTCGTCGAACACGAACGGGAGCTCTCTGCTGAACACGTGGTTGAGGGCCTCGAGGAGCCCGGGCTCGCTCCTCCAGTTCCTGTCGAGGGTATGCCGCGAGTCCTGTGCTACATGCCGGGAGGCATTGAGGTAGGTGAAGATATCGGCCCCCCGGAAGCTGTAGATGGCCTGCTTCGGGTCCCCGATGAGAAAGAGGGTCGATTTCGAGAAAAAGGCCTTGAAGATCTCGTACTGGATCGAGTCGGTATCCTGGAACTCGTCGATGAGCGCAGCCCGGTACCTCTCCGACAGGGTCTCCCTCAAGGCTGTGCCCGAAGCGGATGAAAGGGAACGATAGACCTTGAGCAGAAGGTCGTCGAAGTGCACGAGGCCAAGCTGCTCTTTCTTTTCCGGGAGACGCTCTCTGACGTACCGGAAGAACTCGGTCTTGAGCCAGACGAGGGCCTGGTCCATCCGCTCGCAGAGGGCATCGGCCTCCGCTTTCAGGTTATCGCAGAGAATGAAGAGCTCGTGGTCCGGTGCAGAAAAGCCCTTTTTCATCGACCCTTCAATAGTCGATGAGGTGAATCTGGTGAAACCACTGAAGAGAGGAAGGCTGAAGCCTTCGGAGGAAATATACGCATCCATTTCTTCGAGCAGGCCGGGGATGCTGTCCTGCCTGTACAGTTTGCGCTTGAGGCCGGGGTCGTTCATGAGAATGTATGCAACCTCATCCCGCGTATGCAGCCAGGAGCGCCGCAGCATCTCGAAGCGCCTCCTGTAGGAAGCGAGGAGAGGTTCTAACCCGGGCTTTTCGATCTCGGGGATGACCGTCACATCGAGGCTCGCCTTCCTGAAGAGCGTCAGGAAAAAGCCGAAGGTGTACTTGGCGTTTGCAGCATAGTGAACGAGCTCGGGCGGCATTCCGTCATAGAAGTGCAGGCGGTAGAAGTCGCCCACGACGGCTTTGAGCAGGTCGGCCTGATCGGTTATGAGCTCGTGCTCGAACAGGCTCCTGCTCTCGAACGCCATTTCGCTCAAAACACGCCGGCAGAACCCGTGGATCGTGAAGATGGCTGCCTCGTCGAACCGTCTCAGAGCGAATTCGAGGGCCTGGATCGCATGGTCGTGCCTGCTGTGGCGCGACAGGAGCTCTGCAAGGAAAGGATCGTCGCTCCTGCCGGATTCGAATGCGCCGAGGGCTGCGCGGATCTTCTCCCTGATCCGCGTTTTGAGCTCATCCGTGGCTGGAACCGTATAGGTGACCACGAGGATCTCTCGGACATGGAGCGACTTCTCGAGGAGGAGCCTGATGTAGAGCGAGGCTATCGTATACGTCTTGCCCGTGCCCGCGCTGGCCTCGATGAGGTGGGTGCCTTCGAGGGGAATGCCGAAGAGCTCGAGGGGCTTCATGGTCATCCCGACCTCCTGTGGTCGAGCAGGGGGGTAAGGAGATCCATGGCGACTTCCTCGAACTCCTCATCGAGCGGGTTCTTTCCCTGAAAGCAGATCCGGCAGGAGAGGTCCTCGGAATCGCCCCTGCTGCTCCGGTTTCCCTCCCAGGCGGCAGCAGCCCTTTTGAGCCTTTCTTCGCGGGAGTCTCCCCCTCTCTTTCCCGTGCCTGCGTACTTGAGCGAGGTCTCGGGGAAGAACGGCAGAGGGTGAGTCAACCCCTGCCAGTAATACTTCAGTATCACGGCGAGAATATCGCGGCAGCTTTCGGCCGGGCGGAACTCGATCGTCCCGTCGCGGGCGATGCAGCAGGTTTCGGCGTCCGGTCTCGCAGACACGGAGCACAGGACCAGGTGGTGAATCCAGGCGGAAAAGAGGTCCGAAGCCCTCATCCGTGCCGGGCGGTAGCGTACGATCCTGGCCGTTCCGTAGGTATTGAGTGAACCGGTCAGGGTAAAGGGCCCGAGGGTGAGCTCGAAAGCCTGAGATGCACTCTGCAGGCCCGATATCCGGCCGGTGACCGTCCGGACGAAGGACTCGGATTCAGATCTGATCTTCGAAAAGAGGACATCCCCGGGGAGCCCGTGGGGAAGAAGCCCGCTCATCCTCATCATGCGGTACGAGCGCTCGTGATCGAGGCCCCCGAGGAGATGGGCGACGTGCTCCTGCCTGAGACGGTAGATATTGAGCTCGCTCAAGTCGACAGGCTCGAAATCGTCAAGGGAAGAGGAGTAGTCCGATATCCCCATGAGAAGCCTCCTCGTGAGGAGGAATTTCGACGGGTTCCTGTAAAACTCGCACAGAAGGCCGATATCGAGGGTCTTCCACTCGTCCCCGGGCTCGGGCAGCCTCCCGACCATGAATATCCTGTCCTGCCTGCCGCCTTCGATGAGCTGTGAGGCGGCAGCGGCGTTTTCCCGGGAATAGCTGAACAATGGCCCGTCCCCGGAGAAATACCGCGGGCTGAATGCCTGGAGGGGATGGCGCCTCGAAACAGCTTCGCCTGCGGGCCTCCCGTCTTCCGTTCGAAATCCGGCGTCGAGGTAATCCATGAGGGTGCTCACCGGGGTGCACGGAGGGATGGGGGCATTGTCCTGTATGCTCTGGCCGATGTAGCTCACGTACAGCACCATGCGGGCCGACAGCAGGGCCTCGAGGAACATGTAGAGGTCCTTGCTCCGCCTGTTGCAGTCGCCCCTGCGGGGCATGTGCGCGATGAGGTCGAACCCTTTCGGGCGCTGCTGCCTCGGGAAGTCGGCATGGTTCATCCCGAGCATGCATACCACCTTGAAGGGAATGCTCCTCATGGGTATCATCGCACAGAACGTGACCCCCCCGGAGAGGAAATTCCTCCCCTCTTCCACTCTCCCCACTGATTCCCCGAAATACGTTCTCACGACCTCGAGGCTTAAGTTCCCGTCGAGCCCGATATCGTCCTGAACATCCTTAAGCCGTTTGAAGATCGATCGGATCATGTTCGCCTCGGGCACGAGCTCATCGTCGATCACGAAGAGTCTCTCGAACAGGCTCACGAGCAGCTCCGACCACTCCTTCGGAGAATGCATCTCTTTAAGCGTTCGGATGCACGCAAAGAGCGTCGTGAGATAGGTGACGAACGATCCCAGGACCTCCGAGGAGTCTCCCTCGATATCGTCATAGGGGAGGATCGAGCCGAAGCCCTCTCCGGCCTTCGACGGCATGGCGTAGCCGAGGAGCAGCCTTTCGATGCCGAAGCTCCAGGTGTTCTCGTTCACTTCGGGCAAGCCCGACTCGCGCTTCCAGGAGGCATCGAGACCCCACCTGATTCCTGTCTCCTGCACCCAGCGGTGTATGGTCTCGAGGTCCTCTTCCCTGAGGCCGAATCTTTTCCTCAGCGGCCCGGTCTCGAGGAGCGAGACCACCTTCGGGGCTTCGAACCTGCCGAGGCTCAGGTCGAAGACGGCGAGCAGGGTATCGGCGAGGGTGCCAGATGTCTTCAAGGACCGGTCCACGATGGTGAAGGGAATGTAGGCCGGGCTCTGGCGCGGCACATCGAACACGGCCTGGACGTAGGGGATGTACGTTTCGATATCGGGAGACATGACCACGATATCCTCCGGCTTCAAACCCGGGTCCTCGTCGAAGAGGGAAAGGAGATTGTCCTTGAGCACCTCAATCTCCCTCATGGCGCTGTGGCAGGAATGGATCTGAACGGAGCGGTCTCTCTTCGAAACGATCCGAACGTCTTCAGGCTGAGGATTCCTGAGGTCGAGGATGTCGGCCTGCACCCATTCGAGCAGGCTCTCCCCCTCGACATCCCTGAAGAGGTCGACCTCTTCGGGCTCGTAATCCTGGAGGAGATCGAAGAGGTCCCTTCCCACCCCTCCGAGAGCGGCAAGGAGGCTGTTTCCCTCCTCGAGGTAGAGGTCATCCGCCGCCTCCCGGTAGAGGATGGTCATCCTCGCTATCTCGCTTTTTGGCCGTATGTCGCCCCAGTACTGGCGGCAGGGATTCAGGAGATAGAAGTGGACCGGAATGAAAAAGGAAAGGGCATGGAACACCTCGAGGTAAAACCGGGGGAGGTACGAGATCCCGAACAGGGAGATCCTTTCCGGGAGATCCCCGATGCAGGAAGGACCCAGCGATTTGAGGAACCTGTCCCGCAAGGCCGCCGGGTGCTCCTGCTCGTGGTTTGAGGATACGGCCTTCCAGAGGAGAGCCTGCCAGCGCTCCAGCCTGCCGAGCTCATCGGGCATCGAGAAGCGGCCTTCCTGCCAGCCGAGCACCATTTCGGGACGGAAGATGGCGTAGCTGTCATACACTTCAGCCAGGCACGAGCTGAGCTGATAGAGCTTCACGCCTTTCGCGTCGTCTTCGAGGTATGAGGTGATGCTCTCAAACCCCTCACGGTCGATGAAATTCGGGAGGAGGTCCACGATCTTCCACGACAGGGTGTCGATGTCGAAGATCGACGATTCCGGCACGTCCGGAAGCACGCTCTTAAAGAGCCGGCTCATCATGGTATTGGGAAAGGGGAAGAAGCAGTTCGAGCAGATTCCGTGCTTTTTTGCGAGCTGCATCGAGAGCCAGTGCTCCATGCCCCTGCTCTGCACGACGATGACTTCCTCCTTGAACGGCGAGGAAAGCGGCTCGTTCAGGACCTCTGCAAGCTTGTGCGCCAGGACTTCGAGCCTGTTGCCGGCAAAGAGTCTTAAGCCCTGCATGACATCACCATGACCCTCCCCTTCGGAACTGCCTACAAACCTGTCTATAGCACTAAAAATACCCGAGAAAAAGCCCCTCCTGTGAATTCGCTGCTATCCCACTGGTTTCAGAATATGTTTCAGATTCGATTGAGGCAAGGGATTATCGAGGTGCACCCTTATGGGGTCAAAAAATGATGAGGATTCTCTTGAACAAAACTTCATATCCCATTATCCTTATCGGGATATGAAAGAGCTGTTTCTCGATCATGCCTCGACTACCCCTCTCCACCCCGATGCCCTCGGGGTCATGCTGCCGTTTTTCGGGAATTACTTCGGGATGCCCTCTTCCCTTTCGGATCTCGGCCTCAGGTCGAGGCAGGCCCTCGATGAGGCACGGTCCCGGGTTGCACGGCTCATCAATGCGAAGCCCCATGAGATCATCTTTACGAGCGGGGGAACGGAATCGAACAACCTCGCACTGCTCGGCGCAGCGCGCGCGAAGGGGTCCAAGGGAAGGCATGTCGTCACCTCCCAGGTGGAGCATCCGTCGGTGCTGGGTGTCTGCAGACACCTCGAGAGGGAGGGCTTCAGGGTGACCTACGTACCGGTCGACGACCAGGGAAGGGTCGACCCGGCATCGATAAAAAACGCCGTATCGGATGAAACCCTCATGATTAGCATCATGCACGCCAACCATGTGACCGGAACGATTCAGCCCATAAGGGAGATAGGGGCCATTGCCGGAGAAAGAGGCATAATCTTCCATACCGATGCGGTCCAGAGCGTGGGGAAAGTCCCCATCGACATGGAGGAGCTCCCCGTCGACCTCATGAGCATATCCTCGCACAAGCTCTACGGACCCAAGGGCGTAGGCGCCCTCTACATAAGGGAGACTGCCGAGATAGCGCCCGTAATTTTCGGATCGGAGCAGGAGCGGGGCATCAGGCCAGGCGCTCCCAACATCCCCGGGATCGTCGGCTTCGGAACGGCCTGCAGCATGGCGTTGCGGGACCTCGGAAGCAACGGCATGCTCGTGGCGTCCTTGAGGGAATCCCTCGAGCAGCAGGCATCGAACCGGATCCAGGGAATCGAGGTGCTCGGATCAGGGGCATCCCGGCTGCCGCATATCGCACATCTCCTCATCGAAGGCGTGGCAGGGAACTCCCTTGCTGCGCACCTCGAAACCATGGGGATCATCGTATCTTCAGGGGCTTCGCTCCATTCCGGCGAAGACCACGCCCGCGTTCTCGATGCCATGCACGTAGGCTCTGCACGAATCGGCAACACCATCCGGCTGAGCCTCGGATGGGAAAACAAGGAAGAGGAGATCAGGCGTACGGTCGACTGTCTGGAGAAGGCTGTCGCGCGCATCAGGAGCTTCTCGAAGGCATCCGACGGCAGGGAGCTCTGCATCTTCACCTTCCCGGATAACGGCAGCGCAGCCTCTGCGGGCGATGTCCTCGAGTCCGGCTCGATACCCTTTTCCTTCATCGAGAAGCCCCGGGATATCATGCATGCGTCCTGCTCCTCCATCGCCCTTGCCTGCCTGTCCGATGACGAGGAGAGAGCCGGCAGCGTCCTGGGCGAGCACGGCATCGAGATCAGCGCCAGGCACCGGATGAAGCCGTACTCCAGGGTCATGGAGAGAAAGGAAAAAGAATTCTGGAAAAAGGTCGAGCTCATCAAGAAAGCAAAGAGATGAGCGTGCATGAAGACAGGTTCTATGTAAAAATATTCTCTCTATGAGAAATTGTTTGCCACTTTGTTGACATAATATATCATACCGCTTCTTTAAGCCCTTATAACTGCTGCCCTTTATAATCACCATGCCTGGCCCGCACATTGCAAATAATCTGACACCAGACAAAAACGAGGTGCAGCTATGAAGGTAAAATGGCTTGCAGCAATAGCAGGCGCAGTCGCAGTTGTTTTTACATCCGGAATTATCCATGCTGTTCCCTATTCCTTCGAGAGCATAACCAACAACAGTGCTGCAAACGCGGCAATCGGTGCAGCCCAGCTATGGGTGGATGTCACCGGATCGGGTTCAACGGCGACATTCACATTCCATAACGACGGTCCAGCGCAGTGCACCATTTCGGAGATCTTCTTCGACGACGGTCATATCCTCGGGTCTACCATGAGCATAGTAAGCCCGACCGGGGTGTCTTTCGTTCAGGGACCGAATAACGGGGTGCTCCCCGGCGGGAATACCATCGGGTTCGAAACGTCCGAATACTTCAACGGTACGGGTTATTATGATGCTCAGGCCACCAATCCGGCACCGAAATCGGGCGTCAATCCCGGCGAGACAGTTGCCATCACTTTCTCCCTCATCAATGGGAACACCTTTGAGCAGGTAATTTCAGACCTTGACAGCCCCGATGATCTCTTGAGGGTCGGCCTCCATGTCATTAATTTCGCAAACGGGGGCAGCGAGGCTTTCGTGAATAATGGGGCGCCTGTTCCTGAACCAGGCACCATGATCCTCCTCGGCACCGGACTGATCGGTCTCGCCGGATTGCGGAAGAAACTTGCGAAACAGGATTAAGTCTCATACCCTGTTTAATATGTTTTAAACAGGCCGGGGCGCTGCTGTCCCGGCTTTTGCTTTTCAAATCCGCCGTTCCCCTTGAGCCTCTCTCCGCAGCGTATGCGCGTAACCTCCCACATCAAGCGTACGCTGAGATGTATCGGTATATCACCCAGAAATGAGAGAGGCTCCCCAGCATGACAAAGACGTGGAAGATCTCGTGAAAGCCAAGGATGTGCGGTATAGGATCAGGCCTCTTGCACGCGTAGATGACGGCACCGATGCTGTAGAGGACGCCTCCGGAGACGAGCCAGAACAGCGCCCGCGGCTCGAGGACCTGAAAGACCGTGCCGATTCCAGCGACGCCAATCCAGCCCATCAGGACGTATACCAGTGTCGAAATCCATCTCGGCGCATGGATCCAGAAGAGCTTGAACGCCGTTCCCAGAACCGCAATACCCCAGACGCAGGCGAACATGATCCACCCGAACTTTCCCCGGAAAGGGACGAGACAGAAGGGGGTATAGGTGGAGGCGATGAGAACGAAGATCATGATGTGGTCGAGCTTGCGCATCCGCATCGTGCCGCTTTCTGACAGGGGAAGCCAGTGATACAGGGTGCTGACGGTATAGAGCAGAATCAGGCCCATGCCGAAGACGATGCACGTGGAGAAATTCCAGGGGTTGAAGGGGTGCGAGGTCTTCCACATGAGAAGGAAAAGCCCTGTGAGCGACAGCAGGGCCCCGATGAAATGGGTGAGCCCGGATACCGGGTCCCTCAAAGAGGAAACCATTTTTCTCATACCATTGTAAATGTCCATGACCCCCCTTTTTACCACAGAGAGGCGCGGCGGACTGTCAAACATGGTTCAAGAAATTGTTAAAGCTGTGCAAACAGAGCTCAAAAGAATGCGCCCTAAACCCGGATCCAGTCGATGAGATACTCTTCGAGCTCCTCCTCGGGAATGCCCTCTTCGCTCACGACCTTGCCTCTGACCGAGATACCCGCCCTGTGTACCGAGTCCTTGTCGCCGGAAACGAGCGGGTGCCACTTGGGAAGGTCTTTCCCTTCAAAGATCAGGCGGTAGGCACACGTGTCGGGGAGCATGACGCAGCAGTGAGAGAGATTCTCAGGTGAAAGAATGAGGCACTCTCTGCTCTTCACATTCCGCTCGGCATAGGACATGCACCTGCAGGCACGAGGATCGAGAAGCCTGCATACGACCCTCGTGTAGATGATCTCGCCGATATCCTCGAAGAGGATCTTGCGCAGGCAGCACCTGCCGCATCCATCGCACAGAGACTCCCATTGAGAGCGCTCCATCTCCTCGAGGGGCGTTCTCTTCCAGAACCTGTCTCCATCGTGAATACGCCTCGAGACGCGGCTCGCTCTTCTTTTTACCGGAGGGGGTTTTCGCTTCAGCTCTGCACTTCCTTTTTCGTTTTCGAGACGATGTACCGCGAGGCTATCTCCCTGATGGAATGGAGGCCGATGTCTTCGAGGCGGATGTTCTCCGGTGAGACGAAGAGGTGCTCGCCTGCATCGTCGCCGGTCCTTATCCGGCTTAAGTCCTTGACCGTGCAGGCAAAGGTGAGGTCAATGGTATGGTAGACGATCCCGCCATAGGGATAGGTGTTCGGGAAAGAGCAGAAGTAGGAGAAGCTCTCGATGTCCAGGTTGAGCTCCTCCCGTATCTCCCGGCGTAGCGCCTCCTCGATGGTCTCTCCGGGGTCGACGAACCCGCCCGGAAGGTCGAGCGTTCCCTTCATGGGCTCCCGTGCCCTCCTGACAAGGAGCAGCCTGCCCTGATCGTCTTCGATCAGGGCTACCACGGCGGCAGCGGCGTTTATATAGAGCTCGAATCCGCATTCCCTGCATGAAAAGGATTTGCCGGCCCTGGACCCGAAACCTTCGGAACCGCATCGCGGGCAGAACCTGAGTACGCGCTCGGGCTTGCAGCTTTCCATGAGATCTCTTTGTGTCTCCTTCATCGGTGTCCAGTCTTTGAGCTTTGAAGGGATGGCCCCGAGCCTCCGGCTGTGCTCACGGCCATGAGTCCGGTACGCTCCTCCGGATCAGCCCTTCTTCTTCAACCCTGCCTTCTCGTAATACACATCCTTTTTCACCATCTCCTTGAGCCCTTTGAGGGTATCGAACGGCTGGTCCTTTGCGAGCCTGTTCGTGAGCCAGGCAGGGATGTATCCGGCGGGATCGGAGTCGACTACGTAGACGACATGCGTGGTGCTGTCATTTACTTTCGTAAGGGTGTACTTCCCGACCAGGTGCGTCATCCTCACGTACTCGCTCTGGACAGGAACGATCGGGTCCTTGAGTGCGTTCATGAGGATGAAGGTTTTCCCCGGCTCTTTATTTACCTCGAAAACCGTGTCTACGACCATGTCCCTGTCCTGCACCGGCATCGGCATGTCTGCAATGAAGTAGATGATCTTGTGGTCCCTGGTGAAGTCCTTGAGGAGGCGGATCTCATTGCACATGGCGTACCACTCGGGAAACGATTTGTAATCCCTGAAGACCTGCTCCACCACCTCCATCGGTGCCTCCACGTCCGTGACACCCATGAAGGCCACAAACTTCGAGCCCTGGACCGGCCGGGTATAGACGGTTATCCCTTTACCCTGTTTTGCCTGTGTCCATCCCTCCTCGAGCGGTCCGGCAAAGGAGGATGCCGGCAGAATGAAGAACCCTGCAAAGACCAGAAAAAGAAATCTCCTCATAACGACTCTCCTTTCACCTCCGATAGCATACCCTTTATTTACCCTGAAACTCGATCCTATAAAACATTAAATATATCACTTCCTGCCGGTCTAAAGCAGGCATGGTTTCCCATTGATATTCCATCATGGTACAGCTATTCATATATCGACACTCATGAGAGAGATTTCTCCAGGGAAAAGCATATGTGCGGACGATTCATTCAGGTATCGAATCCCGATAAGATAAAGGTTCAGATCTCCGACCTCGAGGTGCCAAACGAGGTGAGGGAAGGCTTCCGGCCGCGCTACAATATCGCCCCGACCCAGAATATCCTCACGGTCCTCAACACGGAGGTGCCCCAGATGGTCTTTACGAGATGGGGGCTCATCCCGTCGTGGGCAAAGGACCCGTCCATCGGACAGAGGATGATCAATGCACGCGGCGAGACGCTCCTCGAGAAGAGCTCCTTCAGAAAGCCTTTCCGCAGGCAGCGGTGCATCATCTTTTCCGACGGCTTCTATGAATGGAGGTCATCGGGCCGGAGCAGGACCCCGTTCGTCATACGGATGAAAGACGGAGAGCCCTTCGCCATGGCAGGCCTCTGGGACCGGTGGGCCGACCCGGAAGCAGGGATGACGCTCACTACGAGCACGATCATCACCATGAGTCCCAACGATCTCGTCGCGACGATCCACAACCGGATGCCGGTGATCCTCGAGAAGCGTGACTACGGCACATGGCTTTCTTCCCGGGAGATAAGCGACGATGTGCTTATGAGCTGCATCAGGCCCTATCCATCCGAAGGCATGGAAGCGTACGAGGTTTCCCGGCTCGTCAACAACCCTGCGTACGATTCGAGGGACTGCGCGAGCCCGCTGTGGTGATCACGAGGGTCTTCTCGGCGGCTTTATCTCGAGCAGCTCGATCTCATAGATGACGGCCTTGCCCGCAAGCGGTGCATTGGTGTCTACGAGGACGGCATCGGGCGAGACCTCGATGATGGTTCCGGAGACCTCACGGCCTTCATCGTCGACCATATCGAAATCCATTCCCACCTGCGGGATGAATCCCTCGGGGAGCTCTTCCTTGCCGACCTCGAACACCAGGTCTTCGTCATACAGGCCGAAGCCTTCTTCGGGCTGGACGGTAACGGTCTTCTTCTCTCCGGGGTGCATGCCGAGAACGGCATCCTCGAAACCCTGGACCACCTCATCGTATCCGATAGTGAACTCGAGGGGGGCAAGGCCTACGGACGATTCA
>Ga0116185_1003416_pt1 | contig 13750 bp, 7 predicted proteins | sample AD_JPNNA7_MetaG_FD_89754 | JGI IMG/M metagenome (GOLD analysis project Ga0116185, IMG submission 89754) | Active sludge microbial communities of municipal wastewater-treating anaerobic digesters from Japan - AD_JPNNA7_MetaG | ecosystem: Engineered > Bioreactor > Anaerobic > Digestate | place... | reverse complement strand
TGCAGCTGAATGGCTTGAAAAAGCATTTAACTCTGACAACAACCACCAGGGAGCACAATGCCATCTGAAAATTATTAAAAAGCACAATTGATAAACAAAAAACTCCAGTAATTATGAGAACATTACCGGTTATCAGAACCCTTCTCTTCCATATGATACTATTAATGGCATCATGCGAGGAGAAAACCTATCTTCCGGCAGGTTTGTCCGTCGAGAACGGCAGTGAAATTAAAACCTTTGCGGGAGACAATGTGACACTTAAGCTTACCGTGTCTGATGAGGTTGGGATAGAGAAAATAATTCTTGACTGCAAAAACTGGCACATTTTAAAGGAGTATGATCTCTCTGGACAGAAGCCTGTTGTGTTCAATATCAGCTATCCGTTTATAGTACCTGAAACTGCAGGCATGAACTTCAGTGAAAAAATGAAGGTAGATGTAGTGAATGTAGGAGGAATTCATACAATCAGGGAAATACCCCTTAACTACCTTCCTGACAATACACTTCCGGAACTGATAAATTACAACCCGGAACTGGAAATTACATATGAAGAAGGATCAGGTGTTTTCAGCGGGTCATTCAACCTTGCCGATGACAGGGGATTGAAGTCGGTAAGACTGGAGATTGACGAGATAAGCTTTGATGAGACAAAGACCCTGAAAGGCAAGACAGCAACGTATACGCCTGCCCTGACATTCACTTCAATTGCCAACTATAATGCCACCCTTACTATAACTGATATATCTGACAATTCAAGGGAGTATGCCATCACCTTTATAGTAATGGTTACTGAGGTGGAGAATCCAATCAGTGATTATCCAGGAATGTTCATCGTCAATACAGGTGAATCACCTGCAAATTATATTGTTGGTTACTATCAGCCACTGCAACGTACCAACCCGTATGAGTACTGGGGGTATTTCTATGCGCCTGAAAACAATACGAAAATTGCATTCGTGCCAACTCAGTCACTTGACGGAGACTATTTCGGTGTAAGCCCTTATGTAAGCACGAAGCTGTTCAATAATAATGGCTATGTGGTGCCTATAAACATAGCTGCCAAAGGCTATTATAGCATCTGGATTGACATCCAGAACCAGGTTTACACAGTCACTGCATACACCCCTGCTGCACCTGCTGAATTTGCCGGCCTGGCAGGTTCGATCTGCATGGTTGGAACCGGTTATACATACGGAGACTGGGTGATGTCACCCGCAATGACCTATGAAGCATCAAATGACCTGCGGATCTCAGGCAACCTGAGCGTAGCACTTGACGCAGGCGGAACTGTATCACTCTGCTTCTCTACCCCAGACTGGGCACATATCTGGAGGCCTGACAAGGATTCACCGTCACAGGTCACAGGCTGGTGGCACAGCCCCGGCGGAATCATGTTCTATTTTGAGTCTGTTGGCGCAGGCAACTACCCGGTGACATTTGATGCCGGTATCTCACCAATTTGGGTAACTATCAGCAAGCCATGATGATGAACCGACTGAATATAATTCCCCCCGGAGTTCCTGGACTGGTTTTCCTGTTCCTTGTTCTTTTCTCATGTAAGGAACCGGTTAAGGATGCATCTTACACTATTGACCTGTGTAAAGCTGACCGGGAAATCTTCACCGGAGGACTGAAACTCGGAGGAGAGAGTCCGTCAGGAGGTAAAATTACCATCAATAGCTATTACATGGAGGTAGACGGGAAACCGTTTATTCCGATCATGGGTGAAGTTCACTACTCCCGTGTGCCAAATGAATCGTGGGAGGAAGTCATTCTCAAGATGAAATCCGGTGGCATTAATATCATCTGCACCTATGTCTTCTGGAGTATGCATGAACAGTACGAAGGAACTTTTGACTGGAGCGGTGATCTTGATCTGCGGCAATTCCTTCTCCTGTGCAAAAAGCACGACATGAACGTGATTGTCAGGATGGGACCCTTCTGCCACGGTGAAATCCGCAACGGAGGCATCCCTGATTGGATCTATGGAAGACCTTTTCAGGTCAGGACAAATGACTCCGGGTACCTGAAGTATGTCGACAGGCTTTACGGGCAGATCGCCGAACAGATGAAAGGACTGTATTACAAGGACGGCGGTAGCATAATTGGTGTTCAGTTTGAGAATGAGCTTCAGCACTCTGCCGCACCATGGTCATTCAACTATCCCGGGCAGAAAACCGCCTATACAGTCGCTGACTATGACATTGACAATACAAGTGCAGGAGTGGCTGTGGCTGACACAACTCTTTCTGCTGCAGACCTTGGCACACGTCATATGCAGACCCTTAAGAAAATAGCATTGCGCAAGGGGATAGATGTACCGCTTTATACTGTAACAGGTTGGGGTTATGCAGCTATAATACCAAAGGAGAGCATACCAGTGACAGCTGCTTACCCATATCCCTTCTGGTCCGAGACCGTTGAACCCTCCCCTTTCTTCCTGTTTAAGGATATTCAGGCAAATCCTGATTACTCACCCGTGAGATATGAGCCTTTGCAATATCCGTCATTTTGCGGTGAGATGGGTGCCGGGATTCAGATGATCTATTCACGAAGGCCAAGGGTGCCTGCAAATGCGGCAGAGGCTCTTATGATACGTACACTGGGGAGCGGAGCCAATGGCATTGGTTATTACATGTATGCCGGAGGAACAACGCCCACAGGCAGATTTGGATTCTTCAGCGATGAACCGATGGGTGTCCCTAAAATGTCCTATGACTTTCAGGCCCCGATCGGCGAATTCGGAAAAACAAGGGATTCATACGATCACCTCAGAGTTATTCACCTGTTTACGAATGACTTTGGCAGCCAGCTGGCACCGATGGGCGTGATCTTGCCGGAAGGGTATGAAAACATCAAACCTGAAGACCGGACTACGCTTCGATATGCGGTAAGGAAAAAGGGCAACAGCGGGTTTGTCTTTATAAACAATTTTCAGGATCACGCAAAAAGCCTCGACATTAAGGACGTTAGCATTTCTCTGCAGTTTGAGGACGGTGAGATTCGTTTCCCGTCAGGCGGTACAATGACAGTAGGGAAAGAGGTTTGTGCTATCCTTCCCTTCAATATGAGCCTTGAAGGGATCATACTTAAGTCAGCTACAGCTCAGCCACTGGCCAGAATCGAAACAGGTGCTGATACCCACTACTTTTTTTTCGCACCTGACGGGTTCACAACTGAATACGTGCTTGAACCTGCTACACTTAAACAGGGTTCGGAGAGTATGATAAGGCCAGCACCAGGCACTGGCAGCACGATACAGTTAACCGGAGCAGACGGAAGAACAGTGAAGCTGACAACCCTCACGAGGGCACAAGCGCTAAATTCATCAAAGGTCAGGCTGGATGGTCTGGAACTGCTGGTCATCACCGAAGCCGATGTGCTCAACTATGAAAACCAACTGAGACTGCTTGACACCACAAGCACGGTCAGCCTTGTCTGTTTCCCAGGTATTGAAATGAGATCTGACAACGGCAAATTAAAGATTACTTACGAAAACAAACAGACCTTCTCAGAGCTCAGCATCTCGCAGGAGAGAATTGAAATCACTCCTGAAGTCATTAAAGCCAGCGACCGGCGCTACAGCGTATTACTCCCTGCAGGTTCATGGGAGAAGGGTCCGGCAGATCTTATCCTGTCTGTTGACTATACAGGCGACACCGGCGCCGCATTCATCAACGGCACTATGGTCACTGATCACTTCTTTTCCGGAGACACTTGGAATATAGGGCTAAAAAAAATCAGAAAAGAACTGACTTCATCCGGCCTTGATTTTTACCTAAAGCCCCTTGCTCCAGATGTGCCATTCCTGATAGATCTGCCGAAGGATCATGGGATTGATTTCTCAAAGGGTGAGGTTCTTGAGGTACACACCATAAGAATCATTCCCGAATACGGATTTGATATAAAACTTTGAAAAGAAACAAATAACCTAAGCAATGAAACTAACTTCTAAAAGCAAATCTTTGCTAAAGAAAAGTACCAGCATCTTAAGCAGCCTGATCTTCTTAATGGCACTGACCTTTCCCTCATATTCCCAGCAGACAAGGACTGTAACGGGGACCGTGAAGGATGCCGGAGGTGTTCCGCTTGCCGGTGTTACAGTTATGGTTGAGGGGACCTTCACCGGGACTGTGACAGGCCCTGACGGGAGGTTCTCAATTCAAACGGTGCCAGGTCATGACAAGCTAAAGTTTACGTTTGTGGGTATGCAGCCACAAACAGTTGATGCCGCCGGAAAGAATATCATCGAGGTGGTAATGGCAGAAGACACCTACCTTATGAATGATATTGTGGTGGTCGGTTATGGAACCGTAAGGCGAAGTGACCTGTCCGGATCAGTTTCCTCTGTCAAGGGGGATGAACTGACTACTCCGGCAGTCAGTTCTGTTGGCAGCATGCTTCGTGGCAAAGCCCCGGGTCTGAATATTACCCAGAATTCGGCAAAACCCGGAGGTAACCTGAGTATTTCAATTCGTGGCCAAAGCACACCACTAATAATAATTGACGGAGTGCCTCAGGCAACATTTGCCCAACTGAATCCCAGTTCGATATACGGTGGTGGAACAAATGATGCACAGCTTATTTCAATTAACCCCGAAGATATTGAAAGTATTGATATCCTGAAGGATGCCGCCTCAACCGCTATCTATGGCGCAAATGCAGCGGGTGGTGTCATACTGATAACAACAAAGAAAGGCAAGGCCAGCCAGGCAGGGACACAGGAGATCATATACACAGGGGGATATTCCCTTCAGAGACTTTCTGATTATCCTGAATTCCTGGATGCAAAATCATTTATGATCGAACAGAACAAGGTATTCTATGAGCTTAACCCGGCAGTGGGACCTTACTCACGGCACTCCCAGGAGAAAATTGAAAACTTTATGGGCTCCGGCACAAAGTGGATTGACGAGGTCACCCGCACCGGTGTTGTCAATGAGCACAATCTCTCAGTGCGTTCAGGCAATGAAAAGACTCAGTACCTGGTTTCCGGAAGTTATTTTGACAACAAGGGTGTTGCAAAAAACAATCAGTTTACAAGGATGACAGGAAGGATCAACCTTGATCACCAGTTTGGAAAAATGATTAAGGGGGGCGTGAATGTAGGCTATACATACCTGAAGTACAACAATGTACCACTGGGTGATGCGAGGCATGAGAAGTCAGCGCTGATATATTCTGCAATGACATTCAATCCGCTGGTTCCAGTCTTTGATGAGAACGGCAAGTACACCGATAACCCTGATCGCGCTATCTATGCCAATCCGGTTTCACTGCTTGAGATTACTGATATAACAAATAACAATAATCTTAACGCCAATTTATACATTGAGCTGACTCCGTTCAAGGGTTTTTCAATAAAGGGATTAGTAGGAGTTGACAACAAAGGAACTAACGCCAACCAGTATATTCCGCGGACTACCAAGGCAGGCGCAGAGAAGAACGGCATCGCTTCAAAGAATGAAGGTGAGAGCCAGATGCTACTGACCAACATTGTAGCAAACTACAACACCAGGTTCATGAGCCTCCATTCGCTGAATGTAATGGTAGGATGGGAATACAGGAAGAACTCCTGGAACGGTACTTATGTGACTGCCTCAAACTTCCCCACCGATGCTCCGCTGTGGAACAGCCTTCAGGCAAGCGAACAGGACAGCCCTTACCTGTACTCCTACAGGGGTTCCGATGAGCTTGCCTCGTACTTCTCACGTATCAACTTTTCGTTTGCTGACCGATACCTGCTCACAGCCAATATGAGGGTAGACGGGTCTTCTAACTTCAGTGAGAAAAACCAGTACGGCTTCTTCCCTGGTGTCTCAGTAGCATGGCGAATAGACCAAGAACCGTTTATGGGACAAAACAACCGGATAACCAACCTTAAACTGAGAGCAGGATGGGGTGAAGTGGGCAATGCCGGGTCATTGTCCGGCATAAACACCTTCTATACAATCAGACCAAACGCCTACGCATTCGGAGGTTCAATGGCAAACGGAGCTAAACTGGCACAGATTGGCAATCCCAACCTTAAATGGCAGACCTCGACAGATATAAACCTTGGGCTCGACTTCGGCTTTTTCAAAAACAGGATAACTGGTGCAGTTGATGTCTATCAGCGTATTGAACGTGATATCATCCTGCGCAAATCGCTGATGTCATACAACGAGATTACAACCATTGATTACAATTCAGCAGAGAAATGGCGTACACGCGGAATAGATTTCACCCTCAATACGATAAATATTGAAACTCCTGACTTTTCATGGAATACTGACCTGACGATCAGTTATTATGAGATTTACACTATTGCCAGGGATGAAGACTTTAATCCCGATATCTACCAGTCAGAGGTGGAAAAATGGGGTAATGTTTGGCTATACCGTTCAGTAGGGCTTATCGCCGCTGACGAAACTGTAGCCTGGATGCCGGCCGGACAGGCAGGCAATATAAAGTATGCTGACCTTAACGGATATGTTGTTGATGGTGACGGAAACAGGGTAAGGGACGAGAACGGGCTATATCAGTATACAGGCACTCCGGACGGTATACTTAACAATGCCGATCTTTACCTTGCCGGTAATACAACCCCGATACCCTTCGGTTTCAATAATGCCTTCAGGTATAAAAAGTGGGATCTGAGTGCATATATTTACGGTTCCCTCAACGGTTTTAAGCGGAACGAATTGCTCGAGCTCTGCTCAAGTGGCATTACTGATATGACCTATGGCCTGAACGCACTTTCAGCAGTTAAGAACAGGTGGTCGCCAGACAACCCGGCAGGCACCCTTCCTTCAGTTTCTAACGCCACCTCAGGTGTCTATACAGGCTCAGGTGACTTCTACTTCGAAGATGCCTGGTATGCACGCTTGGATAACCTGTCACTTGGTTACACATTCTCCGGTCCCCGGCTCAGCAAATTCTGTAACAGCATCAAGATATCAGCAGGAATAAGAAACCTGCTTGTTCTAACACCCTACGGTGGAATGGACCCTGAAACCGGAAACGGAATCGGAGCATATCCGAACCAGAGGACTTATGTATTCGGTTTGAATATTAAACTCTAGATATTAAGAATATGAAAACATTCAGATATTTATTTCTCACAATCGGCCTGATCCTGATGGCCGGATCATGTACCCTTGAGAGGGAAGACTATAACGAGATCTACAAGGACAACTTCTTCAGGTCAGAGAACGACTTTAAACTTGCCGTTACATCACTTTATCACAGTTTCAATACTAACTGGCTAAGCAATGACGAGGGAGTCTACTGCTCGAACAATCAGGGATACCAGGTTTTTACCGAAATGACAACTGATGCATTATGGTGCACCTGGGGCTGGGAATGGGATGATCTGCACCTTCATAAATGGTATGCCAACAAGTCAGGCGGTGAAATGTCTATCTTCTGGAAAGCCTTCGCCAGGTATAATTACCTATCTGCTGCAAGAAATGTAATTCGCAATATTGAAGCCTCCGATGTAACCGAAACAATCAAAAAAAGATATATCGCAGAAGCCAAAACGCTCCGTGCCTGGATGGCAGTATACCTCTATGACCTATTCGGGACCGTGCCAGTTGCACCTGATGATGTACTTGACAATCCGGAAGAATTCGTTTATCTGGGCAGGCTCAGTGAGGCAGAGTATGAAACAATGGTTGTGGATGAACTGACTTATGCCATAGAAAACCTTCCGGCAACGGCAACAGAAAGAGGCCGCCTCACAAAGGGTGCTGCAAGAATGCTGCTGCTGAAATTCTATATGATAAAGAAGAATTTCAACAAAGCCCTCCCGATAGCTAGGGATCTTTACAACATGGAAAGTGAAGGCATTTATACACTCCTTCCTGATTATAATTCAGTTTTCACTAAGGAAAACATGGGAAACAGGGAACTTATACTCGTCATACCGACAAATGTGACCAATATGCCCAATTACTGGACGCCTCATGTTATACCAACCAATTATCCCTATCCGGCTCCAAATGCATCCAACTGGGGAGCGTTCAGAATGCCCTGGGACTTCTATGATACGTATGAGGAAGGTGATGAGCGGCTTAACAATATCATTTCCTCATACACTGCCACCGATGGTACACTAGTGACCAGGGGAAAAGGCGAATTGACAATTGGTGCGCTGCCTGCAAAATACGGAGTGGATATGGAACAGACCGGTGCAGCAACAGGAATAGATGTCGTTGTATACAGGTTCGCTGACGTCCTCCTTTCCCTTGCAGAATGCATAAATGAAACCAGCGAAGGACCAACAACCGAGGCTATCGCCCTTGTTGACAGGGTCAGGGAGCGCTCAGGACTGGATGGTTTAAGCGCTGCTGCAACAGTAGACAAACAGGTCTTTAACGATGCAATTCTCCTTGAACGCGGACATGAATTCTATGGTGAGGGACTACGCCGCCAGGACCTGATACGCCACGGCAAATACATAACGTCAGCTCAAATACGTCCGGGAAATCAGACTGATATACACAAAGTCAAATTCCCGATTCCGACTTCATTCATAATCGAATCCAAAGATGCCATAGTACAAAATGATGGATACTAGGATTAAGGTTTTAGTTACATTAAGTCTTATGCTCACCTGTCTGGCGCAAAGCCGGGCAGATGAGCTTGTCTATCAGGACCGGAGTGGCATCATACGCTGGAAATCAGACAAGAGCGAGGTTGCCCTCTTCGGGGCGAACTATTGCCTCCCTTCAGCCTGTGACTACCGCGCTGCAGGTATGCTGGGAGGTGACAGGAAGGAGATGATCAGGAATGACCTGACCCACTTCACCAGGATGGGCTGGGATGGCATGCGCCTCTCTTTCTGGGGCGACTGGGAAAACAGCGACATAAAAGGCAACCTTATCGAAAATGAACATCTTGACCTCCTGGATTACCTGGTTGCGGAAGCCACCAGCCGGGGCATAATGATGCTCCTTAGTCCGATAGTAACATATGATGCCAACTGGCCGGACAAGTCCGGAGTTAAGGATATGCCCGGTTTCTCGGCACATTACCGTAAAGATGAACTGATAACCAATCTTGAAGCCATCGAGGCTCAGAAGAACTATATCACCCAGCTGCTCGACCATACAAATCCTTATACTGGCCGTAAACTAAAGGAGGAACCCAACATTCTTTTCATTGAGTTGATAAATGAGCCTTCACAGCTTGTCAATCGCCCGGTTGAGACTGTCAGTTACATTAATACAATGTGCGACGCCATAAGAAAAACGGGCTGCCGCAAACTGCTTTATTACAACATCAGCCAAGACTTCAATATTGCTCCTATCGTAGCTGAGACGAATGTGAACGGTGGCACCTACGCCTGGTATCCGACACAGTTGAACATCGGTTATACTTTACAGGGCAATATCCTTCCGTATGTAGCTGATTACTCCCGGATAAAAGATGTCAGCATTGGTAAAAGATCAAAGCTTGTCTATGAGTTTGATGCCCCTGACGTGACGGGGTCTTACCTCTATCCAGCAATGGTCAGGGAGTTCCGTAAAGGTGGTATTCAGTTTGCTGCCATGTTCTCTTATGATATGCTGCTGACGGCATCCAGGAATCTCGGATGGCAGACTCATAACCTGAACATGGTCTATACTCCCCGGAAGGCTGTCAGCGCAATGATTGCTGCAAAAGCTATGAAGATACTGCCCCGGGAAAGTGATTATGGCCGCTACCCGAAGAATTCAACCTTCGGCAACTTCCTGGTTGATGCTGACAGAGACCTCAGCCTGCTCAACAGTAGGGATTTACTTATGTATTCAAATGATACTCCGGCTGATCTGCAGGTAAATGCGGAAACACTCAGGCAGATAGCCGGTTGCGGATCATCACCGGTTATTAAGACTGATGCTTCAGGAATATACTTTCTTGATAAGGTTTCACAGGGTGTCTGGAGATTAGAAGTTTATCCGGATATAGTTACTGTTAGTGATCCTTTCCTAATGCCCGGCCCCTCAAAGATATCCTATGAAGCACTTTGGAATCCAGGCACATTTGAAGTAAAACTTCCTGATCTGGGCCCTGATTATTACATAACCTCCCTTTCAGACAGCATAACTGACAAGGCGGAGGATGCCTCATTCACAATCCGGCCGGGAATATACATACTCTCTGCACAACCTGCAGACTTTGCAACTCTGCCTGAAAAAGTGAACGGAGTCAACCTCCGTGATTATATCGTACCAGAAAAACAGGAGTCATCTCAAATCTACTTTTCACATGAACCTGCCAAGGAATATCTCACGGGAAAAACGGCTTATTTCAGTTGTGAAATATTTTCGGTTACACCCCCCGACGAGGTCAATATCTACATCAGGATAAATAATTCCGGAAGGTACATGAAGTTTCCCTTGGAAAAGCATTCAAAATATGGTTACGGGTTTAATGCCAATAGTCAGCTGACAAGCAAACCTGCAGTAATTGATTACATCATTGGGGTCAGGCACGGAGATACAAAAATATGCTATCCTTCAAAGATTATGGGAGTTTTACCTGATGACTGGGATTTCTATTCGCAGGAGAGTTACCGGACATATATTACTGACGGTAAAGACAGGCTCCCTGTCTGGGATGCTGACAGTGATGCCGGAAGGATGAGATATACAAGAGTCTTCAGAAGCCTTCCCTTCCGCTACGTATATGTACCGGCCGAGAACAGAAAACTGGCACTGGAATTGTCATGCAATGATATGCTCCCGTCCGGGTATTACACATATCCGCTTGATATCTCAGCATCGCACTTTATTAATGACAAGATAAAGAACCGCTCTGAGGCAGGAATTTACCCGAAGAGAATCATCCTGACAGCCAGAAAACTTACATCCTCTACTGAGAAGCTTCTTGTTTCGTTTAATCAGTCCGACTGCGTTTCATGGTCTGCACCAGCTGAACTGAATGATCAATTCAGTGAGATTGAAATTCCGGTGAACAGCTTCAAAAGAGATGAAGCGCCAATGCTTCCTCAGGACTGGCCGGGTATCAATCCCTACTGGTATCCCCCCTCTTCAGCAAGCCCTGACGGTATTAACTGGGACCTTATAGAAAACATGTACTTTTCACTTCGCAACAACTTATACCCGGGATCGGAGGATAAGGACAAGGGAGTGCAGATTGTTTCCGTGGCATTTGAATACTGATTAACTTATGAAAGGATTTCATTTGTATCTGGTTGCTTTGTTGATGGTGAATGTCTCGTGCACCAACAAACCGGATATTGATATTCCTGATGTCAACAACTGGAAACCATCTGACGACACCATCTTCTATAAAGGTACCACAATGTCTTTTGCTTCTTATCTGGAAGATGTGGGAGGTCTGGTCTACAGGGAAAACGGAGTCTCAAAGGATCCATACATGTCTGTTAAATCCAGCGGTGGCAACATGATCAGGCTTTTACTGGAACCTGAAGGCTTTGTGAGAACTCCCGGAATGACAGTTGCTGGTGCACCGGAAATAGACTGGCAGCTACTCCCAAGAGTAAAGGAGGATATGCTGAGGGCAAAAAGTGCAGGGCTGGATGTGGTGCTGACACTGAAACCGGAAAAGACGGTTTGCCGGATGTGGGAAGGTATTACGGACCACACATCCCTGGGAGATACTCTGTACAACTGGTGTTATTCTGTCCTTGATGAACTGGCAAGGCAAAATACTCTCCCGGCAATTGTGGCAATGGGCAACGAGATCAATGCTGCTTTCATGTCACCGGCAGATGATTATGCAAACAACATCTATGATTATGAAAGAAATGTGTACTTCGTCAACAGGGGAATTGCGGCAGTCAGGGCAATAGAAAAAAAATACAATAAGAAAATTCTGGTGGCTGTACACATCTTTTCTCCTTCAAATGCAGAATGGTGGCTAGATCAGCACTATGACAGAGGTCTCACTGATTTTGACATCCTGGCATTCTCATATTACCTGAATTACCCGGGCCACTCAATGGGCAACTGGGTCAGCTTCGCCCAACTGGGCCAGTGGCTAAAAACATACTATGGAAAGCGGTTCATGATCCTTGAAACATCATATCCGTATACCCTGGCAAATGCAGATGATCAGGCAAATGTCTATGATGCCGGACTGTATGAATCAGGAGGAACCACATCTCCGGCGAAGCAGCGGCAGTACTTCCTTAATCTGGCAAAAGCAGTCAGCGACGGCGAAGGACTGGGAATGATAACCTGGGGCAGCGAGTCGCTTCCCACCCAGGCTTACATTTATGCCAATGACACCTGGGGAAAAGGATCATCATGGGATAATAATTCATACTGGGATGGCCAGTGTAACCTGCATGAGGGAATTAAATGGATGGGAGACCTGTAATATGTTTTCCGGCATGATTGAATCCAGATATGCCTGTAAATGATTGAAGAGCAGGCCATTTGCCGCTCCAGAACAAGTAGTACAAATCACAACACACTGATCATTAACGAAATGAAATCAACTTCCAGGGAAAACTTCATTAAAACAGTGAACCATTTTCAGCCCGATAAGATCGTCGTTGATTTCGGAGCTACAACGGTCACGGGGATACATGTAAGAATAGTTGAAAAACTACGCGAATATTATGGCCTTGAAAAACGTCCGGTAAAAGCATTCGAGCCCTACCAGATGCTCGGTGAGATCGATGATGACCTTCAGGATGCAATGGGAATTGATGTAATTGGCCTGTTCGGTGAAAAAAACATGTTTGGCATAAAAAACAAAGACTGGAAGATGCACAGAACCCTGTGGGGACAGGAGGTTCTTTTGCCGGGCAATTTCAATTATACCTTCAATGACGATGGCGGTATCCTGGCATACCCGGAGGGAGATACATCAACCCGTCCGAGTGCCCTCATGCCAAAATCGGGATACTTTTTCGATGCACTGGAAAGGCAGGTTGAAACAAATGAAGAAACCCTGCTGCAAGATAACCTGGAGGAGTTTGGGTTTGTCCGTGATGAGGATCTGAAATACTGGGCTGATCAGGTAAACTCAGTCAAAGACGGGGCAAGGGCGGTTGTTGCATCACTGGGAGGAACCGCACTCGGTGACATCGCCCTGGTTCCGGCAGTGGGACTCAAAAATCCGAAAGGGATCAGAAGCATCGGTGAATGGTACATGTCAACTCTTACACGGCCAGATTTCATAAAGGCTCTGTTCGACAGACAATCTGAAATTGCTGTTCAGAACCTGCGCAGGATTTTCGGTGTCATTGGCAACAACATTGACGTGATTTACATATGCGGGACAGACTTCGGAACCCAGACATCCACATTCTGCTCACCTGAAACCTACGCTGAACTGTGGCTCCCGTATTACGGGAGAATCAATGACTGGATTCATCAGAACACTTCCTGGAAGACTTTCAAGCACTCCTGCGGTGCCATTGAGCCACTGATCGAGTCTTTTATTGAATCAGGCTTCGATATAATAAACCCTGTTCAGATCAATGCTTCGGACATGGATCCGGCAATGCTCAAGAAAAAATACGGTGGCCGGGTCGTTTTCTGGGGAGGGGGAGTTGATACCCAGGGAGTATTCGCTTCGGGTTCTCCGGAAGAGGTTGCAGCCCAGGTGCGCAGACAATGTGACATCCTCAATAAGGACGGCGGTTTTGTTTTCAACACAATACACAACATCCAGGCCAACGTACCATTTGAAAATGTTAGTTCCATGCTTGATACACTTAAACAAATTAACTCACATCACTAACCTCACTTACCAGATGAGCGATCTATTGGAAAAGATTTCA
>Ga0116185_1003413_pt1 | contig 13751 bp, 18 predicted proteins | sample AD_JPNNA7_MetaG_FD_89754 | JGI IMG/M metagenome (GOLD analysis project Ga0116185, IMG submission 89754) | Active sludge microbial communities of municipal wastewater-treating anaerobic digesters from Japan - AD_JPNNA7_MetaG | ecosystem: Engineered > Bioreactor > Anaerobic > Digestate | place... | reverse complement strand
TGCCGAAGGATGGCAGGTGATATCACAGGCGCCGGTTAAGTTCATTCGACCATCCGAGATGCTGCCCATGCCTTTACCTGAGCGAGGCGGGCAATGGGATGATCTCCGGGGATTGGTAAATGCGCAAGAGGATGATACCTGGATTCTGATGGTGGCCTGGTTGATGCAGGCCTTCTGGCCCGCAGGTCCTTTTGTTCACCTGGTGCTGATTGGTGAGCAGGGATCAACCAAGTCCACAGTAAGCCGAATACTGAAACGGCTTGCTGATCCGAGCAAGGGTGGTTTGTGGGGCAGACCTAAGGACCCGCAAAGCCTCTTAATCCAGGCTTTATGGGCCCGCATTGTAGGGCTCGACAACTTGTCTGGCGTAATAGACGGGTGGTTTTCGGACGCACTTTGTGGATTGTCCACGGGTACGGCCACCGGGCAGCGGCGGCTCTATACAGATTTCGATCAGGCCATCCTGGAGGTCATGAGACCTGCCCTGATGAACGGCATCGATGTTGTCCTTCCCAGGGGCGACTTAGCCGACCGAACCATAATCCTGGAACTTCTGCCAGTGGTTAAGCGGATGCGGGCAGATGAAATAGAATCCGACTTCCTGAGAGTCTGGCCTTTTGTCCTTGGGCTCCTCCTAGATGCGACCGCCAAAGGCCTCAAAAATGCAGGGACGGTAGATCTTTCGGACTTACCACGCATGGCCGATTTTACGGCCTGGGTGATGGCATGTGAGGAAGACCTACCTTGGGAACATGGAGAGTTCAAGGCTGCCTATACCAGGAACCGGTTGGGAAGGGCGCTTGAGCAGGTAATGATCGATCCCTTTGCGCGGGCCATTTATGAATGGTTGCAGGAGAATCCCGACCCCATCACGGCCACCCCGACAGGATTTCTAACGATGCTTGAGGTACGGGGAAGCGTTGACACTGCCCGCCGCCCACATGGCTGGCCAGCAGACCCGGCAAGGCTGGGGACAAAGGTTCGCAGGATAGCGCCTATATTACGACACGTTGGTATTCGGGTGGAGATATCCAGGTCTTCTGGTAAGCGCATGGTCCGGGCTAGCCTGGAGAATGACGTTAACGCCGTTAACAGTGACGGTATGGACAGTAGAGTGCCAGTAAAAGGGACGGTAAAACCGATAGGCTACGGTCATAGGGTCAGTGTGGACGGTAATCCCTACTTTCATTCTGGAGTGAAAAAAAAGAAGAAAAAAGAAGGAGAAGAAGAAGAAGAGCTAGATAGAAAGGGTAGGGAAAAAACCGTCATTACCGGCCATACCGTCACTGTTCAGCAAGCGGCGCTTGAGTCACACAGTGACGGTAACGTTACCCAGAACAATACAACATGGCCGCATAAAAAAGAGCAGATTGAAACGTCCGAACCGGACCAGCCTGTTGCCACTGGCCTAGCCGAGTTCAAAGCTAAGGTTGCGGCAGATCAGAAAAAGCATTGCCACCGTTGCAGCGCCCTCCTGGACGGCATTGGCGGCAGGCAGGCCTCAGAGAGCTTGCACTGGTACTGTGATCAGTGCTGGCAGGCCGACCACCCGCGACCAGGGACCCCAGATCTGGCCGCCCCGGTTAACGCATGTGATGAACCAGAAAGCGTACCTGTCTGCAAGTTTTGCCAAGCCCCTCTGGATGACGGTGGGTGCAGCAACCTCGACTGCCGAAGCGACTTTTCAAATGTAAGAAGCGCTGTTCAAACAATTGTCCGCATGGGACGTCCGGCTACGGCCGACTCCATAAAGGGCGTGCTGATCATGCGGTCGCTGAGGATCCCTTCGGATGTCGTTTTGGGTACGATGGTGCTGGTAGCCGTTGCGGAGGTCTCAGCGTGATCCGGCAATGCGCCGCTATCAAATCCGATGGCGAGCAATGCCGCAGAACCGCAGTCGGTAAATCGTTGTACTGCCATTCGCATCGGAATTTAAAAGTCCCTCCAGTAGACGCGGAATGGCTGGGCCCGTCCGAACGTGAGCTTGCAGCGTATTTCGTCCAATGTAAGGATTGTGGCGGCTACACGAAAATAGAAGACTCTGTGCTCCATTTCGACGAAATGGACACATTATGTGAATCATGTAGCAGATTGAGATTTCAAATTGAGGACAGGATACATGAATTTCTCAATGAACGCCCAAACCATACCGCCAACACAAACGAGATTGCTGAGGACCTGGCGAGGTTCGGCATTGAGAAAGACATGGTTGACGCATCCGTGAAGCGGATGATGGAAACCAAACAACTGTTTCAGGGCCGGTCCAAATGACACCTCGACGCTGCCCAGCCTGTGAAGCACCTGGACGGGTAATCAGATGGCGCGGTCTCGCGCTGGAATGCCGATGTTCCCGATGTAATCGATTATTTGACTGCTTATCACAGAGGTCGGAGCCCCTACAATGAAGGGTAAAACCAGAAGCAGACGTGCCAGACAGTACCGCATGAAAAACCTGGCCCGCAAGAAGCCGAAGCCACGCCACTCATACGATCGGAGAGAATATGATGGTCATGAAATAGACGATATCGCAATTATATAATTATGTACAATAATATTGATCTGTACAGCTGACGAACTGACTTGCTTTCTCCCTAAAAAAAGAATTGTTTGAATCGAAACGTAGTTATCGAACAGGTGATATAATGTCTTCGTTAATAAAATATGCAGCCGATGCTATAACCACCAATCCGAATTCTGCAACCGTTGAAAGAGACGCAGTGTTGACATTCTTCCGCGAGCTACAGGGAAGGCGTGCCCGCCTTGAACAACTGAAAATCGAGACACGTAACCACGTTTGGTACAGGGAACAAGACGGGAAGATTGAAACCGTACCGCTTGCCACGTTTGGCAAAATCCAAGCCAGAATGGGACGACTCGATGCCATGTTACAGGTTGCTGAGGAGATCGCCATCGAGTTGGACGCGCTGTATCAGAAACACGATTTGGACGGCGATGCTTATCGATTCTACACGGACAGGAAACACACAGAACTCAGTAGCATGGTTTTCGAGCTGCGAAAGGAGATTGCCAGAGGCAAAGCGAGTCCGACCAGGGTTGCCGAAGCCACCGAACATATCGCCAGCCTGCAAAAACAGTTAGCAGAGATCGAATCGTTTCGAGAAACTGTTTTACAGATCTTACAGCGGGTGCCCTGGAGGTAGGCGGCATGGCTAAACTGGTGGGGAAAGACATCGTTGAGCTTTTCGCAGGCTCGGCGGTGGTTGGAGAGAACGCAAGCGGTGTCTATGTCGTCCGAGGTCGGGCTGATGCCCGACCACCTGGCGATAGGGCACTATTTCTTGTCTGTGAGAGCGGCATTAGACCAATAGAGACAGTGATCAGCGACGCGAATGAGATCATCCGCAGTGGTGAAAAACCGCATTCCAGCCCTCATACGCTGGACCTTGCGGCACAGCTTTCAACTGACTACACGGTTAATTATTATAATCTATCAGACGGTGCGGTTAATCTCGGATTCGCAATCTTGGTTCCAGGCGGGTATGAAGTCGATGTCCCCAAGCAGGACGTGGCCCGGGTACTGTCCCAAATATTTGGCGGTCTGACTTTCAGTAAACGGGGGTGGAGCTAGTGGTAGAGCGATCACGGTCTTATACGGTTGAATTCAACGCGCGGGACAACCTAACCCGAACATATGAAAGGATAAGATCGATGCTTAGCGGTTTTGAAGAAAAGACATACCAAGTTGGGCTTACCTTCAACCCTGAAACGTTGGAGCGTCTAAACGCCCTTAATGACAAGCTGGAAAACTCGTTCGGAGGTGTGACCAGAGCCGCCCAGGAGACACAGAAGGCCACAAATCAGACCACACAGGCCATGAAAGGTGCATCTGATGCGACCAACCAGAACACCGATGCCGGGAAGAAACATTCCAGCCTCCTGCAGAACCTCAAAGGTCAGTACGATGGTTTAACCAACTCAATCGGTGGGCTCAAGGATAAGCTGGCTGGACTAACCGGGCTGTTGACCGGTGGTGCCATTATGGGCTACTCCTGGCAGGCTGCCACCGAAAAAAGCCTCTACCAGTCACAAATGTTGGGGATGCTGGGCAACCTCAAAGGGGCCAAGCGGCCCGACATGGCAGCCGTCCTGGCTTCGATGGATGAGGCGAGCCGTTCCGGGTACTCATCATCTACTGAGCGGCTGTCGATTATCAACCAGTTCGCCCTCCGAGGCGGTAAACAGAGATCGGTAGGCGCTGCTGAGAGTATCGAGAAGATCTATTATTCCCAGCAAGAGTTTCTCAGAAACCAGGGTTTAGCGGGCAGTGCTGAAGATCTGGCCAGCCTGGCAACCTCTCCGTACATCCGAGGAAAGGCCATGAAGGAGATGCTGAACTCGTTCTTTGGCCAGTACGGGATCAAGGGATTCGCCGGGAAGACTCAGGCCCAAAGGATCAAGCTCCTGGCTAACCTTGATCTTGATATTGATATGGATGAGGAGAAGGCAAAGCGACCTCTCGCGGTCATCCAGAAGTCAATAAGCAACATCAGTAAAGCCGTTGGCAAAGAGCTATCCGGCCCCATGAACGCGGTGGCCAATGTGCTGGCTGGCATCGTGGAGAAGATCGCCAGCAGCCCCGTCCTGTCCAAAATACTGGCCTGGGGTGCTGCATTTGCGACCGTGGCCGGTGGGCTGATCACGGTGATAGGTCTCTTGCCTACCCTGAAATCCGGATTCATGGCAGTTGGTGCCGGAATGAAGATGCTGGGAATGGCTGGCGGTGCGGGAGGCCTGACGGCTCTTATGAATCCCTACGTCGCCCTGGCTGCCATAGCGGCCATTATCCTGATCGTCGCCTACCGAACCGGGTATCTGCAAAAAGCTTGGGATAAGTTCACCAAGAGCGCAATCGGTAAAGACATTATCGACGGGATCAAGAGCGTTTCGGACTGGGTAGGCCAGCTGATAAACAGGTTCCAGGCTTGGTATGACGCAACCGGCCGCAGCCAGATCTTAACCGTGTTCTCCTCGATAGCCGATGTCCTCGGCACGGCATGGGATTATGCCGACAAGATATATTCCAAGATGCGGGGAGCAGGCACAAATCCACTACTGGCCTTATCTGGGGCACTTTTAGGGGGGTCGGCTGGTCTCATTATGGGGGTCGCCTCAAAAGCCGCTGGAAAGTCGCCTGATGAACTGCTGGAGATTCTGGTGGGCTATAGCCAGAACATCCTCAGGTGGCTCTCATCCTCTATCGCCCCGTTCACCGCCAAAATCCATGATGTCCTGAAGAAGGTCCACAGTATCTTTGAGTGGATCTATTCGCTGTGGCAGGGGTTCTGGAACTGGGCTAAGTCGGCTGTTCCAGGTGCAGAGAAAGCCGCGAAACAGAAAGAGATCGAACGACTTGCAGGAAAAATCACTGCGCCCAACGATGGTCGTGTCAGCTTCGACCCTGTGAGGGGCAAATTCCGTATGACCGACAAGTTCGGTTCCATCAGCGACTACACGCCGGAGAAGGACAGCAAGCTCGAGAAGCGGTTTGACGAGTGGAAGAAGCTGCCCGGATTCGCTGAAGGGATCGCCGACGCGGTTAGAAATGGACTTGAGGGGATAGGGGGCGTCATCGGGCAGGCCGTGAAGGATGCTCTCAGCATCGACATTGAGATCCCGTACCTCAAAGATCTGGTAGAGTCGGTAAATCAGTTGGTCCAGTCCATAAGCAATTGGGCAGATAACGTGCTTCCTGGCCAAGCAGATCGTGCGAAAACCAAATCCAACAACGCGCTTCTGGAGCAGCAAGGGATTCGGATAGGCGCATATGGTATGTGGGAAGTCCTAGATGAGCGCGGTAACTGGGTACTGGCCGGGCCAGATGAGCGAAAGCGGGCAGATGCAATATACGACGAGATACAGGCGTCACTTGCTGCATCCAGGGGGCACGCCTCAGGCCTGACCTTCAAGCGAACCGGCATCTACACTGGCAAGTTCCACGGCCCCGAAGAGGTCCTGCCCAGGGCCACAACCGTACAGGGTCCGGGCATCATCGCCAAAGCCATGGCTGCTCTGGATGCGAGAGCTTCAACGTCTGGTAGCGGTGGTAAGGTAGATGTTCATGTCCACAACGCAAACGACTTCAGTAACATGAAGGTGGCCAGCGGTGTAGATGTGGATGCACTGCTAAAGAAGATCGACCGGCGGATTGAAACGGGGTCAGTGGAAGCGGTTAAGAAGGCGCTTGGGCAGGGGAGGACTTAACCGAAGATTCGTTATATCGTCGCTCGATTACGATTTCCGCAATTGATGGGTTGCCGAGGCACACAGATTCACGCGGATTGAGCCATGTCATATTCTCGCCGGTGTAGTGGCGAAATATGGCATCTATGCATATGAAATCATCCGAAACGTGTTTGACAAACCCCTCATAGAACACCGACTCGAACGGGGACAGTCTCGCCACAATCGTGACCATATCATTGATTTCTGGCATCCCGCCGCCCGCTGCCACATCAACCACGGGAGAACATGCGACAGCTTCCACCACCATCATGGCCAGTACAACCAGTCTGATCGGCTTCATCAATAGACTATTCGGCCAGCCCGCCGATAAATAAATTCCTGCGTCGAATGGTGGGCTGGTAGCAATCTTTATTGGCATAATTATAATTTCTGTAATCGATTCTAAGACCAGTTTTGATCTTAAGTGGACCACAGAGGTGAAGGAGGGCGGTGAATATCAACCGCCCTTTTGAGGCTTGCTTGTCAGGATGGGATGTGACGTGGCAGTCACTCCCATGCTTGGCGGTTGACCTGATATAGCTTTCTACTTTTGATCCTTTTACATCGAAACCAAAGATTCATATCGAATGGCTGCCTCCTTGGTTTCGGTGCCCTGTGGATCTCTCATGAGATTCTCTCCCGACTGGGAGTCAACAAATGGCCACTACTATCGTGGGTCCTGGCAATGCGTGTATGGCTTCAAGCTTGACTGAGAAGGATTGGGATGTAGGCTAGGAAAACCCCACCACTGACTCTTTTTAACGCCTTAAGCGAATTATAAAGTATTTGTGAATAATAATCCTGAAAGAAGCTGAGTTGAGTGACCGCCTAGGTGCTTGTCACCCTCGGCTCCTGTAAATTATCCCCGCATAAGGATGGTCCGGCTAGGAGTTGAATATTCAAAGTATTTTTATTGGATAACTGGGTCTGTTGAATCCTGTGGTGTTCGTTCGTGGTGGTGCAGGTGTGGTGGTTAGTGATACTATTATTTGCAAAATTGCTATTTGATCTTAATGCCTAAGTGGTCTAAAAAATTTAACAGAATCATTTGCTTAAAAGAGATTTTCGCAATTCAGATGGAAAGGTAATCTCAGGTGGAGTCAAATCACATATCGTTTTACATGGTAGCTGAATATGGCGAACGGGTCGGTCGGTTGTTACATAATAATCCATAGGGAACTCTTTAGTATTATATGCAGTAGCATAGCTCAAGTTCGTTCTGTCCGTGATGCCATTCCTTTCGGCTATTTCATCCACGCACTTGCAGCACCTACGTAATTTCAAATTCGGAATCAAAACCGAAGGTCCGAGCTTTTCGCAATAATCCATTACTTCGATTAGGTCGTCTTTTCTGTTAGGCGTGGACAAACAGCCAACGAGCATAACTTCGCCTAAAACGGTTAGAGGCACGAATACTTCGTGGCCCACTTCCTGGAGGCGGGTTAGGATATTTTGTCTATTCCTGGCCTTAATGGAATCAAAGAGAATATCGGTATCGGTAACTATATTCATTACCGACACTCACAATTCAGGATAATCCTTTTCTGTCATGACACGAGTTATGACGCCCTTGGAATTTATTATCGCTCCAAAGGGCATTTGCCGACCAAGCTCGGTCGTGTATGACATGCCAACAAAACTGTGATATTTGGACTTGTCCTCTTCATTCATTGGTCTTTCCTCCTTTGGTTCGGCGTCATGATAAGGCTGATAAAAGCCTTTCGGTGTCTTCATTGGGGCTGGATACAATATTATATAAATGTCTCTCCGTATTTATACCTTTTGCTGTATCCACATTCTCATCGCTTCTTCTATAGCCGCCTTAATATTTCCCTTCTTCATCCCTAACCGCTTATTCACCTCATCTCTGAACCGCTTATCCAATTCGTCATCTATTGACAGGTTGATGTAAGCCATATGGGAATATAAGTAGTTTTCAATATATCAACTTAACTACTTATCCACAATCTATTTATGTAGATAACTACATATGTTGTATCCATGCCATTCAATGCGTCCACCAATCCAGAATACAGCAAGCGCCTACTTCGCGGTCACCAGATGATAGAGAAGGGAGTTGAACCCACGCAAGTAGGCTTCAACCAATTTTCAATTCCGTCCCAAAGCAAAGATTTAAATTATATAGTAACTCTCCATGCTGGTACTTGGAGCTGCACCTGCCCGGATTATGAGTTTCGACATGTGACATGTAAGCACATTCATGCTGTTGTACTATGGCAAAGGCTCTCCAAGAAGATAGAAGAAAGTCATAAGGAGAAATCGGTATTCGCTGTTACTCTCAAGGGTGACATTGCCTGCAAGTTCTGTGGATCATCCAAGATAATCAAGTACGGCAAGGCCAGTAATAAGCAGGTCTATTTCTGCAAGTCGTGCGCGAGGAAATTCGTGCCTAACGAGGGATTTGAGGGCATGAAGTACGACCCGCGCGTTGTGACCACCACTCTTGACTTGTACTTCAAGGATGTGTCTCTGCGAAAGATCGCGGACCACCTTAAGCAGTGCTATAGCCTCGATATCGATCATAGCACGGTTTACAGGTGGATTACCAAATACACTGACATCATAGGAGCCTATGTAGCAACGCTTGAGCCTAAGCTAGGCGATATCTGGCATACTGACGAGATGAAGATCAAGATTGGCGGCGAATGGCGATGGCTCTGGAATGTCATGGATGAGCGAACCAGGTTTCATCTTGTTAGCATATTAACCCAAAATAGGGAAATCCAGGATGCTAGGAGGGTTTTCAAGAAGTCCAAAGTGGTCGGAAACAAGAAGCCTCGGCTTATGGTGACTGATGGCCTAGCGTCCTATAAGCAGGCCTTCAATGCCGAGTTCTACGACCGTCACCAAAGCTGCAAGCATGTAGCAGATGTGGCTTTGCAGGAGAGCTTAAACAACGTCTTGGAAAGGATGCACGGCAGCATCAGGGAACGAGAGAAGATCATGAGGGGCATAAAGGTAGATGACACGCCGATTATCCCCATGAACCAGATCTATTATAACTTCGTGAGACCGCATATGGGACTCAATGGAGCAACACCCGCGGAGGCGGCAGGGATAGGGATATTTGGAGAGAATAGATGGGCAGAACTATTGCAGCAAAGTATTAGAAATGCCGAAAAATGATACCTGCCCCTATATTCCCAACTTCCCATCGCTTTCGCGCCGCGATGGGGCGTTATTTTTTTCGTGGGTTTTAATCTTAAAGGCATATGAGTTTGCAGCATAACGTTTCACATTCTCTGCCAACTCTGCTTTAATTTTTAAAAGATCGACATTTATATCATTCGTCATTTCGGAATCCCTCCCTCTTTAGAAATGCCGTGGCATCGTTTCTCCAGCAAGGATCCGCTCTTATCCATTTCAGATATATTGTTTCCAATTCCTTTATATGTTCGCTTTTGGATGAATACATTTTGGTGGAGTTTATGATGCACAGGTCTGTGGCGTTGGAGCCAACACCAGGAGCCCTCTCTGCCATCTTCTTTGCTTCATAAATGATCAAGAGCGCATCTTCTATTGACATATCACGGTTGCAATTTCTAGATATTAGCGTATACATGGCGTGGGGTAAACCCGAACCGATTGCATGATATCCAATGGAATCAAAACATCTAGAAGTTCCTGGGTCGTTGACTTCATAGATATGAGCGGTTCCTCCATTGAATCCCGCCACTAATATCTGTAGTCCATAGTTATATCTTTCAATTTGTGTCTGTATAGTTAAAGCCAAATCGGGCAGAAGATGCTGCTGTGCCTGATAGAATGAGGCAAAATCTTTGAAACCTCTCGGAATCAAGAAGTTTTCTATTATCTCCTCCTTTCTTCTTTCCTGGTAGCATTCTTTAATCTTAGATACCACTTCATTGACCGAAGGCGTCCTATGATCTGCAATTTCTCTATAGACTCTATTAAATAATTCCGTGTATGCCAACGCATCGCCCGCTGTGAGAGCTACACACGAATCTGATAAACATGTCATTTTCTTAGCAGGATGTTCAAATTCTATTGATATTGAACTGCTTGTTACAGCGCGATCGGAAGCAGTAACTAAAGTCGATCCATCCTCACATATCGCAGCAATACATATTGTCACGCCTTTCCCTCCAATCACATGTTGCCTGTATGTGCCGCAATTGTTGGAAGCAATCCCTAAATAACTTGTGGTATATTTAGCCAAGATGCTCATTCCTAACTTATTAAAGTATTTGATTTCCTAGTTTTCCCAGAGTAGCACTTATTCAGGGAGTCAAAGGTGGCTACCACCACGATTACACCACCATACTTGCACCAACCAAGGATTCAACAGAACCGGATAACTATTGCTTATATACTGGATGCCAAAACGCCGGCTATTGGATTGGAACAGATTGTATGAGAATATTGGGACCAAGTTTATCTATTGGTCTAATTTAATAAACTCTAACCTGCCCAATTTTCCATCAAAATGGTTTGATTGGTTGAAATGGGTTTTGATAATTGGCGCTATTTCGGCCATTGAAAAGCAAAAACCTGATGAGTATCTTGGAATTATTATTTATATTTCTTATGCAGCAATTTTAATCGATTCATACTACTATGTGTATAATATTTTTTATAAAATCTGTCTTGAAAAGGAGATTGCTTCCGTGGATGAATCCTGCAATATGTTAAGAGAAACTCTACATCTTCCTGGAGGTGAATTGGGAAACCTAATATTGGAACCGTTTGAATATTATAAAATGCTCATCACAAGTATCTCAATGTTCTTAGCGGTGTTTGTGACCATAGCTATTTATATATTAATAAATCATATAGTGAATTTATACATATCAAGCCATCCCATCCCGTAGAACGAGAGGGAAGCCGTTGGCTCCCATATATTCGTTCCGTTTCTTAATTCGTTTACATCCCATGTAAAAGATCAAATAATCCTGGACCACCAGGCCAGACCGCTATTTCTTGACCCTTTCTTGATCCTTTGCCTGGATACTCTGAAGTAGATGGATGTAAAATAATGCCGAAATTGCGGCATTATCTGGGTGCCGTTCTTAAATCAGACCGCTATCCTACCTTGTCCTCCAAAACCTTTTACATTTTACATCAACGAATTCGTGCTTTAAGCCTGATAACCTTCTGGCGGTGGTCGCCTGGCCTGTAGAAGATCTCGATGGTGCGATGGTCCGCGACCTGCAGAAGCCTGGTCAGCTCCGAGGGTGCCAGATCCATGGTCCGCCTCATCTCGGAGAACGTAAGAGATCCCTTATCCTTCAGTATTTCCCGCATCTGGGTCAATCTGGCCGCTGTTTTGCCTCCTGGGACGGTATGAGGTCGTCGTTCAACCATGGCCAGCCTGCCATCAATCTCATCTATGGCTTCAAAGGCATCATCCACCCTTAGCGCGGTAGTGGCCGGGCTGGAAGAACGTATCTGATCGATCACCTGACCACAAGCCCATAATTCGCGTTTTAAGGCCATATTATTGGCCTGTATATCTTGCACTACCTTGGAGAGATTTTCTTGGCCTTTTTGGGCATCCTGCAAAGCCTGACGTAACTCATCGATCTGCGATTGAAGAGTTTTGAGGAGATCGACTGGCACTTGGACGGTGGCCGAGTCTGCGATCATCCGACCGCCTCAAAAAATGGAGATCGCCGAAGCGATCTCAGCCTGTCTCCATCTCCTGACAACTTGGCGACGGTTAGCCTGGGCTCTCCTGATCTTGGTGCGGCCTATGGAGTGCACGGTCTCACCAGATTTAGCCCTTCCACCATGGATAATAGCCAATTCCGTCCCGGCCGTTCGCCCTGGCAACAATCACGGATCTGCCGACCAACCGTTGTATTTTGGGCAACAAGGCATCATCCAGTATCAGCTTGAACCGACCGACCTGGACCGTGATAGTACCATCCTGGTTGGCCTGAAATCCCGTCAACTTGCCCCACCGAACGTCACCAGACCGCAAGGACATCGCCTTAGAACCACGGTTCAACGGCTCAACTGATCCATTTTCAGGCGCCTTGGTCAGCTTATAGCAGCACCTAGGCAGCTCGAGAACCTCACCACGCTTTTTCAGGATAGTGAGCATCAGGTGGGCGGTGTCCCCGGTGACGTTGAACTCAGTCGTAATATCATCGACTGTGGCCTTGCCAGCCACCGCCAGGTAACTGAGTAGGTCCTCCAGGTCTTCTGGCGGGATTGATCCCCGTTCTGTTCGAACAGTCATTCAATGACCGCCTCCTCGTGGTGGGCTAGATCCTCAGGCAGATCGTGACCGTTTTTCAGCAACCAGATAGCCGCTTCCCGAGGGCTGATCTCCTCCACACCCTGCCATTGCGAGATGTGGACAATATAGAACCTCCCCTTCCTGGAACGGTAGAGATCGACGTGGTCCCACTGGCCTATGGCTGTCTTGCCGTCTGAATTTTCCCCCCAATGATGCCCCGCTTGGTCAGTGTCCACAACAACATTATCGCCTAGCTGCAAGCGGACCATCTCAGACCACCTCTGCCAGCTCCTCGCCCAGCTCTCTCAGATCAGCGTAGACGACCGCGGCATCAGGGCCAAAGGTCTTCGCCATGGACTCTAACCGTTTCCTGGCCAGATCAACAGGAATGCCAGTCCAGTTGGCCAGATAGGCGAGGGCCTTGGGATCCTGTAGGAGGTTGATTGGAGGGGTCATTACCAGACCACCGCCAGAGGCTCACGATGCTTGAATACGGGCCTGAAGTCGCCTATGTCGCCCAGGTTCTCTGAGGTGGTGGCAGGGGCAGGGAAGTACAGCCTCTGATGTTTGCACGGCTTCCCTGGGCTGTAAGTGGCCGCAGGGCAGGAACAATCGTTAGGCGTGGTCACATAGTAGGCATCGCCCTTCTTGCTCCTCACCAGCACCATATTCGCACCCAGACGGTAGAAGGCTGGCATCTCTGCCGGTGGCTGGCCACGGCTTTTTATCAACTGCTCAACTGCTTCCGCGGTCTGCGTGACCGGGGAGGCTACGGCTAGAATTGGTTTGCTCGCCATATTCTGTGCACCAATAATACATAGTGCACCAAGAACATAAAAAGCTTTTGGTACACTTAGTAGGATAAAGTATTTAAGTATCGAGTGCAGTATTATAATCCATGGTGCTAAAAAAAATCGGAATAAGCATCGATGAAGAGATCTATGAACAAATAAAAGCCGAAGTGGCAACCAAGGATTACCGCAATGTAAGCCATTTCATGGAGCGCGCTGCGGAACTCCTCTTAAAAGAGAGACTAAAAGGAAGAGGCCAAAACCCTTGTGAGGCCTTAGCCGCTTCCTAATGTCATTCCGTTTGGTGCACAGAAATGACAGTGATGCGTTTTTCTAAGGTATTTCCCAACCCGGTTTACCTGTAAGAAAGCGCCGAGGGAGGGATTCGAACCCTCGATCCTCGTGAGAGGAACAGGTTTAGCAAACCTGCGCCCTACCTGGCTAGGCTACCTCGACCCGGATAGGCCCTTTCGCTTTTCGATATTTAAACC
>Ga0116185_1003410_pt1 | contig 13759 bp, 11 predicted proteins | sample AD_JPNNA7_MetaG_FD_89754 | JGI IMG/M metagenome (GOLD analysis project Ga0116185, IMG submission 89754) | Active sludge microbial communities of municipal wastewater-treating anaerobic digesters from Japan - AD_JPNNA7_MetaG | ecosystem: Engineered > Bioreactor > Anaerobic > Digestate | place... | reverse complement strand
CCTGTGCCCCGCGCCCCTGTGCCCCGCGCCCCTGTGCCCCGCGCCCCTGTGCCCCGCGCCCCTGTGCCCCGCGCCCCTGTGCCCCGCGCCCCCGTGCCCCGCGCCCCCGCATGCCTCCGTGCCCCCGCGCCCCACAGAGGCCATCCCCTCGTCACCCCTCTTTTTCCTTTCCCGGTGCACCTCAGACGACCCATAGAAGGAGGATTGACAGATCCGAGACGAGGGGGTAGCATACCGTCCAGACGGTCTGTTTTTTCCGAGAGAGGAGAGAGGGGCATGGCAAAGAAGAACCCATGGGAGCTCCGCTCCGAGGGCTCCGGGGGAAAGGGTAGCGAGAAATTCTCGGGCCTTCCTCGGCCTAAGGAGGGCGGAAAGACTTCCCGGAGAGCGCTTCGCGGCGGGGGAGAAGGCCTTGCCGTGGAGCCTGACGCGGAAGAAAATGGTTCGAGCGACGGCCCCCCCGGAAGTTAACCGGCCGGAAAGGGGAGGGAAAAGCTTCAGAGATGCGGTTTTGGATGCGGCGGAAGACCTCATCGTGGAGCGCGGCGCGGCGGGGGTGAGCCTGGACAAGGTGGCGGCCCGGGCGGGGGTGAGTAAAGGAGGCCTTTTGCACCACTTTCCTTCCAAAAACGCCCTGGCGCAGGCCCTCATCCGGCGGATGGTGGACACGCTCCACGAGGTGCGGGACGCGGAGCGGGGGGAGGGACCCCTTGACGCGGAGTTGATCATCCGGACCCACATCTCCTGGTGGAGTCGGGTGGATTCAAAGCGGAGACGCCTTTACACATCCTTGCTCGCCGCCACGGCCCACGACCCCGACCTGGTGGCTCCCTTTGCCTGGGAGTACGAAAAAGAGCTGCAAAACTACGAAGATGCGGGGATCCTTCCCGGCCGGGTGTCGGTGATCATGATGGCGCTCCACGGCCTGTGGATGATGGAGCTCCTGGGGATCACCCTGGGGGATTACAATCAGAGATTGTTCATGGACGAGCTTTTCCGATTAGCGAAAACATCCTCCCCGGAGGGAGAAAAAGAAAGGGCGGTGGATTCCCATGCCTAAAAGGGTCCTGATGCTGGCTACGCTGATGATCCTGGCGCTGGGAGGATATGGCGTGGTTCGTTTTGTGGGGCCCGCCAACTCGCGAGAGGTCAAGGGGGCGTCGGTGGACCAGCCCCAGGCGATGCCTGTCGTGACAGCTCTAGCCGAGGTGAGATCCTTCGAGGATTCGGTGAAGGTCCAGGGGACCCTCCGGGCCAAGAACTTCGCCCTGGTCTCTCCCCGTTCGGACGGCATGCTGGAAGAGATCGCCGTGAGTGAAGGAGACCCGGTGGAGGCGGGCAAGACGCTGCTTTTCCGAGGGGACACGACGAACTTGGAAAAGCGGGTGCAGATGGCCCGCCAGGACCTTTTGGCCGCCCGTTTCGCCCGGGAACAACAGGCCGCGTCGGTGCGCAAGACTGACGTGGAGCTTCGTCGGGCGAAAAGCGACTTTGACCGCTTTGAAGCCCTGTACCGGGAACAGGCGGTGAGCCAGAGCGTTTACGAGGATAAGCAAGCCGTATACGATCAGCTCCAATCCATGAGGCAGCTGGTGCAAAGCGGCCTCGCCATGGCCCGGGAGGCGGAGCGCAAGGCGGAGGCCTCTCTGGCCATGGCGGAAAAGGACCTCCAGGACGCCTATATGTACGCCCCTATCAGCGGCGTGGTGACTAAGCGCATGGCGGAGCCCGGAGAGGTGGGTAGCCGAGGAAAACCCATTCTGCGCATCGACGACGTGGGGACCGTGGAAGCGGTGGCCTACCTTCCGGGACAGTTCTATGGCGACGTGCGGGAGGGAAGGACCTCCGTGCGGCTGGGAGAAGAGGAGCGCTGGGAGCGCGTCGCCCCTGTGACGTATAAGAGCTCCGTGGTGGACCCCACCCTGCGGACCTTTGAGATCCGCACGGTGCTTTCGGGAGATGGGGAGCACGTGGTGCCGGGGGTGCTAGTGAACATGCGGGTGGTGCGCACGGAGCGCCGGGGAGTGGGGGTTCCCTACGAGGCCCTGCTGGAGCGCAACTCGGGAAAGGTGATTTTTCTCACCGACGGCCAGACCGCCCGGGAGGTGTCGGTGACGCCGGGGCTGGAAACGGGGGGCTGGGTGGAGATCGTCCGGGGAGAGGTGGCCTCGGGGGACGCGGTGGTGGTCCAGGGGCAGTCCCGGCTGAGCGACGGATCGATGGTGACGGTGCGAAACCGGGAAACCAAACTCCTTTCCCCCGACTCCGCAGGAGAACGGTAGCCATGTCCCTTTCCCAAACTTCGCTCCGCCGTCCGGTGGCCATGGCCTGTTTGCTCATCGCCCTGACGTTTCTGGGGGCCAACGCCTACCGAAAGATGGGGCTGGAGCTCATGCCCAAGGTGGATGCTCCCTTTATCACCGTGGTGACCGTCTGGCCCGGGGCGACCCCCAAAGATCTGGAAACCGACGTGGCCAAAAAGATCGAAGACGCCGTGTCCGCTGTGGACGGTCTAAAACATGTCACGTCGGTGTGCCTGGAGAACATGGTCCAGAGCGCCCTGGAGTTTCAGCTTGGCGTGGATGTCAACGTGGTGGCCACGGACGTGCGGGAGAAGATCGACCTGAAGATGGACGAGTTTCCCGAAGGGGTGGAAAAGCCCATCATTCAAAAATTTAACGTGAACTCCAGCCCCATCGTGACCCTGGCCCTCACGGGAGATTTGCCCCTGGATCAGATGTACGACTACGCGGACCATACCCTGCGGGACCAGCTTTCGATCATTTCCGGGGTGGCCAACGTGGAGCTTTTGGGGGGCGCTAAACGAGAAGTGCATGTGCTGCTCCAGAGGGATGCCCTGGGGGCGGCGGGGCTCACCTCCCTTTCGGTGGTGAAGGCGCTGCAGGAAGGGGTGAACTCCCTTCCCTCGGGGCGGCTCCAGGAACGGGGCACGGAGTACGCCGTGCGCTTTGACGCGGAGTTCCAGAGGGTAGAAGACATCGGCAATCTCCAGGTGGCGGGGCGGGACGGGGCGCGCCGCTTTATCCGCGATCTGGGCACGGTGCAGATGGGCACGGAAGAGCGGCGCCAGGCGGTATTTCTGGACGGAGCCCCGGGGATCGGGATCCGGGTGGTGAAGAAGGCGGACGCCAACACGGTGGAGGTGGTAAATAACGTCCGAAGGGCCGTGGAGCGGCTGAACCGGAACTTCCCCGGAGGACTGAAGCTCTCCTGGGTGCACGACGACGGGGAATATATCCAATCGTCGGTGGACGGCACGGTGGGCAACATCTGGCAGGGGGTGCTCCTCACCGCCGCCATCCTGTTTTTCTTTCTTTACAACGTCCGATCCACGTTTGTGGTGGCCATTTCCATGCCTCTCACCATCGTGGTGTCGCTTTTTTTCCTCCAGCTTCTGGGGTACACGCTGAATGGATCCACCCTTTTGGCCATAGGACTTTCCGTGGGGATCCTGGTGTCCAACTCCTTGGTGGTGTTGGAGAGCGTCCTCACCCACTTCCACCGCACCGGAGACCCCTGGCAGGCGGCCCGGGATGGGTCCGCCGAGGTGGGCACGGCGGTCATCGCCAGCGCGGGGACGAACATCGTGGTGCTCCTCCCCATCGGCCTCATGGGGAGCATGGTGGGGCTCTTCTTTCGCCCTTTTGCCTTCACGTCCCTTTTGGTGAACGTGGCATCCATCTTCATATCGTTTACCCTGACGCCGATCCTCTGCGCCCTGCTCCTCAAGGCCACGCCGAACGACCAGGCGTTTCTGCTCCGGCTGGAGCGGTGGTGGAACGATAAGCTGAGGCGGATCGCCCGCAGCTACGTGACCTTTCTCCGGAAGCTGGTGCATCATCGGTGGGTGGCCCTCGGCATGCTGGGGGGCGTGGTGTTGCTTTTTCTGCACGCCCTGACTTTGGGGAGCGCCGTGGGATTTAGCTTTGCCCCGGATTTGGACCGAGGCACGGTCTACGTCAAGCTGGAGTACCCCACTCGCCTGGATCTGGAAACCACCACGCGCCGCACGGCGGAGGCCGAGGCCCTGCTAAAGGACCTCCCGGGGTTGACCCACGTATTCACCAGCATTGGCAAGGTGGACGCCCGCATCGGCAGCGCGGGGGAGGGAGTGTACCTGGCCCAGCTACTGGTGAAGTTCGTGGGGAAATCGGAGCGGACCCAGACGGCGGACGAATTGGTGGACGAGATGAGGCGGCGTTTGGCGACCCTTCCCGACACCATCGCCACGGTGAGCGTGCCGGGACTGGTGGGAGGGCAGAGCTCCCCCGTGGAGGTGGAAATCCGGGGGGAGGATATCGGAGAGCTGAACCGCCTGGCCTTGCAGTTCCAGGACATGGTGAAAGAGATCCCGGGCTTCGTGGACCCCGATACCACGGTGCGGGTGGGAAAACCCGAGCTCCGGGTGCTGCCTCAGCGGGCCATCTTGGCGGATATGAACATGGCGCCCCAGGATCTGGGGCTCCTGCTTCGGGCCAACCTGGAGGGGCTCAAGGCGGGGACCTACAAGAGCGGCGCTTCCACCTTCGATATCCGAGTAAAGCTCGCCGGGGAACCGGGCAAGGCCCAGGTGTCGGAGTTCCAGCTCCCCGCCGGCCAGGGATCCCCCGTGATCATGAGCAACTTCACCTCCATCCAGGAACAAGAGGCTCCGGTGCAGATTACCCGAACGGACAAACAGCGGGTGAGTAAGCTCATGGCAGACCTGGGGCCGGAACTGCCCCTGGGTACGGCGGTGGATCTCCTCTCCCGGCGGATCGACGGGGCGGCCATCATGCCTCCGGGTTACGACTACCGCTTCCGGGGGGACTACGAGATCATGTCCGAGGCGGGGGCGGCCTTCGCCGAGGCGGGGATCATGGCGGTGCTTTTGACCTACCTGGCCCTGTCGGCCATCCTGGAGTCCTTTACCTGGTCCCTCCTGATCCTCACCACGGTGCCCCTGGGGCTCGTGGGGGTGCTCTGGGCCCTCTATCTCACGGGGACGAGCATTTCCATCTTCGTGCTGCTCGGGGTGGTGATGCTGGTGGGCATCGTGGTCAATAACGCCATCCTCGTGGTGGACCGCATGAGGCTCCTGCGGGACGAGGGCGTGGACCCCGTGGAGGCCATGTACCAGGCTCTGGACGACTCCTTCCGGGCGGTGGTCATGGTGACCTTGGCGGCGGTACTGGGCATGCTTCCCCTGGCGGTGGCCTCGGGGTTGGGGAGCGAGCTCAACAACGGCATCGGCATCGCTTCGGCGGGGGGCATCGCCATGTCCTCCCTGCTGGCCCTCTTCGTGGTGCCGCTGATATTTCTCGTGGGGAAAAGCTTTCGCAGAAAAAAAGAAGAACTCCCTCAGGCCTAAAACGGCCTTTTGAGGTATAATGGTTCCACGAAAGAGCCTCCATGCGCATCCTCCGACCTCGGGTTTTGGACGGGTCGGGGGACTTGGACGGGCCTCACAGCGGCGGCAGACCTCCCTCTCCGCCCCTGTGGGGCTTTTTATTTTGCCTCCTTGCCCCGGAGCCCGATATCCGGATTCTTGGGGCCTTTGCCTCGGCGTTCTTTTTGCCCTATGATGGCCCCGCGTCCCCCAGGGATGCACTCATCTTTTTTCGAAAGGCGTGATTTCCGGTGAAAAAAAGCGGCGCCTTCGCGGCCTTGGCAATGATATGGGCCTGGGCGCTCTTCGGAGCGGTTCCAGGGGAAGGGACGGAGAAGTTCTGGCTGGTGACCCGCCACATTGCCCCCGTGATGAGGTCTCCGGGGACCTATACAACGGTGGAAGACGGCCGAGGCATTGAAGACCAGGAGGGCATCGAGGCCTGCGTCTACTACGGCAGTCGGGTGACGGTGGCTCCAGTTTCCGGCAAGCACGGGGCCCAGTGGGTGAAATTGATGTTTCATGGATCTTCCCTGGGGTACGTGGAGAAAGAAGCCCTGGTGCCCTTTCCCTCCTACGAGCCCCGAGGGCCCGAGCCCTACGTGGTCCGTCCGGAAAGGCTATCCCTCTTCCTGCTCCCGGGATCCCTTCCGGCGGAGGGCTACAGCTCTTTTTACCTCCCCCGAGGCGTGACGGTCACCGGGATCGGCACCACCGCCGTCGACGGCCAAGGTTGGGTGCTCCTGAGATTTTCCAGCGTGGGGGCTTCGCCGGAGTATCCGGCGCCGGGGGACGTCCAGACCCGGTATGCCTGGGCCCGGGAAGACGATCTCATCCGGTTGGCCTCCTACGAACCCTCCCTCTCCCGGGTGGATCCCGAAGAGGTCCCCGGGGAGATCATGCTGGACCAGGGAGTCGACGACATTCATCGCGTCCCCTTGAGCCCCGGGGACAGGGAAAAACTGGCGAGTCAGGGTTTTTTCATCCAAAAAGCCCCGGTGATCCTGAAAAACATCGAGCTGGATGACCTGGTGGAGGTCTATCCCCGCACCCGGGACCACGTGACGCCCCTTTTTATCACCGTGGATCTGGGGCTGCACACCTTCCATCTGATCTTCGACCGCATGCTCCAGCAGGCCGAAGAAAGGGTTTTCGTCCCGACGTTGGATCTCTTCCTTAAGGCCCTCCAGGAGGGGTTGGAGGGGCATCGGAAATCCCTGGAAGCGAGTGTCCTGGGGCGGTCGGTGCGGGAGGACGTGGGGGACTTTTTGGCGGTGGCACGAAAGCTTCTCACCGAGGAAGGATCCCTTTCTCCCCGGGGAGAAGAGGAGTATCGCCGCATCATGGAAGCCCAGGGAAGGCTCGACTCCCCCTTCTCGGGAAAGGAAGAAGACTACACCTTTTTTCGCCCCCGGGGGCACTACACCCTCTCTCCAGGACTGGAGCGATACTTCCGGGCCATGGCCTTCCTGGGAGGCGTCACCTTCCCCTTGAAAGGCAGGGACCAGGAGCGGCTCCTGCGGAGCACGGGGGTCATCGCCCTCTTCTGCACGCTCCTGGAAGATCCCGCCGTTGGCAAAGCGTGGAAAAAGCTCTTCGATCCCTTCACGCTGTTGGTGGGGGCCTCTAACGACAATTCCTGGTACGACTACGCTCCGGTGGTGAAAAAACTTCTCGGAGGGGCCCTCCCCTTGGAGGACGAGGGGCGGGTGGAAGAGCTCCGCCAGGCCTTGATGAAGGCGAGCCGCCCCCCGCTGATCCTGGGGAGCCCGGCCCCCCGGTTGGGGGCTTCCCAGGAGGAGCAAGAGGATCAGGCCCTGGGATTTCGCCTTTTGGGGCGGCGCTTCACCTTTGATGCCCTGGTGTTCCAAGCCCTGACGTCGCCTCGTACGGGCACCAACGACCACCCCCGAAACTTGCCCGATCCCTTGGACGCCCTGGCGGTGCTGGGATCTCCGGTGGCCCTTCGGGAGACGAAGGCTTTCGAGGTCTTCCGGGGGTACGCCGAAAACCGGGAGGCCCTCCGGGGGCGGTGGAAAACCTTCCACCAGGATCCCCTGGGGGACACGATCTATTCCGATGTGCTACGGCTCTACGCCACGTACTTCGAGCCCACCGAGGGGGGGCAGTTTTTCGCCGCCTCCCCGGCGTGGGAGTATCGCAAATTGGTGTCCGCCGCCGCCTCCTGGGCGGAGCTTAAGCACGACACGATCCTCTACGGCGAGCAGTCCGGGGCGGAGATGGGAGACGGAGGAGATGTCTGGTACGCCCCGGACTTCCTCTGTCCCGACCCCCGGGGCTACGTGGAGCCCGAGCCCCGACTTTTCCGGGGGTTGGCCGCCGCCGCAGGGCGGATACGACAGTTCCTGGATCAGGCGGAGCTGCCCGATGGGGAGTACGCCGAAAAGTTCTCCACCTTCGCCGCCCTCATGGAGCGCCTGGCCCACTTGGCGGAGCTGGAAGTGACGGGGGCTCCCCTGGGAGATGAGGAGTACCGCATCATCCGGGAGTTCCCGGCGGAGCTGACCCGGGAGCTGCTCCTCCCGGCGGACCAGCTGGGCCTCTACCCTCCCCTGCTTCCCGAGGTGCAGGATCGCCTTCGCATGGCGTTGGTGGCGGACGTGGCCTCGGATTTCGCGGCGGGAAGGGCGCTGGAGGTGGGCGTCGGGGCCCCCCGGTATATGTATGTTTTCGTTAACGATCGCTGGGGGGGACCCCGGGTGACCCGGGGGGCGGTGTTTTCCTTCTATGCCTTCGACCGTTCCCTGGCGGAGGGGCGCCTCACCGACGAGGAGTGGAAAAAGATGGTCTACCAGGGAGACCCCGCCGCTCTGGACCGCCTGCGCCCCGATTGGACCCGGGTGCCGGAGCAGTGAGATCCATCGCCTTGGTGGCGGGGGTCCTGGTGGGGGTCTTTTTGTTCCCTTCCGGGGCCCAGGCCCTGGGGTGTCCTCCGCTTCCCCCCAGGGTCCATCGGGCCCTCGAGGGCCCCAGGGATCCCCGAGATTCCGGAGTGGAGGGAAGGGTCCTGGGGGGGCTCACTCCCCACCATGACCTGGCGGGGGAGCTCATGGTACGGTTTTACGAAGAACTGCGGCGGGGGGCGCCCCACCCTCGCCGAATCCTCCTCATCGCCCCCGACCACCACCGGGCGGGGCGGGGAGCCGTGACGTTTTGTGGGGCCCCCTGGGAGACCGATCGAGGAAGGGTGTCCGCCGACGAAGAAGGGGTGGCGATGCTGGGAGAGCACGGCGTCGCGAGGCGAGACGACGCCCTTTTCCCGCGAGAGCACGGCATCACGGTGCACCTGCCCCTTTTGGCGGCGTTTTTCCCCGGCGTGCCGGTGCTTCCCCTGGTGGTGCGGAGCTCCGTCTCCGATCTGGAGCTCCTGGCACTGCGGAAAAGCCTCATGCCCCTCGTGGGGGCCGGAGGCCTGGTGATCCTCAGCATGGACCTTTCCCACGGAAAAAGTTCCGCCGAAGCGCTGCGCCAGGATCGCCGCACCTTGCCGGTCCTGGCGCAGCTCCGGTGGAAGGAGCTCCGGGGATTGGATCTGGACTCTCCCCGAGGGGGGGCGCTCTTTCTGGCGCTCCTGGAGGAGCTGGGGGCCCGGCGAGGAGTGGTGCGAGATCACGCCACGGCGGCCTCCTTTGGGGAGCCTCCCGAGGCGCCGGGGACGAGCTACGCCACGGTGATCTTTTTCTGACCCCGGCTCGGGGCGTTCCCCTCTGGACGACCTCAGGCAACGCCTTGGGGTGGGTTTTCCCCGACGGTCGCTTTCTTTTGCCGGGAGGTGCGCATCTTCCAGCCGGCTTTGCCGCAGAATGGGGGCTACGATGGTGAGCTTTCTCCCGGAGGAGGAGAACATCTCGTGGTGCCTAACTCTTTGTAGAAAGCTAGTGATGGAAAGGACTCAGGGTTTTTTTGTGCGAAAGTCGGCAACGCCTTGGGGTGGATTTTCCTCCGAGGGCAGATCGCAAGGGTCTCCGTTCTCTGACGAGAAGGGGGCCCTTGTGGTGATCGGCGGCGGTACTTCGGGGACAAAGGGGGTCAGGAGTCCCGGGGAGGGTCTTCGAAGGCCCGGGAGAATTGGGGTATCAGAAAGGGCGTGGCGGCCCGGTAGCGTCGGTATTCGTCCCCGAAGGCGCGCTCCATGCGGGGCTCTTCGACGACTTTTATGTAGAGGGAGAGAAGGGCCAGGGCGGCGAGGGTCGCCAGGAGGCCCGTGACGAAGCTATACCCCAAGACCCCGAAGCCGCCGTAGTAGCAGCTCAACCCCAGCAGGAGGGGGTTGCGGCAGTAGCGGTAGGGGCCGGTGGTGATCAGGCGGCGGGGAGGGAGGATGGGGAGGAAGGAACCCCCTTCGGTGATCTGGAAGATCAGGGCCCAAAGGAGGAGAAAGGCCCCCACGAGGAGCGCCACTCCTCCCGTGCCCTTTTCCACGTGCTCCGCCAGGGGACCCAACCCCTGCCGGAGGGCCCCCACTAGGGCGGAAAGAGAAAGGGGCACCACGATAAGAAAAAAGCACGCTCCCACAGTGGCCAGGGCAATGCGCTTCAGAGCTCCTGGCGAAAACGGGTTTTCCGGCGGCGGGAAGTCATTTTGGAGCTTGTCCACAGGGGCACCTCCTCTGAAACCCACCGGGGAAGCCCCCGCCAAAGCGACGGGGACCTCTTTGCCGGGGGGATGGCGGTCTTGAGAATTTATTCCTATACTTCCCTCCGGAGCGGACGAGAGGCATCGGGGGCCTTATCTTATGCCCCCAAGGGGAAATGCGACCACTCCCACAGTGAATTATATCATACGGAGGGCTGGGGGGCGAAAAAAGATCCTCTAAAGTCGGCGATCCCCTCCGGAGGGGGGCGTTTCATGGCGCCTTCGGCGGCGGGCGCCGGGGCCCGGCGATTCCTCCGGCCGGAGAAAGACCCTTCCGGCGGGTCGATCAGAGCTCGGGGCTCCAGTTGAGCCGTTTGACGCGCCACTCTCCCCGGAGGTCGTCCAGAAGGTGGACGCCGCCGTAGCTTTGGGTCAGGAGAAAGAGGCGTTCCAGAGGGAGGTTGAGCAGGGTGCAGATCATGGCGTGAAAGACCCCCGCATGGGCCACCATCAGGAGATTGCCCGAAGAGGTGGCGAGGAGATGGGTCAGATGGGGAGCCACCCGGGCCGCCAGATCGCGGAAGCTCTCTCCTCCCGGAGGGCGAAAGTCCGCCAGACGACGGCCCCGCTCCGCGAAGCCCTCGGGATCCCGGGCCCGCACGGTGGCGAAGGCGAGGCCGTCCCACTCCCCCAGGTCGATTTCCCGCAGCGCCGGATCCACCTCCACCGCCAGGGACCGCCCCTCGGCCAGCAGGGTGGCGCTTTCCCGGGCCCGGCGCAGGGGGCTTGTCACGATGCGGTCCAGGGGAAAGTTCTCCAGATGTTCCCGGAGCCGTTCCATGCGGGAAATGCCTTCGGGGGCCAGGGGCACGTCGGAGCGGCTCCCCAGAAAAACCTTGCCTTCGGCGGGAAGGCGGGGATCCCCGTGGCGCACCAACAACATGCGCCGGGTCATGACGCCAGGGCCTCGGCGAAGATGGAGCATACCGGCGCGGGCAAGAGGGCGTTCAGGCGTTGTTCCAGCTCCCGGGCCCGGTCCAGGCGTGCCAGGGCCCCCCGGAGGGCCTTGGGGTCCTCCCGAAAGCGTAGCGTGACCCGCCGTCGCCGCTCTTCCAGGGCGCAGAGGGTTTCCCCGTCGAGCATCTTGTCCGCCAGATAGAGCACCTCGGCCTCCCGGGAGGGGGCCGGGGCGTCGAGATCCATGTGACACGCCACCACCGCTCCCACGGCGGCAAAGCCCCAGGAGGCAAGAAAGCTCCCCCCCGCTTCGGCGTGGCGCCGGGAACCCTTGGCGATGTCGTGCAGCAGGGCGGCGGCTTCCAGCAGAGGAAGATCCAGCGCGTGCCCTCCCCGGGTCAGGGCTTCGCCGAGGGCCCGGGCGGCCCGGGCCGTGGCCTGGGCGTGGCGCCGGACCTCCCGGGGGGTGTGGTGAAGGTCTAAAAGGGCCTCCGCCTCCTCGCCGGTGGGAATCTCTTCCCGGGCGGCGTAGGCCGTGAGGGCGGCGAAGTCCTCCGGGGTGTCGGCGTCCCGGAGAATGGCGCTGTCGGGGACGGGAACGCGGTGAACCCGGAGGTCCGGGGCGGAGAGCACGCTCCGCAATCCTTCGGGGGCGGGGCGGGTGGCCAGGGAGGCGAGGGCGGCGCGCCCCAGGAGCACGGGGTGACCCCCCCGCTGCAAGAAGGTAGGGATCACCGCGTCGGCGTTCTGGAGGGCGGCGGTGAGGGCCCGGCATGTGGAGGGGCGCACCAGGGGCGTGTCTCCGGGGAGCACCAGCACTGCCCGGGTTTTGGGAGGTAGGGCGGAAAGCCCCACCCGGAGGGAGCTGAACATGTCCCCCTCGGGGTCCGGATTGGCCACGGTGGGGCATCCGAGTTGCCGGGCCTCTCCTTCCACCGCTTCCCGGTGGTGTCCCGTCACCACCACCACGGGGTGCGCTCCCCCCTCCCGGAGCCGGGTCACCGCCTGGGCCAGCACGGTGGAACCCCCCAGGGGAAGAAGCATCTTGCCGCACCCCATCCGGGAAGAGCGCCCGGCGGCGAGGACCAGGGCGGCGGGAGTTTTGTGGGGCATGGTATTGGGGGACGCGGTGTGGGTCGGACGTGGGGAATGATCGGTCATGGATGGAGGTCCTCCTTTAAGGAAAAAACGTTTCCGTCGCCGGGGGCGCCTCGGGCCCGGCGGCCTCGTGAGCTCCCGCCCCAGGACGAGGGCAGGAGCACCCCGGGGTGAGCGTCCGAGGGCGCCGAGATCGTTACGAGGAGGTGGTGCCGTTTTGCCGCAAACGGTGGTCGGATTCCAGCAGGGCCATGATGACCACGTCCCGAAAGCGTCCGCCGGAAAAGCGCCGTTCCCGGCGTCGCCCCTCTTCCCGGAAACCGCACCTTTGGTAGCACCGGAGGGCGGGGAGGTTGTCCTCGTGAACTTCGAGCTCCAACCGATGGAGCCCCAGGTCATCGAACACCAGCCGCCCCAGAAGGTCCAGCGCCTCGCCCCCGTACCCCTTGCCCTGGTTCTTTCGGGGAAAGACGATGCCCAACGCCGTGGCCCGGTTGGGCCAGTCGATGGTGAGGAGCCCCACCTGCCCCAGATAGACGTCGGTGTGGCGATCCGCCACCACCAGCTCCAGGGATTCAGGATGGAGGGGGCGGGGGGCGAGCTGGGCCCGGACAAAACTTTCGGTGTCGTGCCGGGTGTGGGGAAAAAGGGAGAGCCCCTCCAGAAAGCGCGTCACCTGGGGATCGTTCACCCACTCCCGCAGGGCGGGGATGTCCGACTCCCGGTAGGCCCGAAGCCGCACCCGATCGCCCGTGAGGTCCGACACCGGGTTACTCCGCTTCCGGGGGGGGCCCGAAAGATCGGTACTCTTCGGCCAGGAGGGCCATGAGGATCATGTCCCAAAAGCGCCCCTGGCGGAAAAAGCGCTGTCGGAAGCGCCCCTCCTCCCGGAAGCCGCACTTTTGGTAGCACCGGAGGGCGGGGGCGTTGTCCTCGTGGACAAAGAGCTCCAGACGGTTTAGCCCCATGTCCTCAAAGGCAAAGCGCTGGAGCAGACCGAGGGCCTCGGTGCCGTACCCCTGCCCCTGGTGTTCCCGGGGAAAGACCAGAGAGATCTCGGCGAAGCGGTTCTTCCAGTCGAGGACTTTCAGCCCGATCTGCCCGAGAAAGTCCTCCGAGGGGCGAGATGCCACCACGAATTCCCGGGACTCGGTGCGATCCTCCAGCACGTCGCGAAGAAATTTTTCCGTGGCTTCTTCGGAGTGAGGAAAGAGAAAGATGTCCGACATGCCCTTGGTGACCAGGGGATCGTTCACCCACTTCCGCATCTCCGGCAGATCGGAAAGGCGGTATTCCCGGAGAAGAATCCGTTGTCCCAGAATGTGCGGCATGAAAATAACTCCTTTCTCAAAAAGAAAACTTCGGAACGGGAGGTCTCAAAAAAACCCTTGCCATGACCGGGAAAAAAGGCCGAAACTCCGGCTTTTGGCGGGGTCATGTCGGGGCGAAGGATTTTTCGCCCCGACGGCGTTGTCGTGATGGCGCGGGGGCTGAAAAAGCCCCTCCCCGGTTTTTGGAAGCTACATCCCCTCGGCGTCTTTGCGCCGCTCCGCCTTTTTCCGGGCCTCGGCGTTCAGGATGCCCTTGCGCACCCGGATGGACTGGGGGGTGATCTCCACCAGCTCGTCGTCGGCGATCCACTCCAGCGCCGCTTCCAGGGTGAGGCGCCGGGGCACCTTGAGCACCACGGTGCTGTCTTTGGTGGCGGAACGCATGTTG
>Ga0116185_1003398_pt1 | contig 13774 bp, 11 predicted proteins | sample AD_JPNNA7_MetaG_FD_89754 | JGI IMG/M metagenome (GOLD analysis project Ga0116185, IMG submission 89754) | Active sludge microbial communities of municipal wastewater-treating anaerobic digesters from Japan - AD_JPNNA7_MetaG | ecosystem: Engineered > Bioreactor > Anaerobic > Digestate | place... | reverse complement strand
GGTCGTCGACGCCACCTTCATGTCGGCGAAGGCGCTCGACGCCTTCCTCGCCGACCAAGTCGCCCGAGCCAAGGCCGAGGACGTCCTCTTCTCGGTGCACCTCAAGGCCACGATGATGAAGGTCTCCGACCCCATCATCTTCGGCCACGTGGTGCGCGCCTACTTCAAGGACGTGTATGCGGCGCACGGCCCCGCGCTGCTGGCTGCCGGTCTCGACGGCTCCAACGGCCTGGCCGCGATCCTCGACGGGCTCGCCGAGCTCGAGAACGGCGAGGAGATCCGCGCCGCCTTCGAGCAGGGCCTCGCCGACGGGCCGCGCCTGGCGATGGTGAACTCCGACAAGGGCATCACCAACCTGCACGTCCCGAGCGATGTCATCGTCGACGCCTCGATGCCCGCGATGATCCGCACCTCGGGCCACATGTGGGGCCCGGACGGCGCCGAGGCCGACACCCTTGCCGTCATCCCGGACAGCTCGTATGCCGGGGTCTACCAGTCCGTCATCGACGACTGCCGCGCGCACGGCGCCTACGACCCGACGACGATGGGCTCGGTGCCCAATGTCGGCCTCATGGCCCAGAAGGCCGAGGAGTACGGCTCGCACGACAAGACTTATCTGGTTGCGTCCGACGGCGTCGTCGAGGTCGTCAACGGGGCCGGTGAGGTGCTCATGAGCCACCGGGTCGAGGCCGGCGACATCTGGCGCGCCTGCCAGACCAAGGACGCCCCGATCCAGGACTGGGTCAAGCTCGCGGTCACCCGCGCCCGCCTCTCCGGCACGCCGGCGATCTTCTGGCTCGACGAGTCCCGCGCCCACGACCGCAACCTCATCGGCCTGGTCCAGAAGTACCTCGGGGACCACGACACGGACGGTCTCGACATCTCCATCGCCTCCCCCGTCGAGGCCGCGAAGACCTCGGTCGAGCGGATCCGCGAGGGCAAGGACACCATCTCGGTCACCGGCAACGTCCTGCGTGACTACAACACCGACCTCTTCCCGATCCTCGAGCTCGGCACGAGCGCCAAGATGCTCTCCGTGGTCCCGCTCATGAACGGCGGCGGCCTCTTCGAGACCGGCGCCGGCGGCTCGGCCCCCAAGCACGTGCAACAGCTGGTCGAGGAGAACTACCTGCGCTGGGACAGCCTCGGTGAGTTCCTCGCCCTGGCCGAGTCCTTCCGGCACGAGGCCAACAAGGGCAACGCGCGCGCCGGCATCCTCGCCGACACCCTCGACAAGGCGACCGAGAAGCTGCTCGACGAGAACAAGTCACCGGCACGCCGCGTCGGGCAGATCGACAACCGTGGCAGCCACTTCTGGATCGCCAACTACTGGGCCCAGGAGCTGGCCGGCCAGCACGACGACGCCGAGCTCGCGGCCGCGTTCGCGGACGTCGCCGCTGCGCTCAAGGACAACGCCGAGGCCATCGACGCCGAACTCATCGGCGTCCAGGGCCACTCGGTCGACATCGGCGGCTACTACCGTCCCGACGACGCCAAGGCGAGCGAGATCATGCGCCCGAGCACAGCCTTCAACGAGGTCCTCGCCTCGCTGTCCTGATCACCGGGCCCGTCCGCCCGACCACGGACGAACGAGGCTGTGTGCCGGGAGTCAGCTCCCGGCATGCAGCCTCGTGATTGCGGCGGCGACCACATCAGGCGCGTCTCGCATGACGAGGTGACCACTCCCCCACACGATCTCGAGTTCGATGCGCGCGTCCTCAGGCCGGACCGAGTTCGCGCCCAAGGTCGTGCAGAGCCGTCGCTGGCGGCGGAGCCACGCACGATTGGGCGGCCACCACTCACGACGAACGGCGGCGAGGACCTCCACGGGAATCTCGGGCAGGAGGTGTGTGTGTCGGAGATGCTCCAGGTCGTGGGCGAGGTCGGGAAAACTGCAGTTCTCGGCGATGAGCGCCTCAGTGGCGGCACCGAGGTGCAGACGCCTCGCGGCCGACGCAGCCACCGCGTGCGCAGTCGTCCGAATCGATCCCGAGGGCCGGAGGCCCTTCTCCACACTCCCATCGACGAGAACCAGGCCAGCGGTCAGTTCGGGATGCAGCCGAGCCGTCGCCTCGACCAGGAAGCCGGCCATCGAATGACCCACCAGGACGACCAGTGCGGCTCCAGTGGAGACCACCGCCTCGACGATGCGCTCGACCTCAGCCCGCAAGACCAACGGCCGCGACTGTCCGTGGGCGAGGCGCCCGAGCCCCGGGCGATCGAGCAGGACAACCTCCCCGGGCACCGAGAGCCGGTCGACGACCGGCGCCCAGACGCTCGCGGGCAGGCCGAGACCAGCGCAGAACACGACCCTCATGCCGGGGCCCGAAGGAGCACGACGCAAACCCTAGGGGTGACTTCGCGCGATGCCGTCACTCCCCGCCGGTGAGCACGCCGAGCCACGCTGCTAACGTCGGAAACGGAGAAAGAACCACACCTCGAACGAAGGGTTTTGCCGTGAGCACCACACCCGTGAAGGTCGCTGTCACAGGAGCCGCTGGCCAGATCGGCTACAGCCTCCTCTTCCGCATCGCGAGCGGTGCCCTGCTGGGTCCGGACACACCCGTCGAGCTGCGCCTGCTCGAGATCACCCCTGCCCTCGGCGCCCTCGAGGGTGTCGTCATGGAGCTCGACGACTGCGCCTTTCCGACGCTGGCCAATGTCGTCATCGGCGACGACCCCGAGACCGTTTTCGAGGGCGTCAATGCCGCCATGCTCGTCGGGGCGATGCCGCGCAAGGAGGGCATGGACCGCGCCGACCTGCTCGCCGCCAACGGCAAGATCTTCACCGGCCAGGGTGCCGCCCTCAACAAGGTCGCCGCCGACGACGTCAAGATCCTCGTCACCGGAAACCCGGCCAACACCAACGCCCTCATCGCGATGAACAATGCTCCCGACATCCCCAAGGAGCGTTTCAACGCCCTGACCCGCCTCGACCACAACCGCGCCCTCTCGATGCTCGCCAAGAAGCTCGAGGTCCCGGTCACCGCCGTCGACGGCCTGGCCATCTGGGGCAACCACGACGACTCGATGTACCCCGACCTCTTCAACACCCGCGTCAACGGTCAGGTCGCGACCGAGCTCGTCGACGAGGAGTGGATCACCGGCACCTACATCCCGACCGTCGCCACCCGCGGCGGCGCGATCATCAAGGCGCGTGGCCTGTCCTCGGCGGCCTCCGCGGCCAACGCGACGATCGACCACATGCGCGACTGGATGCTCGGCACCGACGGCCGCATCGTCTCGATGTCCGTCCCCTCCGACGGCTCCTACGGCGTCGAGGAGGGACTCATCTCGTCCTTCCCGTGCACCGTCTCCGACGGCCAGTGGTCGATCGTCGAAGGTCTGGAGTTGAACGACTTCTCCAAGGAGCGCATCGCGGCCTCCGTCGCGCGACTCGCCACCGAGCGCGACCAGGTCCGTGAACTCGGCCTGATCAGCTGACCACCGGGTCCCTTCGGGACCCCGCCACAACGACGCGTATGCCGTCCGCTCACCGCGAGCGGACGGCATACCCATGTTGTGGGTAGGTCAACGCAGGGCGGTGAGGTCGAGGTTGAAGCCGACGACCCCGACAACAGCCGCCAGCAGGACCAGGCTGGCCACGTCGATCCACGGTCGACGCACCACCAGTCCGCCGGCCACCTCTGGCGGCGAGACCACTCTCAGGACGGCACAGACGAGCAGCGTCGCGACGAGCGATCCCGTGGCTCGCCACATGTGGTCGGTCGCGAAGAAGACGAGTGCCAGCACGATCCCGCCAGCCAGGATCCACCAGAGGCGAAGGTGCTCCATGACCGGCGCCTGCTTCGGGGGCACCGGTTTGGCCCCGGGGTGGCCATCAGCCGCCATGGGTCTCGGCAGCGCGTTCGGCGGCAAGGACGACATTGGAGAGCAACATCGCCCGGGTCATGGGACCGACGCCACCGGGGTTGGGCGACATCCAACCGGCGACCTCCCTCACATCATCCGCAACATCGCCGGCCACCACACTCTTGCCCGCGTCATCGAGGACGCGGGAGACCCCCACATCGAGGACCGCTGCCCCTGGCTTGACCATGTCGGCGGTGATGATGCCAGGCACCCCCGCGGCCGCGACGACGATGTCAGCCTGCCGCACCTCAGCGGCGAGGTCGCGAGTCCCGGTGTGGCACAAGGTCACCGTGGCGTTCTCCGAGCGTCGGGTGAGGATGAGCCCGAGGGGTCGGCCCACAGTGATGCCGCGTCCGACGATGACGACCTTCGCCCCGGCGATCGGCACGTCGTGGCGGCGCAGCAACTCGACGCAGCCCACCGGCGTGCAGGGCAGCGGAGCCTCCTTGCCGAGAACGAGCCACCCGAGATTGGTGGGGTGCAGTCCGTCGACATCCTTGACCGGGTCGACAGCCGACAGGATGGCGTTCTCGTCCAGCCCAGTGGGCTGTTGGACGATGAAGCCGGTGCAAGCCGGGTCCTCATTGAGTTCTCGCACGACGGCGAGCACCTCCTCGAGGGTGGAGGTCGCCGGGAGGTCGCGCCGGATGCTGTGGAGACCGATCTCGGCGCAATCCTTGTGCTTGGCGCCGACATACCAATGGCTGCCTGGGTCGTCGCCGACGAGGACGGTGCCCAGCCCCGGTGTCACGCCACGCTCGGCCAGCGCGGCGACCCGAGCCCGGAGCTCCTCCTTGATCGTCGCGAGGATGGCCTTGCCGTCGAGGATCTGCGCAGTCACGGGTCCATCCTGCCGCACTGCGGTCCGCCCCACATCGCCGATGGTCGGTTCACGTTGCGGCAGCCAGGGCAGCGAGCGCGGACCTGAAGCACTCGGCTGGTGGCGTGACCAGGCCGGCGCCGACCTGGCCGGTGCCCGCGACGCGCCCCGCCATACCGGTGTTGATCTGGGGCAGGATCCCGGTGCGCACGACCTTCGTGACATCGATGCCGGTGGGCGTGCCGCGGAAGCCGAGGATGGGCACCTGATAGGCGGTGTGCTCACCCTCGGTGATCTCATACATCGTCTGCGTCGCGGTGAGGGCGAAGGGGATGTCTCCCCCGACGAACTTCACGATCGCCGGCGCGGCAGCCATCGCGAAACCACCGATGCCGCCGGTCTCGGTGATCGCCGAATCGCCGATGTCCGGGTTCGCGTCGTCGGGCCCGTAGTCACCGAGGAAGAGACCTTCCGGGGTGTTGGCCGGGCCGGGGAACCACTCGTCGCCCGTTCCCGACACCCGGATCCCGAAGTCGGTCCCGTTGCGCGCCATCGTGGTGACGATGGAAGAGCCGGGTATGCCGTGTGCCGCCATCGTCGCCAACTTGCAGGCCGGCATCCCGAGATTGAGGAAGAAGTGCTCGTTGGCGCCGGAGAAGCGGACCGACTCGGCGATGTCACTCGACGGGGCGTCGGCATTGATGAGGCCGGGGAGGAGTTCGCGCAGGAGCATGAGGGAGCCCGCACGGTTGCGGTTGTGCCCCTCGTCGCCCATCTGGAGCATCTGGGCAAGGATCGCGCGGATGTCGAAAGGGCCGGTGGCGCGCACGGACTGCTGGAGCAAGGGGCCGAGGACGTTGGTCATCCAGTGCAGCCGGTCGATGACCTCTGGTCCGTAGGCGCCGTAGCGCAGCACCTTGCCCAGGCCCTCGTTGAGCGAACACCACGAGGTGTTGTCGTGGACGTCGTCGCGCAGTTCGTACATCCACATCGAGGGTGACACCACTCCGGCCATCGGACCGACAGCGTCGCGGTGATGGCATGGCTCCCACTCGAATTCGCCTGCCGCAAGGCTCTTCTCGGCGTCTTCGGCGTTTTCGGCCAGGCCCTCGAAGAGGACGGCGCCGATGAGGGCACCCTTGAGCGGGCCCGACATGCGCTCCCACTCGATCGGCGGGCCGGCGTGGAGGAAGGTGCCCTGCTCCAGGCCGAGTGCATCACGAGCAGTGACGACGTCCACCAACTTGGCCTCGGCTGCCGTCATGCGTTGCAGAGCAACGGCATTGGCGTCGGCACGACGTGGATCGCCCATGACCTGCGCGAGCGGCGCCACCGACTCCTGGGGCGCCGGCCGCCAATCTGCCTCGGTCACGCTGACGGCTTGGGCGCGCAACTCATCCGCGAAGAGACCGACACCGGCCGTGGCGACCACCGGGTCGGTCTCGAGCAGGCCGCGCAACCCGCTGCCCGTGTCGTGCGTGCGGGTCATGACTGGCTCCTGAGGTGGGCGAGGGCGTGGCGGGTGGCCTGGGCGTTGGACAAGAAGACCGACGCGCCGGCAGCGACCAAGGAGTCTTGGGCGGCCCGCCGGTTCTGGGGGTCGGCATCGGTGCCGACGAGGGACACCACGACCGGAAGGTCCCGACCTCCCGACTCGGAGTCCCCTGTCGCAGCGTTCGCGCGGGCGTCACGAATGGCTGCGGCCAGTTCGTCGGCGGGATCCGGGTGGGAGCCGTAGCCAAGGACCAGATCGAGGAGCAGGACGCCGCAGGTCGGGTCCGCAGCTTCCGCGGCGATGCGCTCCATCCGCAGGGACGGGTCGATCATCGGGTGTGCGCGCCCCCGGGTCAGTTGGTCGTCCCCGAAGTCGATGACCACGTGGCCCTCGGAGCGGAGGTCCGACCCGAGCAACAGGTCGTCGTCGTGAGCGATGTTCGAACGCACCGGATCATCCGGGCCGAACTCAGCCGCGGCGATCAGCATGGCCTCATCGGCCAGCGTCCCCCCGCAGAAGAGACCTCGCAGGGACCCACTCGTATCCACCGCACCCACCGCATCCACCGCACTTACCGCACCGGGTCGAGTGGGCACTTGATGCGGGAACTGGTCGTCGGATTCCGTCATCAAGTGCCCACTCGACTGGACGACAGCGGGCCAGTCGGGCACATCGACCCCTTCGGCCCGAAGGATAGATTCGACGCTGGCCGTGAGGTCGGGTCGCCCCTCCCCGAGCAGGGCCCAATGAACCCGCACTCCCAGCTCGTCGGCCAGGGACTCGACCTCGGAGAGGACTGCGGAGTCCGGCGGCTTGGAGACGACGACGACCGACTCCGTGCCGGGGTCCTCGGCTAGCGCACGCAGGGCCTGCTTGGTCGACCGGCCACCGACGGCCGCCTTGAGGTCTCGCCCACCCACTCCGAGGCAATGGCTGACCCCGACACCTGCCGCATCGAGGAGACACATGACCTGTTGGGCGCCCGTCCCCGAGGCGGCCACCATCCCGATCGACCCACGCCTGACGACGTTGGCAAAACCCAGCGCCACCCCACCCACGAGGGCGGTGCCGCAGTCCGGGCCCATGACCAGCACATCCGCTCCCGCCGCTCGGTCCTTGAGCCGAATCTCGTCCTCGACCGAGACATTGTCGGAGAAGAGCATGACGCTCGCTCCGCTGTCGATCGCATCAAAGGCCTCGGTCACTGCATGCTCGCCGGGCACCGAGATCACCACGAGGTTCGACTCGCCGCGACGCACCGCCGACCCGAGGGTTCGCGGAGCCGGTGCCGCGCCCATCCCCGCGGAGTCGCCGCTCCCCCGGCGCAGCCCGGCCAGGGCGTCCTCGACCGCCGCGCGACCTGCGGCGAGGGCTTCCTCGTCCACCGCGCGCAGAGCGACGAGGAGATCGTTGGCCCCTGACCCCTCGGGGACGGTGAAGCCCATCCCCGTCAGCACCTCGACATTGAGCTCGGTCGCCATCGCCACCTGCGCGGCCTCGACACCGGGTGTGGCCGCCACCGCGCGCGACACCTGCATGAGGCTCACGGAGTCGTGATAGGCCCCACGACGCAACTCGACGGTCTCGATCACGATGCACTCCGATACGGCTCGTTGGACAGGGGGGCGATGGAACGGGAATGAGGCTGATCCAGCCTCAGGACACAGAGGGCGGTATCGATGCCAGAGAGCAGGTCGCGTCCCGACCAGTGGCCGATCGATTCGACCGTATGCCGGGTGCTCACCATGGCATCCACGTCGCCAGCCACGGCGGCCCGCACGTGGGCGACGACCTGCGGCACGGCATACCCATCGGCGGCAGCCGCAAGGAGGGATGCGGAGAGGGCGGTTGTGCGGTGGAGGTGAGCCCGCACGGCGGCCGGGAGCGGGGAAGCGACTCCACTGGCCCAGAGGACGAGCAGGGCACCCGCGAGTGCATCGTCACCCGAGGGTGTCAGTCCTGGCCCGAGGCCGAGCAGCCCCCGCACGTGCGGTGCGGGGTCGTCCGTGCACAGAGCGTGCGTGATCATCAGCGCCAGACCCGTTCGCTGCCGGTCGTCGCGACCCGCAGTCCCGACGAATCCATCCGCTGCCCCAGTGGCCTCGTCCGAACCCGCCGTGGGCCGGCCTGTGACGGGCACGCGTGCTGGCTGCCAGGTCCGCACGAAGCGCACTGTGCAGGCGGGCAACTGGACGCCACCCTCATCGAGGCGGACCTCATCGCCGATGGACAGCCCGCGATCGAGGAGGTCGGACTCGTCTGATCGATGTCCCATGCGCGCCGCCGTGGGGAGCGCCCACGCATCTGCGGTGAGGAGGGGAAGGACGATGCCACGCCCCGCGCGGCCATCCCCGTCGACGTGGAGGTAGAGGCCTTTCGGCGACGCGGCGAGCACCCGGCACGACGCTCCCCGGCGGGCAGCCGTCGCGACCACCGGCGCGGTCAGCGCCGAGATCGCGGCAGGGGCGAGTGCGGTCACCTCCCCGACGCTATCGATGGACGACCCCTTGACCAGATGTTCACATCTGCCAACGATATGGCCATGCAGGATCAATCTTTGACAGAGGCGCCGATCGCTGGTGCGGGTGAACACCCTTCGGCAGGCCCCCAAAGCGACCAGGAACGACTGGCCGAGCTCGAGCGGCTCGTGGCCCACCAGCGCACGCTGCTCGACCGCGAGGACGAGATCCACCAGATGCTCCAGCGCATTGTCCTGGCCGGCGGCTCGCTCGACGAGTTGTGCCAAGCCCTGGCCCTCTTCTTCGGCGGGTCGGCCGTCGTCACGTCCACCGACGGGCGCGTGCTCGCGAGCGCTGGCGTCGACGAGGACCTGGCCCGGGCGCTGGCCCTCGACTGCTTCGACGCCACCGGACGACTCGTCGTCGAGACCGAGACGTTGGGCCTGCGCAGCCACGGCGACGACCGTGACCACCGCGCGTTCGTCAACATCGTCGCGGGCGGATCCGAGTTGGGTCTGCTCGGCGCCTTCACCCTCGAATCCCCCTTCACCGAGACCGACGTCCACACCCTCGGTCGGGCGGCCACGATCGCCGCGTTGGCCGTCACCAAGGAACAGGCCGTCGCTGCAGTCGAAGGAAAATACCGCGCCGAGTTCCTCCGGGATGCGCTGGCCGGGCGAGCTGGGGAGGGTGCCGATGCGATCACGCATGCCCGGGCCCTGGGCTGGGACCTGGGCCGGCGACTCGTCGTCGTCGTCGCCGAGACCGATGAGAACGATGCCGAGTCCACCCGCGACCCCAGTGAGGTCCGGGCCCTCCAGGAGAGGTTCGTCCGGGCCTGGACCTGGGCGGTGCGCGCCAAGGATGTCACCATCCCGGTGGCCGGTTTCAGCCAAGAGGTCGTCGCGCTCGTCCCGGTCGGCCGCGACGCTGACACGGCCGCAGTCATGCGCGTCGTCGGCGAGTTCGTGCGCACGGTCCGCGGCGACGGCGGTGGTGGGCGTCGGAGCTTTTCCACCGGGGTCTCACGACCCATCGACGGGGTGTCAGGTCTGGCGAATGCCTATGACGAGGCACTCAAAGCCGTGTCGGTCGGTCGTCAGATGCACGGCAACTCGGCGCTCACACACTTCGACGGGCTCGGCATCTATCGCCTGCTTGCCCTGATGCCCGACAGCTCCGACCTGCGTCGCTTCGTCGACGAATCGCTCGGGGAGCTCGCCAACGACGACGTCGCCGAGCACGCCGACCTGCGCCAGACCCTCACCGTGCTGCTCGACACCAACCTCAACGTGGCCGAGACGGCACGGCAACTCTTCTTCCACTACAACACCTTGCGCTATCGGATCGCCAAGCTCGAACGGATGCTCGGCCCCTTCACGACCGATCCCCAGTTGCGCCTGACCATCGCGCTGGCCCTGCGGGTCCACGACATGCACGGGATGGGCGCCCGTCCCTGAGGAGCCCTGCTCGAGCCCAGCACAGGACGCGTCAGACGCGCATGGCACCACGACGACGCAATCTGCCGAAGAAACACGCCGGGCAATGTGCACGAATGACGAACGCACCGGCCCCCCAGTCCACTACCTTCCGAGTAACCCTCACGACGATGTGAGAGGCGCCACACAGAGCGCGCCCCTGTGGGATGTGCAGTTCAGGAGAGGACCACGGATGTCACTCGGTCTCGGTTGGAAGGTCAAGGATGCGGCGGAAGTCGCCGCTGGAGGTGTCGTCGCACCCAACGAACGTCTGCCGTGGGGCAAGACGATCGGGCTCGGCGCCCAGCACGTCGTGGCGATGTTCGGGGCGACCTTCGTCTTCCCGCTCATCATGGGCCTCAACGCCCAACTCGCGATCATGATGAGCGGTATCGCGACGATCCTCTTCCTGCTCATCGTCCAGGGGAAGGTCCCCAGCTACCTCGGCACCTCGGCCGCCTTCGTCGGTGGTGTCGCCGCGATTCGCGCCGGCGGTGGCGACAGCCGTGAGGTCACGGGCGCGATCCTCATCGCGGGCATCGTCCTCGCGATCATCGGTGCCGCGATCCACTTCGCCGGCTCCTCCTTCCTCCACAAGGCGCTGCCCCCGGTCGTCACGGGTGCCGTGGTCATGCTCATCGGCTTCAACCTCGCCCCGGTGGTCGCCAACATCTACTGGCCCCAGGACCAGTGGGTCGCACTGTTCACGATGCTCTTCACGGTCATCGTGGCCGTCGCCTTCCGGGGCTTCATCGGCCGCATCTCGATCTTCCTCGCGCTGATCTTCGGCACGGCTCTGTCGTGGTTGCTCGACGTCACCGCCGGCCCGATCACCTCGGTCCTCGGCGGCGCCACGGAGGCCACCGAGCACCTGCGCTGGAACACCGGCGGCATCGGCGAGGCGGCGTGGTTCGGTCTGCCCCAGGCCACGACGATGGCTGACGGCAAGGAGGCCGTGGGCTGGCACTTCCCGACCTTCTCGATGGCGGCGATCCTCGTCGTCCTCCCGGCCGTGATCGCCCTCATCGCCGAGAACACCGGTCACGTCAAGGCCGTCGCCGAGATGACCGGCGAAAACCTCGACCCGGTGATGGGCAAGGCCATCGGGGCTGACGGTGTCGGCACGGCCGTCGCCTCCCTCTTCGGTGGATCCCCGACCACGACCTACGCCGAGAACATCGGCGTCATGGCCGCCACCCGCGTCTACTCGACGGCGGCCTACTACGTGGCAGCGATCGTGGCCCTGCTCTTCGGTCTCTCGCCGAAGTTCGGCGCCCTCGTCGCCTCCGTCCCCGGTGGCGTGCTCGGCGGCATCACGGTCGTCCTCTACGGCATGATCGGCCTGCTCGGCGCCAAGATCTGGAAGGAGAACGGCGTCGACTTCGCGAACCCGATCAACCTGGTCCCGGTCGCGGCCGGCATCGTCATCGGCATCGGTGACGTGAAGATGAAGTTCTCCGACACCTTCACCCTCGGCGGCATCGCCCTCGGCACCATCGTGGCCATCGGCGCCTACCACCTGGCGAAGGCGATCGCGCCGAAGGCCGACCACGACCCCGATGCGGTCGATGGCACCGCCATCGCGGTCGGCGACTACACCTATGGCGACCAGGACGGCGTCGACGACCTCTACCAGGACGGCGACGGGTCGCGTCGCTCCTGACAGCAGTCACATCGGAAGGGGCGGGAGCGCGCTGCTCCCGCCCCTTCCCCATCCGCGAGGAACGTCAGATGTTGACAACGACACTTATCTCCACTGACGGTGATTCGACGACCCGGAGGGTGGCAACGTTCGCCATGATCGACCAATGAAGCCCGCACCGTTCATCCATCACGCCCCGACCTCGGTCGAGGAGGCCGTGGCGGTCCTGGCCCAGGTCGGCCACGACGGCAAGGTGCTCGCTGGCGGCCAGAGCCTCATCCCGGTGCTCAACATGCGCCTGGCCCAGCCCGGTCACCTCATCGACATCAACGCCATCACCGCCGACGCGCTTGACCGGGTCGAGGTCCGCGACGACTGCGTTCGCGTCGGTGCCCTCGTGCGGCACGCGGCGTTGGAGCGGGACGGGGGCGGACGGCATACCCTCCCGTTGTTGTCGCAAGCACTGCGCAACGTTGCCCACCCCGCGATCCGCAACCGCGGCACCACCGTCGGGTCGATCGCCCACGCCGACGCCGCCGGTGAGATGCCCTCGGTCGCCGTCCTGACCGAGGCCGTCATCGAGGCCGCGTCCGCCCGCGGGACGCGGGAGATCGCGGCGGCGGACTTCTTCGAAGGCCCGCTGGAGACGACCTTGGCCGCGGACGAGCTCGTGGTCGCCATTCGATTCGGCCGTATGCCGGGGGGCACGTCGACCTTCTTCCTCGAGTCCGCCCGTCGGCACGGCGACTACGCGTTGGCCGGGGTGGCCGTCGCCCTCACCGTCACGGACGGGGTGGTCTCGAAGGCTCGGGCATCCTTCGTGTCGGTGACCGATGTGCCCGATGTCCTCGACCTGACCTCGGTGGTCGGGGGTCGCGAGCCCGAGGGCATCGACTGGGCGGCGATCGACGACGCAGTGCAGGCCCATGTCGACCCGCAGGCCGACATCCACGCCTCGGCTGACTATCGCCGGGCGCTCGTCGGCGAACTGACCAAGCGCGCCTTCACTCAGGCCGCAGCGACACGTGAGGACCGATCAGCGTGACGACCACACCCTTCTCCTCGACCAACGTCCACGGGATCGACCCGGAGGGACCTGTCATCGAGCAACTGCACTCGATCACGGTGCGGGTCAACGGTGCTCCCCGCACGGGCATGGCGCCGGCTCGCCGGCTGCTGTCGGACTTCCTGCGCGGTGACCTCGGCCTGACCGGCACGCACGTCGGGTGCGAGCACGGGGTGTGCGGCGCCTGCACGGTCTTGGTCGACGGCCAGCCGATGCGCTCGTGCCTGATGTTCGCGATCTCGGCACAGGGCCTGGACATCACGACCGTCGAGGGCATTGGCAACGACCCGGCTCAGATGTCTCCGGTCCAGCAGGCCTTTGCCGAGTGCCACGCCCTCCAATGTGGCTTCTGCACACCGGGATTCATCACGACGATCACAGCCTTCCTGGAGGACAACCCGGATCCAAGCGAGGAGGAGGCCCGCGAGTGCGTCTCGGGGAATCTCTGTCGGTGCACGGGCTACCAGAACATCGTCAAGGCAGTGCTGCGGGCGGCCGAGATTAGGCGTGACGGGGCGGCCACGTCCTCGTCCTCCACCGTGGCGGGAGGTGCGCTGTGACAACCCGACAGTTCGGTGCGCCGGTCCAGCGCAAGGAGGACCCGCGCCTGCTCACCGGCAACGGTCGCTACCTCGACGATCTCGGGGCAGGTGCCCTGGCTGCGGCTTTCGTCCGCAGCCCCCATGCGCATGCCCGGATCACCGACATCGACATCACCGACGCGTGGGAGGTCGAGGGGGTCGAGGCGATCTACACCTTCGAGGACCTCGAGGAGGGCATGGCCCTCCCCCTGCCCGTCCTCATCCCGCACCCGGCGCTGACCCACTCCCGCACTGGGTACGCCCTGGCCAAGGACGAGGTCAACCACGTCGGCGAGCCGATCGTCATGGTGGTCGCCCGTGACCGCTACCTCGCCGAGGACGCCGTGGGTCGGATCTCGG
>Ga0116185_1003379_pt1 | contig 13814 bp, 14 predicted proteins | sample AD_JPNNA7_MetaG_FD_89754 | JGI IMG/M metagenome (GOLD analysis project Ga0116185, IMG submission 89754) | Active sludge microbial communities of municipal wastewater-treating anaerobic digesters from Japan - AD_JPNNA7_MetaG | ecosystem: Engineered > Bioreactor > Anaerobic > Digestate | place... | reverse complement strand
GTCATCCAGGAAAAGGAGCTGACGCGCGTGGGAGGCGAGGAAGTCATTGCCATTGATGTGAGGATCATCGCGGCAACGAACAAGAACCTGCTCTCCGAGGTGCAGAAAGGGAACTTCAGGGAGGACCTCTACTACCGGCTCAATGTCATTACCCTGCGGGTGCCTCCCCTGAGGCATCGCAAGGAGGACATCCCCCTTCTGGCAGAGCATTTCCTCAAGATGTTCTCCGAGAAGAACGGCAAGAGCTTCAAGGGCTTCACCCCGCAGGCCATGGACCGCCTCATCAAGTATCACTGGCCGGGAAACGTCAGGGAGATGATGAACACGATAGAGAGTGCGGTCGTTCTCTCGGGCTCGGAATATTTAAGCGAAAGCGACTTTTCCCTCCTGCCCGACGGGACGCATCACGCCGCTCCCGGAGACCAGCCGGTGCCGAACCTCCCTCTCGAGGAGGTCGAGAAGTCGACCATCCTCAAAACCCTGGAAACCTCGGGAGGAAACAAGAGCGAGGCATCCAGGAGACTCGGGATTACCCGCGCCACTCTCCATAAGAAGCTGAAGAAGTACGGCATGTGATGCTGGACCGGAAAATCTCCAAGGGAGGCAGGAGCGCTTGAACGCCTTCTGCAGGAGCTGTCCGTTCCGCAGGGTGGATTGAATTGACATGCAGGCTTTTTACGTTTAAATTCCGGTATACATGGGACAGTTTCTATTTACGGAAAGGTCCTCGCCCTTATCGAGGCATGACTTCAGTGTATTTGGAAGGAGGAGCACGAATGGATCTAGACGCTGTCATTATCGCGGATGATGGGGCAAACAGCGTATCGGGGACGAGCGCACTCAGGCTTCACGTCAATGGAAAGATGGCCACCATTCAGAATCTGATGAGCTACATCCATCACGAGCCTTTCCCCGAGAATGAGGAATACCTGAGCTGGTCGTCGAGCCTCAAGCTCAACGGGATATACCTCTACAGCTATCTGGCGCGGCAGGGATTCCGGGTCGAGCTGATCAACGGCTACAATGAGGACAAAGACCGTTTCAAGGAGCTCCTGAAAAGAGGACCGAAGGCGATCATCATCTCGACGACCTTCATCATGAACAAGGATAACCTGTACAAGATTGCCGCAGACATCCGCACCCTCGCTCCGAAAGCCTTCATCATCGCCGGCGGTGCCTTCATCTACATGTCCTACGTCATGCTGCAGAAAGAGATGTCCCAGCCGGGGTATCTCGTGGGGCCCGGGAAAGAGTACCCTCTTTTCATCGAGGTCGGCCGGGAGCCTGCCGTGGACCTCTACATCGTTTCCCTGCGGGGTGAAAAGCTCCTTGCCGAGGTGATGGGAGATCTCAAAAACGGCAAGTCCGTGGGTCTTCCGCCGAATTCCGCCAGGCTCGACGGTTCCGCCTATACCTTCGGTGCACGTGAGGACGACGTCAGCAATGCAGCGTCAATGGACGTTGACTGGAGCAGCCTCCCGGATTCGTTCTTCCGGAACGGCGTCGTTCCCATGCAGGCGAGCATCGGCTGTCCCTACCACTGTTCCTTCTGCAATTTCACCAAGGATGAACGGGCAATGAAGGTCACCCCGCTTGACAGGCTCATCCATGACCTGAAGGCGGTCGAGCAGCGTGGGGCCAGATACGTGTGGTTTTCCGACGACAATTTCAGGCTGGGAAAGAAAGACCTCAACGCGGTATGTCAGCGCATAATCGACGAAAAGATCAGCGTGAGGTGGATGAGCTTCATCCGGGCTAACACCCTCGAGCAGACGGACCTCTCTCTTCTGAAGCAGGCAGGATGTGTCGAGGTCCAGCTCGGCCTCGAGTCGGGAGACAGGGACGTGCTCAAGAACATGAACAAGCGGGCTGATCCGGACATGTATTCCCGCGTAGTGGAAAAGCTCATGAAGCACGGCATCAACTGCACGTGCTACTTCCTCTTTGGCTTTCCGGGAGAGACGGATGAGACCGCCATGCGGACCCGTGCCTTTATCCGGAAGATCGAGTATCCCGAGTACGATGGCGTCCTCACGTGGTCCATTTTCCCCTTCGTCCTGAGCCCGTTGAGCCCGATCTACGACAAGGACATGAGGACCAAGTACGGATTGAGCGGCCACGCTCAGGATTGGCAGCATGAAACCATGAATTTCTCTCAGGCGAAGGGGCATGTCGTGCAGTGCTTTTTCGAGCTCGAAAACTCCAGCATCCTCTACCGGGGAGACAACCAGGACATGTACCTCTCCCTTTCGCCCTCGTCCCGCAGGGCATTCGTGAGATACCGGCACGAGTGCTCAAAGCTGGCCCTGCAGCAGAGGCTCGATCTCGGGAAGATGGCCGAGAAGTTCAGAAGCATCCTGAGCTGAAAAATGGAGTAAAGGAAGAGCCCTGTTTCTCCCGTCTGATATCAAATCTCTTCGGGCAGCTCGGGGCAGAAATCTCGCAGCCTCGCCAGGAAGTCGTCCTTCCCCACGAACCGGATTGCATTGAGGCCGACTTCCCTGGCCCGCTCCACGTGCCCCTCGGTGTCGTCCACGAACAGAGTGTCTTCCGGCTTGAGCTCCATGATCCTGAGAACATCCGAAAATACCGATTTGTCAAACTTGGATTTGCCGATGCGGTGGCTGTTGAATACCATTTCGAAAAGATGGAAGAACGGTGTGCGTCTCTCGATCTCATCGAGCCAGTTCGTCTGGTCGCTCAGGATGGCGAGCCTGACCCCTCTCTCCTTGAGCCACTTGATGGCCTTTATCATCCAGTCCCGCAGGACAAACCCCTCGAGGATGATATCCCTCAAGTACGAGTCGCTGCCTTCGATTCCGGTCTCACTGCGGAGGGCCTGCCAGAACGACTCTTCGCTTATCTTGCCGGTGAGATAGCCGGTGTCGTGGATGATCTTCCGTGTTTTCTCGGCGAACGCCGCCTCGTCGAGGCCGTTTGCGCGGGCTATCCGGTACAGTCCGTTTCTGAAACCCTCCTCGGCGATCACCCCGCCGAAGTCAAACAGAACTGCCTTTATCCTGCACTGTCCCATGGCTTTCCAGGCACCTCCCTATATCCCTAGGATATAACCTTTGAAGAGAAAAAGCAAAGGAAGAACGAAGATGAGAAAGGCAACGGTATTGATCACGAAAAGGTCCGAAGAGAGCTTGGTATCGAGATCGAACAGGACCGAGGCAATGACCGAATAGATTGCCGCCGGCATGAAGGACTGGATCCGGATGACCCCTTCCACCTTCGGATCGAGGCTGACGAAAGCCAGAATGCACACCATGGCTGCCGGTACGGCAACGAACTTTATTGCGAAGAGCGCGACATTCGGCTTTAAGGAGGAGAAGATCTCCGATGTCGTGAAGCTCATTCCCATGCTGAAGTAGTATATCGATATGGAGACGGCCATCAGGGCATCCATCGGAAAGAGGATCGAGGGCCTCGGTATGTGAATGGACTTCAGCACGAGGGCGAGGAGGATTGCGAAGAGGGGCATGTTCTGAAGGTCGAAGAGGTACTGCCACACCGTGCTGCGACGGCCCGAGTGCCTTGACGATACCGAGTCGGCATAAGGAAAAATCACGGTGAAGACGAAGATGAGGAAGTAGGACAGAAAGATGAATGCAAGGCCCAGCCCCCTCTCTCCGAGGAAGAGGTAGCAGATGAACGCCCCCATGGTGAACCCGTGATTGGCGATGGACGAGCTGATGAGAAAGCTCGCCCTCGATCTTCTCTCCAGGGGCATCGCTGTGAGCACCGACCATCCTGCGGCCATCCCGGCAAGCGCGAGAAACAGGCCTGAAAGAGGCAGAAACGCCAGGTCCCTGCTCAGGTCGAGACCCCATATGCTCCAGAGGGCTATGCACGGTTCGATGAAAATAAGGTTCAGCCGGATGAGCCGCCTCGAGATGCCGCTGTCCTCAGGCACCCTGCTCCTGAACCTTGTCCCGGCAAGAAAAGGGATGATGATGAAGAGCTGAAAGAGGATAAACCGGAGAGATGTGCTCATGTGCCCCGTCAGGGTGCTCTTCGGGTGTCTGTCTGCACCTTTGCCCGTGCCCTCTTGGCCCTTTTTGTCTTCTGTCTCTTGATCTTCCTGATCTTCCGTGCAAGGGCGGATTCCTCTCCAAGCTGATGGGCTTCTATCCTGTCGGTCAGTACCCGGCGGGCAAAGAAACGGTTCGATGCCTGCGATCTCGACTCCTGGCACTTCACCTCGATGCCGGTGGGGATATGCTTCAGGTGGACGCATGCGGACGTTTTGTTGATCTTCTGCCCGCCCCTTCCCTGGGCGCGGATGAATCTTTCCTCGATGTCTGCCTCATCGATCCCGAGGGATTTCATGCGTTCTTCGAGCAGCTTCACCTTTTCCTGGCTGATGAACGTATCGCTCATTTCATCAGAGGGACCCCTTCCCTGTGCTCTGCCTTGAAAGCCGTCTCTCTTCAGCGGACGAACATTGCGTAGTAGAGGGCAAAGATGAGGTATATGACTGATATCCCGATGACGAAAGGCCAATTCCCATGGAAGGTCACGGGGCCGAACAGCCAGTATCTGCACTTCGGGCACCGGGTGAACCACCGGCGGGGAACGATGCCCTTGCATCGGGGACAGTAATGGATCTTTTCACCTGACTGAAGCCTTCTGCGTTCGATGCTCTCTCTCAGGGAGGTTCGAACATTGAGATCAGCCCTGCAGCCCGGGCATTTGATGTCCATGGGCTGGAAGTCATCCCAGACCACCTTTCTCCCGCATTTAGGACATTTCATCACTATCATGAGCTTCTACAAACCTCCCTCGGCGCCTGAACCGGCCGGTTTATTCCACCTTCCGCCCTCGATAACCGTCAAAGTGATCCCAACCTTATCAGAACCCCGGGTCATCATCAACGTTATTGTCCTGCCTTTTCCGGCAAAAGAAACGTCGAGCGGAGGGGTGCTCCTGACGTGCAGCTCCCGTGGAAGGGTATCCTCATCGATGAGGAGATTTCCCCAGGAATAGGTAACCGATGAACCGCCATCTGCCGAGCGTTTCCAGATGTAGCGCGAGCGGGGCGGAATTCCGGCAATGAGGCCGATGAACTGATCGCCGGGAAAGGAATACTCGTCGATCTGCTTTCCCCACAGATTGTACAGTCTGGCCCTGTCTTCGGTTATATCCAGCGTAAAGGCGGCAATCCCCCCAGGCCCGTAGATCTGGGCAAAGCCGCGGCCTTCTGCAGGAATGCTCAAGGCGCCATCCAGGGGGATGGTTTGACCCTGAATGAAGGCAGAGCCCTCGAACGATGCGCGGAAAGGGTAAGCCCCGCCGCTGGGCACCCTCAGGGATGCACATCCGGTAAGGAGGGCTGCAAAAAACAGCATGACGGCCGGAACATATCTCATAATCAAGGCCTTATCTTACATAAAACCCTCGGCTCAAGGCAACAGGTATTGACATGGCCAAGGATAACATTACCTTATACGATATGATCGAGAGGATCCTCATACCCACCGATTTCAGCGAATCGTCGCGATATGCGCTGAAGTATGCCGTAGACCTGAATGCGGTCTTCGGCGCCCGTCTTTTCCTCCTCCACGTCCTGCAGGATTTCACCGAGTTCTCTGAATATAATTTAAGCCCGAGCATCCTTCCCCAGCTCTACCTCGAGTTCGAGGAGAATGCCGCCAAAAGGCTCGAAGAGATGGTGAACACCCTGGTGCCTGCCGAGATGCACTGCGATACGTACATCCTTCACGGGGTGCCTTTTTTTGAGATCATCCAGTTCGCGAAGAGAGAGAAGGCCGATCTCATCGTGATCGGCTCCCGGGGCAGGACAGGCATCAAGCAGGTTCTGTTCGGCCATACCGCAGAAAAGGTCGTCAAGAAGGCCCCCTGCCCTGTTCTTACCGTCAAGCACCCCGAAACCGAATTCACCTTGCCCTAGACAAGGCTCACTCGATGGGATTTATCGGTCCTTCGACATCCCCGTGAATGAACTGTCTCACGAGGGGATTATCGGTGTTCCTGAACTGCTCGGCAGTCCCCTGGTAGACGATCCGGCCCCGATAGATCATTGCCATCTGATCCGCCAGGTAGAATGCGCCTTCGATATCATGGCTTATCACCACGCTGGTTGCGTGAGTTCTCTCCTGGACGGACTTGATGAGCATATTTATCGCGCAGGATATCACCGGGTCCAGACCGCTGGTGGGCTCGTCGAACAGGAGTATCCTGGGCCTCATGGCCAGGGCCCTGGCCAGACCGACCCTCTTCCTCATGCCTCCGGAAAGCTGAGAGGGCATCTTGGCCTCGATTCCCGAGAGGCCTACTTCCTTCAGGAGCCTCTCGACTTCATGGCTGATCTTCTCCTTCGAGTAGTCCGTATGGATGACGAAGGGAAATCCCACGTTCTCTCCAACATTCATCGAGTCGAACAGGGCGGCGTCCTGGAAGCAGACCCCGAAGTCTTTCCGTATCTCGTTGAGCGCTATCTCGCTCATCCCGGTTATGTCTTTCCCGTTGATGACGATGCTTCCCGAATCCGGCTTGATCAGGCCGAGGATGTTCTTCAGGAGAACGCTTTTCCCCGTGCCGCTCGGGCCGATGATCACCGTGGTTTTGCCCTCGGGAATATCCAGGTCCAGGCTGTCGAGAACGGTCTGGCCCTTGAAGGTCTTTGTCAGCGAACGTATCTCGATCATGCATCCCTCCGCCAGGAGGTCGCATAGAGGTCCCTTCTCCGGTGAGAGAGGAGCGGAAACTTCTCCCTGATGCTCACGACCGATTCGAGATCTATGCGGGCAACCGCGACAGTCTCATCCTTTCCTGCATCGAGAAGAACCTCTCCCCATGGGGATGCGATCATCGAGTGTCCATAGGGAACATACCTCAAAGAAGGATTGCATGCGGGCTGAACCCCGATGACAAACCCCTGCATCTCGATGGCACGGCTTCTCACGAGAAGCTCCCAGTGCGCGGTGCCGGTGGAGAGCGAAAAAGCCGCAGGAACGAAGAGCAGCCTGACGTCCCTGTCCGCAAGGATCTGTACAATCGGCGTGAACCTGATGTCATAGCAGATGATGACCGATGCGGTCCCCCAGTCCGTCTGAAACGTTCCAAGGGAGTCTCCGGGAAGAACGATATCGGATTCCCTGACCGTCGGTCCGCCGGGCAGGCTGCAGTCAAAGAGATGTATCTTGTCGTGGCGGTAGATCTCGCTGCCGCTGCGGTCGAAGACAAAGGACGTATTGAAGAATCGTCCGCCGCTCCCTTCCCAGGGCATGGAGCCGGCAACGATCATCAGGCCGTGCCGGACCGCCATCTCCTTTATCCCGGAGACGACAGACCGCGCAAAAGGCGCGGCTTTGCGGATCGACGCAGGTTCGTAAGGGGTGATGAACATCTCCGGCAGGACGACGACTTGCGCCCCTCTGCCGGCGGCGTCCTCGATCATGCCGAGGGCCTTCGAGATATTCTCCTCGATATCGTATCCCTGTCCGATCTGGCACAAACCGATTGTCACCGTATCCATGAAATCGCTTCTTACGCCCTGAATTTGTTTCCGGAAACGCTTATCCTGTTGGCTACAGACCGTGATATCGGCATTCAGAGAGCGAGTCAATGATTTTTATGCCGAGGCGTCGGCGGGGAAGACTTCAGTAGGAGAGAGAATAGAGCATGTTCACGAGATACTTCGATTTTCCGTCGCGAGGGAGCCAGATGCTGATCTTGGTCTTCGGGGTCCGGTTCTTCTTCATCCACGATCTCAGTGAGGCCGGGGGCACATGTATACAAAACAGCTCGTCCCAGGAATTGGTATAGAGGATGTCGACCTCCTGAATGGAATCATACAGATCGGGAACTTCCATATTTCCGATGATCACTATCTCCTTCACGTATTTCTTCTCCATGAGCGAGCTCCTGTCCAGCCCTATGGAGTTCACGTCAGGGATCAGGAGGTTCAGTTCCCTCAGAAGCATCTGGATATCGGAGAGGGCCGCCCGAGACGAGTTGGGAATCATGTGAAAGGCCGTCGAAGCATCGATCCGCTTGTTGTAGGCAAGCCAGGCGAGGATCTTCACCACCCTGTCGGAGGTCATGATGGGCTTCTCTTTTCCCCGTTCGGGATACGCCGCATGAATGAGCCACTTCTTTTTCTCGTACGAGAAAAAGATCTCCTCGTATGCCGGCTCCTTCTTTTTCACCCGTTTCTCGGGGTCGATCTTGTTTTCCTTGGAGACGTAGAATGCCTCTATCCTTCGCCGCAGTATCTCCATCTCGACGTCCTGGTCGGGCTGGGAATTGGCGATGAAGGATTTCGCCCTCCGTATGAGAAGGACCGTGGTGCGTTTGAGATAGTCGTGCAGCTCGTCGCCGAACTCCCTGTACTTATCGACGTTCCAGTCCTGGAAGCTGTTGAGCTCCCGGAAAAAGCCGATCGACCAGTTCCATTTCTTGAGGACCTGGACCATGATGGATGTCTTGCCGTAATAATCGATCTTCAAGAGATCGTAGAGATTGATGTTCGGAGAAACCTTGAGATAGAAACATTTTCTCAGGAGGTCGATGGTCTTCTCGTCTCCTTTGGAGCGGTAATAATCTTCCACGCGCTGGAACACCTCGACATAAGGGTCGATGATCTCGCCTTCACCTGCGTACAGCAGATGCTTCTTTATCTCTTCACACAAAAGCTTCGTCCCTGACGAGCTATCGAGATAGGTGGCGACGAGGGCCATCTTGAGGACCGACTTGAGAGGGTCGTCGAGGGCCTTGTGCATCTGCCACAGGGCTGCTCCGAGGAGCTCGTCTTCCGGTATGGAGGTGATATTGCCCATGTCGATGTAGTCTTTGGAATCTGTGCCCAGCATTCTCTGTACGACCGGATATGCATCCTCATCGTCTCCCCGGGGCGGGACCACCCACCACAAAGGGACCCTCCCCTCTATCAGCGTCATGGTGCGGTAGAATTCCTCTTTGAGGATATTTTTCAATGCGGAGCCCGAACCTTCCTGCGATACCATCCCGAAGTTATTCTGCTGGATATCAATGACATCCATGAGGAAAAAATGGATCTCGATGATGTACTGGCTCGTGATCCATCTCTGAAGGTTTTTCAGTTTCCTCTCCAGCAGTCTCATCCTCGTTCTGCCTACCGACTTGGAGTCTACTACAACCCAGATATCGTAATCCGACTCCCTCGTCTGGCCGACGCTGCCCACCGAACCGATCGTAAAGAGGCCTTCGATATAGCGCTGCTCGGGCTCGAGGTTCTGGAGATCGCCCGGCTTGATGCGAACGGGAAAGAAGGAAGTGAGGCTCTTGAAGGAATTAAGCGACAACTCCATGGATTTGATCCCCTGAGGGCAGTCCTCATCCGGAAGATATCCGGGAAGCTCGGGATGATTGATGTGGATGCTCAAGGGGACCAGATTGAGGATGACACGGGCCCCGATCGGGTCATTCATCTGCATGACTCGCTTTTTGTTGCGGTTATAGGTCGTAAATGCCTTGAGTCCCGCTGCCAGGCTGTTTTCGATAACACTCATTTATAGACTGTTATCGCGTGAAACAAACCCTGACTTTAATCGGCCGGCCAGCAGGACGATCCCCGTGCCGATCATGAGGATACAGAGAATCTGCCCCATGGTGAGTGTGCCGACGACGAATCCCAATTGAGAATCAGGCTCGCGGAAGAATTCGATAAAAAACCGCATGAATCCATAGAGAATGAGGAACGAAGAGATGATCGCCCCCCGGATGTTGACCTTCCTGATCAGGAAGAAGAGGATGAGGAAGAGGAGAACCCCCTCGGAGAAGGCCTCGTAAAGCTGAGACGGATGCCGGGGAAGGTCTCCCGCCCCCGGGAACACCATTCCCCACGGAGCGTCCGTGACCCTTCCGTACAGCTCGGCATTGATAAAGTTCCCGATCCGGCCGAAGAAGAGGCCGGGCGTTGCCGCCAGTGCTCCCATGTCTGCAAGCATGAGAAGAGACTTCCGTTTTACCCGGGAGAATACATAGCCGGCGAGAACCAGCCCTATGAGGCCTCCGTGGAAGGACATGCCGCCTTCCCACACGGCGAGGCACTTCAGCGGATGATGAATGTAGTAGCTGAAATTATAGAACAGGCAGTACCCGAGGCGGGCCCCGACAACGAGACCGATGACGCTGTAGGTTACGAGGTCCTCGATCTCTGCTCTGGTCATGTCATACCCTTTGCGCTTCGAGAGGTGCACCAGGATAAAATACGCACACACGAAGCCGATGATGTACATGAGGCCGTACCAGCGGAACTGCAGCGGACCTATCTGAAAGAAAACAGGATCGATATGCGGATATGTCATGGGATCTGCTTCTCACAGAAGCATCGGTGAAGTCAAGTTCCCCTCACCGGGAAACAATGAAAGAGAAGGCGTGTCGGGCATGGAGCTTACCCCCAACGCTTCTCTCTCCAGACGGCTACTCCCTTGCATAATCACTGAACATTTTTTAGATAAATCCTGCGCGCAGCCTTGACTAAATTACATCGAATTGTTATTGTCATATCTTAAATATAAGGGGACGAATACATGTTTAAGGTTGGAGATATAGTCGTGTACCCGGCACATGGGGTGTCCGAGGTCGAATCCGTAGAGACTCGAGAGATCTCAGGAAACAAGATTTCATTCTTTATCTTGAAAGTTCTCGATACCCAGATGACGGTCATGGTACCGGTGACGAATGTACAGAATGTTGGCATACGTGAGCTCATCGACAACAAGGGAATTCAGAAGGTATTGAATATCCTCAAGGAGAGGTCCGTATCCGTCGATAACCAGACCTGGAACAGGCGCTACAGGGAATACATGGAAAAGATCAAGAGCGGCTCTGCCTTCGAGATCGCCGAGGTGCTGAGGGATCTGAACATCCTCAAACGGGGCAAAGAGCTCTCTTTCGGCGAGAGAAAGATGTACGATACGGCGAAGAACCTCCTTGTGAACGAGATATCGACCTCGAAGAAGATCACCAAGAAAGACGTGGAAAAGATGCTTCTCGAGGCAATGGGAAAGATAGAACCCGAAAAAGCATCATAGAACAGATAGAACAGGAAGTATCATATGAAATGGTTTCTTAGGATGGCAATCGCTCTTGTAGTTTTCTACGGAGCATTCATGTACGCCACGCTCCAGATGGGCGGCGGGATATACCAGTTTGTCGTGCCCTTCGTTGCGGAAGCGTGCCTGGCGATTATTTTCATCAGCGAGATCAGGGGATTGAAGTACCATCCCATGGCATATATCGGCGGGTTCCTCGGGGCCATCCTCGGGCTCATCATCGGCAGCCTGCTGAGCTATGTGTTTCTGCAGGACGAGTCCCTGAATCCCGGCGGGATTTACCTCTTCATCCTCATAAATTCAACGTTCGGCTACATAGGGTATTCCATCGGGCTCGAGTGGGGCAAGGAACTGGGCGAGCTTCCCGTGTTCCGCCGGTCCGGCTCGGGCATCCAGGTCAAGAAGAAGCTCCTCGACACCAGCGTCATCATCGACGGGAGGATACCGGATATCAGCGAGGCCGGGTTCATAGAAGGCATTCTCGTGGCGCCCCAGTTCATCCTCAACGAGCTCCAGCACATAGCCGATTCCTCCGATCCCTTGAAACGGGCGCGCGGCAGGAGAGGGCTCGACATTCTCAACAGGCTGCAGAAAAGCCCCGGAATCCAGATCGAGATCTCGAACAAGGACTTCCCGAAGATCAAGGAAGTCGACTCGAAGCTCATCGCCCTGGCCAAGGAACTCGATGCGGACGTCCTGACGAATGACTTCAACCTCAACAAGATCGCCCAGATCCAGGGTGTGAACGTCCTCAACATCAATCAGCTCGCCAATGCAGTCAAGCCCATCGTCCTGCCCGGCGAGAGCCTGTCGGTCACGGTCGCCAAGCAGGGCAAGGAAAAGGGCCAGGGAGTCGCCTACCTCGATGACGGGACCATGGTGGTGGTCGAGCAGGGAGAGAGCCTGCTCAACAGGAGCACCGAAGTCGTGGTCACGTCGATCCTCCAGACGCCTGCAGGCCGGATGATATTCGCCGCTCCGAAAAGCAATGGCGGCTGATGCGATCATTGTCGGCGGCGGGAGCGGAGCGCGCTTCGGTCAGAAGAAACAGTTCGTCTGCCTGGGAGAAACCCCGCTTTTAAAGAGGGCCGTAGCCTGCTTCGAGACCCACGGCAGCGTCAGGAGCATCGTCATCGTCGTTCCCGAAGAAGACATCCCTCTGGCACGAGAGCTCCTCTCGGGAACCACGAAGCCTCTGTCCTTTGCAAAGGGGGGCTCCACGAGGCAGGAGTCGGTCTCGAACGGCCTCAGCCTCCTGAAGGAGAGCGAGTACGTCCTCATCCACGACGCGGTCCGGCCCTTCGTGACCGGGGAGCTCATTTCCCGCGTCCTGAGCGGGATGGAATATTTTGATGCATGTATTCCTGGACTTGCAGTTACAAATACCTTAAAAGAGGTGAGCGGGGATCTCGTCGTGCGGACCGTGCCGAGATCGAATGTGTATGGAATCCAGACCCCGCAATGCTTCCGTACGGAGCGGATCGTGGCGGCCCATTCATGGGCCCGCAGGCAGGGCATCGGCGATGCCACCGATGACAGCGCTCTCATCGAGGCTGTCGGGGGAAGGATACGGATCGTTGAAGGTGACCCTTTCAACATGAAGATCACCGTCAGACAGGATATGGAGATCGCAGAGGCGATTTTGAGATGTCGTACAGGGTCGGACTAGGTTATGACATCCACCGCCTGGTGGAGGGGAGAGACCTCGTGCTGGGCGGGGTGAAGATCGAATACGAAAAAGGCCTCCTCGGGCATTCGGACGGCGATGCTCTCGTCCACGCCGTATGCGACGCACTGCTCGGTGCATGCGCCTTCACGGATATCGGAGAGCTCTTCCCCGATACCTCGCCTCAGACCGAGGGGATGTACTCTCTCGATATGCTTGAAGAGATCGTCTCGAAGCTCTCCCCGAAGTACAGGGTCGTGAACATCGATGTGAACTGCATCTGCGAGAGGCCCAGGCTCGCGGCGTACAGGAACAAAATGGTTGCGAACATTGCTCAAACGTGTAAGATCGATACCTCGCTCGTATCGGTGAAGTTCAGAACGAACGAAGGCCTCGGAGAGACAGGTGCGGGAGAGGCGATCGCTGCCCAGGCCGTCGTTCTCGTAGAGGTGCAAACCTCTGACAAGGAGTACGCGTCGTGAATATCTCGATATACAATACGCCGTTCAAGAAGAAAAAGCCCTTTACCCCCCTTTCCGGCGAAAAGGTGGGAATGTATGTGTGCGGGGTCACCGTCTATGATTTCTCCCACATCGGTCATGCCCGCTCGATGATCGTGTTCGACGTGATCTCCCGCTTCATCAGGAGAAAGGGGTACGAGCTCACCTATGTGAGAAACTTCACGGACGTCGATGACAAGATCATCGCCCGGGCAAACACGCTCGGAACCTCGTACAAGGAGATCGCCAACAGGTACATCGACGAGTTCAACACGGACATGACGGCCCTCAAGGTCAAGCATGCCGATGTCGAGCCCAGGGCGACCGACTATATCCCGCAGATCATCGAGCTGGTGAGAAAGCTCGAGGAAAAAGGCCTGGCCTACAAGGCCCAGGACGGCAGCGTCTATTACAGCGTCTCGAAGTTCAGAGAGTACGGCAAGCTGAGCGGCAGGAGGCTCGAAGAGATGATCGCCGGCGCCCGGGTCGACATCGAGGAGCAGAAGCGCGACCCCCTCGACTTCGCCCTGTGGAAGCGCAGCAAGGAAGGCGAGCCCTCCTGGGAGAGCCCCTGGTCGAAAG
>Ga0116185_1003370_pt1 | contig 13840 bp, 10 predicted proteins | sample AD_JPNNA7_MetaG_FD_89754 | JGI IMG/M metagenome (GOLD analysis project Ga0116185, IMG submission 89754) | Active sludge microbial communities of municipal wastewater-treating anaerobic digesters from Japan - AD_JPNNA7_MetaG | ecosystem: Engineered > Bioreactor > Anaerobic > Digestate | place... | reverse complement strand
TCCGGAGACCGGTTTTACACTCCGCGGCACTGTCCGGCACGGCAGCAGTGATACCGGTTATTCTTACTACGGGAGCCCGGCATCCGAGGTGAAGCGGTCCCTGTACATCGACAACGTGCTCTATACCCTGTCTGCAAAACAGGTCAAGGCAAACCCGCTCGATGACCTTGCCACAACGCTCGCAACGATTCCTCTCCCCCCGGCAGGGGATATCTATTACCCGGATGTCATGGAGTGACGGGGAGGAAAGGGGGGAAGACTATTTTTTTTGGTGATTGCTCTTGCGGGTGAATAGTGAAGGACAAGGATGAGAAACCCCCCGGTCTCTTCCTTTCCCCTCTAAAAATAATCCTTCCGTACCCGAAACGGCAAAACCACAGTCGATGCGTTGCCTTTTTCCGATTCTAACCGGTTCAAAAGGGGAAAGTCCGGGAAAATCGTGGGACGGGCATTCAGGCGGGTCGGCAAAGGTGAGGACGCTGGTAGCGGTATTTGCCCTACAGGTCCATAAAATCAGACATAGTGACAATAATTGATTGGGAAATCTTCGTTTTGATTTTTCAATTGATACTATGACTTTTGCAGGGAAGTGAAGCGTTGCTATCAATGCGAAAGAAAAAATTTATTGAGTTATTTCATTAAAGTGGTGCTTGACCCGGGAATATTGGGGGTTGAAATAACACAATCAGCGTTAACGCGGGGGAGAGAAATGAAAAATGAGGATTTAATTCTCAAGGTGCGGGAATTGAACCATGAGTCAGTCCGGTTATACCAGCAGGGAAAATTTGATCATGCCTTTGAGATAGCCCGGCAGGCGGTTTCGATTTCTAGATCGCTGGGGGAGGAGCACCCTGATTACGCGACCAGCCTGCACAACCTGGCTTTTTTGTATCAGGCGATGGGCCGGTGTGAGAAGGCGGAACCGCTCTACCTGCGGTTACTGGAGATTGTGCGGAAGGCGCTGGGCGAGGAGCACCCCAATTATGCGGTCAGCCTGCACAACCTGGCTGCATTGTATATATCGATGGGCCGGTATGAGAAGGCGGAACCGCTCTTAAAGCAGGCGCTGGAGATTGTGCGGAATGTGCTGGGGGATAAGCATCCCGGTTATGCGTCCAGCCTGAACACCCTGGCTGTATTGTATAAGGAGATGGGCCGGTATGAGAAGGCGGAACCGCTCTTAAAGCAGGCGCTGGAGATTGTGCGGAATGTGCTGGGGGATAAGCATCCCGGTTATGCGGCCAGCCTGCACAACCTGGCTGCATTGTATGAGTCGATGGGCCTGTATGAGAAGGCCGAGCCGCTCTACCGCCAGGCGCTGGAGATAAGGAGGAAAGCGCTGGGGGTGGAGCACCCCGATTATGCGACCAGCCTGCACAACCTGGCTGGGTTGTATGAGGGGATGGGCCAGTATGAGAAGGCTGAGCCGCTCTACCGGCAGGCGCTGGAGATAAGGAGGAAGGCGCTGAGGGAGGAGCACCCCGATTACGCGGTCAGCCTGAACAACCTGGCTGTGTTGTATTATTCGATGGGCCGGTATGAGAAGGCGGAACCGCTCTTTCGGCAGGCGCTGGAGATAAGGAGGAAGGCGCTGGGCGAGGAGCACCCCGCCTATGCAACCAGCCTGCACAACCTGGCTGGGTGGTATGATTCGATGGGCCGGTATGAGAAGGCCGAGCCGCTCTACCTGCAGGCGCTGGATATAGTGCGGAAGGCGCTGGGGGAGGAGCATCCCGATTATGCGACCAAACTGCACACCCTGGCTGTATTGTATGAGTCGATGGGCCGGTATGAGAAGGCCGAGCCGCTTATGCGAAAGGCGCTGGAGATAACGAAGAAGGCGCTGGGGGACGAGCACCCCGATTATGCGGCCAGCCTGACCACTCTGGCTCATCTTTTGATTGCAACCGGCAGGAGAGAGGAAGGTTTGACCCTGATGAAGAAGTCGCTCACCATTGACGACCGGATGATAGGCCAGGTCTTTTCGATAAGTTCCGATGACCAGCGACTCGCGTACCTCACCACGATGAGAAACAAAATGGACGCTTTTCTCTCGCTGGTCTCCCGGCACTTCTCCCAGTCGCCAGACGCGGTCCGGGATGCGCTCTCGCTGGTACTTCGGCGGAAGGCGATCACGACAGAGGCGCTCGCGATGCAGCGGGATGCGATCCTCGGCGGGAAGTATCCCCACCTGCGCGGGAGATTCGACCAGCTCTCCGCTCTCCGCATGGAGATCGCCCGAAAGACACTGGAAGGACCCGGGCCGGAAGGGCCAGAGGTTTACCGACGGACGCTGCAGGAATGGAACGCCGAGAGGGAGAGGCTCGAGACAGAGCTTGCCCGGGAGATCCCGGAGATGCGGCTCGAGGAGCGGATCAGGAGTGCGGACCGGAAGGTCATTGCGCACTCGCTCCCGCCCGACACAGCCCTGGTGGACTTCTGCCGGTTCACTGTATTCGATTTCTCTGCCGTCCCTGCAAAGGGAGAAAGCCCGTGGAAACCGGCACGGTACTGTGCCTTCGTTGTCCAGGCGGGAGACCCCGAGAACGTGGCACTCATCGACCTGGGTGAGGCTGAAATGATCGACCGGTTCATCGGGAACTACCGGTCGCGACTGATCGGGGAGGGGAGGATGGTTGGGGAAACCGGGGCACCCGATGCACCGGGATCTTTGAAACCGGGATTCCTCTCCCGATTATTCGGGAAAAAACACGCAGCACCGGATCCACGAGAAAACGGGCAGATCCCCCGGGATATTGCCGACAGACCGCCGGAAAACGAGGCGGAAGATTTCCGGGGAGAGGGTCTTATCCTGTATGGGGCGCTGTTTGCACCCCTGCAGACCGCCCTCGGGAAATGTACCCGTCTCATCATCTCCCCCGACAGCCAGGTCACGCTGATCCCCTTCGAGGTCATCCCGGTGCCGGAAGGAGGCTACCTGATCGACAGGTACCGGATCAGTTACGCAGGGTCCGGCCGGGACGTTCTCAGGTTCTCTGCAGAGGTTTCCGGCACACCCCGCGACCCGCTCGTCGTTGCCAGCCCCGATTATGATTATTCGTCCGGAAGAGCCGGGCGCAGACCGTCCGCTCCCGGTATTCCCGGACGGCGGTCGCGTGATCTGTCGCGGGCAAACCTGTATTTCACCCCCCTTCCCGGCACAAAGGTGGAGGGGAAGAGTATCGCGGACCTGCTGAAGGTCCGTCCCCTCCTGGAGGGTGAAGCCCTCGAGAGACGTGTGAAGGAGAACCCCTCACCGCGGGTCCTCCACATTGCAACTCACGGGTTTTTCCTCGGCGACCAGGAATACAGCGGGATAGAGAGGAGTATGGGACTGGAGAGAGGTCTGCAACGGTTTTTCGGGAGGGGTATCGAGAACCCGATGCTCCGGTCAGGGCTTGCCCTCGCCGGGGTGAACACGTGGCTGAAAGAGGGAGTCCTCCCGCCCGAGGCCGAAGATGGTATCCTGACTGCAGAGGACGTGACAGGCCTCGATCTGACCGGGACGGATCTTGCGGTGCTTTCTGTCTGCGATACCGGCGTGGGTCAGGTGAAGGTGGGGGAGGGCGTGTTCGGTCTGAGGAGGTCGTTTATCATTGCGGGTGCCCGGACGCTCGTGATGAGCCTCTGGAAAGTCCCGGACATCGCGACACAGGAACTGATGGTCTCCTTCTACAGGAAAGTGCTCCTCGGGATGCCGAAAGCAGATGCCCTGCGGGAGGCCCAGCTGGAACTCAGGAGTAAGTACCCGCATCCCCGTGACTGGGGGGCGTTCGTCTGCCAGGGTGATCCGGGAAAACTTGGCGGATAGATCTCAAGTGAAGGGGGGGAGTGGTGGGATTGGGGGGGTTGAAGGTAACCCTGTCATCTCCTTTTTTTAATCAGATGCCCGGATTCTCATTCTTCATTGAGGTCATGGGCAATTTTTTCTGCGAGTGCACGCATGATGAATGCAAACGTGCTCTTTGTATGGGACCTTATATAGAGACCTGTTGAACCATCGTGGCAGGCAAGGGATTTGGAGTAGGGGATTGCCCGGGGAAAGATCTCAATATCCGTCCCGTCGCCCCCGGGGGTACCCAGGAACTCAGGAGGATTCTGCAGGAGCGAGAGAAACCTGTTCATCATCTTGCGGTTTTTCATGGTCATGCGGGGGTCTCTCTCCTCTGTCAGGCAGACGTTGTTGAATATGACGAGCTTCCTGGGAATATCCAGGAGATCTTTATCTTTGAGGAGCACTTTGAGGTTCCCGATATCCGCGTCTGTGATGCGGGACACGATGAGGAGGTATTTCGTGATACCCAGCCAAACCTGATTGATCCGTTCGAATCCGGGATGGGTATCGATGATCAGGTAGTCGATCCCGTTTCCCATTCCATTGAAAATTGCTTTTGGGATCTTCTCGCACACGGTTTCGGAATCGATGAGGACTTCTTCCAGCCTGGACCTCCTCTCCACATCGTTGCGCATACTGGGGGTAAAAAAGAGTCTCCCGCCCGACCGCGATTTCAGCACATGAGAGATATCGCAGAGGGGTATGGCGGACAGTCTTTCGTTCAGGATAAATTCACTCAGGGTTTTCCTGTCATCAATGGGAATATTGAACACGATATCGAGGGTGGGGGCGAACATGTTCGCATCAATTATCCAGACCTTTTTGCCCTTTTTCCCCAGAATATATCCAAGGCTCGCGGCAATCTCGCTCTTCCCCGTGCCACTACCCGGTGAGTAAACAGTGACGATCTTGTTCCATGCCGTGGAAAAATCCGCCATTCTATTCATTGGTCTCATCTTTTACTGACTTAATGGTTGCTTTATACACGATTTGGTGTCCCCGCCTCGATTTTCTTGCAAACCCCAGAGTCTCGAGCATGTTGAGGTAGGTCGAGACCGTGCTCCTGTGGCGATCGAGGTCTTTTGCAATAGTCTCGGCAGTGGCGCCATCGGGGTACCTGAAGAGTGCCTGCCAGGCACTCCTCAGTTTTCTGTCCTGAATGGGGATTTCGTAGGAGGGTATCAGTCCGGCACGATCTTCCTTTGCGAAGTAGTTAACCAGGATATGCACTTCATCAAGAGCCCTCCGCAATTCGTTTTTGAGAGCCTCGTACTGGTGATTGTGCATTTCCTGCTGGTGTTCGACTTCGCTTGAGAGACGTTTGAGACGAGTCTGGAGGTAATGCACCCGCTGCAGGATATCGTCGAGAGAGCCATTCTCCATGGGTGATGAATCTTTTCTCACTGTCTGTTCCCTGACAATTTTTTGTGCCCGTTTACCTTTTGAATGTATTTTTTGTTCAACAGTTAAATCAATTTTTCGCCTTGATTAGAATAAAATATTCAAAATGATTTGGAAATAAAAATATTGTTCAACAATAAATTTTATTATTGTTGGAAAACAGACACATTTTCATGGATGGGAATATCATTATCAGGGATTCGACTCCCGTGCGGAGCGGGCAGGAAAGCAATATTCAGGAACCCTCTCTCGTATCCTCTTTCGGGGAAGAGGGCATTAAAGGATCCCTGAAAGCGACGATCTTTTCAGATACTATGGGAAATGCAGGTGATACCGGGATACCGGAGACCCTGGAATACAAGGGAAAGATCATCCATCTCTGCACCCCCGTGACTCTGAAAGAAAAGGTCCATTGGCGGGGACAAACGGAAGTGTACAGAAAATTGCTTGCCGCATGGATATCCCACAGCCCGCAGGATCTTCCCATGAACCCCCTTCTCCTTGGCCCGAGCGGGATCGGAAAAACAACCCTTGCCATGGCGGTTGCCCAGAGCTTTTCACGACCCGTCTTCATGATGAATTGCCAGGGAGACATGGAGCCAAACGATCTCACGGTGAACCTGAGTATCGATTCAGAAAAGAATATTCAGTACGTTGCAAGCCCGCTTTTCACAGCAGTATACACCGGGGGCATCATAATTCTCGATGAATTCACCCGTCTTCCGCCCCATGCGTACGCATCGATAGCGCCACTTTTGGATCACAGGCGGTACCTCGAAGCCTCGATTCTTCCCGGCCTCAGGATACCTGCCCATCCGGAATTCAGGATCGTCTTCACCTCGAATTACGATTCATATTCAGGTATCCCTGACTATATCGAGTCCCGCCTCAAACCACGAATAATCCTTGAGAACCCCCCGATGGCCGAACTCAAATCAATCATCGATGCAAATCTGCCATCCCCCTACTATTCACGGGAATTCAAGGAGAAATTAGTGGAGTACCTCGAGATAGCAAAAAAAAGTTCCAAATACCGTGAATTCTCTCCCCGGGATGCGATTTTGATTGGAAGGCTAGCGCACAGGCTCGATAAAATCGGGCCCGGGGATGATGAGGGGAATTTCATTGCAGCTTTGAACATGACCATCTCGTACGTTTGATGGAGGCGACATGAACATCTCCAATCTCCACCTCCTCACTTATGTCCCAGGGGTTGCAGAACATGCCCGTGAGGTCAATCGATACATCAGATCCCGGTTCTCACGGAAAAATTTTATTTTCGCAATCGATCTTCCCTCTGGTTTCGAGGAGACGGTGCTCTCCGCGGTTAAAAAACTCCCTGTTGTCTCCATTATCCTCGACATCACAGGAAGAGGAATCCCTGTAATTCCCACCCATGCTCCTATCGAAGCTGTAAGGCTCTACCTGGAATCCGGCATGGATATGCACTTCGTCGACTCAAGTCTTCCTGTCCGGGGGGATATAGGGGAGTGGTATCGTTTTGTCGATATCGCCCGGAACATCGGTCTTGAGAGGGTACTTGGGGATCCCAAGTTTTATGGAATCTCGCTCTCTGCTCTCTTTGGAAGTCAGTACGAGGGTGAAGGGCAAAAAATTCCATCGTTTATCCACCTTTCCAGCATGTATCGGGAGAGGGTACATGCGATTTCCCCCCTGGAAATGACAGAATACATCGACTCGCGAAACCGGCTGATGGCAAAGCGTGTAAAGAAACTCATCGATTCGGGGGAGGAGATTGTCTTCGTCTGTAACGAAAGAAACGCACTGTCCGTTCTCCGTTACCTTGAAGAGAAAGAGCAAGTCCCCTTCGATGACAGACTGATTCTCCCCACTATCACCTGCAGAGTTCCGGGCAGGAGTATTCACAAACTTACTCAGGAAATACCTTACGTCATGTATGCTTACGAAATGGCAAGGAACGGGGAGTTTGACAGGTTCTCAATACTCAAAGATATTTTTCTGAAGGCACGGACCATTGAGCTCCCTGCCGATATCGAGGCATCTATCCGGTACTCGATGAAACTTGCAATGACCGAGGGACAACTGTTCCCGGATACTTACCTGCTCGCTGTTGCTGCCCGGAGTATCGTTGATGATTCCTATGCAAAAAGAATTCTCGATATTTCCCTGTATTATCCATTTGCAGACGCAGGAATTCACGAATGTCCCGGACTCGAGGGCTACCTCGATTATAACCTCCAGAGGGTTTCGCACAGAACGATCTGTCTCAAACCGGAAGATCCCGAACAACGTGCGTTTGCAAAGAAAAAAGGCATGAAATTTCCATTCATTTTCGGATACTATCGATGGGTCAGGAACGGTGCTCATATCGAGACTGAAAAAAGACTTTTATCCTTCATCCGATCTCTCGATCCCTTCAGGGACGGCAGAGTTGGACACAGACCCAGAAAATTTGTATCCGGTCTTGAATGGGGAATAGATGCGAGGAATACCCTCCGCGGAAGAATAAACAGGGACGATGCATTGTATGTCCGCCGGAAAAGGAGGACCAGTGTGGCGGCATACATCATTGATTACGGGAAAAGGGCAAATACAAAGTTTTTCATCGATCGTATCATCAAGGGTATCGGTACTGCATGGGTGGAGGGGAAGACATATACCATCAGCACGGTGGTTCTTTTCCCCTGGCTCGAATGCGAGGTAACAGATATATTCATTGGCCTCGATACGAATGAACCCTTTCCGAGTTCACTCTCTGTCGCGCTTGAATACGCAAAAAAACTCCTTATATTCTCGGATAGGGGAGAAAATGTTCTGTGCAGCCTGGGTATACCGCGCAATAAATATCGTATCTACCCACTCAGAGAAATCCCCTCTTCTCTCCTCGAAGGCTACCAATCGTTCACAATAGTGAAAGATAACCTCAAATATAATCCCCTTGGAGATTAAAGAAAGGAACGCATTATGGCACGGATTGGCTCGGACCTTACCCCGCGGATGATCATAAACCAATGGGTGTCTTTCCGGGATGAGTGGGGAATTCTTTCATCCATCTCGCAATTCAAGGATCTGGAAAATATACCTGATTTCAGGAGGGTTAAAAATATTCCATTACTGGGATATGTGTATGTGGACCATGATGCCGGTATCTCGCTCAAGGTTGAAGGATTATATTTCACTCCTGGCGAACAACCCCCGGATTGTGATACTTTCTCCCGATTCCTCAGGGACTCTGTAAGCCTGAAGTTCAGGTATGACCTCATCAGAATGCTGGACCTCAGCATATTAGAGAACGATGAAAGAATACGGCTATCCCTTCCAGTGTCACCTGAATGGATCCAGTTATATGAAAACCCGAAATTGAACACCGCCAGGGACTGTACAGCAATCGATCATCTCAGGGCGGAAGGATTCTTCGACGATGTCTATGCTGTAATTATGCATAGCGGGACATCTGAAGGTCATACCGGTACATCAGACACCCCAAAACCAGAGATCGTGTGGGTAAGGCTTTTGGAGTATTCCAAAGAGGATCGACAATTCAGGGGGATTCTCCTGAACCAGCCACTCCATGAGATAGGGATACAGAAGAACGATATTGTATTCCTCAATCCCGTGAGGCTGGAAGATGGTTTGCTTTTGGTCGTGGAGAACACAAAAAGGTGAAAGGTTTCAATATCGACGATACCGGGGAGCCCTGTGTTGTCCAGGATGGAGAAAAAGACAATCTCCTGTAAGGATTATAGGCATGGATGTACACCCCGGTTCAATAAGAATCCTTTTTTCGGCACACAAGTCTTGACAAAGAGAGATGGTGAATGAACAGAGTGTGAACATGACACCCCGAATTCATGCGGGACCCTTTCCAGCTGTCTCCCCATTGGATAATTATGTCATTTCAGGAAAAAACCGGGCATCAAGTGGGAATAAGAGAGGAAAAGAGTTATTTATTCCCAGGAATAGTCATTGGTGAGAAATTGCTATGGCATACGGTATATACTCGGAAGATTTCCTGGCTATCTGCCTCTTTATGGTCAATGGAAATATGTCAGCATCTCTCCTTGATCTCATCGAGACCGCCGAATTATTCCAGAAAAAAAAATAACAGTTATTACGGAACAATTGACTCTGATTTCAGGAACAGCCTGCTCTACCTGTGCATAGAACACAATTTGATCAAAGATTTTCCCTCAACCGACGAAGATTATCAGGTATTCGATACAATTCAGCTCAAAGAGATTGTTCTTCCTATCCTGACAAAGCATTACATTTACTTTACGGATAGCGATGCAACCTGGGTTCCATTCGCAAAAGGGTCGAAGAGGCTGAAAAATTATGATGAAATGCTGCATTTCTTTTTATCAGGTGTAGAGAAAACACAGGATGAAGTATGTACATTTCTTGAAAAATCCTCATGGTCACCATCAATTATGGCAGACTGCCTGGCATATGGTAGATATAGTGAGACGACATGGAACAGCGATATCGATTGGGATCAATTGGAGAATGCGTTGAAATTTTGAGGGCATTCCAGCAGGGTATATTCACAGGAGCCTTTTCCTCCTTCTTTCGATAATTTATTAAAATATGAAATCTAATGCCAGGGCAATCCATGATTCCTTACCGGGTTTTCATCAGTTATTCCCATGATAAAGACGATCAGGAACTTGTCCACCAAATAAGTGAAAATCTCGAAAAGGAAGGTCTTACTGTCATGTGGGACCAAAAATTTTCCGTTGGAACCGGATTCCATGAACAGATAAAAAATTTCATAAAATATTCCCATGTTTTTCTTCCCATCGTTACAAAGTCGTCGAGTGAACGTGGATGGGTCCATCAGGAAATCGGATATGCTGTTGCTCATAATATTCCAATCCTGCCCCTGGCAATCGAGATGTTACCCGATGCAATGATGAGGGAACTGCACGCAATCCTGGTCCCCCGGGACCCTGAAATAATCAGGGAGAAATTAAAGTACAACGTGTTTGCGAATTTAATCCAACGCTACGAAAATCCCATTTATGCCACATATCAATGTGCCGAGTTTACCGAAGATCGGGCAATTCTGATGGAGAAATATGCCCGGGATGTTCTATGGATGAAAAAGTATGGAATGGTTCGTCAGAAAGGTGGATTAAGCTCGTTTCACATTCCGGGCGAGGTGATTACTCACCGTGTCTGGAAGGATCGATATGGAAAAGTCCGAATGAGTTCTTACCATTGCCGGTGCCAGAGAGCAGAGCGACTCGCCCTCGAAGAACATGCTGCCCAGGAAGGCTGTAAACTCATTATTTCTCCTGATTTGACATATAACGTCTATGGACGAGCCGCCCGGAAAAAAAGGCTTGAGTGGCTGATAAAATTTCTTGATTCTTCCAATGGGAAAAAAGCAAAAATCGCATTTTATTCAGAAAAAGAAACCCATTCAAGCATTACAATCGTCGGGAACTGGTTTTACTCTGAATCGCATTCGGGAAAGCAGGGGAGAGGGTATAATCAGACCATTTTCACCAGCCATGCACCAAGTATCGAGCACCGCATCGAATTATTCGACCAGGAATTTTCGGAATTGCTGGATAATATGGGGTGGGATGAGAACAATTGCCGGGAGAAAGCAATTGAAAGGATAAAAGAAATTATCGGAACTATAAAAATTCCTTAATCATATTCCGGCGGGTTTTGGCCCTATCTGGAAAAAGATGCTGCAGCAGGAAACAGACCGGCCGCAGAGAATGAGCGTCAGGAGCCGGTGTCAGTTTGTACCCGATCTCATGATCATGGGTGAGGCAATATCCCCACGCATAGTCCCGGTTCGCCAGTTTCTTCCTCGTTTATTTCCTCCTGACCCAGTTCAGATCGGGCGTAATTGGCGGTACATCTACGATAAACGTTTTTTTCGCCTCCGTATCTCTTACGCGAACCATGAATTGAGAATCCCATTCACAGGGGAGATGAACCGGGTCTCATTCAATCTGCACAATAGTCTGGAGACCGATTCAACAGACGAAACTGATTGAACGTCCATGAATTACGTCATTTCCTGCGATGTGGCAATTCCAGGGATGACAAAGGAATAAGCGAGCAAGAAGAACATTGCGACGAGGATCATTTTCACTGCAGTTATAGCTGCAGGGATTGGTCCGGGCTCATTTTAATCAAGGACCTGTCTTTCTTTGCGGCTGGAGACCGGAGCAATGCCTGTTCGGGAAGAAATCAATCAGGATCCTCGCAATCTCCTGTCAGGGGGATTCATGGTATTCTTCCATGGGTATTCTCATTCGAATACAATCAATTTTTCAATTCATTATTACTTATTTTTTGATTTAGAGGTTTTTAAAGTGTACTTTGAGACAATGTCGATGAATTTGCCTGGAATCGCAGATTGAAAGGCGAAACATGTGATTTTCAGAATTAAAAAAAGAGAAGGGCTGGTTGATAGAAATCCTCGATCTTTTCCATCCCGTATACAGTTGAATAATTCAACAATAAATTTATAACTGTTGAACAATAACATACAGTGTGCAGGGAGGAAACGAAATGGAATTATCCCGTCCAATCGCCCGCAGCATCACCCTTGAGGGACGAACCATCCATTTAAGGGAACCAGATCACGTGAAATCACGCTGGATTGGCCAGCAGGAGATCTATCGATTTCTCATCAGTGCACTCCTGAAAACCTGTCCCGAGGATCGTGCCATGTTCCCTGTGCTTGTCGGAAACCCGGGCGCAGGGAAAACAACGCTGGCAATGACGATGGCCAAAGAGCTGAACCAGCCAGTCTATATTATGAATTGCACATCGGACATGCGGCCCGAGGATCTTATCGTGACTCTTGTGCTTGGAGAAAACCGTCAGGGAATCTACCAGGGAAGTGCCCTGGTATCTTCTCTTGTAAACGGGGGCATCTGCATTCTCGATGAGGCGAACAGAATGAACGAGAGGACATGGGCGAGCCTCGCCTCTCTCCTTGACGGGCGGGATTACGTGGAGTCAGTCATTGCAGGAGTAAAGATCCATGCCGATCCCGAATTCCGGCTTATCGCTACGATGAATGATGATTCATCAACGTTCAGCTTACCCGGATACATCGAATCCCGGTTAAAACCGGTTCTGCCCGTCCCACCTCCATCTCCTCGTGAACTGGTGGAAATAATCAAAATCAACGTTCCCTTTATACCGGAAGAATTCATTACAAGCGCGGTCCAGTATCTGTCTTCACCGGAGGGTAAAAGGAAAGCGGGCAATTTTTCGATCCGCGACGCAATCAACGTGACACGGTATGCATACCGTTTAAAATTACCCCTGCAGGAGTCGATCCAGAAGGCGGTTGAGTATGTCATCAGTTCCGCGGGAATCCTCAATGCATGAGACAACTGCCGGTCCGGATATCATTTTTTTCCCGTATGTACGGGGTATTGCGGAACATGCCAGTTATATCAGGAAACAGTTGCTGGCCCGCCGGGGAAGTGACTTTCTTCTTGCCATCGACCTTCCGCATGGCCTTGAAGCCAATATTTTAAAAGCGGTAAAAAGGCTGCCCAAAATCAGCCTGATTATTGATACGCTCAAGCGTGGCATACCTGTCGTTCCAACGTGTGGATCCATCGAGGCAGTCAGAACATTCCTCGAGACAGGGTACGAGATGGAATTTATCGATACCAGCCTCCCGGTCTGCGGCAATTTCGGAGATCTCCGACGCTTTTCCGAGTATTGCCGTGAATTTGGTCAGAAAGACGTGATCGGGAGGGCTGAAGAGTATGGGTTGGATCTCAACGGGCTGCTCTTTGGTCGTGGCGGCCAAACCGGCCGACCATTGCCATCCTTCATGCACCTGAGCGGAAGTGTTCCTGATATCCTTACCCGCCAGTATTCTCCGGCTGACTCTCCCTATATGGAGGCCCGACATCGTTTCATGGCTATGCGCATAAATGCGCTGCGCAAAGAAAAACAGATGGATATCGTTGTGGTCTGTGATGCGGGAAATGTTTCCGCGGTGCAACACTACCTTAAAGAACCTTCCCCGGAATTCGATGATTCATTCGTTCTTGATACGATAACCTGCAGGGTCAGAGAAGAGGACATTGTGAGGATATCTCCGGAAATCCCGTTCTTTATGCACCATTATGAGATATTCCGAAACCAGGAGTGGTCACGGGAACACTGGCTGCAGGAACTCCTCGCAGGGATAGAACCTGTTCCCGGGAGCCTTCTGGTCGAGCAGATCCTTCAATATTCCCGGAACCTTGCGCTCACAGACGGGCAACTCTATCCGGGACTCTACAATCTGCTCGCAGCTGCCAAATATTGTGCAGGAGATGCATATGCACTCAAACTTCTGGAACGGGCTTCCTCGTATCCCGGTGCAGATCAGGACTCAAACTGCAGGATCCGCTCCTGTTATGATTACAACATGAGACCGCTCGCAGATACCCGTGTACTCGAATTGAAAGCAGATCTTGGCCGCATGCCTGCATGGGCAGTCTCCCAAGGCAAGTGTGTACCACCTCCGAAGCGGAATCCCCCGCCGTTCGGAGTAATACATTTCACCCGGACCGGGGAATCGCTTCACAATGAGAAAAGGTTCATGCGGTACCTGAAGCATCGTTTCCCTTACCTCGAACC
>Ga0116185_1003369_pt1 | contig 13841 bp, 10 predicted proteins | sample AD_JPNNA7_MetaG_FD_89754 | JGI IMG/M metagenome (GOLD analysis project Ga0116185, IMG submission 89754) | Active sludge microbial communities of municipal wastewater-treating anaerobic digesters from Japan - AD_JPNNA7_MetaG | ecosystem: Engineered > Bioreactor > Anaerobic > Digestate | place... | reverse complement strand
TGCTGGGCCACTCCAATCTGGAGATGACGCAGCTGTACCTGCACGAGCGCGGCGCCGAGGCGCAGAAGTGGAAGCGGGTGCCGACGCAAACCACGAGGAACACTGAATGAAAAAGCGCTACTTCGCTTGGCTCGCAGCACTGCACATCAGCGCGCACGCGCAAGACAAAAACCCACTCGATCAGCCGGTGCGCAACTGGCTATTCATCCTGATGATGTCGCTGCTCGGCGGCTTCGTGAGTTGGTACTCGAAGGTCAAAAAAGGCGAGTTGGCAGCAACCAACTTGTTCGCGCTGATCGGCGAGTTCATGGTCTCTGCGCTGGCGGGCCTGCTGGCCTTTCTGGTCTGCGACTACTTCACTTTGCCGCTGGGCATCACGGGCGCCGCCGCTGGGCTTGCGGGCCATGCTGGCGCCAAGGCACTCGCCATCGGCGAAGCGTGGTTGCAGCGTGCGGCCGAGCAGAAATTCGGCATCAAGGCCACCGCCCCTGCACCACTGGATGAAACCGACAAGGATTCGCGGCCGTCGAGTTAGTGGGGTTGTGCAGGCCGCAACCGGGCCGACACCCGGCACCAACTCCCCACCTTGCACCGCGCCGTGGCCTTGCACGGCGCGGTGCTCCTACATCCAACTTGGATCGACGCTCGACTAGAATGCCCTGATGACCACCGGCCGCGAACTCGAAGTCAACCTCAGCACGCTGCTGGGGCTGAACAACCGGCGCCCGGACTTCCGACTGCGCACCAAGGACGGGGTGTTCGTGCGCAGCGCAGCGAACACGCTGATCAGCGACGCCGGCACCGCCAAGCGCCGCAGCGGCTACACCCGCAAGCTGCAGGGCGCCAACTGCCACTCGTTCTGGGTGGATCGCGCCACGGACGTCGGCTTCTATGCGGACGGCTCGGCGCTGTACCGGGTGCGTTCCGCGGGCAGTGGACTGGCCCGCGAGCTGATCGCTAACAACCTCGTACCTGGCCGTGCGCTGACCTATGCGCGTGCGGGTACGGACGTGCTGTTTTCCGACGGCGCGACGATCCGCTGCGTCGGCGCAGCTGGCGAACGGCCGTTTGGTGTGCCGACACCAGACAGCGTGCCCGCAGTGGCGGCTGTCGCCGGTGGTTCGCTGCCGGCAGGCGTCTACCAGGTGAGCATCGCCTTCGCCACCGACGACCTGGAGCTGAGCGGCATGACGCCGGCTACCTCAGTCGAGGCAGCCGCAGGCAGCAAGCTCGTGGTCTCGAACTTGCCCGCAACCTGGCCGGCAGGCGCCGCCACACTTCTGCTGTACGTGACGCAGCCGAACAGCACGACGCTGCTGGTGGAACAGCGGCTGACCGCGCCCACCACCAGCACGACGCTGGTCGGCCTGCTGGGCAGCGGCATGCAGGCCACGACCTACCTGTCCCGACCATTGCCGGCGGGGCGCATCCTGCGCTACTTCGGCAGCCGGCTGTACTCCGTGTCGAGCAACGTCGTCTGGTACAGCGACGTGTACTCGCCTGCGCTGTGCTCGCCGATGCGCAACTACGTGATGTTCAACGCGCCCATCACGCTGTTCGAGCCGTGTGAAGACGGCATCTTTCTGGCCGCCGACGAGACCTACTGGCTCGGTGGCGACATCGAGTCGGCGGCCCCCAAGATCGTGCTGCCGACCACCGCCGTGTTCGGCAGTGCTTGCGCGCTGCCGCAGACCAAGCAGGTTGTGTGGATGTCTGACAAGGGCCTGGTGCGCGGAAGCGCGGGCGGCGCGGTTGAGCTGCTCCAGGATGAAAACGTCGTCGTCGCACCGGCCGCGTCGGGCGCGACAACCGTGCTCGAAGCGGATGGCCAACGGCACGCCTTGTCCGCACTGTCCGGGACGCGCCTGTCCGGCGCTGCCGCCAACAGCTACATGGACGCGGAAGTCATCCGCAAAGGAACCACGCTATGAACTCCACCGCAGGTGCGGGCTTCGTCTACGTCATCGAGACGATCAAGGGCGGGCGTGTGATCGACCAGATCACCGCCCACAACGTGATGCCCACCGAAGGCGCCAACGCCATCCTTCAGGCGGCGCTGCTGGGCGGCACCCAAGTGCCGACCTGGTACATCGGGCTGTACGAGGGCAACTACACGCCCAGCATCGGTGACACGGCGGCGCTGCTGCCAGGCCTGGCCACCGAGTGCACGACCTACGACGGCACGACCCGCAAGTCCTGGGTGCCCGGGGCGGCGACCGGCGGCGCCGCGAGCAACGCCGCGGCGAAAGCCGAGTTCACCTTCACGGCCAACAAGACCGTGTACGGCGGCTTCATGACGTCGGCCCCGGCGCGCGGCGCGACGGTCGGCGCGCTCGTCTCGGTCGTGCGCTTCCCCTCTCCGCGCGTCCTCGACATCGACAGCATCCTGCGGGTGACTGCCGGCATCGTCCTCACCCCCACCTGAAAGGAGCCATCATGGCGCTGAAACTCTCGACTGGCCTGCGCGGCAAGCTGATGGACGCGGGCTCGCTGAAGTCGATCTTCGCGGGCGGCCTGATCAAGATCTACGCCGGCGCAGCGCCGGCTGACGCTGACGCCGCAGCCACCGGCACGCTGCTGTGCACCATCTCGCTGGCCGGCGCCGGCACGGGCATCAACTTCGACACGGCGGCAGTGGCCGGCATTCTGTCGAAGGCGCCCGCCGAGACCTGGAGCGGCACGAACGTGGCCACGGGCACTGCCTCGCATTTCCGCCACGTCGCTGCTGGCGACACCGGGGCACTGTCCACCACCCAAGCCCGCATCCAGGGCTCGATTGCCACGGTCGGCGCAGACATGAACCTCAGTTCGGTGTCGCTGGTCAACGGCGCGGGGCAGACCGTGGACTACTACTCGGTCACGGTGCCGGCGGCGTAAGCAGCCATGGCCAGCCAGGACGTCCTCGACGACTTCCTCGGGGCTTCCGAGGGGCTGAGCACCACCGTGCCCGGCACACTCACGGGCTTGACCACGGCCGAGTGGGTCGCCATCGACCAGTCGGGGTCGCCGACTTCTGCGTTCGTCCGTACCAGCTCGGGCACCACCGCCGTGATGCCTGCCGCCGGGCAGGCCCGGTACGCCCGGCTGGACATGGACACGCTCGTGCACTCGGCCGGCGTGACGACGTTCGAGGCGTCCATCGCCCCTGGCGGGCAGCTGCGGGTCAACCTGGACTTCGGCACGCGGTTCCTGTCCGTCGAGTGCGGCGCGGACGGTTCCGGCAACTGGATGTGGAACCAGTCGCCCTCCACCGTCAACGGGTCGTTCACTGGAACGGCGCCTGGCGCGTTCGTGGTGCTGCGCATCGAAGTCACCAGCACCGCCACGCGCTACTACGTGGACAACGTGCTGAAGTACACGCACAGCTCAGGCGTCCCGTACAGCACCGTCGTCAACAGCGTGCGCCTGGGCTACCCCCGCGTGTTCGCCGCGCACGGCTACTCGACTGGCGCGACGGTCCTGGCGCTGAACTACCTGCACCTGAAGACCGAGGCGACCACCGGCCCGCTGGGCGGCCCTGGGGGCGGCGACACCATCGGGCCGACGTTCCCCTCCACTGTGATCAGTGTGGCCGCGCTCTACACGTCCTACACCGCCACGTGGCCGACTGCCAGCGACAACGTCGACGCCTTCGGCACCGTCGCCTACGAGTACCGCATCAACGGCGGCGGGTTCGTCAGCAACGGCACCGCGACCACGCTCACGCGCACTGGGCTGGCGCCGGGGACGTCCGAAGTGCTGGAAGTTCGCGCGAAGGACGCAGCCGGCAACTACAGCTCCAGCATCTCCACCACGGCGACGGCGTACCTGCTGCCGACTGAGCAGACACTGTTCTCCGACACCTTCACCGGCGAGGGCGTGTTGCGCGGGTCGCCTGGGCAGACCGGGCTGTTTGCCCGGTCCATCTGGGGCGCCAAGGTCGGCACGTTCGGCGGCGGCACGATCCCGGGCGGGTCAGGGCTCGGGGTCGTCAGTGACACCGATGCGTTCGCCCGTTCGTCTGCCGGGCTCGCGTGGACTGCAGGCGGCGATGCTGCCAGCGTTTCCGGCTCCCCGCCGCCCGGCAGCACCGCTGAAATGCCTGTCGTGATGGAGGTCGCCGGGCGCGGCGACTTCCGCGCGCTGTTCGGGCTGAACGGTGTGGCGTACGGCATGACGATCTACAACACCACCGCGGGCACGGGCAAGCTCGTTGTCTACGGCGGCGTCGTGCCGAGCGGGTGGGCTTCACCGCCCCCAGGCGAGCCCGCGACCATGACCATCCCTGCGGTGGTCAAAGACCAGACGTACACCATGCGGGTCGAGCGGACGCTGGACTCTGTTTCGTACTTCCTCGACGGCGTGCTGATGGGTGTGGCCAGCTCCGCGACGGTAGCGGTCACGGCGCTTGAGTTCTGGGGCCTGACCACCTACACAGCCCATGCAAACCCGGCGTTCGCGGTGGGTGGCCGGGCGCTGACTGACGTCGGCGAGACGGTCCAGAAATACCGCTATCTCCACTTGCGCGCCGGGCGCCTCGTCAGCGGCCCACTGGGCGCTCCGCGAGACCCCCACGACGACCCGCCGTTCGACCCGAGCCCGCCGCTCGGCCCCGGCAACGAGCCGGACCCGACCAACCCCTTCGCAGACTTCTGGACGAAGTTCAACGCCACCTATGAAGTCCCCTAAGCTCATCGGCAACCTGACGCCCAGCGCGGGCGTGGGCGACGGGAAAGCAAGGGCGCTCGACAACGTCGCAGCGCCCTTTCTCACTGCTGCGGGGCCGGGCTTCATCACGCGCAAGAAGGGGGACTTCATGGAAGTGCAGACCCTGGACGAAGCGCCCCAGGCCGCCAAGCCCCTGTTCTGGCTGCTGCGCCGCAATGCGCCGGCCGCCGTGCGCACCACGACGCGCACCACGACCGTCAAGAAAATCGTGCCGGCCACCGCCGCGAACAACATCATCGCCAGCTTCCTCGCGTTGAACGTGGGGGCGAACCGCATGGCCTACGCCATGGATGACACATTCGTGCCTTCGGGCACGACGGCGGACTACCTGGTCAACGACTCGTGGGCGGCCCTGGCCAACCTCAAGGCGGCTGGGCTTTCGCAGCGGCGCGCTGTCACGCCGCAGCACATCCGGTCGTTCTTCGCGACCGGGTGGGACGGCGCACGCGGCGCCTGGCGTTGGGGCTATTCCGCCAAGGTGATGGGGCTGTTCACGGGGTCGTTCTCCATCGGCACGACCACTGCCGCGCTGTTCCCATGCCAGCCGCGCGTCTTCCTGGGCGATACCGCGTCGTCGGTGATGACCGAAGCCACCGTACCGGGCGAAGACGACGGCCGCGTCCACTTCGGCGGCCAGCTCTTCGTCGTCGGCCCCGGCAAGCTGTGCGGTCTGGTGTGCGTGGCCGACCGCGTGATGTTCGGCGACGTCGGCCCTGCAGATCGTCGAGTGACCCCGTACTTCCTGTCCTCGAACGACCACGGCGAAACCTGGGCGCGCACGCCGGCCGCATTCTTGCTGCCCTACGTGCGCAGCGGCCCGTTCGGCACCCTGCACTCCGAAGCGCTGCGGATGATGGCCTCGATGTTCTTCTTCGCGTACATGGGCGAGGGCAAGTCGCTGTTCGTGCTGCGCTACCAAGACCCCAGCACGCCGTTCGCCATCATCGCTCGGGAGTTCCTCTACGAGTCGGGCGCTTTCACCGACATCACTTCGGCATTCAGCTCGACCGGCTTCCTGCCCGTGGGTCGGTGGCGGCTCAACAACTTCGGGACGCTCGGCTTCGCAGACCAGTCCGACCCATTCTGCTCCGACCCGGTGCAATACTGCTTCGGCCCTGGCTGCCTGGCAGTGCGCATCGTCAGTGCGACCGACCCGTTCGCTTCCGACCGTCTGCGCATCACCCGCGACTTTGGCGCAAGCTGGACCGAAGCAACCATCCTGGCGCTGCTGGGCGCAGGGCACTACGCGGCCGACATCCTGGTGGCGCAGCCCTACGTGGACGCCGACCGCCCGGGGCTGATCTACCTGGCCGCCATCGAGGCGGGCGGCGTGCGCTTCTTCAAGACGGACGGCCTGTTTGCCTCGGCCGCCGCCGTAGGTTTCATCCCCGGGGCTGACTGGTCGGGCGTGACCCTCGTCACCAAGACCGCCCACCCGTACCCGCAGCTCCTCAACGAGTTCGGGCCCACCCCGTAAGGAGCAGACATGGCCACCACACTGAACGCGGGCCACCGGCTGTACCGCCGGTCCGCCTACGAAATCACCGTCGAGGGCCGCACCGGCGTGCCGCCGACGCCGGTCTCGGTGTACGCCTGCGGGTTCTATCCGCTGAGCGAGCTGCTCGCCGCGTACGCCGCCCGGGGCGAGTTGATCGGGGGCCTGCCGTATGTGACCGGGCTCGACTACTCGCTACTCAGCACCGACGGCGATCCGGCTGTGCGCGACGGCTACTACGCCAGCGGCAGCTTCCCGCTGCTGGGTGCCGCGGGCTACGTCTGCGGCGACTTCCTCACTGGCGAAATGACCCCGGCCGTGGAGCCCATTGCCCCCACGACCCGCGTTGCGCCCACCGCCGGGTGGAACGCTGGTGCGGTCTCAGCCGCAGCGTTCTTCCGCCAGGGGCGCGTGAAGTTCCGCGTGCAGACGGGCAAGCGTTTTCTGGTGGGCCTGGGCGACAACGTCGACCCGCTGTCGCTGGACGGCCGGTTCATCGGCTGGACGATCGACAACGGGTACGCAGCCGACCTCTGGCGACAAGGCGGCGGCGCTGAGGGCTCGCTGACCCCGGGCGGTGGCGCCATGGGCACCTACGTGCCGGCCGACGACACCACCATCTACACGGTCGAGCTGCTGCGCGGCAAGATGACGTTCACCCGAGCCGACCGCGCCAACACCACGTCGAGCTACCAGACATCGGTGCCGCTGGATGCGCCTGGCGTGTGGATGCTGAGCGCCGCCCTGTGGGAGCCGGGCTCCTGGGTCGAAGGCATCGAGGTCGTGGCCTACAGCGGCGCGGACCTGACGCTGCCACCACTGGCAGGCAGGGCAGGGCAGGGCACGCCATTCAGCGGCGGTGTGTTGGCGCTGCCCCGGCTGACCATCACCGAAGCCCGCACGGCCACGCGGGCAGACCTGACGCTCCCCAAGATGCAGCTGCTGGGCGGCCGGGCCATCTGCCAGGCGATGCTGACGCTGCCGGCACTCGCCGTGGTCAGCCAGGAAGAACTGCTGCTGGCGACGGCGCCCCGCGCCAACTTGGAGCTGCCGACGCTCACCATGTCGGCGCACTCGGTGGTGGGCACCGTCGCCCGCGCTGCGCTGGAACTGCCGCTGATGAAGGCGCGGCTGACCCAGGGCATGATCGGCGAAGCGCTGCTGGAACTGCCCGCGATGCGCGGGTTCGCCTACACGCTTCCGGCCGGTGAAGGATGGATGACGTCGATCACTTCTGCTGTGCCGACTCTGGGCGCGTTCACCGAAGTGTTCGCGGTCATCGACGCCAGCGGCGCCCTCAGCACCGTGGTGGGCGTGTCCGTCATCAAGGACGCCGCTCTGGTGTCCGAAGCGGGCGCAGCCGCCACGTTCCAACTGTCGGCGGTGCTGACCGAGACGCTCATCAGCCAGGTGCTGACCGGCACCGACGCGGCTGACGACGGTGTGGGCGAAGTGTGGGCGGTGAACCTGGGCGAGACCCCCGCGTCCTCGACGTTCGAGAACTACCCGTTCAACAGCTTCGGCGTCATCGCCGGCCAGGCCTACGGACTGCGCGAAGACGGCTTGTTCGCCCTCACTGGCGACGACGACCACGGCGCGCCGATCCGCGCAAGCGTGTCGTTCGGTGCGCAAGACTTCAACTCGAAGACGCTCAAGCACATGGCGCGCGCCTACACCGGCGCGTCGTCCACCGGCCGGCTGTTCCTGAAGATCACGGCCGAAGGCGCCGAGCACATCTACGCCGCCCGTGCCGCGTCGCCCGAACTGCAGCAGCAGCGCTTTGACGTGGGCCGAGGACTGAAGGCGAACTACTTCACGTTCGAGCTGTTCAACAGGGACGGCGACGATTTTGAAATCGACAGCGTGACGTTCGTCGCGGCTGAGTTCAAGCGGAGGATCTGATCATGAGTCTGGGCACCCTTTCCGGCGGTCCCGGCGCGTATGTGCCGGTGATCATCAGCGCAGCCTGGGACAAGGCCACGATGCTGTCCGAGCAGGCGTCGGCCAAGATTGACACGGCCATCGCGCTGACCTCGCCCGCACCGAGCGCACCGCTGCCGACCCCCATCGACACGCCGACGCTGCCCACGGCGCCGACTGTCACCGGCGTCAACCAAGCCACGGCAACGTCGCTCTACGACTCGACCAGCAGCGACCTGGTGGACATGCTGGCGGGGTTGTTCAGTGGGTTCCTGACCGAGCACTTCCCGGCGGACGACTTCGCCGCCGCCGCGCAGGATTGGGTGACCCGAGCGCTCACCGTGGGCGGCAGCGGCATCAACACGAACGTCGAGACCCAGCTCTGGAACCGGGCACGCGACCGGGCGCTGACCGACGCCAACCGCAACCGCGAAGCGCTGGAAGCCGACTGGGCCGCACGCCGATTCCCCACGCCGCCCGGCGCGCTGCGCTACGGCCAGCTCATGATCGAGCGCACGGCCCAGGACGCCATTGCCGAGGCGGCCCGCACCCAAGCCACCGAGACGTTCACCCGCGAGGTGGAGAACACCCGGCTGGCTGTCGAGCGGGCGGTGTCGCTGCGCAGCCTGGCCCTGACGTCTGCGTCGGAGTACATCCGTACGCTGGCCCAGGGGCCGCAGGTCGCCGCCCAGGTGGCGTCCACGATCATCGACTCGCAGTCGCGCTTTGCGGCCACGCTGACCGACTTCTACCGCGCCCAGATCACGGCAGCCGAAATCCCGCTGCGGGTCAGCACCACAAACGCCGAGCTGCGCATGCGCACGAACGAGACGAACGTGCGCACCGCCATGGAGACGCTGGGCCAGCGCGTGAACGCTGCGGTGGCCAGCGCGCAGATGGCGGGCACCCAGGCAGCGGCTGCGTTCAACGCGATCCACACCCAGGCCAGCGTGTCGGGCAACGACTCGACGGTGACGAACGTCGAGGGGTGATCAGCAGTGGGGAAACAGCGCTTTGACCCCCAAGCTCAGCCCTCGCCCGAGCCGGTACAGCCAGCTCTGGGCGGGGTCTTTGAACAGGATCACCGCTAGCTCGCCCGCCGCCAGCCCCACGACCACAACCCCCAAGACAAACAGCCAGCCTTCGTTCATGTGCGCCTCCGTTTCGCGCACCTTGTAGCACACGGCCTCGGACTAGAATCGAAGATAGTTCTAAGGAAGAAGCATGGCCCAAACTGCGATCCCCGGCCTCGACGTGAGCGACCCCGCAATGGAGCGGATGGCCCGGCGGATGCGCGTGCCGCCGCCCACGTCCAATGTGATGTACGGCACCCCGCAGGGCGTAGCGCTGGACCCCGGCGCGGCCGAAGCGGCGCGACGCTTCAGCACACAGCCGCCCATGCCCCCACAGCCCACCATGCGCAACGCGCCGCCCAACGCCGGGCCGCAACAGCCTCTGCCTGAGTCCCGCCCCTGGTCGCCGGCGGACGGCACGGCCAAGCCGCCGGTGGCCGAGCCCACGATCGAGCGGATTCGGGGCGCGGGTGCAGCCACGGGGCAGGGCATCAGGACGGCCGGGCAAGCGACCGGCGAAGCGCTGAAAACTGCAGGACGCGCCGCCGCGCAAGACGTGCTGCGTGGCGGCATGCGCAGCACTGGCGTTTTCAGCGGCATCAGCGAAACGGCCGGGCACGGCAACGCCTACTTCGACGACAACGTGCCCCTGATCGACAAGCTCCGCATCGGCGCCACCGACGCCGTGTCCACTGTGGGCAGCACGCTGGGGGCCGTCGGCGGCGGGGCGTTCGGCGCAGGCGTGGGATCGGTTGTGCCGGTGGCGGGCACCGTCGCCGGTGGTGTGGCAGGGGCTGTCGGCGGCGGCTACCTCGGGCACAAGGCCGGGCACGGCGTCGGCAACTTCCTGTTCGGCGGTGATGATGCGCTGGTCCGCAATGGTTACGACCCCAAGCGCAACATCATCGACGTCGCCAAGAGCGCGGCCAGTGGTGAAAACGGCTCCACCGTCTTTGGGCGCGGCAACGCAGCCGCAGGCCAAGGGCGCGGGTTCATCAACCCGCCGACGGCCAGCGAGCTTCCCGACTTCCCGCCCAACAGCCAGGGCCAGCCCGGCGGCACGGTGCCTGGCACTGGCGTGCCCATGCCGACGAACCCTGCCGGCACCATCCGCCGCAGCGGCAACAGCTACTCGGGCGAGAACATCAAGTTCGGCGCCGACATCGACAATCCGCGCAACCCGAACGCCGGCGTGACCTCGCTGCCGGCTGGCCCGGCCAGCATGCGCGGCTACGAGCTGCCGCAGTCCGTGACCACGGGCGACGGCGGCAGCACCGTGGGGCAAGGCCCCATCGGCTTTGGTGGCGGCACGCTGGTGGACAGCCTGCGCGCCAAGCATTTCAGCACGCCCAGCGCGAGCATCCTGACGCCCGGGGCCGGCAGCATGAAGCCGCGTGACGCCCGCCACGCCGCCAGCATTGCAGCGGAGCAAGCCATCGCCACGGCGCGCATGGCGAATGAGCGCGGCCTGGCCACCATGCGCGAGGGCGGCGACATGGCCCGCGCCAACCTGAGCGCCAACGTCCAGCGCGAGAACAACGCGGCCACCACCAACGCCACGATGCGCGGCCAGGACATGACCTACCAGGGCCACGTGCTGAGCGTGCGGCAGGCACAGGCCGCGGCCCAGCGCGCCCAGGCCAACACCGACCGCGAATACATGCGGGCCACCGGCAACGACGCATTTGCCCGCAAGGAGGGTCGCGACAAGCAGCTCACGGCCAACCTCGAATCCATCAACCCCGGGCAGGACGGCAAGCCGGACCAGCTCGCTGTTGCGGAGCAGCGGCGCGGCATCGACCGCTCGGTGGCCCGCATGGGCGCCAGTGGCGTGCACGAGCTGTCGCCGCTGGACGAGCAGCGCCTGCTGGCCGGCACCAAGATGCTGAAGACCATGCAGGCCAACGCCAACTGGCTGCCGTGGAACCCCGACAAGCTGAAGACCATCGACCCGGTGGACCTGACACAACTGCGCGTGCTGCCAAACGGCGACCGGCAGATCACCCGGGCTGACAGCAAAGCGGCGGGTCAGGTCATCCCCAAGCGCTTCTTTGACACGGTGGAAGGTGCCCGGTTCTTCGGTGGCACGCCCACCAACGAGTTCGACATCCTGCACGAGGGGCGCAAGTGAGCAACCTGACCGACAAGGCCCCGCGCCTGAGCGACGCTGAGCTGGACGCCCTGGCCTCGCAACAGCAAGGCGAGTTCGTCAAGGGCATGCGCAGCGGCGGCAACGCCGCCATGGGCAGCCTGAACAACCTGGCCGGCGCGGTCGGCCAGAAGGTCGGGGCCAGCGACTTCGCCGCCGGCCGCTACCAGGCGGCGGACCAGTACACCCAGGACGCCGCCGCTGCCGCCCCCCGGGTGGCCTCCATGCGTGACGTGCATGGGGTGGGCGACTTCGTGGACTGGGGCAAGGGCCTGGCCGGCGGCATGGTGCCGGTGGGCGGCGCCGCGCTGGGCGCCGCGCTGCTGACCGGCGGCGGGGCTGTCCCTGCCATGCTGGCCGGCGCGGGCGTCATGGCGCCGGTGGAAGCGGGCGACATCGTGGGCCGGATGCGTGAGCAGGGCCAGCCCGTCGACCTGACCCGGGCGGTGGTGGGCGGCGTGGGCTCTGCAGCCCTCCAGAACGTCCTTCCTGGCGTCGCACGCGCACGGCTGGGGGGTATGGCAGGGCGCATCCCTGGCGGGGCTCTGGCGGCGATCCCCGAGCAGGCCGGGCTGGCGGCCGGTTCCGAGGCCGGCAAGCAGGTCGCCGCCAACCCGGCGGCACCCCTGGACACGCACCAAATCGGGGACGCGGCAGCCGGCGGCGCGGTCATGGGCGTGCCCATCGCCGGCATGCACGCCCTGGTCGGCGCACGCGGCCAGATCGGCGCTGCGGCCGACGCCGTGGGCGGCGCGGCCAAGGACGCGGCCAAGTTCGTCGGGGACAAGGCCAAGGGTGTCGCCCAGGCGACAACCGACGGTGCAGGCGCGGCCGGCGCCAAGGTCGATGCTGCGGCGCAGCACGTGCAGGGCATGGAAATCCCTGACGCCCTGACCGGCCTGTTCGACAGCGCCAAGACCAAAGCCCGCGACGTGCTGGACAAGATCGCCAAGAGCGACGACGTCATCGGGGACATCACCAAGTTCGCCGGGCTGCAGGGCGAGAAGCTGAAGCAGGCGCTGGCCGGCGACGACGGCGAGCGCGTCCAGGTGGTGAAGGACTACGCGAAGGAGCTGGGCGACCAGCACCCGGCGGTGCGCGACTGGCTGCAGAACGTGGGCGACCACGCCAAGCAAGCCGCGGTGGCCACTGCCAAGCAGGCCCAGGACGCCGCCGCCACGGCCCGAGAACACCTGGCCAAGTTCGCCGATGCGGTGGAGCAGCGGCGCGACGAGAGCAAGTTCAAGCGCACCGAGCCGGGCGGCGACGTGGTGGACGCTGAGTCGTTCACCGTGGAAGGGGCTGGCAAGCCGCGCCGTCCGAAAAAGTCCGAGGACGACAGCGGCGTGCGTGAGGCGCTGGCCGCCAAGCTGATCCCCGAGCTGCTGAAGGCCCGGCCCGAGCTGGCCCAGGGCATCAACGACCCGAAGCAGGCGCCGAAGATCAAGGCCGACCTGCACCGGGCGTTCGCCCCGCTGATCGAAGACCTGGCCAGCGGCAAGCGCCCGTCCAGCGACGTCGTGGCGCGACTGATCGACCTGGCTGGCCCGGCGGCCGACCGGCTGATCGAGGCGGCGCATTCGGTGGTGGGCGACAGCACCGACCAGGCCAAGACCAAGACGTTCTTCAAGGGCCTGAACGAGTTCACCCAGGTGCGCGACAGCACCGACACGCTGGTGCAGACCCTGCGCAAGAACCTGGCCAAGGGGCAGGAACGCAGCACCGACGCCGAGCTGCGCCAGGAAGCGGCGCTGCTGGCCAAGTGGCGCGACGACAAGCGCCCGGCCGAAGGCCCCAACGCCGACCCGCAGGCCCAGCGGCTGCACTACATGGTGCAGAAGCACCTGGGCATGCGCTACGGCAAGAATGCCGAGAAAGTGCTGGCGGCGCTGGAGAAGGCCAAGCCCAAGGAAGAGAACCAGCTCGAACGTGCCCAGGTGAAGTACGACGCCGACGGCCAGCCCATCGACAGCGGCGTGGACGACGGCTTCAGCGAGACCGGCTCGCCAAACGGGCGCCTGCAGATGTTCGGCGGCGGCAAGAAGGGCATGGACCTGTACCCCCACCCCGAGGACGATCCGGGTAAGGAAGGCCGCCCCGGCGCGGCGATGCAGCGCCTGGCCAAGGTCCAGGCGATGTACCCCGAGGCGACTGCGCGGTTCATCACCGCCAGCGAGATGGGGCCGGACCACCCGTGGCTCAAAGACCGCTACGAGCAACTCGTGAAGATCGGCAACAAGGCTGGCGTCGATGGCGACCGCTACGCCATGAAGCAGCTCGACCGCTATGGCGTCATCGCCACCGAGCGCGCCACGCACGGCACCGACCTGACGTTCGACGAGCTGGACGCGATGAAGTTCGACCGGCACAAGTACGACGCCAAGAACAGCGCGGCGGCGCTGTTCACCGGCGTGAAGCAGGGCAAAGACGAGGTCGTGCTGGACGCGGTGAAGATCACCAAGTCGATGATGAAGCGCTTCAAGGGCGAGTACGCACC
>Ga0116185_1003366_pt1 | contig 13855 bp, 13 predicted proteins | sample AD_JPNNA7_MetaG_FD_89754 | JGI IMG/M metagenome (GOLD analysis project Ga0116185, IMG submission 89754) | Active sludge microbial communities of municipal wastewater-treating anaerobic digesters from Japan - AD_JPNNA7_MetaG | ecosystem: Engineered > Bioreactor > Anaerobic > Digestate | place... | reverse complement strand
CCTAGCCCGTGGATCGGCATACATGTCCACAAATTTGGCGCTCGGGCTCCAGAGGGACCCGGGAGAAACTACCTTCTCGGACGGATCCTCTACGGGAATCGCAAACTCGTCTTCCCGGAAGCCGGGTCTCGGTTTCATGAGCGAGCAGCCGGCAAGAGCTACGACTACGACACATAATATAACGAGTTGATGCAGCCTCATCCATTCCTCCTAAAATGTGACCTCTACCTGTAATGGAGCAATAACAGTGCCATATATCTGTCTTCCCGAGGTCACATTCCTCACAGGAATACGTTCATGGATATATCCGTCCTTTAACGCGATCCCCCTGTCCTGGATCATCAGCACATCAGACCGGGCTTCGATAAATACAAAATCGCCTCTATTCACCAGCGGGGGCTGCTCGACGTTTGACTTGAGGATAGGCTTTCCTTCCTGCAATACGGTCTTTGCGCGCATCCCGAGACATTCTTTTTTGTCCACCAATGCATTGGGATAAGCCGATATGTCCGTTGCTCTCATCACGAGGGAGGCATCAGAGATAATCGCCCTTCTGGGAATCTTCGCCTTAGGCACAGGCACTTCGGCGATAACCTTGATCTTTGCGCTTATGCGGCAGACCGGTGTTAACGCATCGGACCCAAGGATAATGGCTGCCGTCGTCAGACCCAAGAAGTCCTCCTGGGGGGAAAATTTTGCCTGGATGAGATCCTTTGCCCCTTCGGGAATCGATACATTCGCGGGGATCTTTACGTCCTCGATTATGATCTTTCCTTTGTCTTTCCATTGGCTGCTCCTCATCACCGCATTCCGGTAGATCGTTTCGAGTTCCTCTGCCGATATTTTCACAAGCTTTTGGCATACGTACACATTGGGAGAGCCCTTCATCGTGACCTGCATCTCCGGATGGCTTTCACGGATCTTTTTCTCCACATAGTCTGAAGAAAGATTGATCCCTTCGGCTATCGACGTTGACCTCAGAAGGCACAGCGAGGAGAGTTCTTGTTTATTCGGGCCCTGCACCACCCCGATGTCCCTGAGATAAATCCGGTCACATGAAACGTACGCTTTTTCGTTAAGCACCACTGTGTCAGCACTAACTGGCATAGCAGAAGAAAAGGTCAAAAGGACAATAAAAATCGCTGGCAACGTGTATCTCATGGCCGTTCCCTACCGAGCAAGATTGCTGACAACCTGCAGCATGGCAGACGCTGTTTGAATGGTCTTAGAGTTCATTTCATATGCCCGTTGCCCCACGATCATATTGATCATCTCCTCGATGGCATCCACATTGGAATTCTCGAGATATCCTTGGGCGATAGTCCCGTAATTCTGAGTTCCTGCCACACCCTGAATAGCATCTCCGGATGAAGGTGTGGCTACGTATTCGTTCTTACCTATTGATTTCAGACCGGCCGGATTTGTAAATATATAGATAGGTATCTGGCCGGTGGCGAGTGTATCTCCCCCAGACGAAAGACAGGTGATGTCACCATTCTTGGCAATGGTTATCGAGGCGGTATCCGCAGGGATTGCAAAATCGGGCTGCAGCCTTTCTCCCCGTGAGTTCACGATATATCCGTCGCTGTCCTTGTTGAAGGAGCCGTCCCTTGTATAGACCTCCTGTCCATCGTCTGTCATGAGCTGGAAAAAGCCGTTACCCTCGATGGTAAGGTCGAGTTCGTTCTTTGTCTCGATATAGTCGCCCTGTAGGAATATCTTCTGCACCGAGGTGGGGGCGGTTCCCAATCCTACCTGGATTCCGACCGGAACTGTACCACCGGTTGATGTTGCGGTACCCTTATCACGGTAGGTGGCATAAAAAAGATCCTCGAAGTTCGCCCTGCTCTTCTTGAATCCGGTTGTGCTTACGTTTGCAAGGTTATTTCCCACTGTATCAATAACCAACTCTTGTGCATTCATGCCGGTCGCCGCAGACCACATTGCGCGGATCATTCCACCATCCTCCCTTCGTTAAGCTACCGTACCTACGTTGTGCATTGATTGTGCGTAGGTATCCGTGAAAGCCTTCATAATCTTCTGATATGACTCATAGGCCCTTTGCGTGCTGATAAGGTCCACCATTTCGCCAATAGGATCTACATTGGATGCCTCCAGGCACATCTGTCGAATATCCGGCGATTCCACAGTCCCTGGGGCATATCCCTGCCGTACAGAGAAGGTGGCATTACCCTGACGTACGAGTGCATCTTCTTCTATGGATCTTATCTGCAGCTTATCAACGACATTCCCGTCAACAGAGATGGTCCCATCAGAATCGATGATCACTGCTCCCTGGTCTATCGTGATGTCTCCACCTTCTCCCTGGACTGCATATCCCTGTGGAGTAACGAGGAGGCCTTCGGGAGACAGAGTAAAAGAGCCAGCTCTCGTATATCTGGTACCGTCAGGGGTATTAACTACGAAGAATCCCTCTCCGGCTATGGTCACATCAAGCGGATTTCCGGTATTCCTGAAGCCTCCCTGGGTAGTATCGATATATTGTTTGCCAATGACGACATCGACAGGAGTAGAGCGGTATTGCCCGGGACAGAGCCTTGATGTATCAAGTGACTTCTGGAAATCTTCGAACGATATGGAGTCCTTTTTAAAACCGGTCGTGTTGACGTTGGCAAGATTGTTCGCAATAATCTCCAGCCTCTGTTCCATTGCAATTGCACCGGATGCGGCTATGTATATTCCCTGGTCCATATCATCTCCTTTCCGGAACCAGGAGAGCAAGGAAGATGCCAAGACTGCAGATAGGCTTTTCCAGCATGCGTTCAAAGAATGGTAGGAATATTTTTCCTAATTCACTTGGATTTATCTTCTCTTTTATCCCTAGGAATATGAAAATGATTGATTTCTTGTTGAGGAAAATACATTAAAGATTATTAGGTACATACCGATAAAATAGTATGTTGAGCAAGAGTGAACGAAGGAGCGTGTATGGAGGTTAAAAGCATCTTTGTAAATCTCATAATGAAAAACTATGAGAAGCATGGTTCCGAGAAATTAACTCGTGCGCTCCAGGGTACCGGAGAAAGGGAGCCGGCCCTCGATACCATCTCCATTTCTCCTCAAGCAAGCAAACGATTATTCGGTGAACTCATGGAACATAGCTTAAAGAAAGGGTTGAGTGGGGTTCGCACAGATGAAAATCAACAGTAATAATCTTGAAGCTCTTAAAGCATATGGAGCAAGCTCAGTAGAACAGACGCAGCTTACGAAAGAATCCGGGGGAAGACTCCAGGATTCCGTATCCATAAAAGACAAAATCAACATATCTTCCAAGGTGAAAATGTTCCAGGATATAAGGCAGGCTGCTCTTGATGCTCCTGATATCCGAGATGATAAGGTCAAAGATGTTGAACAGAAGATCTCCAGCGGCACCTACAAGCCGGATTACAATGCAATAGCCGACAGGCTCTTGAGCCAGAGCATCAGTGCCAAGATTTAAGGTCAGGGTGTTGTATCCTTCCGCATAACCCCGATATGGAACTGTGAAGGCCTCATCTGAATTGTGTAGAAGCTGCGTCCTATATAAAATCCCTCTGGATACACTGACGGCCAAGCTGTATCACGGCTATATGTATTTACTTATATCAAGTATTCCTGTAAACCCATCCCTTCACGCATCTTACCGGGTACTCTAAAGGAACATGCCGACGTTTATGATGATAAAACAAATGACATATGCAAGCATTATGTGATATTCAATCTCTCCTTAAACTCGGCGGTACATTTCAGAAAGGGGCTGAAACCAATGTCTTGCATCACTATTCAGGGACATTCCTACGATGCGGATCTCGTCATTTTTGATAAGGATGGCACACTCCTTGATTTCAAGGAAACGTGGACCGGTATCATTAAAGAATTTCTACTCACGCTAGAAAAACGTATGCCTGTTACGCAGATTCTCAAGGGGAGAATCGAGAACGCCCTGGGCATTTATGTGGATGAGAAAATGATTGACGGCAAGGGAGCGTTGGCCATGGGAACTTTCACCGAATGCAATACGCTCTTGACTTACAGCATCTACAGAGAGGGCGTCCGGTGGGACATAGCCCAGGGCATCGTGAAGGAAGTAGGCAAGCAGGCTTTCAGCTCAGAGGTGCGGAAAAAGCATGTGCAGCCCGCACAGGGAGCAATCGAACTCCTTAAGAAACTGAAATCCCGTGGCGTTCATTCTGCCGTGGCTACAAACGATAAGGAGTCGGACGCTCTTATCGATATGGAATATATCGGGGCCTTGCCTTACCTCGATCTCGTAATCGGAGCAGACAGTGTGGAGCGTTCAAAGCCGTGTCCCGACATGGTTGAAAAAATTTGCTCTTCCCTGGGTAAGGATCCGAGGAAATCAATATTGATCGGAGATACGACCATGGATGCGTTGCTGGGAAAAAACTCCGGCGTAATGCTCACTGTCGGTGTAAGCGGAATTGTTTCCGAGATGGAACTGGCGGAACACATGGATGTAGTCATATCCAGCCTGGAAGAGATAGCTTAGTTCTCTGCCGTCTATCGCTCAGGTTCGGAGATTCTCGATCTCATCAACTCGTTATTGGAAAAAAACAGCTGCAAGCTTTGAGAAGACGACGGGGTCATATCCTTGAGGGACCCTTTGTTTGATGATTTTCAAAGCCTCTGTTGTCGAGAAGGCACGCCTATAGGTCCTCTGAGATACCATGGCTTCGAAGGCATCCAGGATTGAACAGACTTTTACAAAAAAATGAATGCCTTCACCCTTAAGCGCCTCCGGATATCCATTCCCATCCAATCGCTCATGATGATCTTTGATGATATATGTCATCTCGGAGGGCGTTCCCTGTATTTCCTTCATGATCTCGAGCCCAAAGCAGGGGTGCTGCCTGATGAGTGACCACGCATCACTGGCCAGAGGGTCTGTGGAATCCATAATCTTCTGCGGGATACGCATCATTCCGATGTCGTGGAAGAAATAACAGAGGGCGATATCTTTTAATATATTCTTCGAGATATGTTCTAGGATCTTGGCCACAAAGAAGGTGGCGAGCATCCCTACATGGAGTGAGTGCATTATCGTACATTCAGGGTTTTCCGTTGTCTTGTAGATATTATCCCTCATAATCAAAAAGATTTGTTCCATAATCTTTTTATCTACAAGAATCTGTTCCACCAGAATATCTGCTATCTGCTTTATGCCGAACACGGTGATGTTTCCTGGATTTTTGTAAGCCACCCTCAGGCGTCTGTAAGCAAAGTAGTAAAAGAGCTCGGCCTTCTCGAACGGGTCGGTCAGGCGGCTCGCTATGATACTCTCAAGATTCACGTCGAGGTAAGATAAGAGTCTGATCCGGGAATCCCCCCTCAAGAGCACAGAATCTGGCTCATTCGTGCCGTCCGCACCAGGAATATATATGCTGTCAGGTTCGAGTATCGAGGCAATCTCCCCTGTGGAGGTTTTCCTGTATATACCGAAAGGCGACTGCTTCCCGGGGCACATCCAATAAGACGGTACCGAGTAGTAGCCCGACCCTAACAGCCCCAGAGAACTGGGCTTCAAGAGTCTGACGAGGACGCTCAAATGATGTTCGGAACCATCGGTATGCCTTCTCGCCCCCTCACTGTTCACGCCTGGGCTTTGCGGCATTCTTGCCGGTACGTGAATGTCGAATCTGCTCCCCTTAGAAGCCTCCATACGTACCCCCCTCCTCGCCAGCATCTATTCCCGGGAAAATTCCTTTTCATTCCCGGACATCGCCCTTTTTCCTGTTTGGATACTTGACCCTCTCTGAAGACTTCTGCATAGGTGTACTTCAGAGAACCGGCATAAACCTGTCCTTTCCCGCCCTGCACTCCATGGCTGACCGGATATAATGTATACCTTCAGCCTTCCATCCGTTACCCCCCGCTGTTCAAGACAGCGAAACCCATGTGTAAAAGCTTTCCAAGGGAGATTCCATCGGGATCGACTCAAGGAGAGATGCATGCTTGGAGAGGGCGAGAATGGAAACCTCTTTCGAGGCAGAACCCGATCCGTTTCGCCCCAAGGAGGTGAGATGCCGGTCCTTAAAAAAGATATTCTGGAAGCTTCGACAGCAGATCCAAAGAGCGGGAGTATGGGCAAGGTACTGCCCACGGAACCTTTCAACTCGCGACCCCGATAGATGCTCATGAACATCCAGTGCTTCTCCCATAACCCATCGGTTAAACGTACTTCTTTAATGGCACCCGGGTGAAAGCTCTTCATAGATGCACAAGCTGTTTCTCGAGCAGGCTCCAGAAGAATCCCCTTTCTCCTGGAGAGAGTCTCCACTTCTTACCTATAAGCAATGATATCATAAAGATGAAAAAAAATACAGAGAACCATCATTTATGGTTGTTCAAAGCACATATGGCGGTCATTTATCCTCATTCCAGACTTGGTCTCTTCACAAAAAAGGGTTACATACGAGATCACAAAGTTGACGAGCATGCAAAGAGATATCTTGTGAGATAGGCTATGGAATCTGCCTCGGGGAATGGGAAATTTTATCGGACGCCGTATACCCAAAATGCCCCGGGAAGGTATCCTATCCATGAGTTTGTTGACTCACCGCATGAAATCCTCTATATAGGCCTCGATTTTGCGAGAATGTAGGAGCTGCTGATTGGAAGACATTAACCCATTGGTCAAACAACGCATTGAGAAATATGAATCCTTGAAGAGTGAGCTGGGCGTAGCGCATTTCCCCAACACGTACCGGAAGGACACCGACATCTCCGATTTCATAGAGTCCTACCAGACAAAGACTCCCGAAGAACTCCTTGAGATAAAGGCAGTCCATCACATGGCAGGCCGCATAATGGCCGTGAGATCCTTCGGAAAAGCCTCATTCATCCATTTCCAGGATGGAACCGGACAGCTTCAGGCCTTCTTTGAAAAGGCAATGCTCGGAGACAAGGATTATGCACTTTTCAGGAAGCTTGACATCGGCGACATAATCGGCTTGTGGGGAACACCCATCAAAACCCGTACAGGAGAGCTCAGCGTCTATGTGCAGGGATTTGAGCTCCTTACGAAATCGTTTCATCCTCTCCCTGAGAAATGGCATGGGCTCAAGGATGTCGAGACTCGCTACAGGCAGCGTTATGTGGATCTCATCGTGTCCCCTGAGGTCAGGCAGACCTTCCTGATACGGACCAGGATCATCAGTGCGATAAGGGCCTACATGGACGCCCACGGATTTGTCGAGGTGGAAACGCCCATGATGCAGACGATTGCAGGCGGCGCTACCGCCAAGCCCTTCCTCACCCACCACAACGCACTCGACATGGACCTCTACATGAGGATCGCGCCCGAGCTCTACCTGAAACGCCTTCTGGTGGGGGGATTTGAACGGGTTTATGAGATAAATCGCAATTTCAGAAACGAGGGCATATCCACCAGGCACAATCCCGAGTTCACCATGATGGAATTCTATATGGCCTATGCCGATTACAATGACCTCATGCGGTTTACAGAAGATATGATCTCCGGAGTAGCCAGACAAGTTCTGGGAAAGGAAGTCATCACCTATCAGGAGGCCGAGATCGATCTCTCTCCGCCTTGGAAATGCTATACCCTGAAAGAGGCTGCCGTCAATATCGGCGGGGTGCCGAGCGAAGCCATGGAGGATCGAGAAACGGCCCTTTCATACTGCAAGGGGCGCGGGATAGAGATCGTAGGGGATGAGCCTCTCGGCGAACTGCAGCTTGCTCTCTTCGAGCAAACGACGGAGGATAAACTCATTGATCCTACCTTTATCACATCATATCCCACAGAGGTTTCACCGCTTTCCAGGAAGAGTAATGAAAATCCGTCAGTGGTTGATCGTTTCGAGCTCTATATAGCCGGCAGGGAGATTGCCAATGCCTTCAGCGAGCTCAATGATCCATTCGACCAGCGTGAGCGGTTTGTCGAACAGATCAAAAAGAAGGAAGGCCCATCGGAAATCGACGAGGACTACATCCGGGCCCTTGAGTACGGAATGCCGCCTGCTGCCGGTGAGGGTATCGGCATCGACAGGCTTGTCATGCTCCTGACGAACAGCCCTTCTATCCGGGATGTGATCCTGTTTCCCCTGCTTCGCAAAGGAGAGGTATCCTGAGATTTGAATTTATTGTAGCAAAAAGGTATCTGAGGGCGAAGAAGAGCCAGGGATTCATCAGTTTTACCTCCGGTCTCTCCGTATTCGGTATCGCTATCGGTGTCATGGCCCTCATCGTTGTGCTCTCCGTGATGAACGGTTTTGAAGAGGACATCAAAACCAAGATCCTCGGCACCCAGTCGCACATCGTGATCTCGAACTACCAGGGAGGCATTGCCGAACCCGGGAAACTCGAGGAAACAATCCTCAAGGACCCCGATGTCGTGGGAGCATCTCCCTTCATCCTTTCGCAGGGCCTTATATCGGCATCCGGGGGAACCTCGGGTGTGGTCATCAGAGGCATAGAACCGAGAAGTGCTGCAAAGGTGATCCGGCTCAAAGAGATCATCGTGCAGGGCAAACTCTCTGATCTGGACGACACGGGGATTCTCATCGGATCAGAACTGGCTTCACATGCAGGAATCACGATCGGTGACGCCGTAAACCTGATATCTCCTGCCGGCCCCATAACCCCGCTGGGGATGATCCCCAAATCCATGCCGTTCGTCGTCAGGGGGATCTTTTCCACCGGTATGTACGAATACGACAACAACATGGTCTACATATCACTGAACGCCTCCAAGGCCCTGTTTATGAAGGATGAGCCGTCGGGCATCGAGATAAAGGTGGCCGACATATACAGTGCCCAGAGCATTGCTGAGAGGCTCATGGAGCATATCGGACCGGGATACTGGGCAAAAACCTGGAAGGACATGAACATGAGCCTGTTCTCCGCACTCAGGCTGGAAAAGACCGTCATGTTCATCATCCTCCTGTTCATCATCCTCGTTGCAGCCTTCAGCATTATCAGCACGCTGATCATGATGGTGATGGAGAAGAGAAAGGACATAGCGATCCTCAAGTCCATGGGGGCTACGACCGCCCAGATCTTGAGGATCTTCATGACGCTCGGCATGGTGATAGGACTGAGCGGTACGCTCCTTGGAGTCGTTCTGGGGCTCGTTCTCACCTATAACCTCAATCCGGTGATCCGCTTCATCGAATTCATTTTCAAAATCGAGGTCATGCCCATCGACGTATATTACATTACCGGGGTTCCCACCCAGGTCGATTACCCCCTCGTGAGTATCATTGCCTTCATGTCTGTAGTCCTGTCTTTCCTTGCGGCCATATACCCTGCAAGACAGGCAGCGCGGCAAGACCCTGTAGAGGTGATGCGTTATGAAGGGTGAAGCAGCCATCGTCATTGAAGAGCTCACGAAATCGTTCACGAGAGGACCCGCAGTGATCGATGTGCTCAAGGGAGTCAGACTTGAGGCGTATGACGGGGAGGGTATCGCGGTCATGGGTGCTTCAGGGTCGGGAAAGAGCACCCTGCTCCATCTCCTCGGAGGTCTGGAACGCCCGGATAGCGGGCGGATATTCTACAAGGACAGGGACATCTGCAGAATGAGCGACAAGGAGATCGCTCTGTTCAGGAACACGAGAATCGGATTCGTGTTCCAGTTCCATTTCCTCCTGCCCGAATTCACTGCGCTGGAAAACGTCATGATACCGGCAATGGTGCACGCAAAGAAAAGCGACGCCATCAGGCTCAGGGCCACGGACCTCCTGGAAACCGTGGGGCTGAAAGACCGCATGGAGCATAAGCCGGGAGAGCTGTCGGGTGGTGAGCAGCAGAGAGTGGCCATAGCCCGCGCCCTCATGATGTCCCCCGAAGTTCTTTTGGCCGATGAGCCGACAGGCGACCTCGATCCTGTGACCGGTACCAAGGTGATCGAGCTTCTTACGCAACTCAAGGAATCCATGGGAGTGACCATGGTTGTCGTGACGCACAATATGGATCTTGCCCAGGCCATGGACAGAGTCCTGGTTCTCAAAGGGGGACATCTTGAGCCTTATGCACCATAGAGTATTCATCATCTCCTTGTTTCTTCTTGCCTTGCCCATAACCATCCCTGCAGCAGACCTTGTAATGAAAACCTCTTCGGAAAAGATCGCCGAATACGTCTCCGACGTCCCCTGCGTCACCCGGAAGAGCGACGCCTCCATCGAGCTTTTTCTCGAAGAGTCAGGCGGCTTATACCGTGTTTACGACTCCTCCGGGATCACGTACAGTGCCTCGACCCTCCCGGAGGCAGCGGACGGCTACCTGAGGCTACGGGACGTCTGCATTGTCAAGGAGGTCAAAATCAGCGGCCAGGCTCGGATCAGCCCCGAAGCAATCCGTTTCCGCATCAAAACCATCCCCGGAAGCATCCTGCACAGGAAGGCCGTACGCAAAGATATCGAAGAAATATATTCCATGGGATATTTCGAAACCGTGGATGCCTCTTCGGAGGGCGACATCCTGACTTTTACGGTGAAAGAATACCCTGTCATCGTAACCATCGAGACCCAGGGCAATACGAAGATCAAGAGCGATGAAATCCTCAAGTCGATTTCCATGAAGAAATTCGACATCCTCAACACAAAAACCCTGAAGACGAGCATCGACCGCATCATCGCCCTCTACCGGGAGAAAGGTTACTACAGCGTGGAGGTGGACTCCTCCACCAAAAAAACCGAAGGGGGCATTGCGCTGACCTTCAACATAAAGGAACACCAAAAGCTCTACATCAAGAAGGTCAATTTTGACGGCAATGTCCACATGTCGTCCCGGAAACTGAGAAAGGTCATTGAAACCAAGAACCGATGGTGGTTCGGGCTGATGGGGCACAACGGCTCTTACCTCGAAGAGGCTATTGACACCGACCTCCTCAGGATCGAGCAGCTCTACGGCGACGAGGGGTATATAAAGGCACGGGCAGGCAGGCCCATTGTCACCATCAAGGAGGGAAAGGGCATCATCCTCACCATTCCCATCGAGGAGGGCCCCCTGTATTACATCGGAAAGATCGATGTATCGGGAGACCTCATAAGGCCCAAGAAAGAGCTCATGGACACTCTGGATATCGAATCAGGCGGCAAGATGGGCAAGAGCAAGATCCACAAGGCCGTTGAAAACCTCCGCGGCATTTACATGGATGCCGGGTACGCCTATGTGCAGATTAAACCCGACATGACGGAAGCCCCGGGGAATACCCTGGACATTACCTTCTCAATCAAGCAGGGGAAGCCTGTCCATATCGATACGATCCATATCAGAGGCAATACCAAAACGAGAGACAAGGTGATCCGGCGGGAACTGGAGATGGACGAAGGAGATCTTTTCTCCTCGAAAGACATAGAGGAAAGCAAGAATAACCTGAACAGGCTCGGATATTTCTCAAAGGTCAACATCGAGCCGATCCCCAAAGACGATGACACCATGTCGATGCTGGTGGACGTGGATGAAACCACTACCGGCGCCTTTTCCTTCGGGTTTGCCTACTCGAGCGTGGACAAGCTCATGGGGACCATGCAGCTGAGCGAAAACAACCTCTTCGGATACGGTCTCAAGACCAGGTTCAGCGTCGAATACGGGGCGCAGAGGAAAAGCTATTCCGTCGATTTCGAGGAACCATGGCTCTTCGACCGCCACATATCGCTCGGTGTGGGCATCTTCAATCTGGAGAGAGAATACACCTACTATACAAAAGAATCGCGAGGAGGAAACATACGGATCAGCTATCCGCTGTTCGAGAACGTCAGGCACTCGATCGTGTATGCGTACACCGATGTGATCGGTCTGACCGACATCGACCCTCTCTACATGGACAACCTGACTGAAGACGAAATCAACGGCTATATAACCAGCAGCATCACGAACACCCTCTACCGGGATACGACCAATGACTACTTCAGGCCGACAAAGGGGTCGGATGCCTCTGTTTCGCTCGAGTATGCAGGGTTGGGAGGAGATTATCACTACACCCGGGCTACGGCGAAATATGCTCAGTTTTTCCCTATCTACAAGAACAAAGTCGTCTTGATGTTGAAATTCAGATGGGGTACTATAAATCCTGCCAAAGGCGATAAGCTTCCCGAAGATGAGCTTTTCACCCTTGGAGGGTTGAACAGCATTCGGGGTTTCAGGTATGGGGACGTCGGGCCAAAGGATTCTTTCGGCAATACCATAGGGGGCAGGCGCATGTTCATATCCAATACGGAAATCACGTTTCCCATATTCGATCTCCCCGGCTTATTCGGAGTCATTTTTTATGATCAGGGAAATGCGTATGACAGGAGGATCGATCTCACCAACCTGAAGCGCTCCTATGGTGCCGGCATACGATGGGTCACGCCCATGGGTCCTCTCCGTATCGAATACGGCAAGGTGATCAACCCCGAAGAAGACGAGGCCCCAAGCCGGTGGGATTTCTCCATCGGAACGTTCTTCTAAAACAAATTCCAGGAGGATAAGGAAATGAAGCGTCTTGTATCAATAGCTGCAGCACTCGTTGCAATGATCTGTTTGTCCGGACAAGGACAGACTGCCGATTTAAAAATCGTATTCTTGGATTCTCAGAGAATCCTGACCGATTCCATAGCGGGCAAGGAGGCGTACAGCCAGCTCGAGAAGCTCAAGAATGAGAAGCAGAAGGAGATCGACAAAATACAGCAGACCTTGAAAAGCCTGGGTGAGGACATCTCGGTAAAGGGACCCATGATGAAAGAGGCAGCCAAGATCGATCTCCAGACACGGTATGACAATGAGCTCAAGAATTACAACCGCACCATCAAGGACGCCCAGGATGAACTGCGGCGGAGAGAGCTTGCCCTCGTGAAGCCCATCAGCGACGAGGTGAACAAGATCATCGATGACTACGGGAAGCAGAACTCCATCGACATGATTCTCGATAAGAGAGACCCGGGCATGATCTACACCTCGGGAAGGCTCGACATCACAGACACCATCCTCAAGCTCTACGATGCAAAGCATCAGCCAAAGGCTAAAGGGAAGAAGTAATTGTCCATGCTCCTTTCAGAGATAGCCCGGGATATCGGCGGAACCCTCGCAGGCGAAGACAGAGAAATAACCGGGGCTTCCACGATCGAAGAGGCGGCAGGTTCGGATATCACCTTTCTGGCGAATCCGAAGTACAGGGACAAGGCGGGTGCTTGCGCTGCGGGCGGTATCATTGTCGGCGAAGATTTAGGCCTTTCCATACCGCAGATCATCACCCCCAATCCCTACTTGAGCTTTGCCAGGACACTGGAGCTCCTCTATCCGGAAAAGAGCCACGTGCCCGGCATATCGGATATGTCCTTCGTCCATCCAGACGCATCGGTCGACGAGTCTGCAACGGTCTATCCCTTCGTCTCCGTCGGAAAAAATGCCCGGATCGCACAGAACTGCGTCATCCATCCCGGGTGTGTGATCGGGGATGGTGCGGTCATAGGCCGGTCGACGACCCTGTACCCGAATGTCGTCGTGTATGACCGGTGCAGGATCGGCGAACACTGCATCCTGCACTCCGGGGTGGTGATCGGGTCGGACGGGTTCGGGTTCGTATGGGACGGCTCGAAGCATTTCAAGATCCCTCAAAAGGGCATCGTGATTGTGGGCGATCATGTGGAGATCGGGAGCAACTGCACCATTGACAGGGCAGCCCTGACGAGCACGAGGATCGGCTCGGATGTGAAGATGGACAATCTGGTGCAGGTCGGCCACAACGTCACTATCGGCGACCATACGATCATCGTGGCCCAATCCGGAATTGCAGGCAGCTCCCATATCGGGAAATCAGTCACCCTGGCTGCCCAGTCAGGCGTCGGGGGCCACATCACCATAGGGGACGGCTGTACGGCTGCTGCCCGTG
>Ga0116185_1003363_pt1 | contig 13862 bp, 11 predicted proteins | sample AD_JPNNA7_MetaG_FD_89754 | JGI IMG/M metagenome (GOLD analysis project Ga0116185, IMG submission 89754) | Active sludge microbial communities of municipal wastewater-treating anaerobic digesters from Japan - AD_JPNNA7_MetaG | ecosystem: Engineered > Bioreactor > Anaerobic > Digestate | place... | reverse complement strand
TCTTATAAATTATTCGACAATAATTAATTATTAAAATACTAACATCTTTAATTTATTAAATTTTTAGTCACATTCACCTCAAATTTTCGTATCTTTGCACCACATTTCAAAAGGGGTTGACCGGATTTGACAGCAGGTCGAGTTGAAGTGTAAGCATGTCGGGTGTTGTGAATATTGCCCGTGAAATAAATTCTCACGCCACATAAATGGCAACGATTACAATTACGCAATGGCTGCTTAATTTTAGAAATTAAGCCCATGCTGTTTCCCGAGAAACCTCGCTCAACGGTGTCTCGAGTGAAGCATCGCAAATGTTGAGATAAGACGGCTGAAGCTTCGGCAGTAGTACGAAAATTAAAGAAGATAAGGAATAGGTTGGACTGCTTTTTTCCGGCATATTCCCGAAAAACAACTAAAAGCTAAGCATGTAGAAAGCCCTTTGGCTGCTTGTTTGGACGAGGGTTCGAATCCCTCCAACTCCACAAACCATACTTTTAATTATCTAATTATCAGTATGGTTTAATTTTAAATAACCGCTTTTAGTCCACAATAAGTCCAGTTAATTATTTCTTTACTCATTTTTCATCTTTTAAAAAAATTTCTTTTAAATTAAAGCAGAAAATGATAGCATTATTAAAAGTAATATACAATAATTAATTATTTTGTAGAATTAATACTAAGTTTTATTTTTGCATTTTAAACATTTTATTGTATATTTGTAGCTTTATTACTAGTATATAAATGAACAAAACAATTCGCGAAATAGCTACAATTACTTCTGGAATATACACTAAGCCCGGTTTCGATGGCGAAGTCTATTATTTACAAGCCAGTCATTTTAACAAACAGCATCAATTCGATTTTACTGTAAAGCCAAATTTAATATTAACCGACTCTATTCGTAAGCATTTATTAAAATGTGGTGATATTATCGTGGCTGCAAAGGGTACTGATAATTTTGCAGTTGTTTGTAAAGGCAAGTTGGAATATTCAGTCGCATCAACTATTTTTATGGTAGTTAAAATTTTTGAACCCGAAAAAGTTTTACCAGAATATCTTGCATGGTTTATCAATCATCCACATACACAACAACATTTACAAAATTCCTCAAAGGGATCTTCCTTTCCTTCGATAACAAAAAATGATATTGAAGAAATTATTTTTCCTATTCCATCAATAATAAAACAACGATACATTATAAATATTGATGAATTGTTTAAAAAACAGTTGCAGATAAAAAAAAGGATTTTAACATTAAAAGAAAAACTTTTTCAACAACAATTATTAAATTCATTAAAATAAAAACAATGAGCAATACGGTTACACAAAAAGACATCAATCAAACTGTTTGGAAAGCCTGCGACACTTTTCGCGGAGTAATTGATCCCAGTCAATATAAGGACTATATTCTTACCATGCTTTTTTTAAAGTACGTTAGCGATGTACATAAAGATATTTATCAAAAGCATCTTGCAAAATATAACGGCGATAATGATAGAGCTGAAAGAGCTATGAAATTAGAAAGATTTATTGTTCCATCTGACAGTAGTTTTGATTTTTTATTTAAAAACCGAAACCAATCAAATGTTGGAGAGTTAATTGATATAGCGCTTGCAAATCTTGAAGAAGCCAATCGTGAGAAACTTGCCAGTGAAGATGGTTCCGGCATATTCCGTAATATATCTTTTAACAGCAGCAATCTAGGTGATGCGAAAGATAAAAACACTCGTTTAAAAACATTATTACTTGATTTTAATAATTTAGATTTAACTCCTTCGCATCTTGAAAAGACCGATATTATTGGTGATGCATACGAGTTTCTGATTTCTAATTTTGCAAGTGATGCCGGTAAAAAAGCTGGCGAATTTTATACTCCTTCCGAAGTTTCTACACTATTAGCAAAACTAACCAAATCAAAACCGGGTGCGCGAATATGTGATCCCACTTGCGGTTCAGGCTCATTACTTATTAAAGCCGGACGTGAAGTTGGCTCTGATAATTTTTCATTATTCGGACAAGAAGCCAATGGCAGCACATGGGCACTGGCAGTTATGAATATGTTTCTGCATGGCTTTGATAATGCTACTATTCGTTGGGGTGATACCATCCGAAATCCCAAGTTAAAAGAAGGTGATTCATTAATGAAGTTTGATACTGTTGTGGCAAATCCTCCTTTCAGTCTTGATAAATGGGGTGCTGATGAAGCAGCCGATGATAAATACAGTCGTTTTTGGCGAGGTACTCCTCCAAAGAGCAAAGGCGACTGGGCATTTATTACACACATGATTGAAACAACTTATGATGGCAAAGGAAAAGTTGGAGTGGTTGTTCCTCATGGCGTACTTTTTCGTGGAAGCAGCGAAGGTAAAATACGACAAAAAACGATTGAAGAAAATATATTGGAAGCAGTTATAGGTTTACCGGCTAACTTGTTTTTTGGAACAGGAATTCCTGCTGCTATTTTAGTATTTAATAAAGGAAAAGGCGATAATAATAATGTTCTTTTCATTGATGCCAGTAAGCAATTTGAAGCAGGTAAAAACCAGAACAAACTGCGTACTGAAGACATCGATAACATAGTAAATACGTATAGAAAATTTAATGCCGGGGAATTAAAAGCTGGTGTTATTGAAGATAAATATAGTTATGTAGCCACTTTTGATGAAATAAAGGAAAACGATTTCAATTTGAATATTCCACGATATGTAGACACTTTTGAAGAAGAAGCGGAAGTGGATATTGCAGCCGTACAAAAAGAAATTGAAAAACTGGAAGTTGAGCTTACCGAAGTTCAGAAAGAAATGAGCAAATACTTAAAAGAACTGGGTATAGAATGAAAATACAATATTGTTCCGACCTGCATCTGGAATTCAGCGAAAATAAAGAATTCCTGAAAAAGAACCCATTGAAACCAATGGGCGATATTCTTTTGCTTGCCGGTGATATTGTACCTTTTGCTATTATGAATAAGCATGAAGATTTTTTCAATTATATTGCTGAAAATTTCAAAATCACCTATTGGATTCCCGGAAATCATGAGTATTATTACTATGATATTGCTGAAAAACAAACCATTTTAAATGAAAAAATCAGGGATAATATTTTTCTGGTTAATAATATTGCCATTCAGCAGGATCATGTTCGTTTCATATTTTCAACACTATGGTCAATAATTAATCCGGAACACACATGGTCTATACAGCAACATGTTTCCGATTTTCATGTAATTAAATTTAACAAAGAAAGATTGTTGCCTGTTCAATTTAATGAACTTCACAGGAAAAGTCTTTCATTCCTGAAAAATGAGTTAAACCGTGACTACATCGATACGATAGTGGTAACTCATCATGTGCCTACTTTATTTAATTATCCCGAAAAATATAAAGGCAGTGAGCTAAGCGATGCCTTTGTTGTTGAACTTTATGATTTTATTGCTGCATCACACATTGATTATTGGATTTTCGGACATCACCACGCTAATATGGGTGCTTTTACTATTGGTAAGACTAATATGCTTACTAATCAATTAGGCTATGTAAGATATAATGAAAATGAAGGTTTTGATAATAAAACATATATTGATATAAATAATTTTGATAATCAATATAATAAAGCTATATTTGCACAATAAAGCAATGTACTTTATCAGACAATTATAACTTTATCATGAAGAGATTATGAAACAATTGCAACAATACATTTTGGAAGTCTTAGGAGTAGAGATCCAACTTGAGGTTATACACAAGAAAGAATTAGGGATGTTGCCACTCTTTATTCACGAGACCTACCGGCTTTATAATGCTAAATTATTCAACCAGGCTATTGTATTAGCCGAGAAAATGGATAATGCCGAATTTAGCATCCTGCAAACAGAGAAACATTTTAAACTGATAGGGGAAGCATTTAGCAAAAAAGTCATTCTATTTGCTCAAGAAATGTCCTCATTGAACAGAAAAAGACTGGTCGAAAAGGGTATCAATTTTGTTGTGCCTGGCAAACAACTCTATTTTCCATGCTTTTTGATTGATTTGAAGGAAGAATTTACGATAGTTAAAAATACAAGTAAAAAAGAATCGCTTTTACCTTCGGCACAATTTATTGTTCTGTTTCGAATATTACAACGAAATAGTAATATTAAAATTGAGGAACTTTCATTTAAAGAATTAGCAAAAAAACTATATTATACACCAATGGCGGTAACCTATGCAGCGGAAAATTTAAAATATCACGATATATGCACCATTGTTGGTGAAAAAGAAAAGTATATCCGATTTAACCTTGAAATTTCCGAAATGTGGCACGACATTGAAAAACGCAAACTATTGGTGAATCCTGTTTTGAAAAAAATATTTGTTGATGAAAAGCCCAAAGGCATATATATGCTTCACAGCAATACTTCTGCTTTGCCTGAATATAGCGACATGAACCCAAGCAGGCAGGAATATTTCGCAATTGACAAAACAGTTTTTTATGGTTTAGTTAAAAACCATGTTTTTATAAATGCGAATGAGAACGAAGGAAAATATTGTATTGAGGCATGGAAATACAATCCATTAACCTTAGCAAGTTTAATGAAAAACGAGATGTCGGTAGTTGATCCTCTTTCATTGTATTTAAGCTTAAAAAGCAAGCATGATGAACGTATCGAATCAGCATTAGAACAAATAATCCAAAAATTTATATGGTAAAAGGAATAAATAAATTTATTGAGTACTTCAAGGATTATCCCGGAAGTTACATCGTAATTGGTGGCGCTGCTTGTGATATGATAGTTGGTGAAGCTGGTTTTGAACCAAGGGTTACATTTGATATAGACATAATACTAGTTGTAGAAGCATTGAAACCTGAATTTGTAAAAAGGTTTTGGGAGTTTATAAAAGAAGGAAAATATAATACACAGCAAAAAGATGCTGAGAAAAGAAACTGTTATAGGTTCAAAGACACTCAAAACGCAGATTTCCCAAAGCAAATAGAACTTTTCAGCAAAACGCCGGATATAATTGACTTAGACCGGGGAGCCCATCTTACCCCTATTCCTGTGGAAGAAGGATTATCTGGTCTTTCAGCAATATTATTGAATGAAGATTATTACAATTACACTCTTCAGCATAGCGATATAAAAGGCGATATACATTATGCGAATACTGACGCATTAATATGTCTTAAAGCTTTTGCATACCTTGATAATATGAAGAGAAAGGAAGCCGGGCAAAAAATACAAACACGAGATATTATAAAACACAAGTACGATGTTTTCCGTATGGTGTTTCTTCTAAGCCCTAACGATGCGTTTAATTTACCGGAAACTATTAAAAACGATATGCAAGCGTTTGCTGATGTTGTAAAAAATAATTTACCCGATCCCGCAATTTTTAAGGATAATGGCTTCGGGAATCAAAATATGGAAACCATATTCAATCAGTTATTGAAAATTTTTAATTTGAATGCTTAATGACTAAACAACAAAATATTCCTTCCGGCTACAATCCCGATAGCTATCGGGACTCTCCCCTTGGCCAAATTCCAAGCGATTGGGAGGTGATGGAATTAAATAATATTGCTGATGTAAGAGATGGAACCCACGAATCACCATGTTACTACGAGAATGGAGTAATATTTATAACTTCGAAAAATATCAAAAATGGTGAATTAGATTTTTCTGACATTACATATATTTCAAAAGAAGACGCTGAGAACATAAATAAACGATCAAAAGTTGAAAGAGGAGATATATTAATGTCAATGATTGGAACTATTGGCAATTGTGTTTTAGTTGATTTTGAACCTAATTTTTGCATAAAGAATGTTGGGCTTATTAAACCACAAAACATTGATAAGTATTTTCTTATTCAGTTTTTTTATTCACCCATTTTTCAAAATTATTTAATTCGTAATCTTGATGGTGGTATTCAAAAGTTTATATCACTAGGAGGCCTTAGAGAACTAAAACTTCCTATCCCTATAAAAATCGAACAACGCGCCATTGCTGCATGTTTAAGCAACTGGGATAATGCCATTACAAAAGTGCAAGCCATACTTGCACAAAGGGAACTTCGCAAAAAATGGTTGATGCAAAATTTATTAACTGGGAAGAAAAGATTGAAAGGGTTTGATGGTGAGTGGAAAGAATATAAACTTGAATATTTTATTGAAGAGTATAATGAGAAACCGAAGGATGGGAATAAATATGAAGTTCTAACTTCTGCAAAGTCAGGACTAATGAAACAAACCGATTACTATGGTGATAATAGAATTACCAACAGAGAGGATGCTGATTATAACATTATACCTCCAAATTATATAACATATCGTTCAAGAAGCGATGATGGTTTATTTACTTTTAATAAAAATACATTAGGTTTTACTGGATTAATCAGTGGCTATTATCCTGTATTCACTATAAAAAATGGAGACATAGATTTCATTTTAATGTATTGCAATTATTATCGTCAAAAATTGACACAATATAGCATTGGAACATCACAACTTGTTCTTTCAATAAATGCCTTGAAATCTGCAAGTTTTATACTTCCATTTACCGAAGAACAAACCGCTATTGCCCAAGTTTTGCGAGCAGCAGATAAGGAAATACAATTATTAAAAAATAAACTGGAGAAACTGAAGGAGCAGAAGAAAGGATTGATGCAGGTATTGTTAACGGGAAAAAAGAGGTTAGCTGTGAAAAATTAAATAGACAAAATATGAAAAAATCAAAACCTATTGTTGCTTTAATTTATGATTTTGATGGCACATTGTCGCCAGGGAATATGCAGGAATTTGGATTTATAGAGGCTATTGGTAAGAGTTCAAAAGCATTTTGGAACGACAATATAAAACTTGCGCTAGATAATGATGCAGATCAGATTTTGACATATATGCATCTTATGCTAAAAAGAGCAGCAGCCGAAAATATTTCATTGAAAAGGAAGTCATTCCAGGATTTTGGAAAAAAAATAGAGTTATTCAACGGAGTAACTGAATGGTTCAAGATTATTAACGCTTATGGAAAAAGTATAGGAGTAAACATTGAGCATTATATTAATTCTTCAGGTCTTATTGAAATGGTTGAAGGTACACCAATAGCTAAAGAATTTAAAAAAATATATGCATGTTCTTATCTTTATGATATAGATGGGAAAGCCATTTGGCCTGCTGTCGCAGTGAATTATACCACAAAAACGCAGTTTCTTTTCAAAATCAATAAAGGTATTAATAGCATTTATGATAATAAAAAAGTAAATGAATTTATTGAACAGGAAAAGCGACGGATTCCATTCAGCAGAATGATATATTTTGGAGATGGGGAAACAGATATTCCCTGTATGAGGTTAATCAAAGATCAGGGTGGTCATTCTGTTGCTGTTTACAAACCAAGGAACTCGAAGAAAAAAGCAGTTGCAGAAAAACTAATATCTGAAAACCGTGTGAATTTTGCCTGTGCTGCTGACTATACTGAAAACAAAGAGATTCATCAGGTTGTAAAAACAATTCTTGAAAAAGTAAAAGCTGATTATGATTTTCATGAGCTTCTAAATCTACATCAAAAGAAAAGTAATAGCAAAATACGAATAAAAAAATAATAAATATGTCAAAACAAAAATCACATCATGTAGTCCCCAATTCCGATGGGGGTTGGGATGTTAAAAAATCAGGTACAGAAAGAGCTAGTAAACATTTTGAAACAAAACAGGAAGCCGTAAAGGAAGGTCGTGAAATCAGCCAGAACCAAGGCACTGAGTTTGTGATCCATGGAAAGGATGGGAAGATACAGCAAAAAGACAGCCATGGCAATGATCCCTATCCTCCTAAAGGTTAAAACTATCTTTTATGAAATATCAGGTTTACGATTTAGGGCAATTAAAAACAGGGCAAAGAGTAAAGGTTACTCTTTCAGGCAGTGCTGCAAATGTTCGATTAATGGATAGTTCTAATTATCAAAACTACAGATCAGGTAGAAGTCATAGGTATGCAGGTGGTTTAATTACAAAATCACCAGTTGTTTTAGGTGTTCCAAGTTCAGGCCATTGGTATGTAGCCGTTGACTTGCAGGGTCTAGTTGGAACAGTCAAATCATCTGTACAAGTCTTGCCTTCTGCCTTGCCGCAATACAGTGAACCTTCATTATCAACAGTTCCATCTTTAGTTCAGCGACACGAAAAAAATCCCTTCAATTTTGATGATGATCAAAAGAAGTATGATGTATTTATTTCTCATGCCTCCGAGGATAAGGATGAGGTCGTAAGGCCATTGGCATTTGCACTTCAGACCGTAGGTCTGAATGTCTGGTATGATGAATTTGAAATGAAAATTGGTGATAGCCTTAGAAGAAAAATTGATAAAGGTCTTGCTAATAGCCGTTTTGGAATTGTCGTATTATCAAAAGACTTTATTAAAAAAGGATGGACAAATTATGAATTGGATGGAATCATTACTAAAGCTGTCACTGGTGAACAAATTATTCTCCCCATTTGGCATAATATTACTAAGAAAGAAGTTATAGAGTTTTCACCATCACTTGCTGATAAATTGGCTAGGAATACTTCAGCTTTTACAGTTGAAGAAATTGCAAAGGAAATTGCTGAGGTAATTAATAATTCCTAACTAATTTCCTGTAATCAGGAAATTGGTTTTAACAAAACGTACAATAAATGGAAACACCTTCGTTTAAAGAAGACCACATTAGCCAAGTACCTGCACTGCAACTGCTACAAAAGTTAGGCTTTATTTATATTACACCTGATGAAGCCATGCAGCAACGCAATAATAAAACCTCAAATGTATTGCTGGAAGGTATTTTGCGTAAGCAACTCAAAGAAATAAATTCTGTGCGCATAAGTTCAACAAGAACTTCTGTTTTCAGCGATGCAAACATTGAAGCCGGTATTCAGGCATTAAAGGATATGCCCATGAACGAAGGCTATATAGCAGCTTGCGAATATGCGTATAACCTTATTACACTCGGCAAAGCTCTTGAACAAAGCATTGATGGCGATAAAAAAAGTTTTACACTTCAATATATCGACTGGAAAAATATTCAAAATAATGTTTTTCATGTAACTGAGGAATACAGCGTAATGCGCAGTAACAGCCGTGAGCATTACCGTCCCGATTTAGTTTTATTCATCAATGGTATTCCCGTTTGTATTATCGAATGCAAACGCCCGGATATGAAAGAACCGCTGGAACAGGCTATTTCACAACATTTACGCAACCAGCACGATGATGGCATTAGGGTTTTGTATGTTTATTCACAAATTCTATTGTCGGCAGCTACCGATAGCGCAGCTTTTGCAACTAACGGAACAGCCGAGAAATTCTGGGCAAAGTGGGAAGAACGTTTTGAAGGCGATACTGCTGATGAGAAAAAAATTGCAGAAAATAAATACAGAGACACTTTGCGTTCATTGAAAAATCAGGCATTATCAGCTGAACAAAAAGAAAAATTATTTACCGATAGGTTTAAATATGTTCGCAACTATTTTGATAAGCTTGAAAGAGAGCATGTACTTACAACTATTCAGGACGAATATATTTACGGCCTATGCCGACCTGAACGATTGCTTGATTTTATTTTCAACTTTATTTTATTCGATGACGGAGAAAAAAAGATTGCCCGCTATCAGCAATACTTTGTAATAAAAAAAACGCTTGAAAGATTAAAAAAAGTTGATGGCGGAAAACGCAAAGGCGGTGTAATATGGCATACGCAAGGTAGCGGCAAATCGCTCACCATGGTAATGTTAGCGCAAGCCATCGCACTTGAAGAACGTATTCGTAATCCAAAGATTGTTCTCGTTACCGATCGTGTTGACCTCGATAACCAGATAACAGGTACTTTTCGTAAATGCGGACGATATGTTGAAAATGCCACAACAGGAAATCGTTTAGTTGAACTTTTACAAAGCAACACCGATGCAATAATCACTACGATAATAAATAAATTTGAAAAAGCAGTAAAGCAAATCAAAACTCCGATAACATCAAGTGAAATATTTGTGTTGGTGGATGAAGGTCATCGCACACAACATGGCATATTCAACCTCGATATGTTGAAAACCTTGCCAAATGCATGTTACATCGCCATGACAGGAACACCATTGTTTAAGAAAGATAAAAACACGGCATTGAAATTTGGTGGTATGATTGATACTTATACTGTTGATGAGGCAGTAAAAGACAAAGCGGTTGTCCCTCTTTTATACGAAGGTCGTTATCCGAAACGAACCTTACATGAAAAGCCTATCGACGATTATTTTAATATGATTACCGAACCACTTACCGATTATCAGAAAGCTGATTTAAAGCGTAAGTTCAGTCGTGCCGATCATTTAAATTCAGTGGAGCAACTTATTTATGCAATAGCATGGAATATAAGTTTGCATTATCGCGATAACTGGCAAGGCACGCCATTCAAAGCACAATTGGTTTGCGACAGGAAAGAAAATGCAATCAAGTATAAAAAGTTTTTTGATGAAATTGGGTTGGTCAGTTCAGAGGTTTTAATTTCTCCTCCTGATGATCGTGAAGGTGAAGACAGCGCTTATGGTGAAACTTCCGACCTTGTGAAATCGTTCTGGAAAAAACAAATGGATGAACATGGGAATCCAAAACGTTATGAAACAAATATCATCAACCGTTTTAAAAATCAAAAAGACCCTGAAATAATTATTGTGGTTGATAAGCTAACCACCGGATTTGATGAGCCGAAGAACACGGTTCTTTATTTAACAAGAAACTTAAAAGGACATAAGCTTTTACAAACCATAGCAAGGGTTAACCGCATATATAATGATAAAGAGTTTGGTTATATCATAGATTATTATGGAGTAATTGGTGAACTTGACAGTGCATTGGAAATGTATTCAGGCTTTGTTGATTTTGATGAAAGCGATTTAGAAGGAACTTTAACTGATATAAAAGAAGAAATAAAAAAACTTCCGCAGAAAAATTCAGAACTCTGGGACATCTTTAAAACCATTAAAAATAGAAGAGATGCAGAAGCATATCAGCAATTATTGAGAGACGAAGCAGTGCGTGTATTGTTCTATGATAAACTTGCTGCATTTGCAAAATCATTAAAAATTGCATTATCATCAATACAGTTTCACAATGAAACCGATATTAAAACTGTAGATAAATACAAAAATGATCTTTCCATGTTTGTCAACTTGCGTAAAGCTGTGATGGAGCGTTATTCAGATGTAGTGAATTACAAACAGTATGAAGGACAGATTCAAAAACTTCTCGACACACATATACATACTGATGAAATTAAACCGATAACAGATTTGGTAAACATATTTGAGAAAGACAAATTTCACGAAGAAGTTGAAAAAACAGTAGGTACTGCCGCTAAAGCCGACAAGATTGCAACACGCACAGCTAAGCACATTACTGAAAAAATGGACGAAGATCCTGCATTTTACAAAAAGTTTTCGGAGCTGTTAAAAGAAACAATAGCAGATTATGAAAACAGAAGAATTACAGAAGTAGAATATCTGCATAAAGTTCAAAATATTATGGAATCGGTGGTTTTGCATACCGACAGTAGCATTCCCGAGGCGCTTTATAAACGTGATGTAGCAAAAGCATTCTTTGGTTTATGCATAGAAGCGCTGGATAAGAAGATACAGGATGATATTTTGAAAAAAGAAATTTCCACACAGGCAGCAATATTTATTGATGATTTAATTCAGAATACTGTTTTAGATAATGGAAAACCGATAATCGACTGGCAATATAAAACCAATATAAAAGGGAAACTACAAATTGATATTGGCGACTACCTGATTGATGAAGTTAAAGCTAAATATCATCTTGATCTAAGTTTTGAAGAATTAGATATCATTGCAGAACATTGTATTGAAGTTGCAAAAGTCAGATACAAGTGAAGACAGTATATATACAATTTGGATTAAAGCAAATCGATTTCAATATTAGGTACACCGATAGGAAATCATTAGGAATAACTGTTACTCCCGAATTAAAGGTAATTGTACAAGCACCAATTGGCACTTCTATTGAAAAAATTAAAGAAAGAGTAAAGAAAAAAGCAAGCTGGATTATTAAACAACAGAATTTTTTCCTTTCCTTTCATCCTACAACACCACCAAGAAAATATGTAAGTGGCGAAACGCACTTATATTTGGGAAGGCAGTACTTGTTAAAAGTAATAATCGGAAAAGAAAATTTTGTCAGATACAAAGGGCGATATGTTGAAGTAACAACAAAAAATAAATCTAACGCAGGAGAATTATTAAAACTATGGTATAGACAGCGAGCTAAAGAAAAGTTTGCATTATTAGCAGAACCAATCATTTTACGATTCAAAAAATATAAGGTTGAACCTTCTTCAATCTACATCCAGGAAATGCGAACACGTTGGGGAAGCTGTACACCTAAAGGAAAAATAATTTTAAACCCGGAACTTATTAAAGCTCCAAAATCATGTATTGAATATGTGATAATTCATGAACTTTGTCATTTGGTTTATCCTAACCATACAAATAAATTTCTTGCACTTCAAAACAAAATGATGCCTGACTGGGAGAAATGGAAAATGAAACTGGAAAAATTGCTTGCGTGATATCTAAAACACGTTAAACGCCATCCCCTCCAACTCCACCCCTTAATCGCATTCGCTAACGAATTTTGGCAATGCGATTTTTTTATTTTAACTAAATAACTCTTTCGAAAACAAACAATTTTCATTCACAAATTTATTTAACTTTGAAATAAATTTTTAAAAAAGGATGAACTATAATTTCGATAAAATTATTCCGCGCGAAAATACACAGAGTGTTAAATACGACCTTAGACAAGAGGTATTCTGCAACAAAAACGTTATCCCTATGTGGGTTGCAGATATGGACTTTGAATCGCCCGATTTCGTTATTCAAGCTATTGAAAAAAGATTAAAGCACCCTATACTTGGTTATTCTATCCGCAACAACGAATTTTATTCTTCTATTATTAACTGGTTAAAAAAACGACATCAATGGGATATTCAACGCGAATGGATAAGTGTTAGTCCGGGAGTAGTCCCAGCACTCAGCGTTTGTATTTTAGCTTTTACCAATCCTGGCGATAAAATTATTATTCAACCACCTGTATATCACCCGTTTTTTTATGTAGTTGAAGGGAACCAACGACAACTATCGTACAATCCACTAAAATTCGAAAACAACCGATATACTTTCGATTTTGAAAATCTTAAAAAAATTATCGATAAAGATACCAAGATGATTATTTTATCGAATCCACATAATCCGGTTGGCAGAGTTTGGGAAAAAGAAGAATTAACCACCTTAGCTGAAATATGTATCCAAAATAATATTCTTATTATTTCCGATGAAATTCATTCTGACTTAATATTTAAAAACCATAAACATATTCCATTAGCATCAATCTCTCCCGAAATAGCACAACATGTTGTTTCGACTTTAGCACCTAGCAAAACATTTAACCTAGCGGGATTAAGCTCGTCATTTCTTGTGATTCCTAATAAAAATTTATTTCAATTATACGAAAATAGGTTAAATACAATTCATATCGGACATGGGAATATTTTTGGGAATATTGCTCTTGAAACGGCTTATAACAAAGGGGAAATGTGGTTGGAAGAATTAATGGATTATTTGCAAAAGAATGTAAGCTTTCTTCGCAATTTTCTCTCGGAACATTTACCCCAAATTAAGCTTATTGAACCGGAAGGGACGTATTTATTATGGCTCGACTTCCGAAATTTAAAGCTGAATCAAAAAGAATTAAACGAACTCTTAATTCACCAGGCTAACGTAGGTTTTAATGATGGCGCTATGTTTGGAGAAGGCGGCGAAGGTTTTCAACGGATAAATATTGCT
>Ga0116185_1003338_pt1 | contig 13929 bp, 9 predicted proteins | sample AD_JPNNA7_MetaG_FD_89754 | JGI IMG/M metagenome (GOLD analysis project Ga0116185, IMG submission 89754) | Active sludge microbial communities of municipal wastewater-treating anaerobic digesters from Japan - AD_JPNNA7_MetaG | ecosystem: Engineered > Bioreactor > Anaerobic > Digestate | place... | reverse complement strand
TTCGCGTTCCATCGGACGACGATCGATGCACTGTATGCCGGGACGGGGAGAATCAACAGCATTGAAAGGAAAAACCAAATTGCATATTTTGCCTGCCTCATTGAAGCACCTCCAGTAGCTCCATTCACACAGAGATGCCGAAGGCAAGATGCAAGCCAGGCAAAAATATATAGTTTATTTAGTTACTTATATGATATCGCCCTGCAGGATCAGAGACGCTTTCGTATAAAAAGTTACGTTTATGTAACCGGAATCATGGCTCCTCGAGAAGATTCAGTAACCTGCTGACAGCGTCTTCGACTGTCAGTATTGAAATGAACAGGGGATCTGCGGTGAGAACGCATCGATCACGGGCTTGAATTATGGTCTGTGAATGTGCAATGCTTAGCCTTATGAAAAAGGTGATCGCGATCCTCCTCATGGCGAGCTTCCTCTGTCTTCCCCGGGCGGCATTCGCAATGAGCTTCGAAGAGGAGCGCAAGATTGCCCAGGAGGTCATCACCTACCTGGATTCCCAGGGGCTGATCGTGTATGACAGGGAAATCTCCTGGCCGGTGAAGATGATCGCAGACAGGCTTGCCGATCATATCAAGAATCCCATGTACACCTTCAACGTGCATGTGATCATGGACAGGTCGGTGAATGCCTTCACCATCCCGGATGGGCAGATCTTCATCAACATAGGGACCCTCCTGTTTGCAAAGGATATCGATGAGATCGCCGCAGTGATAGGACACGAGATGGGGCACGCCCAGATGCGGCACATTTCGCAGTCCCTTGCGGAGCAGAAAGAGGTGACGGCAGCGACCATCGTCGGGGTGATCCTCGGGGCCCTCCTGTCAACGAAGAACCCCCAGGCGGGCGCGGCCCTCGTTTACTCTTCGCTGGGCGGCAGCCAGAATATCCAGCTTGCATACTCCCGCCGCCACGAGCTGGATGCCGACGAATTCGCAAATCAGCTCCTGGGCTCGTCCGGATTCGAGCCTTCCGCCATGAACCGTTTCCTCGTGAGGCTCGGCGCTTTCGCGGGACAGCCCAATGTTCCGGAATATCTCCTCACCCACCCCTACGCTATGAACCGCATTTCCGGCAAGTCGCCGGATACCGGGAAGAGCAAGCCGGACTCGTATTACTGGTCCCTCTATTCGAGCGTAAGCGGCCTCATCCTGCCTGTAGATGAAGCCTCCCAGAGGGCAAAGGGCATCCCCGACCCCTACCGGCAGCTCACCCTCGCCATGGTGGAGACCCGGAAAGGCAGGAACGAGAAAGCCCTCGACCTGCTCAAGGACGTGGACCTCCCTCTGGCAAATTCCTACAAGGGGCTCAACCTCTACCGGATGGGGAAGAAAGACGAGGCATACTCCTACCTGAAGCAGTATGGGGGGAACTCGGCAGACGCGCAGATGGCCCTCGCCGATATCATGGAGGGAAAAGGCGAGTTCGACCAGGCGATAGCCGTGCTCCGGCCCTTCCAGAAGCAGAGCATCCAGGTCGACTACAGGCTGGGAACCCTCTACGACAAGTCATCGCGCAAGTCTCTCGCCCATGTGTCTTACGCCAGATACTTTTTCAAGACGGGCAAATACAAGGCAACCCTCTATCACATAGACAAGGCTCTCGAAGGCAAGAAAGACCTCGATGAAAGCATGGTGAGCGAGCTCAAGGAAATGAAGGAGTTCGTGAAAAAGGTCGAGTCGAAGTGAGAACTCAAACGTTCTTCAGCATGGCCCTTACCTTGGTGATGTCGAAGATCTCGCCCTCGCCGGTATCCTCGCAGAACGCTTCCACAAAGGGAACGCCGCCTTTGCGGTAAATGTAGATCGGGCTGATCTTCTTCACCTCTATCTCGCCATACCCCTGTCTCGGATAGAAGATGACGACCGGCCTGCCGTCGCTGAGCGCCTTTTCGAAAACGCCCTCGCCTTTTGCCCCATAGGGCAGAGGCGACACCATGCCGAACGGGAAGATGCCCTCTTTGCGGGGCTCTTTCCACTGGCTCTTCTGAACATGCTGGAAAGGAATCAGCTTGCCCCACGATGCCCCTTCCTCGTTTTCCTTCTCGTAGTCGATCCCGCGGACGATCACGTCTTTCTTGTCGAGCAGAGAGACGACCTCCTCCTCGCAGTTGTCGGGCACCCGGTAAATCCCCGGAAGCACCTCCTTGAGCCCGCGCGACATCTTGCAGTCGGCCCCGGAGAAGACGAGGAACGTGCCTTTGAGAATGTACGCCTGGGCATTCATGGCGGCCCACCCCTCGATCGTCTTCGAGACATTGTCGGGGACCTCGTGCCTCGATATCCTGCCGAGGAAGCTCCGGATCTTCTCAACGTTCCAGCCTTCGCGCAGGGCTCGGGATATCGACCTTTTCGTGATCCGATAGATGCTCATGATATCGGTCTGCACCAGGTCGGCTATCTCGCCCAGGTTCAGGAGATCGATCGGATCGAAGTCCCTTGGAACCAGGATCTCCATATTCGGCTGCAGGACGATCTCTTCGCAGTAAGCTCGAGGGGAGTTTTCGATCTTGCCGGTCTTCAGGCACCGGTAGACCGTATCGACGAACCGCACCCACAGGCCCGAGGTGTCCTGCTGAAGAATGCCGAGGGTTATCCACAGATCTATCAGCGAATCTATGACCCGCTTTCCGTGGGTTTCTTCAGGGTCCCGGCTGATGAGGAAGAGCTCGAGGGACCGGGAGAGAAAATCCCGGGATACGGCCTTGTCCGCCAGGACGCTGAAAACCCTGTGCTCGAGGCCCGGATGGACCCTGCATGACTGGATGAACCTCCATAGGGGGTACCGCGCGTCGCCGTCCATGGCAAACTCGCTGCTTGCCTGCGGGGAAACGCAGAGAACGCCCTTCTTCTCCTTCACGCACTCGAGATCGACGAGCTCCCAGTAGATCCTCCCGAGATCGAGCATGTTTCCGAGCCTCTCCTCGAGGAACTCCCACCCCCGCTTGAAGGGCTCCATACCCGACCTGCAGCGTATCAGGGAAGCGCGCAGCGTATTGAGCAGGGACACGTGCCCCCATATGCTCACCTGCCGGGGCTCTTCCCATACGACTTCATCCGGGCGGATGATGAAACGCTTTCTCATCTCTTCCATGTGGGAATACAGCGAAGGCAGGAGGATGACGGGATCTCTTCCGCTTAAGCCTCCCTGGAACACGAACCCTTTTCCTCCGAGGAAGGTGAGGTCTTCCTTGAGCTCGGCAAGCCCATGGATATAGACCGACGTGAGCACCTCCCACGGGACGATTCCCCCGAGCTCGTAGAGGTCTGAGAGCAGGGAGCGCTGCCTGTCCGTGAGCTCGGCAAGGATCTTCCTGAGCCGGTCCTCGTCGCTCAACCCCTCGGCGAGCTTCTGCGTATCCACCGACTTGCCGAGGATGTGCATCGAAAGGATCTCGACCATATAGCCGGGGATGTGGGAGATGAGATCATGGGTTGAGGTCATTGCCGCTCCATTCCTCTATGGTATACTTGTATCCCTGCTCTGCGAGGAAGATCTGCCTTTTGTGGGCAAACTCCTCTTCCGACGTCTGCCGGCTCACTAGACTGTAGAAGGTCGATATTCTCTCCTTGGGCCTCAGGATGCGCCCCAGCCTCTGGGCCTCCTCCTGCCGCGATCCGAAGGTTCCCGAAACCTGGATCGCAACCGATGCGTCGGGAAGGTCTATGGCAAAATTGGCGACCTTCGAGACCACGAGGACGGGGATCTCCCCCTTTCTGAATGCATCGTAGAGAACGTCCCGTTTCGAATTCGGCGTCGCCCCCGTGATGAGCGGGGCGCTGAGCGTGTCGGATATCCTCTTGAGCTGGCTCACGTACTGGCCTATGACGAGCACCGGCTCGTTCACATGCCTATGGATGATATCCTTCATGACCCTGTCCTTGTAGGTATTCTCGGAGGCGATCCTGAACTGGGCCCGGTCGCCTGCCAGGGCGTACTCCCGCTCCTTTTCCGGAGGCAGGGGCAGGCGTATCTCGTAGCAGTGGGCCTCTGCAATGAAGCCCTTCTGCTCGAGCTCCTTCCAGGGAACGTCGTAGCACTTCGGTCCCACGAGGGAAAAGGCATCCTCTTCGAGCCCGTCTTCCCGGATGAGGGTTGCGGTCAGCCCGAGCCTTCTCTTGGCCTGGATCTCCGTAGTGGCACGGAATACGGGAGCCGGGACCACGTGGACCTCATCATAGATGAGCAGTCCCCAGTTCCGCGCCCTCATGAGCTTCATGTGCTCGAAGGGCCCCTGCTTGTCCTTCCGAAAGGTGAGCATCTGGTAGGTGGTGACGGTGACCGGCCGTATCTCTTTCTTGCTGCCCGTGTACTCGCCGATATCTTCCGGCTTGAGGGTCGTCTTGTCGAGCAGCTCCGTTATCCACTGGCGGACGGCCGAGACGTTGGTGCACAGGATGAGGGTCTGCGTCTTGGCCTGCGCCATGACGCTGATTCCCACGATCGTCTTTCCTGCGCCGCAGGGAAGCACGACAATGCCCTGGCCTCCCGTGATGCTTCCCCCTGCCCAGAAATGTCCGCTCGCCTCCTTCTGATACTGACGCAGGCGGAACTGCTGCCCGGAGAGGGTATTTGCCCTTAAATCCACATCGAGGCTGTCCCCCTGATCGTACCCCACGAGATCGTGCACCGGGAACCCGGATTTGATGAGCATGTGCTTGAAGCGGCCCCGCATCCCAGCATCGATGGTGAAGGACAGGGGCGGCATCAGATCGATGACGGCCTCCCTGATCCCCGGCCTCGAGACGATCTGGTCGAAGAGCTCGCGGGACTTCACCTCGATGCGCAGCGTCTTGACGTCGTGCTTCACCAGGCGTACGGCATCCCAGCGTTCGAAGGCGTCCCGTATCCTTAAGAGCACCCCTGCCGGGATCTCGTAGCGCGAGTATTCCCGGAGGCTTCCCGCCACATCCTCATAGGTGATTCCCAGGGCGGCCGCATTCCAGATGCTCAAATGGGTGATCCGGTACGTATGCACATACTCCGGGGATTTCACAAGCTCCGCAAAAGGCAGAACGGCATCCCGCGCATTCTCGTACTCCGGAGACTGCACCTCGAGGAGAATGCTCCCGTCGCTCTGTACAATGATGGGTTTGTCCTTCATCGTCATCCGAATTATCTAGATTTCCACAGATACCATCAAAACGCAAGAGGTCATTTCAAGGGAAAACCCGATGCGGAAAATTCCTGTTGCCATCCATGGTCAAATATCAGAGAATCGACCGATATCACCTTGATCCGGAGAATATTGCATGAAGGCCTTCGAAGAAAACCCGGCTGACGTGAAGCGGGCAGATATCGTCATAGGTATTCCCTCCTACAACGAGGCACAGAACATCGCCTTTCCCACCATGCAGGCAGCGCTCGGGTTGAAGGAGTATTTCGGCCATATGGATTCGGTCATCATCGATTGCGACAACTGCAGCTCCGACGGCACAGGCAATGTGTTCATGAACACCGATACAAAGGGCATCCCGAAGATTTATCTCTCCACTCCCAAAGGGGTCAGGGGCAAGGGAAACAACATCAAGAACCTGTTCCGGAAAGCCCTTGAGCTGAACGCACGGGCAGTCATCATGGTGGACGCGGACCTCCAGAGCATAACGCCCCGGTGGATAAAAAACCTCGGAGAGCCCCTCTTCAACGACTTCGCCTTTGTTGCGCCCCTGTACGTAAGGCACAAGTACGACGGACCCGTCACCTACAACATCGTCTATCCCCTCTCCCGATGTCTCTACGGCCGGAGGGTACGGCAGCCCATCGGCGGGGATTTCGGGTTCACGGGCACCATGGCAGGCGTCTTCCTTAAAAACGAGCTCTGGGATGAGGACGTGAGCCAGTTCGGAATAGATGCATGGATGACCACCATCGCCATGAACGAGGGGGTCCCCATCTGCCAGGCATTCATGGGCAAAGCGAAGTTCAACGAAGCCAGGGACCCGGCGGTTGATCCCGGACCCGCATTCAGGCAGGTTATCGGCACGGTCTTTCGCCTCATGGAGGCGTATCGCAACAAGTGGAAGGCCGTCAAATGGAGCAAGCCGACGGCCATCTTCGGATTCGGGTTCGGAGAAGTGGAGGGCCCGCCTCTCGTTACGGTGAACCGGGAGAAGCTCTACCACCGGTTCAGGGAGGGGTTCAGCTCAAACTGGGAAACCTACCGGTCTATCCTATCCTTTGAGAATCACCAGAAGGTGCGGGAGGTCGCATCCCTCGACATGGACCACTTCGAGATGCCGGTTTCCGTGTGGGCCAGGACGCTCTTCGACTTTGCCGTCTGCTATCATAATCGAGCCATGGACCGGACACGGCTGATCGAGATGCTCATTCCCCTCTACTATGGAATGACCCTTTCCTTCGTCAACAAGACCGAAGGCATGTCCATACTGCAGGCAGAGGAGTTCCTCGAGGATATGTGCCTGACCTTCGAACAGACGAAGCCGTACATCGTTGACCGATGGGATAGAGAGAAAGGAGTAGCTTAATATGGCAAGAATCTTGATTGTTGATGACGAGAAGCATATCAGGCTGCTGTATTCCGAAGAGCTCAAAGAGGAAGGATACGAAGTCTTCGTGGCGGCCGATGGAAACGATATTCTGGACCGGATCGAGAAGGACAGACCGGATGTGATCATCCTTGATATAAAAATGGTTTCATCGAACGGCCTCGATGTCCTGCAGGAGGTCAGGAACAGGTATTATAACCTCCCCGTCATCCTCTGCAGTGCATACGGAAGCTACAAGGTAGACGTAAAATCCATCGCAGCCGATGCTTACGTGGTCAAATCCTCGGACCTGACCGAGCTGAAGAACAAGATCGCTCAGGTCCTCGAAGCCTCTGTCCCGGGAAAAGAGTAGATGTGCACGTACGCGCAGACCTTCATATCCACACGCAGGCATCCGACGGCGACCTGAGCCCCGGTCAGGTCGTCTCGCTGGCAGAATACTCCGGCCTCGATGCCATAGCCGTCACCGATCACGACACCCTCTCCGGGGCCCGTGATGCGATCGAGGCGGCAGCAGGAAGCGCCATCCTCTCCATCCCGGGCGTCGAAATCAGCGTAACATACGACCCCGGGACGCTCCACATCCTCGGGTATTTCCCTTCCTTCCCGGAGGGCTTCGAGAACGTCCTGAAGCGTCTCCAGGATGCACGGACCGTGAGGCTCCCGAAGATGATCGAGAAGCTGAACTCGCTGGGGGTGGACATCTCCGTCTCCGACGTCACGGATGATGCCCGGGACGGTCAGATCGGCCGTCCCCACGTTGCGAAGATCCTCGTCGAAAAAGGATATGTCCGGGATTTCGACGAGGCCTTCACGCGATATCTCGCAAAGGGGAAACCCGCCTACGTCGAGAAGGACAGGATGAGCAGCCGGGAGGCCATCGAGACTATCCTCGGATATGGCGGCCTTCCTGTCCTAGCCCACCCGTTCACTCTGGGACTCTCACCGTCCGAGGCCAAAGACTTCGTCGGCAATCTCGCAGGCAAAGGCCTTAAGGGGATCGAGATCTTCTATCCCGACCACACGAGGGCACAGAAAAAGCTCTATGCCGGAATCGCCCGCGAGTTCGGCCTCGTCGTCACCGGCGGCACCGATTTTCACGGGGCCGGGAAGAAGGGCGTCTCTCTGGGGGAATACGGCCTCGATAAAGAGGGGCTCGCTTCATTCCTCGAACGGCTCTACGGCAAATCCGGTAACTGATCCCCGCGTCCCGGCAGGGGATTGACCCCGGACCTGGGAAAAAGATTACCCACAAATGGAGACTCTTTTCTCCTAAAGGTATGCCCCTTCTCTTCTGACTTGATAAAAAAGTATGTAAAATTTGATTATTATAGTTTCTGAAGCCCTGGCATCTTCATTGCAATGCTATTATATACATTCAAGAGAACTATCCTGGTAGGAGGATATCTTTTGGATGGCGCCCTAAACTCCTCCCTTATACAGGGAAAAGGGATCTCTCAGGGATTTGAGAGATCCTTTTTCTTTTATACACTGACCGGCTCGGCTGTATTCCTGATCCGGGCATGCACCACCTGATGCACCTCTCTCTGCCGGACCCGTGAGAGACGGGTAAAGATATGCTATACACTCTCCGAATAATTTTATATGATAAACCCAATGGCAAAAAAGGACAGGGATCTGGGTATTTCTCTTCTTCCGGACATCAGTGTCATCGTCCCCATGTACAACGAGCAGGACAATGCCGGAGATACGATCCGCAGAATAACGCAGATTCTCCTGCCGTCGGGGAAGAGCTTCGAGATCATCCCGGTCAACGACGGAAGCACGGACAATACGCTCTCCGTTCTGGATGCGGTCGCTCTCGCCAATCCCCATGTCAGGGTCGTATCGTACTGGAAAAACGGGGGGAGAGGCAAGGCGCTGCGCTACGGCTTCAGGGCCTCCCGGGGCAGATATGTCGCGACCATCGATGCAGACCTCTCCTATGATCCGAAGTACATCATAGAGATGGCAAAGACCCTCGACGAAGAGAGCGATATCGATGTCGTGCTCGCAAGCCCCTACATGGAAGGCGGGAGGACCGAGGGGGTCCCGAAGGACAGGCTCTTCATCTCCAGGCTCGGCAACAAGGTCCTCCAGATGGCCATCACCGAGGGCATCCATACGATGACGTGCGTGGTCAGGTGCTATCGGAAGGAGGTCATCGAGAGCCTCGACCTCGAATCGGACGGAAAGGAAATCCACCTCGAGATCCTTTCAAAGATCCTTGCCATGGGGTATCGGGTAAAAGAGATCCCGGCCACGCTCACCTCGCGGAAGAAAGGCACTTCGAAATTCGCCTTCAGGGCAACGGCCGTCTCCCACATCATCTTTGCCGTCTTCGAGAGGCCGAGCCTGCTGTTCGGCCTGATAGGCCTCATCCTCACCTTCATCGGCACGGGACTGGGCATCTATATCCTCTTCCTGTACTCTCACCAGGCCCTCAATCCGACCCGGCCTCTGCTCACCCTGATGATCCTCTTCATTCTCGGAGGCATGCAGATCCTCTCCTTCGGGTTTCTCGCGTCCCAGATCAATTACCTGCGCAAAGACGTGCTGCTCAATCGGAAGGCCATCTCCATGATCATAAAGGGATCCCGCGAAGCCTTTCCTTCCTTGCCGGGTGAAAAGCAGGCTTCCGGGGAGAAATCCTCTTGACAACCACCGGTAAGCATGATTCCTATACGAAGATCAGGGTATTATTGTCATACAATGAATGAGGTTCTCTAGAGAGGCTGCCCTTGTCCGTGCAGGCAGTCATCCCTGGTATCAGCGCTCTGCAAATAAATATGTTGAGGAGGTGTCATGGCTAATCTGATCGTGGATGAAAGGGATCAGAAGTTCGTCCTGTTCGAGATGCTCGAGGCACAGAAGCTCTGCGAATTCCCGAAGTTTTCCGACTTTTCCTGTGACATGTTCGAGATGATCCTGAACGAGGCTCAGAAGTTCGCCGTCGAGGAGATCTTCCCCACCCTCGAGGAGTCCGACAAGCAGGGCTGCAAGCTCACGAACGGGCAGGTCCACGTGCCGGAGTGCTTCCACCGGATCTACAAGCTCTTCTGCGAAGCCGGATGGAACTGCATCTCTTCGCCCCCCGAGTTCGGAGGCCAGGGGTTGCCGTTCATTATGAGGATCGCGGCCCATGAATGGTTCACGCACAACTTTGCCTTTGCCTCCTATCCCGGCCTGGGCGAAGGGGCTGCCCACCTCATCCACGTATACGGCACAGAAGAGCAGAAGCAGAGATACCTGCCCAAGATGACAGCCGGGCAGTGGGGCGGAAGCATGTGCCTGACCGAGCCGGGCGCAGGCACCGACGTGGGAAACTTGAGTACGAAGGCCGTCCGCCAGCCTGACGGCACGTTCAGGATCAAGGGAACCAAGATGTTCATTACCGGCGGCGACCAGGACCTCACGGAGAACATTATCCACCCCGTGCTCGCCCGCATCGAGGGTGACCCTGCAGGGACGAAGGGCATCTCCATCTTCATCGTGCCTAAATTCCTCGTGAACGGGGACGGCACCCTCGGCAGAAGGAACGACTTCGAGATCGGCAAGATCGAGGAGAAGATGGGCATTCACGGCAGCGCCACCTGTCTGATCAACTTCGGCGACAATGGCGACTGCTACGCGGAGCTCCTCGGCGAAGAGCGCCAGGGCATGAAGATCATGTTCCAGATGATGAACGAGGCCCGCATCGCAACCGGCCTGCAGGGCGTCACGAGCGCGAGCATCGCCTACCTCCATGCCCTCCAGTATACGAAGGAGAGGCTCCAGGGCTCGTCCCTCATGGAGTTCAAGAACCCGGAGGCACCGAGGGTTGCCATCATCGAGCATCCCGACGTCCGCCGCATGCTCCTGTGGATGAAGTCCAATGTCGAGAGCATGCGCGCCCTCATGCTCTATGCCACGCTCTGCGGAGACATCGCCATGAACACCGCGGACGAGGCGGAGAAAGACAAGCGCCTCGGCATCTTCGAGGTGCTCACCCCCATCATCAAGGCCTACTGCACCGACATCGGCTTCAGGGTAACAGAGACGGCCATGCAGTGCTACGGCGGATACGGATACTGCAGCGAATACCCGGTGGAGCAGTTCCTCAGGGATGAAAAGATCGCCAGCATCTATGAAGGCACCAACGGCATCCAGGCCCTCGACCTCATCGGCAGAAAGCTCGGCATGAAGAAAGGCGCCTACTTCATGCACCTCCTCGGAGAAATGAACGCCGCCGTTGCAAGCGCCAAGGAGATCCCCGGCCTCAAGGACCTTGCCGAAGAAGTCCAGAAGGGTGCCGGCGCGCTTGCGGAAATGGGGCTCTACTTCGCCTCCTGCGGCAAAGCGGGGAAATTCCTCATCCCGGTGGGGAATGCCTACCCGTTCCTCATGATGATGGGAAAGATCGTCTCGGCATGGATGCTCCTGTGGCAGGCCGAGGTCGCATACAAGAAGCTTTCCCTCCTGACACAGGAAAAGGGTGTCGACATAACCGATCAGGCCTCGCTGAACGCCCTCGCCAAGGAAAGCAAGGATATAGCCTTCTACGACGGCAAGCTCAAAGCTGCACGATACTTCATCAAGAATGTGCTCCCCGAGATAGACGGAACGATCAGGGCCATCAGGAGCGAAGACCTCTCCATCATGGAGATCGCGAACGAGAGCTTCGCTTCATAACTCTGCCCATGCCCGGCGCAATCAGGGGGGAGGAGTTTCATCCCCCCGGTTGCGCTCTCCCTTCCCTGACTGTAAGCCGGCTTCCCGTGAGCCATCATGCGTCTCCTCATCCCGATCCGAATTCGAATCATTGGTTTAATTTGCTTATCTTGCCATATTGTATTATAATATCACATATTTGATCGGGCCGGTCTCATTTATGGCCCTTGAACTGAAAGCTTGAGCCGTAAGGCTCTTGAAAACTGCGTCACGGGGAGGTTTATCCATGCAGGGCAAAGGTTTCTTGGAACTCGTCAAGGCTGTCCCCACCCTTGCTGCCATGGAGCAGACAAAGGGGCTGCTGCGCACGTTTCTCAAGCAGTGGGGAGCACTGAACACCGTTCGCATATTCCTGAAGACAGGCAGCAAGACAGGCCATATCCAGGCGATCAAGTCCATCCTGAGCTTCAGGCTCGAAAAGCTCACCCCGAACTTCCTCGTCTCCCTCTGGGAGGTGTTCGACGGCCGCGAGGCGATCATCTCCGAGTCGAGGCGCTATTCCTATTCGGACCTCAAAACCAGGGTCTTCAAGCTGGGCAATGCGCTTCAGTCACTCGGACTGAAGCCAAAGGACAGATGTGCGGAGCTGCTCTACAACGGCAATGAATTCTTCGAGGCGTTTTTCGCCTGCTCCCTCATCGGATGCCCAATGCCCTTCCTCAACTGGCATATGCACAAGGACGAGCTCGTGCACGCCATCACCACCACGAATGCCAAGGCCCTCATCCTGAGCAGCGAGTTCATCCCCGACGTCCTTGCCATCAAGGACCGCATCCCAAAGGTCGAGCATTTCATCGTAGCAGGCGGCCCTGCGGCCGAGGGTATGCTCTCGTACGACGACCTGATCGCGAAGTCGCCCGACAGAATGCCCGACGCCCATTTCATCGTGGCGTTGAATCCCTATACAGGGGGAACGACCGGCACACCCAAGAACGTCAACTACTTCGACAGCATCGGTTATGCCTTCAGCGACCTTGCCACTCCTCCCGAGGTCTCCCTGGGAGAATACCTGAAGTACCTGTTCCTCCAGTTCAGCTTCATGTATTACTTCGGCGGCACCGAGATCGCCGACCCCATAACGAAGAACATGCGGTGCCTCATACCCGGTCCGCTCTACCATGCAGGGACCATCGCAGCCTGGGTGCCCTTCATCCTGCTCGGGGGGACAGGGGTGATCATGAAGAAGTTCGATCCGGAAGACTGTTTGAGGCTCATCGAGAAAGAGCGGATCAACTGGGTGTTCATGGTTCCGACCATGCTCGAAAAGATTCTGAGCCTCCCCGACGAGGTAAAGAACAGGTACGATTTGAGCACCATGCACACCGTCATCTGCGCGGCAGCGCCCGCCACGCCCGAGCTTAAACGGGGCGTGAACGAGCTCTTCCGCACGAGGGGCTGCCACAAGAACGTGCTTTGCGAATTCTACGGATCATCCGAGACAGGGGCCGCATCCGTGCTCCTTCCTCCCGACTACGAGGAGAAGCCCAAGCGGTATGAGAGCGTGGGCAGGATACGCTGTGCCGAGACAAAGGTCTACAGCAGGGAGAAAAACGCCTGGTGCCTTCCCGATGAAGACGGCAGCATTCTGACGCGAAGCCTCACCACGCTCAACCTGAACTACGTCGGCTCTTCCGAGCAGGCAGACAAGGCGATGAGATTCATCGACGGCCGGAACTGATTCGACGACGGCCTGCAGGGCCATATGGACGAAGACGGATTTCTCTACCTCACCGGCAGGGAAAAGGAGATGATCATCACCGGCGGCGTGAACATCTACCCCAACGAGATCGAGGCCGCCATCAAGAGGCATGCGAAGGTCCTCGACGTTGCGGTCATCAGGTATCCCGACAAGGTCCTCGGAGAGGTGCCTGCTGCGATCGTCCAGCCCAAGGACGGACATTCCGTCTCCACGGAAGAGATCATAGAGTTCTGCAAGACTGAGAAGCTCATGGGCTTCAAGATCCCCCGCTATGTCGAGATCGTCACGGACCTGCCCCGGCAGATCGACGGCAAGATGCACAAGAAGAAGATCGAGGACAAGTACTGGGAAGGCATCGAACGGAGGGGATGAGCCGGCATCTGCGGGCGAGGATCGTACGGGAAACAGCCGGCCTTACATATTCCTCCGGTCTTCCCCTCTTCTCGCCCGTATGCGCTCTCCTTCGGGGAGCATGCAGGTCTCGAGGCACTCCTCGTCGCACCTCCCGTCACAGGGCTCGACGTGGATGGTCACAGTCGCATTGGGCAGGCGCTCCGAGATCATCCGGGCAATGTCGTCCGTTATCCGGTGGGATTCCTCGACGCTCATACCCGGCTCCACGAGCATGTGGAACTCTATGAAGCGGATGCTTCCCGCCTTGCGGGTCTTGAGCTTGTGATAGCCGTGCACGTCGGGATACTTGCTCGCGATGAGCCCCTGGATGATCGTCCTCTCGCCCGAAGGCAGGTGGGCATCGAGGAGATCGCCGGCGGACTGGACAGTCAGCCTCCATGCCGCATGCATGATGAGGATCGCAACAGCTATGGCAGCCAGAGGGTCGATCCAGTGAAAATGCCTTCCCGGCATGGCTGTCTCGGCAATCCAGATGATGAAGAGCCCTGCCATGACGCCGGCCGAGGTGTAGACGTCTGTCATGAGGTGCCAGGCATCCGCCTTGAGCGCTACCGAGTCCGTCTTCTCTCCGACCCTGAAGAGTCT
>Ga0116185_1003337_pt1 | contig 13931 bp, 10 predicted proteins | sample AD_JPNNA7_MetaG_FD_89754 | JGI IMG/M metagenome (GOLD analysis project Ga0116185, IMG submission 89754) | Active sludge microbial communities of municipal wastewater-treating anaerobic digesters from Japan - AD_JPNNA7_MetaG | ecosystem: Engineered > Bioreactor > Anaerobic > Digestate | place... | reverse complement strand
TCTGACATTCAGGACATATATCTCCTGTATATCCGTTCTCGATAGCTTGTTTAACTTTTGCAGTCATATTGTTTATAGTTCTGGTAACTGTTTGAGAAACAATATCTGACCTTTTATATGAATTTAAATAATCCGAGTCTATATTACTCTTATCCAATTCAACGAGTCTTTCGCTAACCAATTCTTCACTTTCAAATTCAGGTTCAGCTAATTTTTTCACAATTCCACGTGAAGCTTTTGATGATGTTTCATCACTGTCGATATGAGAAAGATCATTTCTGCCAAGATAAGTAACAGCAAGTTCTCTGAATATATAATCTATGACTGAAGTAGCCATTTTTATTTTATCATTACCGGTTACGATTCCGCTTGGTTCAAAACGTGTAAATACAAAAGCATCAGCAAATTCTTCAAGCGGCACACCATGCTGCAATCCAAGAGAGATGGAAATTGCGAAGCAGTTCAATAAACTTCTGACAGAAGCACCTTCGCGATGCATATCAATAAAGATTTCACCAAGTTGTCCGTTATCATATTCACCGGTTCTGATATAAACTGACTGACCGCCGATCTTTGCTTTTTGTGTATAACCGGATCTTCTATCTGGCAGTCTTCTTCTTTTAGCAATATATCTGTGTATGATCTTCTCGGCAACTTTTACAATATCGTTCTTTTCTTTCTCTTCCATTATTGCTTCAATATCTTCATCGGTCATTGTATTTAATGGCTGTGAAAGTTTTGAACCATCACGATACAGTGCATTGGCTTTAACACCGAGTTTCCAGCTCTGCATATATGCATTACTAACATCTTCAACACTTGCGCCGTTCGGAAGATTTATTGTTTTAGAAATTGCGCCGGAAATAAATGGCTGGGCAGAAGCCATCATCTTTATATGAGCGAGAGATCTGATGAATCTGGTTCCCTTTTTGCCGCATTTATTTGCACAGTCAAATACAGCATAATGATCGTGTTGTAAGAAAGGAGCCCCTTCAATTGTCATAGTTCCGCAAACATAATCATTTGCTGAAGAAATTTCTGTTTTTGAGAAACCAAGTTTGCTTAATAAGTCAAAGTCAAATGAGTTAATTTCCTCTTCAGTAAAACCTAAGGTTTTGGTTAGGAATTCGGCACCGAGAGTGAATTTGTTAAATGCAAATGTAATGTCAAATACCGAGGGCATTAACTTTTCTATCTTATTAATTAACTCTTCAGTGAATCCTTTGGCTTTCAGAGATTGCGGATTGATATAAGGACAACCAACCAAGGATCCTGAGCCTTTTGCATATTTTACAATTTCGTTTATCTGATCTTTATTATATCCTAATTTTTCTAACGCAGGCGGAATTGATTGATTAATTATTTTGAAATAACCACCGCCGGCAAGTTTTTTGAATTTTACCAACGCATAATCCGGCTCGACACCGGTTGTGTCACAATCCATTACTAATCCGATTGTACCTGTTGGTGCAATTGCAGTAACCTGCGCATTTCTGAAACCATAAAGTTCACCAAGTTCTACTGCTCTGTCTGAATCTTCACGTGCAGCTTTTAGTAAATCCGATGGGCAATATTGTGGATTTATACCAACAGGATAAACTGTTAATCCTTCATATTCTTCATCCGGAACATTGTATGCTGCGCGTCTGTGATTTCTTAATACACGAAGCATATTGTTTTTATTTTCTTCATATTTTGGGAAAGGTCCCGCTTCTTTAGCAAGCTCAGCAGAAGTAGCATAAGAAGACATATGCATAATTGATGTTAAGGCACCGCAAATTGCAAGACCTTCACGACTGTCGTAAGGAATTCCCTGAAGCATTAATAATGTTCCGAGATTTGCATAGCCTAATCCCAATGTTCTGTAATCGTAACTAAGCTGAGCTATTTCCTTACTTGGAAACTGAGCCATTAAAACACTTGTTTCTAAAACTATAGTCCAGATTCTTGATCCATGTCTGAATGCTTCAATATTAAATTGATGATTTTCTGACTGATAAAACTTAACCAGATTTAAAGATGCAAGATTACAGGCAGTGTCATCAAGAAACATATATTCACTGCAAGGATTTGAAGCTTTTATTTCACCACCGGCAGGGCAGGTGTGCCATTCATTAATTGTAGTGTGAAATTGAATACCTGGATCAGCACTAGACCATGCTGAATAAGCAATTTGTTCCCAGAGCTCTTTTGCATTTAAGGTTTTGCAGGGTTTAGGATTTCTCTTTTCACTTTTTGCTCTTCTTTTTTCTGTGCGCCAGTAAAGATTCCAAATGCCATCGTTAAGAACGGCGTTCATAAATTCATTTGTTACTCTGACTGAGTTGTTTGAGTTCTGACCAGAGACAGTTGCATAAGCTTCGGAATTCCAATCAGTATCATAAATAGGAAACTCGATTGATTTGAATCCTAATTTAGCAAGTTGAATAACTCTTTCGATATAATTGTTTGGAATTTGAGCTTTCCGTGCTTCAAGAATTGCAACCCTGAGTTTTTTATTTAACTTTTTATTAAAGCGGTCATTTTCAGGATGTTCATCGTAACATGCTTTAATAATATTATTCAGATGTAAATTGCAAAGTTTTGATCCAGCAACAAGTGCAGCAACTTTTTGTTCTTCAATAACTTTCCAATTAATATATTCTTCAATGTCCGGATGATCAAGATCGAGTGTTACCATCTTTGCGGCACGTCTTGTTGTTCCGCCTGATTTAATTGCCCCTGCGGATCTGTCTCCGATTCTTAAAAATGACATCAATCCGGAAGATCTACCACCACCACTTAATGGTTCTTTGGATCCGCGAAGTTCTGAATAATTAGAACCTGTTCCTGAACCATATTTAAATAATCTTGCTTCTCTTACCCAAAGATCCATTATTCCGCCTTCGTTAACCAGATCATCATTTACTGATTGTATAAAACAGGCATGTGGCTGCGGATGAGTATAAGCATCACTTGATTTAGTCAATTCACCGGTTTCATAATCAACATAAAAATGTCCTTGTGACGGACCGGTTATTCCATAAGCCCAATTTAATCCGGTGTTAAACCATTGCGGGCTGTTTGGTGCAGCCATCTGGTTTGCGAACATAAACATTATTTCATCATAAAATGCTTTTGCATCTTCTTCTGAATCAAAATATTTAGCTTTCCACGCCCAATAAGTCCAGGTTCCTGCAAGTCTGTGGAAAACCTGTCTTGAATCAGTTTCAGAGGTAAATCTGTCGTTCTCCGGAAGTCCAAGTAATCTTTCTGTATCTGCTACAGATGGTAAGAGCCATTTTGGAACTCCCTTTTCATTTACTTTTTTAAGAAGCTTTGGGATACCTGCTTTTCTAAAATATTTTTGTGCGATTATATCAGTTGCAACCTGTGACCAATGCTCAGGCACTGATACATTTTCCATTTTAAAAACAATTGAACCATCCGGATTTTTGATTTCAGATGTTCGCTTAACAAATTCAAATGATGATAGAGGATCCTTTCCCTGTTCGGTAAAAAATCTTTTTATGTGCATCCCAATCTCCTAAGGGTAATACTGCCTGTGGCAGTTCAGTTAAATAAAAATTTTAATAATTTCTTTGAGAAGCGAGCTTAGTGTTATGAGTGATTTAGTAATTGTAAAAGAAAGGTTAATATTTTTAGCATCACTCATATCAAATTTAATCGAAAGCTATGAAAATAATTTTAAAATAAAAATAAAAAATCAGCAAAAGAAAAATTTTTTTTTGACCACTAAATTCTCGAATCGAAAATGAAAATTTTTTTGTAAAAAACCAAATTAAATTTTTTGTTGTAACTCTTGACAATATTCAAATTTTAGCAGCATTGGAAATTTTGAACTTCTTATCTGAAAAATCAACAACAAAAAAATAAAATCACGTAATAGTTTTTTTTGTTAGTATTTTAACATAACAAAATTATTTGATTAGAAAAATCTTGTCATCAGAAAAAATAATTGAAATAAATTCACTTACAAAAGACTTTAAAAAATTACGGGCAGTTAACAATCTCAATTTGTCAGTCTATAAAGGTGATGTGTTTGGTTTTCTGGGACCTAATGGTGCTGGTAAAAGCACAACTATAAGGATGTTATTATCGCTTGTCCGACAAACATCCGGAACAATTAATCTCTTTGGGAAACCACTTGATTCTGATAGAAAAAATATTCTGTCGAGAATTGGTGCTATCGTTGAAAAGCCTGATTTTTATGGATACTTAACTGCATATAAAAATTTAGAAATACTTGGAAAATTATCCGGGAAAGAAATAACTCAAAAACAGATTATGCAGATTCTTGAATTAGTTGGTTTAGATAATCGGTTTGATAGTAAAGTTAAAACTTTTTCACACGGAATGAAGCAAAGATTAGGGCTGGCTCAATCATTATTGCACGATCCCGAACTAATAATACTTGATGAACCTACTACAGGCTTAGATCCGCAAGGAATGAAAGAGATAAGGGATTTGATACTTCATTTAAGCAAAGAAAAGGAAAAAACGATATTTCTTTCATCGCATATTTTGCATGAAGTTGAACTTGTTGCTAACCGGATGATAATTATAAATAAAGGCACAACTAAAGTAGAAGGAAATGTTAAAGATTTACTGGATGCGAAAAAGTTGAAAGTAACTTTTGAAATTGATGACGAACAAAAAGTTAAAGATTTGATCCTGAACTCAGGCTGGAAAGATAAGTTTGAAATGAATACTAAAACAGTTTTCGTTTTCTCTTTAGAAGGTGAGGAGGTACCACAATTAAATAAATATTTAGTTGAAAATAATATTTCAGTCAGTGCTGTAATTCCAAAAAGATCATTGGAAGATTATTTCCTGAAAATTACAGATGAGGCTAAATAATGCTGACTCTTATTCAAATTGAGCTTTATAAAATTTTCAGGAAATGGCGGACCTATATCGGTTTTATCGCAATCGGGGTTCTTGTTCCATTAATCCATTTAGCGTTTTTATTAACCGGAGAAAGCACAATTGATTTTATGACCAGAAATATTCAACAGTCATTTATATTCGTCGGAAATCTGCTTAACGGATATTTTGTTTCTTATCTGATTTTAAACAGCATTACGGTTCACATCCCTTTTTTAATTGCACTTGTTGCCGGAGATCTTTTAGCTGGGGAAGCAACAGCCGGAACTTATAGAATGATCATAACAAGACCTGTTACAAGAACCCAGATAATAATCTCAAAATTTATTGCAGGAATTATTTATACAAATCTTCTAATTATCTGGCTTGCACTGATCAGTTTAGTGGTAGGAGTTTTAATTTTTGGAACCGGTGAGCTTTTGGTTTCGAGTAGTCACGCCATAATTATTTTTGAGCGGACAGATATACTCTGGCGGTTTTTTATTGCGTATGGATTTGCTGTCTTGGGAATGTCGGTTGTTTGCAGTCTTGCATTTCTTTTTTCTTCATTAGTAGAAAATGCAATAGGTCCGATTGTTAGTACTATGGCAATTATTATTATTTTTATCGTTATTTCAGCTATAAACATTGATTTTTTCCAAAGTATAAAACCTTATCTTTTTACAGAATATATTCTTTCCTGGAGATTAATTTTTGATGATCCGGTTGATTTAACTGAATTGCTGAAAGCTGTTGCTATTTTATTAGCTCATATTGTTTTCTTTTTTTCATTGACATTGTTTTTATTTAAAAGGAAAGATATTTTATCGTGAAAGAATTTATGATGAAGATATTATTTTGTTCCCTGCTGCTATCAAATCTGATAATTCCGCAGACTAAAAATCCGGATGAAATTCTAAAACATGTTGTTGATAATTTTAATAAGGTTAAGGATTATACTGCCGATATTAATATTAAAGTGGATGTTGAGTTTATAAAAGTTCCTGAGGCAAAAGCAAAATTATTTTTTAAACAACCCGATAAAGTGCATTTACAATCGGATGGTTTTGCGATGCTGCCGAAAGATGGTTTGGAGTTTACACCATCTTCACTGCTGAAGTCGGAACATACTGCAATTTATGAAAATGATGTTTTGTTAAATGGAATTAAAACATCAGTAGTTAAAGTTATTCCGCTTGGTAATCAGGGAGATATCATTCTATCAACATTATGGATTGATCAGGCTAAGCAGCTAATACGAAAAGTTGAATCTACTACAAAAACCAATGGCATTTTTGTTATTGATTTTTCTTATTCTGATAACTTCAAATATCCGTTACCCGAAGAGATTGTATTTTCATTTAATATTGATAAAATGAAGATGCCATTAACCAGGGATGAAGATTTTTCTAAAGAAAAATCAAAAAAGAAAATCAACAGATTCGGTGAAATAACAAAAGGCAGAGTTGTTGTAAAATACCTTAATTACGAAGTAAACAAAGGTATTCCTGACTCCGTTTTTGAAAAGGAAAATCAGTAATAAATTTTGATTTTCTTCTTTTTATCTCTGCATCAGATTCTAACAGAAAAAATATTTCGAACGCTTCAGTTAAGTTTTAATTATTGATCAAATTTCTTAAAAATCACTGAAGTATTATGTCCGCCAAATCCAAACGCGTTACTGAGAGCATAATTAACTGTTCTATCCTGAGGTTTATTAAATGTATAGTTTAAATCGCATTCAGGATCTGGATTTGCAAAATTAATTGTAGGCGGTATTCTGTTATTTGTTATAGCAAGGATTGATGCAATTGCTTCCACTGCACCTGCAGCGCCAAGCAAATGACCTGTCATACTTTTTGTGGATGATAAATTCATCTTGTATGCATGATCTCCAAAAACTTTTTTCAGTGCCTTTGTTTCACCAATATCTCCTAAAGGCGTTGAGGTACCGTGCATATTTACATAATCAATTTCGCTTGGATTTATATTAGCCTGTTTAATAGCCATTTCCATCGATAAAACAGCTCCTGTCCCTTCAGGATGCGGTGCAGTAATATGATGTGCATCAGCAGATAATCCGGCGCCGACTATTTCACAATAAATCTTAGCATTTCTTTTCAAAGCGTGTTCAAGTTCTTCCAGAATTAATGCTCCGCTTCCTTCACCCATAACAAATCCGTCACGTGTTGCATCAAATGGGCGGCTGGCTGTTTCAGGAGAGTCATTTCTTGTTGATAGAGCACGGTTAGCATTAAATCCGCCGATTCCCAATTCGCTAATGGAAGCTTCACTGCCTCCTGTTACCATTACGTCAGCCATTCCGAATTTTATAAGAAGATAGCTGTCAATCATATTATTGTTACCGGTTGCACAGGCAGAAACAGTACAATAATTCGGACCACGAAAACCATATTGCATAGAAATATGTCCTGCTGCTATATCCGGAATAAGCATTGGGATAAAGAAAGGTGAAATTCTACCCGGTCCTTGTTCGTGGTTTATTACAGATTGATCATAAAATGTTTGAATGCCGCCAATACCGCTTCCGAATATTACTCCAATTTTGTTTTTTTCTTCTTCAGAAAGTGACTCTGGTTTAAGATTACTGTCATCAACAGCTTGTTTTGCGGCTACAAGAGCATACTGAGCAAATGGGTCTAATCTTCGGGCGGTTTTTCTGTCCAGAAAATTTCCAACATCAAATCCTTTTAATTCACAAGCAAATTTTGTCTCAACTTTTGAAGTATCAAATTGTTTTATCATTGCAGAACCGCTTTTTGATTCCATCATTCCAACCCAGAATTCATTTACAGTTAATCCGATAGGCGTTAAAGCACCAAGTCCGGTTACTACAACCCGTCTGTCACGATTAGCCATTTGTTCCTCTTTTTATGTTAGAAAATTGTTTCTTTGGAAATTTTTGATTTGCCAAAATAATGAAAAATGTCTTAAACTTAATTATAGTTTGATGCTGAAAAATGATTTATTTAGCAACTTTTTTCTAAAACTTATCTGATGTCAATCTGAAAATTTTCCATTCTTCCAAGGATTCAGCTCCGATTTTTTGATAGAATTCAATTGCTGGTTCATTCCAATCCAAAACAGACCATTCTACTCTGCCATAATCTCTTTCTTTTGCGATTGAAATGATCTTCTTTAATAAAGATTTACCTATTCCTTTTCCCCTGTAATCGGGCAATACAAAAAGATCTTCAAGATAAATTCCAGCCTTACCGAGAAAAGTTGAATAATTTTTGAAGAATAATGCATAACCAACTGCTTTGCCATCAAACTCAGCAATCAAAATTTCAACAAATTTTTCATTACCGAAGATAGATCCTTCAAGTTTTTCTTCAGTGGTTAAAACTTTGTCCGATAATTTTTCATACTCAGCCAGTTTTTTTATAAGAGAAAAAATTATCGGCACATCTGATTTATCAGCATAACGGATATTTAAATTGTTTGTCATATTTAATCAGTGCTGAATGGTAAATCATCTGACAATATATCTTTTATTTTATCAAATGATATTTCGGCGGTTACTGCACCCATAGCATATGGCCCGATTTCATAAGGATCAAATTGTAAAACCAATGATCCGGGAATTATATAAAAATCCTGATCTTCCGGAATAATAATTTCGTTTTCAAATAATCCGGCTTCAAACAAAGAATTAGCCTGATATTTATCTAAAATTGATTCTTCACATTCATAAGCTAAGAGATTAAGTTTTCCCGGTTGAATAATATTATTAAGTGTAAGAAATGAACCGTCAGAAAGGTTGATATTATATCCGATTGAAAAATAATTACCATGTGCGCCACCGGTATATTGATAATGGTTAAGCACAATGCTTACAAAATCTTTTGAGTTATAAAAAACGTCAAAGCCTGTTTCAAAACTGAATTGAATAGTATAATCACTGTCAAAAGAGAGACTGGTATCAGAAATCATTTCATTGTACCAGGCAATTGACTGTTTAAACTCATCTTCCAGCACCTTATTTATTCTGTTTATAACTTCAGAATTATCAACATTAAGAATATAAGGGTAATCAATATTTATCCAGGCGGAGCTATCGCTTTTATTGTCTGAATAATTTCTGCTCTCTATAATTACAGAATCAGCGGCAGAATGAGATCTAAGAACAGGATATGAAACAGAACTGAAAATAAAAACTGATAATATTATTACTAAAGATTTCATATTATTTGAACCTTTCAGAATTCTGAGATTCAGATTTATTTATTTTTTTTTGTTCAGTTAGTTTATTTATTCTTAAAATAATTTCAGCAAAAATATAACCAAATACAGATCCGATTAAAGCCCCACCTAAAATATCCGAAGGATAATGTAATCCAAGATATACTCGTGAAATTGATACAAGAAAAGCAGTAATAAATAATGCCCATTTAAGATTGGGATATAAACGATAGAAGAATACAGCAGCCGCAAAATTATTTAATGCGTGATTTGAAGGAAATGAATACGTACCGGTTGAACCAATAGGTAAAATTACATCAGATAAGACTGAAAAAGGTCTTGGTCTTGCAATCAAATCCTTAAGCACCCGGTAACCAAGCTGATCAGTTACAACTATAAGTAAAATTACACCAATTACAGCAAGCTTTCCCTTAGTTCCGCCTTTAATAAAGCAAAGGCTTAGCAGAATTACATAGGTAATGTACCAGTTATTTACATTGGTTATGATCGAGAAGAATTTATCCAGAAATCCGGCTGACAAAGTATGATTTATAAAATAAAATATTGCAATATCGATTGAAAACAAAAAATCCATTTGAAAATACTTTTAATTTTTGCAATCTTAAAATAAGAGGATAAAACAATTTATCATAAAAATTATGTAGATTTGAATAAACATTATTGAGTAGAAAATGAAAAACAACAAAACGGTTGTTGATTTCATCTTAAATCCAAATATACCGTTTCTGAAAGAGAGATATAATCAGATCAGGGAAGAAACAGGAAAATATTTAGTAACTCCGCTCAAAGTTATTGCTTTAATGGTGGCTATCTCCGGAATTTTTGCAATGATTTTTGAAGTACGGCATTATTCTGAGTTTACTGTTCAGATATACTTTGTAAGATTATTATCTACATTGGTTGCGTTTTTAATACTGGTATTTCTTAATACAGAAAGAGCAACAAGATACACTATCCCTTTGGTTCATATTTTATTGTTAACTATAATAGGATCTTCAGGGGTAATGATCTTATTGATCCCGAAATCTCTGATTGTAAATTCGCAAATAGTCGGTCTGATGATATTTACATCAGCGATGTTTTTGAATTGGGAGATTAAAAACCAGATTTTAGTTGCAATCTATTATAATATAGTTTTTGCTGTTGCAATTCTTTTTAACGATCAGAAAATTTATTTCCTTCCAAATATGTTTGAATCGCTGATTTTTGTTTTATTTCTCAGTTTGCTTTCTGTAATCGGAAGTGCTGTTAATTTCAGGATGCGTTTGGAAGTTGCTAAAAATGCATTAAAGGTAGAAGAATCCGAAAAAAAATTCAGATCGATTTTTGATAACTCCTCAGATGGAATTTTCCAATCAACTCCCGAAGGTGATTTTATTACAGCAAATAAATCACTTGTTAAAATGTTTGGACACGAAAAACTTGAAGACCTGATTATAACTCGTGTACCTGATTATTACAAAGATAAATCGGACAGGGAAAAATTATTAAAAATTGTTCAACAATATGGTTTTGCAGAAAATTATATTTGTCGAATGCTTGATAAGGATAAAAAAGAACTAATCGTAAGAATGAATGTAAAGGCAGTAAGGGATGATGGGTTGGATAAATTTTTTCTTGAAGGAACATTGCGAGATGTAACAGAAGAATTTAATACTTTGGAAAGAAGACGGCAGGCGGAAATTGAACTTAAAGCTGAAAAAGAAAAATCAGATGCTCTTGCCAAAGAAGCTATGAAACTAAGTACCGCAAAAAGCCGCTTTCTTGCAAATATGAGTCACGAAATCCGAACACCAATGAATGGTATAATCGGATTTTTAGCTTTGATTGAAAATGAATCTTATATAAATCAGGATGAGTTGAAACAGTTTATCCATAGTGCTAAAATATCTGCCGAGTCATTGCTGGAGACGATTAATGCAGTGCTTGATCTTTCTAAAATTGAAGCCGGTAAGATAGAACTAGAGAATTTGAATTTTAATTTGAAGAAAATAATTTATCAGGCTGTATCCATTGTTACTCCGAAGTCAAAAGAAAAGCAGTTAACTATACGTACTGATATCCCTGAAGATATCGATCTTAATTTTGTTGGTGATCCGACAAGAATTCGTCAAATCTATCTGAATCTACTCAGCAACGCAGTTAAGTTTACCAATGACGGGGAAATCAAAATAAAGGTTACTGTAGATGAAGCTGCTGATAATAAAGTTAAAATAAGCTCAATAATTTTCGATTCCGGAATTGGAATACCTGCTGATAAAATTAAAGAATTATTTAAACCTTTCTCGCAGGTAACAGGACTTGAAGGAAACAGTCTTGGCGGAACAGGATTAGGGCTTGTTATCTGTAAAGAGTTCACCAATCTGATGGAAGGTGATATTTCAGTTAAAAGTATTGAGGGAAAAGGAAGCCAGTTTGATTTTCATATTTTTGTCAGAAAGCCCGGAAGCGATCCAGCACAGTTAGATAAATTAAAATCTCAGATAGATGAAGAATATCTTGATGAAATTCAGTTCACCGATGCAGATATAAAAAGATATAGTGCAAATAGGAAAGGTTTTAAAATCCTTCTTGCTGAAGACAATCTTATTAACCAAAAAGTTGCAATAAGAACTTTAATGTCTGCCGGCTACGATGTTGATGCTGTTATGAATGGTGAGCAGGCTGTAAGAGCTTTTACACAATATGATTATAATCTTATTTTGATGGATATTCAGATGCCGGATGTTGACGGCTTTGAAGCAACAAAGATGATTCGTGCAATGAAGGAACCTAAAAACAAGGTTCCGATAATTGCAATAACTGCTCACGCATTGGTTGGTGATCGCGAAAGATGTATTGAAGCAGGTATGGATGAATATGTGGCAAAACCAATGGTTGCTCGTCATATAATAAAACTGATTGATCATTTTTTAAAAATTGATTACACAGATGATGCTAATCCAAATAAACCTGCGAATGATAGCAGAATTTTTGATTTTGAAAGACTAAAACAAATAAGTCTTGGCGATGCAGTTTTTGAAAAAGATCTGTTAAACGATTACATGGCTGATGCAGAACATAAGCTGGCTCTGCTAAAGGACAATATGAACTCCATAGATATTAAAAAAATTATAGATTTAGCTCACACTCTTAAAGGTTCAAGTTATTCAGTTGGTGCGAAACTGGTTGGCGATGAAGCATTAGGTATTGAACTTTCAGGCAGAAATAATGATCTGCCAAATGTTGAAGAAAGATTAAGAAAATTATCCAAAGCAATTGAAGATACAAAGAGTGTAGTTAAAGACCGGATGTGATAATTTATAGCTGGAGATTTAAAATTTTAGATTTATTATCAATTGTCCCGGTCCTGCCTTTGTTTAAGGCAGGACTTTTGGGACTGAATAAGCTTACTTAAAATCCTTCATAACTTTTCTGATAATATCAAGAGCAAAATCAATTTCGTCCTTAGTTATGACCAAAGGAGGTGCAAAACGGATTATATCTCCGTGAGTTGGTTTTGCAAGCATTCCGTTTTCTTTTAATGCAACACAAACATCCCAGGCAGTTTTACCGGTTGAAGAAGGTTTTATAACGATTGCATTTAATAATCCTTTACCTCTTACGAGTGTGAGATTTTTAAATTCATCAACCATCTTCTGAACTTCTGCTCTGAAGTAATTACCGAGATTAAAAGCGTTATCTGCAAGTTTTTCTTCGATTAGCACCTGTAAGGATGCAGTAGCAACTTTGCAGGCAAGCGGATTGCCGCCAAAAGTTGAACCGTGCTGACCAGGTTTTATTGTCAGCATTATTTCATCATTTGCCAAAGCTGCTGATACTGGCATTGTTCCGCCGGATAATGCTTTACCAAGGATTAAAATATCGGGTTTAACTGATTCATAATCTGATGCAAGCATTTTTCCTGTTCTTGCCAAACCTGTTTGTACTTCATCACATATAAGAAGAACATTTTTTGCTTTGCAGAGCTCGTGTGCTTTTTTCAGATAACCATCATCAGGTACAAAAACACCTGCTTCACCCTGAATTGGTTCAACTAAAAATGCTGCTACATTTGGATCTTCCAAAGCTTTTTCTAATTCCTGAATGTTATTATACGGAACCTTTACAAATCCGGGAACAAATGGTCCATATCCATCATAGGAATCTGGATCTGTTGAAGCAGATACAGCCATTATTGTTCTGCCGTGAAAGTTTTCGTTAGCAACAATAATTTTAGCATCATACTTTTTAATTCCTTTAACATCATAAGCCCATCTGCGGGCAAGTTTTATAGCAGTTTCTACACCTTCAACGCCGGTATTCATTGCCAATACTTTATCATAACCAAATAATCCGGTTATGTATTTTTCAAATTCGCCGAGAGCATTATTATAAAATGCGCGTGATGTTAAAGTTAAAGTTTGAGCCTGTTCAATCATTGCATTAACGATTTTTGGGTGACAGTGTCCTTGATTGACAGCGGAATATGCAGAAAGGAAATCGAGATATTTTTTGTTTTCCACATCCCAAACCCAAACGCCTTTACCTTTTGCGATTACAACTTCAAGAGGGTGATAATTATGAGCGCCGTATTTGTGCTCTAAGTCTATATAATATTGTGAGTTCATAAGCCTTCCGGTTTGTTCTAAAGTTTAAAAATTACATTTAAAAGTTAGCCCTTATTGCAAGAATAACCAAACCATTTTCCCGAAGTATATTGACTTTAAAGTTTTTCTCAAATCCGATATAGGAGACAAAAACAAAGATAATTTAACGGACAAATAATTATTTCTTAAAAATTCTTCCTTATGACTGTCTTTATTGAGCTAAATGGGATTGTTTATATAAGATTTTGA
>Ga0116185_1003329_pt1 | contig 13954 bp, 12 predicted proteins | sample AD_JPNNA7_MetaG_FD_89754 | JGI IMG/M metagenome (GOLD analysis project Ga0116185, IMG submission 89754) | Active sludge microbial communities of municipal wastewater-treating anaerobic digesters from Japan - AD_JPNNA7_MetaG | ecosystem: Engineered > Bioreactor > Anaerobic > Digestate | place... | reverse complement strand
GCGAAGACTTCGCCTACGGGGCCAACCCCACGCCGCTGGCGTACGGCGAAGTCTTCGCGGCCTTGCAGGCCGGGGTCATGGATGGACAGGAAAACCCCTTCCCGCAGATCTGGGGCGGCAAGTTTTACGAGGTGCAGAAGTACCTGTCGCTGTCGGACCATGTCTACACCCCGGCCTACTCCATCGTGTCCGACCGGTTTTGGAAAACCCTGCCCCCCGACGTCCAGCAGGTCCTCGCGAAGATCTCGGTGGAGGTCGGTGACTTCGCGCGCAGCGAAGGCGCCCGCATGGACAAGGAGCTGGAAGAGAAGATGGCGAAGAGTCTGAAGATCAACGCGGTGGACAAGGACGCCTTCGTGGCTGCGTCCAAACCGGTATACGAGGACTTTGCAAAAGAGGTCAAGGGCGGAAAAGAATTGGTCGATCGAATCCTCTCGTTGCGCTAGCCGCACGGAGAGGAGGCGAAAGAGTTGGCGCGCCCTACGTGCGCTACGGGTGGAGGCCGACCCTGTGGCCGCGAGCGGCGCGCCAATCCGTATGTCCGCAAGGAGACGGTGGATGCGCAAAGCCTACGACGGCATGGTTGCCATACTGGAGGTTTACTCGGGCGGGCTCATCCTCGTGATGCTGGGCGTGGTCCTGGTGGGAGTGTTCTACCGGTATGTGATCAATGAGGCCCTGTCCTGGTATGACGAATTCGCGGGTTTCATCCTGGTCTGGCTCACGATGTACGGATCGGTGGTGGGGCTGGCGCGCGGCAAGCACATCAGTTTCGAAACCCTGGTCGAGAAGCTGCCCCGCAGGGGACAGCGTGTGGTGGAAATCTTCGGCATTCTCTGTGTCATGATGTTTTCTGTGGTGGTGTTGACATCCGGCTGGGAACTGATCAGGGAAATGGCGGAGGAGACGGCCGTCTCGATCCCCGAAATAAAGATGGCGTGGATCTATAGCGTGATGCCGATATCCGCGGCGCTGATGATCCTGGTCGGGGCGGTTCAACTGGTCAGGACCATTAGTGGCAAGGGGCTGTCGGGAGAGGCGCGGCCCAAAGCCATGGAGGAAGGACAATGATGGGATGGGTGGTTCTGTTCACGGTCCTGTTGTTGTCCGCCCTGAACGTACCTATCGGTTTTGTTCTCGCCCTCGCCACGATTGTCGTTGTCATGATCCAGGGGACCGCTCCACTGGCCGCCATCCCGCTGATGATCTTCGGCGGCGCCTCGAAGTTTCCCCTGCTTGCCATCCCGCTGTTCATCTTGGCGGGCGGGCTCATGACCACCTCCGGCATCTCGACGCGCCTGATCAACCTGGCGAGTGCCCTGGTGGGGTTTATCCGGGGCGGACTCGCCATGGTGACCATCGTGGCGTCCATGTTCTTCGGAGAGATTTCCGGTTCGGCGGTGGCAGGCGCGGCCGCCATCGGCCAGGTGGTCATCCCCGCCATGGAGAAGAAAGGTTATCCCAAAGCGTTCAGCGCCGGCGTGGTATCCAACGCGGCCACGCTGGCGATCATCATCCCGCCCAGCATTCCCATGATCATCTACGCCGCCATGGCGGATACCTCCGTGGTGAAGCTCTTCATCTCCGGCGTCATCCCGGGGATCATCGGCGGCGGCATGATGATGCTCCTGTCCTATTACTTCGCGCGGACTCGCAACTACCCAGCCGAGGCGGCATTTTCTCTGGGGGCGCTGGGGCGCGCGCTGAAGGACGGGTTCTGGGCCCTGATGATCCCCGTGGTGATCTGGGGCGGAATTTTCGGCGGAATCGCCACCGCGACGGAGGTGGGCGGCCTGGCCGCCCTGGCCGCCATCGTCATCGGGGCCTTCCTTTACCGGGAGCTGAACTGGAAAGACTTCTGGAAGACGATCGTCGACTCCGCCATGCAGACGGCGGTCATCATGCTGATCGTGGCGACCTCCGCCGTGCTGGGATGGTACCTCACCAACGAGGGGGTGCCCCAGCAGTTGGCACAGGCCATGTTGGGCCTGACGAGCAATAAGTACCTGATCCTCTTCCTGCTCAACGTCGCTTTCTTCATCGCCGGCTGCTTCCTGCACAGTGCGGCGGCGATCATCCTGGTCGTGCCGATCGTGTTGCCCCTGATTAAGCAGCTGGGAGTTGACCCGATTCACTTCGGGCTCATGGTCACGATCAACCTGGGCGTTGGCCAGCAAACGCCCCCCGTGGCGACGGTCCTTATGACGACCTGCGCCATCGCGAATCTGTCGATGTGGGAGGTTTTCAGGACCGGTTTCTACTACATGATGGTCCTGGTGGTGCTGACCCTGCTGGTGACTTACGTGCCCGAGACCGGCCTCTGGCTCGTGAATCTGGTGTATGCCAATTAGGGACAGGACCGATGTTGAGGATTGCCTTGTGAGTTGGAGATAACAACGCGCTCCGCTCGGACACTCCAGAGCGGAGCGCGTTGTTATTCGAGCCGGCGGATTCGCCCGGAGAGCCCCTCTCCGCCGGAGGTGCCGATCCGTTGGGCGCCGCCCGATCGAGTTATGGTTCGCGGGTTGTCCCGGCGGGCGTGGGCGGCCTGCCGGCCCGCCAAGTGCACCGGGAGTCTGGAAAACGACTCGAAATCGCGCGAACGGGAAAGACGACGTAGCCGGCGTATCGCGCCACTTCGGGAGAGACCTATGAAGACGCGGGCCACGCGATTGAAAGCCCCGGGACAGATCGTGGTTGCCGAGCGGGAGTTGACTGTGGGGCCGGACGAGGTGCTGGTCAAGGGACACCTTTCGGGCATCTGCGGCTCGGACAAGGCCATGTACCGCGGCGACATTCCCGAAAAGATCACGTTGCCCCTCTGGATCGGCCACGAGAGCGGCGGCACGGTGGTCGAGGCGGGGTCCAGGGTCCGGGAATACCGGCCGGGCGACAAGGTGATGGTGTTCAACTGGTGCAATACCCTCGCCGACTATTACGTTGTGCCGGTCTCGGGGCTGCAGCCGGTTCCGGACGGCCTCGACATGGATCTGGCGGCGCTGGGAGAGCCCATCGCGTGCGCGATGTACTCGGCCCTGACCTGCGGCGCGCAACTGGGCGACGTGGTGGTCGTGTACGGCATGGGGTTCGCGGGGAGCATCATCGCCCAGGCGGTCAAGCGCATGGGCGCCTACAAAGTCGTGGCCGTGGACGTGGCCGAGCACAAGCTGGACATCGCGCGGCGCCTGGGGAGCGACGTGCAGATCAACGCCAAGACCGTAGACCCCGTGAAGGCCGTGCTGGATCTGACCGGCGGCCGCGGAGCGGACGTGGTGGTCGAGGCGGCGGGCACCGGGGCCAGCATGAACCAGGCGACGGCCATGCTCAAGCACAACGGCATCCTGACCCTGTATAGCTGGATCACGCAGCCCGTCACGCTGAACATCAGCCGCTGGCACGACGACGGTCTGCAGATCCGGACCACCGGCCTTGTCCATCACACCGAGCAGGAGCGCGTCATCTGGACCCCGTGGGTTCTCCGGCCCGTTGTGCAGGGGCTGGTGGACGTCCGGCCCCTCATCACGCATGAGTTTCCGCTGGAAAAGGTGGCCGCGGCCTTCGAGGCGGCGGCCGAGGACCCGGCGGCGATCAAGGTGGTCGTGAGAAACTGAGCGGTTGATGCAGGGATTACGCCGATTCCGGGCGCAAAGCCTCCAACGGAACGGCCTCGAGGATCATCCCCGAGGGCGGCCGTTCCGGGTTTGTCAAGAGGCGGGTTCCATGCTGTCGAGGCTCGTACCCCGGGGCCCGACCGGCACTCGGGCGCAGCGAGCGATCCTTTGGTGGTACGGAAGAGCACGAGCGGCCGGACCCTGAAAACCGACAGCCTGCTGCTCCTCACCGCGCTCATCTGGGGCTTTGCGTTCGTGGCCCAGCGCGTGGGTATGGAGCACGTCGGCCCGTTCGGCTTCAACGGTGTGCGATTTGCCCTCGGCTGCCTGGTGCTCCTGCCCTTTCTGTGCAGAAACGGCCTGCGTGCTGGCCGCGTATTCCGCAGAGAGCCGGCGTTGCTGTCCCTGCCGCGTCTCGGCGGCGGTCTGCTGGCGGGCCTGATCCTCTTCTGCGGGGCTTCCTTCCAGCAGGTCGCCCTGGTCTACACCACCGCCGGCAACGCCGGCTTCATCACGGGACTCTACGTGGTCCTCGTTCCGATCATCGGCATCTCGCTGGGCCACCGGACGCACGCCGGAACGTGGGCCGGCGCCGGACTGGCGGGCGTCGGGCTGTACCTCCTGAGCGTCGTCGGGTCGTTCGCCATCTCGGCGGGCGATCTGCTAGTGCTCGTCAGCGCGTTCTTCTGGGCTATCCATGTACACCTCATCGGCTGGCTCTCGCCTCGTCAGGACCCGCTGAAGCTCGCCTTCCTGCAATTCGCCGCCTGCGCGGCGCTCAGCCTGTTGACGTCTGTCGCCGTTGAGCCCAACACGGCGCGTGGCTATTGGGCGGCGGCAATCCCGCTTCTCTATGGGGGCGGTCTCGCCGTCGGCGTGGCCTACACGCTGCAGGTCGTGGCGCAGCAGCGGGCCAAGCCGGCCCACACCGCCATCCTCCTGAGCTTGGAGGGCGTTTTCGCCGCTGTGGGTGGCTGGCTCCTCCTCGGTGAGACGCTGAGTCCTCGCGCGATCGTGGGCTGCCTCCTCATGCTCTGCGGCATGCTGCTCTCGCAGCTCTGGCCGATGCGCCTGCACGGGTACCAATAATACATCCCGGCACCAGGTCACCTGCGCCGCGACAGCCCAGCAGGTCCGCCTGCCCACCCGATCTTTCATTCCGGCTCGATCACGACCTTCAAGTGGGCGGGCGAGGTCGCGAGTCTCATGGCCTCGCCGATCCTGGCAAGCGGCAGGCGAGCGGTAACCAGCCGGGACGCGTCGACGGCCCGGGTGGCGATCAGGTGGAGGGCGTCGGCATTCTGCCGCGGGGTGGAGTTGACCGACCCGAACGTGCTGATGGCCTGATAATGCAAGGCGCGGACATCGAGCGGCAGGACGGTGTCCCCGGGATCCAGTCCGGCGAAGAAGTTCACCCGGACGCCCGGCGTCAGAAGGCTGTAGGTTCCGTCTTCGATGTGGGAGAAGAGCTGGCGCACGGGGGCGATACTGGAGACCGCGAAGATCGCGGCGCTGAACCCGCGCCCCCCGGCGCCGGCCCGTAAGTCGCTCGCCCAAGTCGGCGAGGCCGGATCTACAACCAGATCGGCGCCAAGATCCTTCGCGGTGAGACGACGCGTCGGGTCCGGCTCGGAAATTGCGATGTATGAGGCGCCACGCCGGCGGGCTAGGAGAAGATGGAGGGAGCCCATGGGCCCGGCCCCGGCGATGAGGACGGTATCGCCGCGCTGGACGTGCATGGCCGCCTGGGCATTCAGGGCGCACGCGAGGGGCTCGGCCAGGCAAGCTGTCCACGGCGGCGTCCCGGGCGGGATGCGATTCACACTGCCGTCGGCGACCAGCGGCGCCGGCACGGCCAAGTACTGGGCAAAGCCGCCTGGGAAGCGGTACCCCAGCGCTTCGTAGTTGCGGCAGATCTGCACGTGCCCGGTGCGGCAGAGGTCGCACGCCCCGCAGCTGATCCCGGGCGCCACGACAACGTGCTCGCCAGGCCGAAACTGCGTGACACCGGTGCCCGCTTCGACGATCCGGCCGGCGATCTCGTGTCCAAGGATCGGTCCGGGAAGCGGGCGCCCGTCGATCGTTTGCCTTCCATGGATCCGCTTGCGCCCGAGGAACAGCCGGCTGTCCGAACCGCAGATGGCGCACGCCAGCACTCGAAGCAGCAGCCCGCCTTGAGGGCAGGATGGCCGCGGCGCGTTCTGTATTTCGAGTCGTTCCGGTGCGACGAGCAGTGCGGCCCGCATCGTTGGCGGCGGTCCCGGTTCCGGCATCGTCGTCATTCCTCGGGCTCCGGTTCGGCAAGCGTCGGAGCGCCCCCGCGTCCACGCACGACGCCCGCAGCCGTCGGCCCACCACGGCCCCCTCTCTGCAACGTCGAACCGACGCGCCGATCAGAGGGGCCGTACGTTCACGTGGGGGAGCATCTGCTCGAGGCTCGCGGGGGCGCACAAGCGGCCACCCGGCAGCGTCACGGACGCCGAGCCGGCTGCGGTCCCCACCGCCAGCGCGGTGGGGACGTCGGCACCACCCGGCAGGGCAAGCAGCAAGCAGGCGAGGAAGGCATCCCCCGATCCGACGGTACTCCGGACGGAACTCGGGGGCGCCTCTGCCCGCCACACCGCGCCGTCACAGGCGCAGACCGCCCCGCGAGCCCCGAGGGAAAGCGCAACGACGGGAATCCCGTACGCGGACAAGCGGTACACCGCCTCGCGGACCGCCTCGTCGGCGTCCAGAGCGATACGCAGGAGGGTCTCGGCCTCTCGACGGTTCGGCTTGATCAGGTACGGGCCCGCGGCTGCCCCGTGCGCCAGCGCCGGGCCGTCGGCGTCCAGCACGGGTTTCGAGCCTTCGTCTCGAATGATGCGGATCAGCTCCGCATAGAGGTCCACAGGCACCCCCGGTGGCAGGCTCCCCGACAGAACCACGGCCGAGCTGTTCCGGGCGCGCCGCCGGACACGCGCGATGAGTCTCTCGACCGCCCCGGGCGGGACCGCGGGTCCCGACTCGTTCACCTTGATCTCGCGCTCGCCGTCGGTCAAGGTGAGGTTGGTCCGGGTCTCCCCGGGAACGGCGATGAAATCCGACTCGATACCGAGTGCGGCCACGGTCTCCACAAGGGAGCGCCCGACGGACCCGCCGACAAAGCCGAGCGCCGTGGTAGGGCAACCAAATTGCCGAAGGACGCGCGAGACGTTGATCCCTTTGCCGCCGGGGTCCATCCGGGCGCCCCGCATCCTGGAAACGGCGCCGAACGCAAGCTCGTCCACCAGAAGGGTCCGGTCCAGGGCGGGGTTGGGTGTGACGGTGGTCACCGGGCCCTCGGGCGTTCGGAGGCCCGCGAGCGCTGGGGTCCCGCGGGACATCAGAACCACCGGGCGTCGACCACCCCCTCCAGCGCCGCGACCGCACGGAGGACCTCGCCGCTCTGGAGGCGGTGCCGAACGCTGACCTTGAACGTGACCTCCGCCCTGTCCTCGGCGACGCACAGTCGATGGAGGACGTCTTCGACACGAACCCGACGCTCGGCCAGGAGCGACCGGCACCGCTCCTCGATCGCCTCCGCCTGGGGGAGTCCCGCGGTGACCACGATGGAGCGGTACACAAGGGGCTGAATCCGCCGCTCGACCTCGGTTAACGCCAGCAGGACTGTCAACGCCAGGACGGTCGCCGCGATGGCCAGGGTATACAAGCCTTGTCCGATGGTGATGCCCAGGGCCGCGACAAACCAGACGCAACCCGCCGTGGTGAGACCACGGACGAGATCGCCGATGCGAATGATCGCCCCCGCCCCCAGAAACCCGATCCCGGTGACGATCCCTGCAGCGATGCGTCCGGGGTCCACCTGAACCCGCGACGCCGGGGAAAGTGCGTGCGTGAACTCCCCCATGCGGGTGGAGGCAATCATGATAATCGTGGCCCCCAGGCACACGAGGATATGCGTGCGAAGCCCCGCCGGCCGCCCGCGCGACTCTCGCTCCAGACCGATGGCGCCGCCGAGAAGTATCGCCAGCAACAGCATCACCAGCGCATCCGTTTCCGCAAACGCTAATCCGCCCATACGGCAACCCCCCGCACCGAAACCGAACGCAGACAGCAGACCCCGATCTGGCGCATGCACCCGCGGCTTCACGGCGCGGCGCAGGACCTCCCCCGGGTGTGTGGCGATTGACCCGTGCGTATGATCGCATCCTGCCGTCCCGGAAACAAGAAAAGATCCGGCCCCGAGCGTCGGCCCCCAGGACGCCCGTGTCCGCTCGCGCGTTCTCGGGTGCGCGGCGCCCATGGACCGCGCCGGGGCCGGCAGCGAGTGGCAAGGACGACAAAGGCAGGAATTCCCTTTGACGCGGGATCCGGACGTGATAGTTGTATCATGCGCTCATTTTCAATTGAGCAAATGCCCACGATGATCTCGTCGGGATAGAGCATGCGCAGAAAAGCGCCGGACATCCCCGGGCTGGTCGAGGTGGCCCGGCTGTACTTCGAATCGGGGCTCACGCAAGACCAGATCGCCCGTTCGCTCAGGCGGTCTCGTCCCGGCGTGCAGCGCATGATCCAGGCGGCGCGAGATCTCGGCATTGTCACCATCACGATCACCGACCCGCTGGGCGTGACCGAAGCCACGGGCCGGCGGTTGCGAGAGGTCTTTGGCCTCGAACGCGCGATTGTCGTCCCCGGCGTCCGCGGGGATCCCGAGGCCACCAAGGCGCGCGTGGGCGAGGCCGGGGCGCGGTACCTGAACCAGGTGCTCAAAGGGACGGAGACCCTGGGGGTGGCTTGGGGCACGACGGTGCGTGCCGTCGCGCGGGCCTTGCCGCCGCGGCGGCTGGAGCGGCTGCGCGTGGTGCAGATGGTGGGCGAGCTGGGTCTGTCGACCGAAGCCAGCGAGACGTTTCGGGCGATCGCGGATCGGCTCGGGGGCCGGGCGATCGCCCTTCCGGCGCCGGCGATGGAAAAGAGCCGCGCGATTCGACGGACCATACTTCAGAGCGCGCACATCCAGGAAGTGTTCCGCATCCTCCGCGAGGCGGATATCGTCCTCACGGGCATCGGCCCGGTGTCGAGTGAAGCGACAATCGTCAAGCGCGGCCACGTGACCGCGGCGGTGATGCGGAGTCTGGCAAAACACGGCGCGGCGGGCGAGATGAACACCAAGTTCTTCGATGGGCGGGGACGCGCCCTCGCGGCGATCAATTCGCAGATCATCGGGCTGGAGCTTGAGGACCTCCCGCGGATCCCGCACGTCATCGCCGTGGTGAGCGATGGCCCCGGGAAAGACACCGCGGTCCTCGGCGCGCTGCGGGGAAAGTACGTGGACACCCTGGTGATCGACGAGGTGCTGGCGAACAGAGTGATCGCCCGGAATACGGGGGCCTAAGAGATCTGGCGCGGAGACGGTCACGTAGTACAAGGAGACGCGTATGCGTATTGTGAAGGTCATGTCCCCCGGTGAGCTCCGGCTGGAGGAGGCGCCGGTTCCGATACCCGGACCGGGCGAAGCCCTGGTGCACATCAAGGCGGTGGGTATCTGTGGGTCCGATCTGCAATACTACACGCAAGGCCGGATCGGCGATCTCCAGTTCACCTCCGGTCATATCCTCGGGCACGAAGTGGCCGGGGTGGTCGAAGCGCTTGGGCCGGGAACGGCAGGTCCTCCAAAGGGAACATCCGTCGCGGTCGATCCAGCCATCCATTGTGGGAAATGTCGGTTCTGTATGGAGGGTAACCCCAACTTCTGCAAGAATCTGCGCTTCTTTGGCAGTCCGCCCGTGGCCGGTGCGCTTCAGGAGTTTATTGTCCACCCTAGTCACCTGCTCCTCCCTCTCCCGGCCGGAATGACCTTTCCCGTCGGTGCCATCACGGAGCCGCTAGGCGTGGCCATCCACGCTGTTGATCTCGGTCACCTTCGCCTTGGGTGCCGTGTTGCGATCTTCGGATGCGGACCGATCGGGATTCTCACCGCGCGCGTTGCTCAACTCGCAGGAGCCACCGCCATTTACGCATCCGAGCCGCTGGCGCATCGGCGCGAGGCGGTGTGTCGCTACGGCGCCATTGCGGCCTTTGACCCAGAACGGGACGACGTGGTGCAAGCCATTCGGGATGCCACAGGGGGCGAAGGGGTCGATGTGGTCTTCGATTTGGCGGGAAGTCAGTCGGCGACAACGCAAGCCCTGGACGCTCTCATGCCCGGCGGGACCGCCGTTCTTGTCGGTTACTGGAAGAAGGACGAAGTAATCGTTGCCGGTATTCGCGCCATGCGGAAAGGATTGACGCTCCGCTTCGTACGTCGCATGAAGAATACGTTCGAGCGCGCCATCGAACTGACGCGACTCAAATTAGTGGACCTGGAATCGCTGATCACTCACGAGTTCGCGCTGGACGACGTCGTCGAGGGCTTCGCACGCGCGGAGAAACGAGGTCCGGATATTCTCAAAGCGGTGATTCGGCTGTAGATCAACGGATGCTGCGCTTGATATGTGCGTTGCGCATCTGTTGCCGATGAGGGCTTCATTGTCGCCACAAGCGTTCGTCTGCAGCAAGATATGGCGCTCGCTGCTGTATGATTGGAACGTCGCACCGTCGGCTCGGCGATTGACACATTGTTGGCTTGCTTCCCATGTTTCGCAGATGGAATTGACACTGTCACACATGCGATCGTTGAAAGGAGGTGGTTCGGCAAGATCGGGTCGGGGACCCAACCACATGGGACGTCTAAAGGCAAAACGACGACGAGGAGGATGGATAATGACTGTACTTCAACGAGTGATGGGCGCGACGGCAATTGTGCTCTTGTTCGCCTGCCAGGGGTGGGCCGGAACGACGCTGGAATTTCCTAGTTATCAAGCCACAGAGCCGGGGTTCGCTGACTGGTGGAAGGAAGGGATAGCGCGATTTGAGAGTCAACACCCCGATGTGAGGATCCAGATCTCCCAGGTACAATTCGATGCGCATCACGACAAGATTGCCACGCGTTTCGCGGCCGGCAACCCGCCCGACATCGTCCACGTCTCCTCGCGCTTTTATTTTGGCTTAGCCGCGCGGGGGCTTCTTGAGCCGCTCGACCCGTTCCTTGCCAAGGATAACGTTCTGAAGGACTGGGCTCCGCTCCAAAAGACGATGGTGGTGAATGGAAAGACGTATGGTGTCCTGCTGCTAACATATGCATACGCCCTGTACTACAACGAGCAGATGTTCAAGGATGCTGGCGTCAGCCCGCCGAGGACCATGGACGAGCTACGCGAGGCTGCAAAGCGCCTGACGGCCGCCCCTGGTCGTTATGGGATTTCTATGGTGACGGCGCCGTCTACTGATATGTACATGGAAATCACACGGTTCCTGGCGGGATTGGGCGGGGACTGGACACCACAAGGTAAATTGGCGGTCAACTCGCCCGAGGCCGTCCAGGCTCTGAACTTTTATCGCGACCTCGTGCAGGCAGGTTACGCCCCACGAAATCAACTCGCGGCCGCGACACGCCTTCTGTTCTTCAGCGGAAAGACGGCCATGATCATCGATGGGTCGTGGGTTCTGGCAATGAAGGCCAACGCGCACGATGCAGTGAAGCCTTACGTAAAGGTTGTGCTTCCACCATTCAAGAAAATCCCAACCGGGCAATCCAACAGCATCAGCATGCCGACGACGTTGGATCCAGCCAAGAAACAATTGGTGTGGGATTTCATCAAGATTCTCACGTCACCGGAGATGCAGCGAAAGTATTCCGAACTGGTGAAAAGCCCTGCGCCTCTCAAGGGAAGTGTCACACCGGATACCGTCGCCAAGATCCCCGAACTGGACACGTTCGCCAAGGCGATGAGTCTTGGCGAGGTTAGCGTATTTCCAACGGGATACGAGCGCCATTTCGATCAAATGAGCAAGATCCTGATCGACGGGTTTACGGAAGCTCTCTCTTCGACTCGGGATAGTAAGGCCATCCTTGACGAAGCGCAGAAGAAGATCGACGCCGCACTGAAGTGATCTCGGGCTTAGTGGTATTCGGCACCCCCTGCCTGACCAAGGGGTGCCGAATACCGCCCTGCGGTGGGCTACGGCAGTTTCTCAACGCCTGTCACTTCGGTGGAGCACCCCACTAGAGCGACGGCTCGGCCGCAGATCGGGAGTGAACGAATGACACGGCGACGCCTTTCTCTTGGCCAACGCAGGCGACTATTCTGCTGTCTGATTCTCGTGCCGGAAACGCTCTTTGTTTTCCTCATCATTATGTATCCTTTATATCTCACACTGAAACTCAGCTTCTTCAAGATTGACCTGTACGACATTGCGAAACCGTTGACCTCATCGCCTACGCTACGCAACTATGTGGAGATGTTCTCCGATCACGCTTTTTGGCAATCCTTGAAGGTTTCCGCGCTCTACACGCTATTCGCCACGCCGCTCACTTTTCTCGTCGGTTTTGGGCTGGCGCTGTTGCTGCACCAACCCCTTCGCGGTCGACGGGCTTTTCGTGTCCTTTTGGCCATGCCATGGGCGATCCCGACAGCAGTAGGGAGTATGGTCTTCATGGTGATGTTCGATAGTTCGTTCGGGGTGACGAATTATCTTCTCACCCGACTTCATTTGGTTTCCGGTAACATCGATTGGCTCGGCTCGCCGGCGACGGCCTTGGCCACCATCGTCGTGACGACAATCTGGAAAAACTGCCCATTCTTTATGCTCATGTTGCTGGCCGGGCTCCAGGCCATTCCCACGGAATTCTATGAGGCGGCGCGTGTAGACGGCGCTGGGCGAGCGCGCCAATTCGTGTCGATAACCCTTCCGGCATTACGTTCCATCGTCACAATTTCGCTCATGCTCAATGCCCTGTGGGTGTTTCGGGAGTTCGACACTATCTACGTCATGACCGGCGGTGGGCCGGCCCGTATGACCGAGAGCCTGGCGGTTTCGATTTATCAAGAAGCGTTCCGATTCTTTCACGTGGGCCGCGCATCGGCGCTCGGCATTGTGACCTTTCTGGTGTGCCTGGGGATCGTCCTTGCCTGCCAAAAGCCCCTTCGCAAGGAGTTCTATTGATGAGGCGAGTTCAGGCGGATCCTTCTCGGACACGGGCGATATGCGTGCGACCGCGCGCACTCCCACTCTACACCCTCCTCGTGTTCGCACTCATGCTCTTATTGTTCCCAATCTATTGGATGTTTCTTACGGCAACCCTTCGCGATGATCGACTGCTCTTGTACCCTCCAGTCTTCGTTCCGACACCTTCGAGTCTGTTCCTCCGCCCGTTCGTTCGCATCTTCGCCGATCGACCGGTGTTGTATTGGCTTTTCAATTCCGTCTACGTATCCGGATTTACTACCGTGATCTCGCTCGGCATCTCCGCCCTGGGCGGCTACTCCTTGTCGCGAATCAAGACGCCGGAATCACGAATCATGGGCGCGATGCTCCTACTGGTCCGGATGCTTCCGGGCACGCTGCTTATTGCGTCGCTCTACATCGTTTTTCACCGGCTTCATCTGATCGACAATCTCGTGACTTTAGTCATTGCCAATACAAGCTATATCATCCCCTTCGGCGTGTGGATGATGAAGGGTTTCTTCGATGGAATCCCAAGAGAGATTGAGGAGTCTGCCCAAGTGGATGGCTGTACCATATTTAGTGCGTTCGCCCGGGTGACCCTTCCCTTGTCCCGACCCGGGCTGGTGGCCACCGCCATGTACTGTTTTGTACTCTCGTGGGGCGAGCTGCTCTTCGCAAGGACTCTGATCAACTCGGCGAGCAAGGGAACGATAACGGCCGGGGTGACGACGTATATTGGCGATATGAACATCTCTTGGAACGACATGATGGCAGCGTCTTTGCTTGCCTGTCTTCCGGTCCTCATCATCTTTTTCTTTCTCGAAAAGCATCTCGTGCGCGGCCTTGTCGCCGGTTCGATCAAATAGCATGGCTAGCGGAGGGGCTACGGATGTGGATCAAAGGCAACCTGCATTGTCACAGCAATAACAGCTCGGATGGTGAGGTATCAGTAGCCGAGCTATGTCAGTGGTACAGGGCACACAAATATGGCCTCCTCGCCATTACGGATCACAACTCGATCACGGATCTGACCGGCATTGCGGGGCCAGGGCAGTTGGCGCTGGTGCCTCGTTCCGTTGAGATTGGAGAACAGACGGAGAACATCCTGGCTATCGGCGTCGCCGATATGCCGCCACGCGGTCAAACCAATCAGGCGACCATAGACGAAATTCGGAACAGGGGCGGGATGGCGATCTTGGCGCATCCCAATTGGCGCTGGAACCATTGGACCGCGAAAGATCTTGTGACCCTACAGGGGTATGTCGGGATTGAAGTCCTGAACACCCACATGCGGGAGTGCGAAGGGCACGAAT
>Ga0116185_1003327_pt1 | contig 13958 bp, 8 predicted proteins | sample AD_JPNNA7_MetaG_FD_89754 | JGI IMG/M metagenome (GOLD analysis project Ga0116185, IMG submission 89754) | Active sludge microbial communities of municipal wastewater-treating anaerobic digesters from Japan - AD_JPNNA7_MetaG | ecosystem: Engineered > Bioreactor > Anaerobic > Digestate | place... | reverse complement strand
TTGTATTATCGAGAGTAAAATAAATTACACTATCCCAAGAAGCATTTTGTACATTATCAAGTGCTCGAACTCTTATCATATATGTTCCGTCAGGGATACCCATAGAAACTGGATCCATAGTTGCTGACCACTTTCCTTCTATACCAAATAAACTGTCACAGCTTGCACCATCTGATGTTACTCCATCTTCAGCACAAACATTATTCTCATAAACGACAGCTCCTTCTGTAGAAGTCATTGGATCATATTGCCTTACTCTGATTCGTAATTCATCAATACCTGAAACGTTATCTATCAACGTACCTTTTATCGAAACTGGACCCGCTATTTGCCAATCTGACAATGGTCTTTCGATGTCTATTGTTGGAGAAACTTTATCCCATGTGAATGAATCTTCACTTCCAGTAGCACAGTTTCCTGCATAATCACAAGCTGTAGGGGTTACCGTATAAGTGAAAGTATTAAATCTCGGCGAGACATTAAAGAAATTATAATCCCAAGTCTCTAAACCATTAACTGCTAGATCAGTTTCTGTCCAACTCCAACTTGAACCATTCCAATAACGTCCTAACTGATTCCGTATTGTAATTGTTAAATCTTTGATGCCACTCTCATCAGAAGCAGTACCGTTTACAGTATCAGTTTGTAATGTTTTCGGGCCATAGAAATCCTCAGAAATAATTGCTGAAGATGTTGGAGCTACTTTGTCAATCACAAATTTGATCCAACCATCACCATTTACCTGTGTCCAGGCTTTATTCTGTACATCATCATATACCCAAACCCTCAGACAGTAATGACCATCAGATAATCCAGTCACAGTAAGGTCGCGTGTAACATCAGTATCAGCAGGATATAGATTATCCTGGTTTGTTCGAATCAGTGATGAACAAGCATTAGCTTCCGTAGCACTATAAAGATCATATCTTGCTCTAGAATATCCAGAATTGTCATCAGTTATATTAAAGGATAATGTTAAATCCGAAGTATTGTTGTAATACACTCCCATATATTCATTTCCTGATACGGAATTGAATGTGTACTGAGGAATTGTATTATCTTTTCTTAGATTGATTAAGTTTGTTGGTTCGATATTTCCTAATCCATCAAAACCTCTATAACACAAAGTGTAAATGCCATCTGCTTTACTGTTTACCTCAGCATTAATATTTGAGTCTGCAGCTATTTCTGTATATACTGCAGCTGAACAATCAACATTTCCATCAAGTAAAGCATATTCGATTTTATCACCCAAAGTTGAAGTGATAAACTGAAGTTGTACAAGATCAAAAGACTCATACCAACCAAATCCATGCCAACCTCCATTACCTGCAATATTCTTTGTTTCATCGAGGTCTCCAATGATATTTACTGTGGTTCGTGGAGCTGTTGTATCTACAACGAATGTATCAGAAGCTGTATTCTCAATGTTTCCTGCTCTATCAAATGCTCTGAAATATAATGTATGTTCGCCATCTGTAAGTTCAGGAGATGTAAATTCAAAGTTTGAACTTAATTCACCAGTTAAGCTTGAAAAATCTGTCCACAAACCTTCATCGATCTTGTACTGTAATACCTGTAAACCTGACCTTTCATCCGTTGAGGTTCCTGTAAAAGTTGGAGTATTATCGTTGATAAGAGTTAAGTCTTCGCTTGTAAGTACAGTGATAGGTTTTGTCATATCAAGTGTAATTGCGCAAGGCTCACTATATCCACTCCAGTTACCTATAGCGTCTTTTGCTTGTACTCTCACATACCAGGTTCCCTCAATACCTGTACTTGTACCAAAAGTGCGATAGTTCGTATAGTTTGTATTCCAGATTTCCGCACCTTGCCAACTTGCTGGATTTGTAGTATCTCCGCCCGGGAAAACCCACTGTCTCATATATTGTACGGATGCATCATCAATACCTCCAGTACCCTCATATGCACTCCAATGATGAGAAATAGAATTTACATTTGTAAATCCACCACAAGCTATCTGTGTCGGCTCTGTAGCGTAATCAGGAACTGTAGAATTAAAACCTGTATTGGTAGGTACCGCAGGCGCTGTTAAATCATAATAATAATGTACAGGATTACTCCAAATACCCTCATATCCTTCGTTGTCAACAGCTTGAACTCTGATTGTTACACCACCTTGTTCAGTTGTTGCTGGTATATGATTTCTTTGACTCGCTGTAGTTGTCCTGTATGGACCTCCACTAAATGAATGACCATCATCATAGATATATTCAACACGATAGTAATCTATACCTGTATCATCTGTTACATCAGTCCAATCATTCAAAATCGGAGTCGTATTGAAATGCTGTTCTGGTAATGGTGACAATATTGTTGGAGCTGCTGGTCTAGACAAATCTGTAATATCTGCGACAATAATAAAACCTTCTGTTGTACCCCCGACATTATCAACAAAAGTACCTTTAACTGTATCGGCTGCTAAGGTTAATGGAGTATAACTGTCATGCTCGATATCTACTGTAACTCCATTTACTAACATATCGATGGGTCTCGAAATCATCGGAGAAGTGGCTTCGCTTCCATCTGTACCTTTAACTGAAACAAGAATGTTTGCCGTAGAGCCATCAAGGGTATCATCAGTAAGTGAGAAAACAGCACTACATTGGGAATTAATAAAGTCATAATAGTATGAATGCCATGTAGAACCTAAATCATATGAAATTTTACAAGCATCTGCATCGGTACTAATGCTTCCATATACATTTGCACTGATAGTAAACCATTTTCCGTTTATAGCTGAACCATAATCAGTTGCAACTGTTGGGATATCGATACTAGGAATATCTCGATTATATGTAACAGAACATTCATCACTCCATGAAGATACATTATCAACTCCTTCATCTAAAGAGCCATTACTATTTGTATCAACCCATGCCCTAACTCGAGTAAGCCAAGTACCCTCAACACCTTCATTTGAACCGAGAGTACCAAAACCGTATATGTAGAAGTATATTTTGTACCATCAGCTATCCATGAAGATGTACCTGGAAATTGATACTCTCTCTGATAATATACTGTATCAGAGCCACTCGTTACGGCAGACCAATTGTGCGCCATCATGCCATTGCCATATCGAGGATAATCAGCATTTGTTGTTGACCCACAAAGTAGATCGACATCAGTTTCGCCAGGTGTAGCTGACATACTTCTTAGATTCCAGCCTAGATTAGTAGGAGCTGATAGAGCATCGGCTGCAAATACATACTGAGATGCATTTAACGAAGGAAAAACCATCGTAAAGACGACAACAACACTCAATACTTTGGAGAGGAAATTAAATAAGTGTTTAATGCGTTTTGACATTGAAACATTTATTAAAAATTTATTTGGGGCAATCTATACAAAACGTATATAACGAATTATAAGCCTAATTTTGTAACAATTCAATAGGAAGAAGAATTATATAAATAAGAGAGTAAAAAAGGGTTGTTCTCAGGGGATATTTGGCACATTTATGATGCTATCTTCTTTTAGAAAAACGAAAAAGCAAGACAAACGAGATTAGTTCATTATCTTAAGGTAATATACATAAAAATAATACTTAATCCATTGTGTGAATTTCATGAGCAAAAATATCTGACTCATTAGAATTCTTGCCCTTTGAATGAGATATTTCTTTATTTGATGCCTCATTTTGCATTTGCATTCTTATCCTATCGAACTGGTTACCAGTGAATAATCCCTTATTTACTTCCTCAGAAGCTCCATGTGCAATAGGTATAGTAAATGTGAAAGTACTACCTTTACCCAGTTCACTTTCTACAGAGATTTCATCACCATGAGCCTTAACAAGACCAAATACAACAAACAAACCTAATCCTGTCCCACCTGGTCTTACGAGTTGAGTAGCTGAGTCTTCTTTATCGGTATTGAGATATTGATTTGTCCTAAAAAATTTCTTACCCAATTTTGAAATATCATTTTTGGCAATACCCTTTCCCGTATCCTTAACAGATATTTTTATATAATCTTTATCATGAGATGCTGTTATAGCAATTTGTCCTTCATCCGTATATTTAGTAGCATTACTAATAAGGTTATCAACAATTTCTTGAAATCTTCCCTTATCTGCGAAAGCCAATGGAAACTTATCAGCGTCTTTTGGTTTTTCAAAAATTAATTTTAAACCCTTTTTCTCAACATTCTCCCGCTGTCCTTCGATTCCTAACTCTATTGCGTTTATTGTATTTACTGGAACCTTCATAAGAACTAACCTATTACCCTCTAGTTTGGCAGATGCAAGTAAGGTGTTGATTATTTTGATTTCATTGTCAATACTCTGCTTTATTCGTTTAGTATAATGCTTAAAATCTTCAATGTTTTTTGCTTCCATTATTTGTTCTTTGACTCGGTTTAGCCAATTTGTTAATAATTCTACATTCATTTTAACTACTGTTGCGGGTGTTCTTAATTCATGTCCCATGATATCTATCAAATCATTTTCTTTTTTACGTGATTCTTCTAATGCCGCTATCTTATCATTCAATTCTTTAGTAGCAATTAAGATTTTATCTTCCAAATTCAAATTTGTCTCTCTAAGCTGTTTGTATAAGACATATCTATTCACATTAACTCCTAGAATCTTATTAAAATTCTGTATAGCATCCTCAACATCGAGAGAAATATACTGTTTATCGGCATCGAGAATAAATATCAAAAATCCGACACAGCTATTATTAACTACTAATGGAAAAACCTCCTTAGATAAACCTTTAGAGCTGTTTATTAATGTAACATTCTTTTTACTATAATTATCTAAATGTAACTCTATCTCAACAGGCGCTAACTCTATTGACCTATCTAACTCCTAATATATAAGATTATATTATTAACACGAAGAATCTCTTTTATCTTCCTTAAAAACGAAAGAATATACTTTTCAATATCAACCTCACTATTAGCGTAATCTATAAGATCGCGAGTTAAGCCGTTTATTGAATAAGAACTTATACCCAAAGCTTTAAAATACAAGTTTTTAATCTGTAACAACCAAATAGGAATCAACACAGAGAGTAAAGTCCCGACAAAAAGGCCAAAAGCAAGAATTCTTATATCAATAGGTTTTGTTATATCCCATCTGAAAACAAATTGTTCAATCTTTTGCGTTCCCCAACTTAAAGTATATAGTACAAATCCAGAACTCAAGATAGCAAATAAATTAATAAGAAAATATTTAAAAGATACAAATTTTTCTTTTAAAAAAACCCAAAAGCAACCAAACCCAAATAAAAAGGTCGAGAATTGGCCAATAAAATAAAAATCCTTCACACCAGCCATAGGTAAAAACAAATTAAACAATAGCACTATCAAAATCGTCAAAATAATCATAAATATGACATAACGAATTCTTTCTCTTTCGAACCCATACGTTTCCTTTAAACACTTATAAAAATCCAGAAATAGAATAAATATAAGAATTATAATAAGAACAGCCCAATAAACGAACATATTCCCAAATATTGGTTTTTCATCAACGACCCCCAAAATAGCAGGCACTTCCTCCATAATAATACGTTGACTAAATAATACCCAGATAGCAGATAAAAGCCCTAATAATAAAACAGGTACAACAGGCTTTCTATTACGATAAGATTGAGAAAACAAATATAGCATCAAAATAATGATTGCTGCAGAGGCAAAACTTACACGTGTCAAAAAAGTAATAAGTACTACGTCTTGAGAAAAATGATTAATCCATGAACTCACAAGCCATATAGAAGCAAGAAAAGAAGCAAAACTGAGATACCGACTGGATGTTTTAGGAACCTTCAATTTAGAAACTAGCAAATACACTCCAACCACCAAATTGAATACTGAAGCAATTATTAAGGTAACCGATTTACTATCAAATATTAACTCATTCATGCTAATCCTCCAATATTTTCATAGTCTCTAAAATGCTTTTCTCCAATAGTATTTATCAAGCATTTTAGAAAACTGTACACAACGATTTTTATACGCATCATAATTATCTGTCTACGTATCCAAAGCTTTATTTAAATTATCTATTTTAGTCAGCTTAATACATGGTCCCAAGCCAAAGATTTTTAACATTCCACTCTTGCTCAACATGATGTGGAACTATTCAACATCGAGGTCTTTAATTGTCTTCTCAACTTCAATCTTCCAGTCATATTTTTTGATGTAGGACTTGATCAGCGCAATGTTATCCATTACAGTACTATAGTTATCAAAAATATTATCTAGTGCAGAAAACAATTCTGATTTCGAATAATTCGCTTTAGATACTTTCTTTCCAGCCCCCATCTTTTCAAGTCTTAATGTGTTCCATTCCTGTTCTGATTGGTGAGGAATAATTACAAGTGGAACGCCGATCTCTAAACTATCATACATAGTACCCCTTCCACCATGGGATACTACCAAATCTGAAACGGATAACATATCCTCAGCTGAGGCGTAATCAACAGTATACAAACCTTTGTATTGCTCGATTTCAATATCACCCGTGTTTCCCTTTTGCTTTAGGCTATTGGTAACAACCAGATAATCGTTTTTCTTACAGTATTCAATAACATTCTCAATTACTGTGGTATATAAAGTGCCACTACTACCCATAGAAACATATATGACTCGAGTATTTGTTTTTTTCTTTAATTCTTTAACTTCATCTATCCATTTTGGTTTCTCAGCTACAACTTTATTGAAAATTGTACCAAGATACCTAAATGAACTTGGAGCGCTTTTCACTGGAGCAAACTCTTGAATATCATATAGCCATGTAATATCACCTTCATAATATGAAAGAAGGTTCTTTTTCGCCTGTAAACCATGTTTTATTGCTATATTATTATATGGTTTAGCAAATTTTTTCATTACATAGAAATATATATAATTTGCAATTTTATTTAATAGACCAAATAATACTGGAACGCCATGGAATTTATAAAGCGAATGCGTTTCGGGTATTACGATACTTAAAGCATAGTGATTAGAAAGAATAGCATATGTCAAGGAGATATGCGGAATATTCGTAAGTTTTGTAGATATCGGAGCTGTAAGCCTTAGAGTTGAAATAACCAAATCTATAGAAAGTTTCTTGTATAACGCAATTTCAGACTCAATAAAAAGCTCAATCTCTTCCTCAGTTTGATACGTTAATTCTGCGCTATCAGTTTTTTTTCGATATGTATCGATAGGAATCTCAACTAGATTGACAGATTTTAAACCATTTTGCTTCGCTAAATTAATATATCTTCCTTCCCCTGCGACAATAACATTATATCCAAGACTCTTTAAATGTTTTCCTATAGATATCAAAGTGTGCGTTGAACCCAATTGATGACTATAAGGCAATATAAGAATATTCTTAATTTTCTTCATTCTAGCGTAAGTTAAATTATCTTTTTATAATCTGCCTAATTTATTCAATATACATGCACTCTAACTTATAATGATTCTTTCCGTACAGTATAACATATTTTTCTCGTTAATCAATATTTTGATAACATTATTTGGTTAACATTAGTGCTTTTCCACGCACTTTATTATTAAAATTCATTCTAAATAGAATGATCTAAAAAAGTTTTACAAAGATATCGGGATAATCAAATTATAAACTTGATATTAGAATTCCAAGTATTCGACACTGAGACATCACAACTGCAATGAATCCGGTACGAGATCAATAGCAGTTTTATCGTTTGATATATATTAAAAAATGTGGTATAATAATACATATAATTAATAATACCCCACCAATATGCCACTAGAAGTAAATTCAAAAATATTTTATCCTTCACACGGAGCCGGTTGGATCGTAAAAAAGAAAAGTATCGAATTTTGTGGTGAGAAGAAAGATTATTTTGAGTTTAAGTTTGTAAATAGCCCACTTACAATTTCAACTCCAATAGATAAATTAGATACTCTTGGTGTGCGAGAAGTAATTTCTTCAGAAAAAATGCATCAACTTCTCTTGAAACTTGGCGAAACAGTCAAGAAAACAAAGGACCAAAAGGATTACAATAAATTCATAGAAGAGATGAAAGAGCTTGATAACACTGGTAATGCTGCTAATTTTGTTGAAATTATTATTAAATGTGGTTGTGTCCGAGATAATCGCCTTGAAGATAAAAGGATAATACCTGTAAATATTACTAAATCAATAAAAAATTCAATAATCTATCTAGTTGCTGAGCTTGCAGTAATTAAAGATCTTACAATGGAGGAAGCTGTTAAAGAGTTTGAAGAGATAACCAAAATCAAGGTTGACCTCTAAGAAGTTCTAAGCTGACTGTTGAAAAGGAAAAATTTATTTCTCAATATTTTTATTTCGTCACTCTCATTCTCTTCTGGGATTCCAATTTCATCGAGAATATATTCAACCTCATCGGCAGAAAACTCTACTGAAATATTTTCTGTAATTCCTGGATTTTGTTCATTATACTGTTCAAGAGCTAACAGCTTGTGACCACTTAATAGATTTTTATTTTTTAAAACCTCCACTTCTGATAAGGACAGTTTTATTACTCCTCTATTCATACTTTTATCCTAAAATACTTAACATTTTAAATCCAATTAATCTGTTTCGTAGCAAAACGGAACTAGGATTGTTACCATTTTAGCTAATATATGCTCTATAAAGACCGATTCCTACAGCCACAGATAAATTTAATGAATCAACATTATCACTCTGTTCAATCATTATTTTTTGCCCAAACTTTAATTCGCTATCTGTCAAACCCTCCCCTTCGTTACCAAAAACAAAGGAAGCTGGTTTTACTATAGTAACTTGATTTAACAAAGTTCGGGAGCTGGGTTCTGCAAGTACAAAAGAATAACAATTTTTAGGATTATATTTTTTCATATAAAGCTCAAGAGAGTCAAAATATTCGATATTTACGCTAAATATTGCCCCCATAGAGCTTGAAATAATTTGAGGATTAAATATGTCCACTGCAGGTCTTATTACAGCAATATTCTTAATACCAAAAGCTACAGCTGTGCGGATATTTGTGCCCATATTACCTGCATTCAACGGTCTCACAAGTACTAAGTGCTGATTTTTTTCGTCAATACCTTCCAATTGAGAATTATACTTTTCAAATACTCCAACTGCATAAGTATTCTCCTTATCGGAAACACGATTTATTTGACCGTCAGCATATACATATTCAATGTTGTTTTTCTGGCAAATATCTTTGATCTTATCGACACCTTTATTCCTATCACTTTTATTACTTAAAAGTACTTTTAGTACATCTTGAGGACGATTTTGTAAAAGCTCTATTGTTGTAAAAACCCCAAGTGAATATGAATAATTATCTTCTTTATGGTATTTCCGGATATTTTGCATTTTTCTATAACGAAACTAAATTTAAACTGCTTGAACAGATCTGATCGATCAACGAACTCACTTTACTCTATATTATTATTATGTAGATTTTTTAGCAAATAATTAGTTTAACATCATAGAGTATATATTTTTTAGGTATGCCACCAACCTAATTGCGTTCCGTTAAAAGCTATCCATGACTACCCAAGCATTATGTTATTTCAGTACAGCTTGCACGATACTATAAATATGCATTTTTTGAAAACAGGCCCTTGGATAGTGATTGTTAGAGGTCGCGTTCGGATTTTGCTCTGATATATAGTTATTTACTAATATTATCACGAGAAGGTAGTTCAAAATTTCTGTAATGAGAGTATAATACTGTATTGTGAATTCAGTAATCAAACAAGCATTAAAACCTAAAGTGTTGTTGTTACAGGCGATAAGCTTTGTTTTTACAGCGATATCAAATGTCTCATATATTATTATGCCCTATTTAGGAGGTATTATAATCGACAAATACGCTTCCGGTGCCCAAGATTTCAAGGAAATAAATTTATTATTTATTATCGCTGGTTCATCGATTGGTATTTACTTTATTTATAAAATCATCAATCTTATTACTTCTGAAATCATTGCCCGTGACTTGCGCAATGAAATTGCTAGTAAACTCGCCCGTTCATCAATAAGATTCGTCAAAAATCAAACCTCACAAAAGTTATTGAATGTTATGACAACAGATATTTTTTTGGTTAAAGACATACTTTCGATGGCTGTACCAGTTTTCACCGCAGGAGTGATATTAGTATGCGGGAGTTTGTTTTTGATGTTCAGGACTAATGTTACACTTACATTATATGTCCTTGCATTAATACCGATTATGTTTATTGCTTTCACATTCGTTTTCAAAAAAGCTCAAAAATTCTTTGAGAAATCTAGGACTCTAAACGATGACCTTAACAAGACCATTACAGAATCTATTATTGGTAGTGCCTTAATTAAGGTGTTTACCACAGAAGATATTGAAAATACAAAGTTTCGAGATGTAAATAATGATACAAGACTAAATTCATTGAAGATAGTAAATATATTTTCTATTTTTGTACCACTAATTTCAATTTTTATTAATATCGCGACATTATTAATTGTCATCATCGGAGGTCTCAAATCAATCAATGGAGAGATGAGTATTGGCGAGATAGCTGCATTTATAAATTACACAACAATATTTACTTCGCCGATTATAATACTTGGCTTTATAGTATCTTCTGCTGGGCAATCATTATCTTCTATTAAACGTATGTCTGAAGTACTTGATTACAATGATAAAATTGAACAAGGTGAAAAGGATTTAAAGAATTTCCATGATTTGAAATTTAAAGATATTATCGTTAAAGGAAATTTTACATTAGGTCCGATTTCAATAAAGATTTCTAAAGGAGAAAGTGTCGGCGTAGTTGGTTCTACAGGATCTGGTAAAACTCTATTACTTAAAACTCTCATCCGGTTAGTCGAACCTGATGAAGGGGAAATTATTGTTAACGGAGAGAATATTAAGAATTATTCCTTGCAGTCTTACTTAGATATGATCGGATTTGTACCACAAGAGCAATACATCTTCAACACATCAATTAGAGAAAACATTAAATTCGGACTTGATCAAAATGATAAATCTTTACAGAAAATCCTGAATACTGTTGTACTTGATGATTTTGTAGCTAGTCTCAAAGATGGCCTAGAAACATTAATCGGAGAAAGAGGTACAACAATCTCCGGCGGTCAGAAACAAAGAATCATGATTGCTCGAGCTTTGATAAGAAATCCTCAAATTCTTATTTTTGATGACAGTACTAGTAAATTAGACAATAAAACAGAAAGGTTATTATTTGAAAGGCTAAATCGTGATTACCCTGATTTAACAACTATACTCATCAGTCAAAAAATCTCATCTGTTCGAGATTGTGATCAGATTATCGTCCTTGACCACGGAAAGATAGTTGATATAGGTACACATAAACAGTTGTCTGAAAGGTGTTTTACATATAAAGAATTATTAATTTCTCAAAGTAATTATGGCAAAGATCAGTAGAAGAGATTTTTTTATTAAATATCTTAAAAATTATAAACAAAGTATTGTTATTATTGTATTAGCTCTCATTGTCGGCTCTGTGTGCGCAATTGCTATTCCATACCTTATTAACCTTACCATCGACAATGTTATAACTCCCAATGATCAGTCAAAGCTATTAAAATATGCCTTATTAATACTAGCTGTAGCAATAATAGAATTTATTTCAAGATATATCACAATTAAAACTCAGGGTAAATTGGGGCAGAACTTACTATTTTCTTTACGACAAGATCTTTTCGAGAAAATCGAAGAATTACCGATGAAATATATTGTTGAATCGAAATCTGGTGATCTAATCAACAGAATTATCAGTAATGTTGAATCTGTTAATCGTATGATTTCAGATGGTGTTGGCCGATTAATATCAGTAATCGCTACTAGTCTTGCAATACTTATTGCAATACTAGTCCTTGATTATCGTATAGGATTGGTCGGATTGGTACCTTTCGTACTTGTTATTTCAGTTCTTTATTTACAAGCAAAAGTCCTAAAGAGCAGGATAAAAAGATCGTATGAATCTGAGAGTGAATTATCTGCCTCTATCCAAGAATCATTATCCGGTTTTGAAATAATTAAAATATTCGGGAATAATGCACTTTTCGAGCAAAATTTACAAAGAGGTAGCAGTAAAGTGTTTTCCAGTAATATTAAAGCAGGTATCATCGAATCCATAGCTCTCCCTATTAATATTTTACTGACTACTGCAGGTCGACTTTTGACTTTAGTTTATTCTTTACATCTATTTAGTATCGGCTCAATGTCCTTGGGATTAGTTGTTGCACTTGTGTCTTATATACAACAGTTGTACCAGCCATTAAATAATATTGAAGTCCTCTGGCGAACAATACAAAACGGTCTGATCGCTACTGATCGTATTATTGAAATAATGTCTGAAGAAAGTAGTATCAAACAGATTGAAAAACCTTACTCGATATCAAAAGAAAAACTAAAAGGAAAAATTGAATTTAAGAATGTTTCTTTTTCATATAGTAAAAATCAGAAAGTATTAAATAATATTAATTTTATTATTGAACCAGGCGAAACAGTTGCTATCGTAGGACCCACTGGAGGCGGTAAGACAACTTTTGTAAATTTGATTGCAAGGCTTTACGATGTTGTTGAGGGATCAATACTAATTGACGATGTAGATGTTCGCAATTGGGATATCAAAATTCTCAGAAAATCTATTGGCTATTTATTGCAAGATAACTTTTTATTCGCCGATACAATTGCAAATAATCTAAAATATGGAAATCCGACAATCACAGATGAGCAGATAAAGAATATTTTTTGCAGTCTTGGCGCAAATAAAATTATTGACGGATTATCAGATGGGATCAATACGAAAATCGATGATAATCAGACAATTCTCAGTAGCGGTCAAAAGCAGTTAATAGCTATTTGCCGGATATTATTGAGAGATCCTAAGATTTTGATTCTTGATGAAGCTACATCAAACATTGATTCAAAATGGGAAAAAATAATTCAACAAGCTATCGACAAAGCTACCAAAAACATTACTTCTATTGTAATAGCACATAGACTAAGCACAATTAAAAATGCTGATAAAATAATATTTATCGAAAATAATAAAATTGCAGAAGCTGGCACGCCTGAGCAGTTAATCAAGCAGAAAGGTAAATTTTATAATCTACTTAACGCCTCAAAACCATAATGTCATATATACAATTTTGATATCAAGATGTAATTACACAAAATTTACTTGTTCTAGGAGTAGACATTTTATTAAATTTTAAGTGAATAAGCTGTAATCAAAAACTTTCTATTGATGCCTGTAAACAATTTCAAAAAAAGTATCTATAGATATGGAATGCATTCAAAGCTAAATCCATAGGATTCATCGAAGTAACAACTCTCATCTACTGACATATTCTTCAATAATTCATTTACTTCGGCACTAAAAGGAGAATCATAATAGTAGATTTTGTCGAATATAACATAAAAAAGCTCATAATTAGCAGCATAAAAACCTTCTCCATACACCGTATCAAAAACAACCTCTTCTGAGTCTAAATCTTTAGTAAAGTAAGCTTTTTCATTTATTGATGGATCTTTTGAGTAAAGAAAATCTAATAATCCTGATATCGGATAATACGACTGATTCAAATTTTGTATAAACTCACCTGTTTCATATCCATTATTACTTAAGCTCACCAACATTTTGTCTGCCAAAATCTCGGTCATAGCTTCCTCATAAAAGAGTTCTAGATATTCTCCATTCCAATCTCCTGAGTAGGCTTTTTCCTCATTTGAATAACTAAATACCTCTCCTTCCTGAGTGAGCTGACTAGTTATATATGATGCATAATGAAGATATTCATGCATAAATGTTATGAATCTATTAATATTATTGTCTGAGTCAACATAAGCAATATTAATAGTTTTGGGCTGTAAAAATATTCCTGCTTCTGCTCCTATTTCGTCATCAGACTCGACTAATTCTGCTTTGATACTTTCTGTTTTTTCAATATTGTTATTTGCTTGTAT
>Ga0116185_1003325_pt1 | contig 13969 bp, 10 predicted proteins | sample AD_JPNNA7_MetaG_FD_89754 | JGI IMG/M metagenome (GOLD analysis project Ga0116185, IMG submission 89754) | Active sludge microbial communities of municipal wastewater-treating anaerobic digesters from Japan - AD_JPNNA7_MetaG | ecosystem: Engineered > Bioreactor > Anaerobic > Digestate | place... | reverse complement strand
TTTCCCTGGAGGTCGGGCCATCACCTCCACCCCCGCATCCCAGAGAGAAAGGCCCTCCGTCAGCATGAGCCGTCCCTCTCCCCCGCCAAAAAGCCTCCGGAAGAGCTCGTTGAAGCGCCGATCTATGCCCTGGAGCGCCTGGGAAAAAAGCGCCCCCGCCTGGGCGTCGGTGTCCGATATGAAGGCCTGGAGTTCTTCGCGGGCCCTGGTGACGTCCTGGGTTTGATCCTGGAGGAATAGCACCCTCTCCTCCAAAGATCGGTCTTCGGAGAGGACTCCCCCATCCACTTCTCCCAGCTCCCGGAGGGCCCTTTCCCTTTCCCTCAAGGTCCGCCGAAGTTCTTCCAGCGTACGGGGCTCTTCGAAGCCCTCCTGGCCGGGGTAGGGAAATTGCCCCTCCCAGAGGGCCGAAAGGTCGTCGAGCTCCCGGGTTAGATCCCGCCCCATACGTTCCATCCGCTCCGCTGCGGCCCGAGCCCCTTCCATCCGTTCCGCCGCAGCCCGCGCTCGAAGGCGAGCCCGGGCCGTGCGCCGATCCAGGGCCGTGCGCCGGTCCAGGAGGCGGGATTGGCGCTCTTCCAGAAGCTTATTCTCCCGCCAGAGATCCCAGATCTTTTGTCCCACGTCCCGGAGGGATTTCTTCCGAGAGGCTTCTTCTTCGTCGATCCTACGGAGATCTTCCGTGAAAGCCGTCATAGCTTCGTCGGCCTGGGCCAGAGCCGCCGTCTCTCGACGCACCAGCGCCTCGGCGCTGCGGAGCCTTTCTTCCCCCAGGGCCACCTCTCCTCGCAGGGCCACCACCCGGCTCTCCCAAGCCCGCTCTTCGGGAACCGAAGGCAGCCGGCCCAGGGCATCACAGAGCTCTCGCTCTCTCTGGCGAGCCGCCGCCAAGCGTCGCCCTTCTTCTCCCAGGACCCGGAGGAGCTCTTCTCGTTCCTCTCCAAGAGCTTCAAGCCTCTGATCCACCCGCTCTTTCGCGGATCGCACCCCTGCCAAGGCCTTTTCTTCCCGCCCCACCGCCAGGGCCGACTCCTCCCGGAGCTTGGCTGCGGCCCGCTCTCGCCCTTCGGCCTCCTTCAGGCCCCACTCCAGCTCCGTCAGGCGTCGTTCGCGCCCCCGCACCTCTTCTTCGACCATGCCCAACTGATGGCGGAGCTCCATGGGGCCCTTCTCTCGGCCGGAGGCCCCTCCCGTCACCGTCCCCCCGGGGAGGAAGACGTCTCCTTCCAGCGTGACCACGGGAATGCGAGGCTCTCGGCGGACCAACTCCACCCCCACGGCGTAGGTCTCCACCACCAGTAGGTCTCCCAGAAGGTGGGCCACCCCCGCCTCCCAGGCAGGATCGGGGGTGACCAAATCCAGGGCCCATCCCACCACTCCCCGGGGTGGCAAGGTCACCCGGCGGTCGGGATGGCGAGGCTTGGCCTGCTCCATGGGGAGAAAGGTGGCCCGCCCCGCCCTCGCCTTCTTGAGTTGGTCGATGCACCGTCCGGCTTCGGCAAAGTCCTGGACAAAGAGCCAAAAGCGCCGTCCGCCAAGATAGGCATCCAGAGGGGCCCACAGGGTCGCGGGGCACTGGAAGGTCTCCAGAGCGGGTACGGGGCGGGCGGCAAGGCGTCCCAGACGGGCAGCGGAAAGGACGTGCTGCACCGGCCGGGGATAGATGTTCCCCTGCAACTGTTCCTTCAATTCCTCCCCCCGGTGGCGGAGGGTCGCCAGCTCCCGGCGCTCTCGCTGGAGGTCTCCTCCCATGCTCTGACAGAGCGCATAGGCGTCCCCCGCACGGCGCACCGCATCGGCGGCATCCTGCTCGCTTCGGGAAAGACGCCGGCGCCCCTCTTCCACCTCGCGGCCCAGGCGTTCCTGGGCCTTCACGCCATCCCGCTCTTCTTCCACCACGGCACGCCACCGCCGCCCCAAAGAGGTCAAGCGCCCCGCCACCCGGGGAGCCTCTTCCCGCACCGCCGCCAGGGCCGCCGTGGCCTCGTCCCGCAGCGCCCGCTCCTCGGCCCTCCCTTGGTGGACCAGGCGCCAGGCCTCCTCTTCTTCCGCGAGGCGGCTTCTAAGCACCTCCAGGGCCTCCCGATGACTTTCCATCTCCAAAGAGCGCTCCCTCAACGCCGCCTCGCATCGCCAGCGGGCTTCCCTACCATCTTCACGGCGTCGATGGAGGTCCTCTCGAAGATTTTTAAGATTATTCAGAGCGCTTCCCTCTTCGAAGGCCCGGCGATGGAGCTTTTCCCGCCGTTCTTTTTTCTCGAGGAAATCGGCCCTCAGAGTCGAAGACTCGCGTTCCCAGGGCGTCACCGCCTGGTTGAAGCGCCCCAACACCCCTTCCCATCCCCGTTTCCACCCCGAAAGCAGGGAAAAAAGTGCCCGCTGCTCCTCTTGGGCTTCGGCCAACTCGCACTGATCCCTTTCAGCCTCCCGCCGCCGACGCCAGTAGAGCCCTCTTCGAGCGTCCTGAAGGGCCTCCATCACCGCCCGGGCCTCTTCGGCTCGCCGCACCGCCGGGGCGATCTCCCGTCGACGCCCTTCCAGCTCTCCCTGGAGCAGAGCCAAACGCCGCAGCTCCTCGCCCACCACCGACAGCTTTTCCAAGGCCTCATCCCGCCGCCGGCGATAGATGTCAATGCCGAAGAGGGACTCCAGATGCACCCGGCGCTCCCGCGGGCGCTGCTGCACCACCTCCGCCACTTCTCCCTGGCCGATGAAGGCAAAGCGATCTCCCTCCAATCTCCACGATCGCTTGGCCTCATCGACGTCTTGCAGGCGCACCCGGGCACCGTCCAGGAAAAAGAGGCTCCCCCCATCTTCGGGGGAAAAGCGCCTCCCCAGGGTGCAAGAGCGCCCCCGGCCCCCTTCGATCCCGTCGGAGATCTCGCGCAGCCTCAGGGAAACTTCGGCCTCCGTACTCCGGGCTAAAGAGGCGCTCCCCTGGAAGGCCAAGTCCCCCAGGCGGGTGATCCTCAGCCTGGAGGCGCTCCCATCCCCTAGGACCCACCGGAGGGCGTCCAGGAGGTTGCTCTTGCCGCTGCCATTGGGACCCACCACGGCGGTAAATCCCGGGGCGAAGCGAAGCTCGTGGGAGCCCCCGAAGCTTTTGAAGTTCTTAAGGAATAGCCGTTCCAAGAACACCGGAAAAAGGCTCCCTGGTCTTCCAGACTTGAAGGCGATGCTCCATCTGCCCCAGGGTCCCCTGGGCGTCCAGGCGGAACTTTCCCCAGGCAAACTCCGGAGCCTTCACCAGGAAAAACCGGCGCCCGAACTCCTCTTCCCAGAGACCCAGGCAGTTTTCCATGACGTAGGTCCCCAGGGCGGGATGGACTTCTAAAAGATAGGCCTCGGCCCGCCCGGAGTGGCACACCTTTCGCAAAAAGCGCTTGAGCACCAAAGCCAGGCTCTCTTCCTTCATCACCCACCCCGCCCCGCCGCACTCGGGACACCCCCGGGTCAGCGCCGTGCGCAGGTCCACCCGGGCGCGCTTCCGGGTGATCTCCACCAGGCCCAGCTCCGTCACGCCGAAGATCTTGGCTCGACATCGGTCCGAGCGAAAGACCTCTTCCAGCCGGTCCAACAACGCCTTGCGGTCTTGGGCGTGGTCCATATCGATGAAGTCCACCACCACGATGCCCCCGATGCCCCGGAGCCTCAGTTGGCGGGCAATCTCCCCCGCCGCCTCGAGGTTCGTGTCCAGCACCGTGTGGCGCAGGTCCACGTCCCCCACGAACTTCCCCGTGTTGACATCGATCACCGTGAGGGCTTCCGTCTGCTCCACCACCAGGTAAGCCCCCGAAGGGAGCCAGACCTTCCGATCCAACGCGGCGGAGATCTCTCGCTCGATGCCGAGGTAATCGAAAAGAGGGGTGACGCCGGAGTACACCGACACCTCGGGGGAGGAGGAGGGGAAACACCGGGTCACGTAGCCCCGGATGCGCTCCTCGTCTTCGGAAGAGTCCAGCACGATCTCGTCCACCGCATCGTTGAGCTCGTCCCGCAACACCTTTCCCAAAAGTCCCAGGTCTCGATAGAGGAGGCACGGAGCGGGCTGCACCCGGCTCTGGTGCTCGATTTCCCTCCAGAGGGCCAGGAGCTCCTCCACGTCGGTCCCCAGCTCTCCCTCTCCCACTCCCTCGGAGACCGTGCGGACGATGAGCCCAAACCCCTCGGGACGGAGGTCCCGGGCCATCTTGCGTAGGCGTCGCCGCTCCCGATCGTCGGCGATGCGCCGGGACACCCCGATGTCGTGCCCTCCGGGCACCAGCACCAAGTGCCTGCCGGGAAGGGCCAATCGCGGGGAGACCCGGGCCCCTTTCCCCTTACGGGCGGCCTTCACCACCTGAACCAACATCTCCGTGTTGGGGCGCACCTCCATCCCCCGGGCATCGGCCAGGTGAAGAAAGGCGTTTCGCCCATCTCCCAGATTCAAAAAGGCCGACTGCATGCCCCCGAGGACGCTATCCACCCGGGCCTTGTATATTTCCCCCGCCCGCTGGCGCTCCCACATGTGCTCCACCAGGAGTTCCGCCAGGCGTCCATCTTCCAGAATGGCCACCCGAACTTCCTCAGGATCCCGGAGGTTGGCCACAATCTTTCGTCCCAGAGTCACCGTCGCACCTCCCGAAGGGACCGAACCCCGTCCCCTTCCTCGGGCCCCACCCGGAGGCGCACCACGAAGACGTCTCGCCATCCCCTTCCGGGAGAGATCTCACCGAAGGCCCGAAGCACCCCTCCCATGCTCCGCTCCGCCCCCATCGTCACCGACAGCCCCTCCGAGGTCCGATGCCACCGGACATCGCCCCCCCCCGACACCGCCAGGGCTTCTTCCAGGGAGGAAAGGTCTTCGGCCCTACGGGGGCGCAGCAAATAGTGGGCCCGGGGGCAGACCGCCGCCAGCGGGGGACCCTCCACCGGAAAGGCTTCGATCATCTCAAGGCCCGGCGGAAACTTGCTTCCCCAGAGGGCTGCGGCATCGGCGGGAAAGGAGGAAAACCACCCTTCAGCGGGCTCTTCCAAAGCCACGATCCCCAGGGGTAGCGTGGGACCCAGGCTCAACCGAGGGTGAGGGACACATCCCTCGGAATACTCGAACTCCAGCCCCGCCCTCCGGGCGCTCCGCACGAAGATCGGGGGCAGTTCCACGTGGGGAAAAAAGGCCGACCGCCCCCTCTTGGCAAAGAAAAAACGCACCCGCACCGCCATCACACTCCCCCGATTCCCGATGGAGCGCACCGATCCCCCAGGCCACACCCCTGACATTCCCCCGTACGGCAGTCCGGGGAGAGGAGCTCATCGTAGGCCCGGTCCCGCTCTCGAAGCAAAAACTCCCGGCTCACTCCGGCATCGATGTGATCCCAAGGGAAAACCTCGTCCCGTCCCCGGGGACGGGAGACCAGGGCCCGGGGATCGATTTCTTCCCGCCGGAACGCCTCCTCCCAAAGGTCGAAACGAAAGCATTCGTCCCAGCCATCGAAACGGGCCCCCCCCCGCCAGGCTCGCTCCAGCACGGCCCCGCACTCCCGACCTCCCCGGGCGAAGACCCCCTCCAGAAAGGTCTGGGCGGGTTCGTGGTAGGCCACTTTCACCGACCGCTCCTTCCGGAGACCACTTTTAATGCGCCTTCCCCGATCCCGGAGATCTTCCGGAAGGCTCTGTTCCTCCCACTGGAAGGGCGTGTGAGCCTTGGGTACGAAACCCGCCACGGAAACGGCGATCTGAGCCCCCCGGGCGGTGGCACGCCCTATGCGGGCGCACTCCCGCACCAGGGCCTCCAGCCCCTCAAGATCCATGTCGCTTTCTGTGGGGAGCCCCATCATGAAATAAAACTTTATTCTTTCCCAGCCGTGGCGAAAGGCCGCCTCCACGGTACTCAGAATCTCCCCGTCCGAAAGCCCCTTGTTGATCACCCGGCGCAGGCGCTCCGTCCCCGCCTCGGGGGCAAAAGTCAGGCTTCCCCGGCGGACCCCCTCCAGCCGCGTCGCCAGATCCACCGAAAAGCCGTCGATCCTCAGGCTCGGCAAGCTCAGGGAAGCTCGGCGTCGTTCCAGCTCCGGCACCAAAAGGGCCAAGAGCTCATCCAGGCGGCGGTAGTCGCAGGTGGCCAATGATAAAAGCCCCAGCTCCCGACACCCCGAGTCTTCCAAAAGGGATAGGGCCAGGCGGCCAATGGTCTCCGGAGAGCGCTCCCGCACCGGTCGGGTCACCATCCCCGCCTGACAGAAACGGCACCCCCGGGTACACCCCCGAAAGACCTCCACGGGCACTCGGTCGTGCACCACCCCCAACGAAGGGATCATCATGTGCTCCGGGAAAAAGGTCCGGTCCAGATCGGCCACCCATCGGCGCTCCACCGGTAACACCATGCCCCGAGACCCCACGAAGCCCCGGGGTCCCCCGGGGAGGGCCCAGGCGGGAACGTAGATCCCCGGCAGGGAAGCCAGGGCCTCCAGGCGGAGCTCCCGAGGGCTCCCCCGGAGCTCCGAAAGGATGGCCAGGGCCTGGGGCAGGAGCTCTTCCCCATCCCCCACACAGAAGACATCTACGAAGGATGCCAAGGGCTCGGGGACCAGGGCTCCCGGCCCCCCGGCAAAGACCAGCGGGTCTTTATCGCCCCGGTCCTCCCGGTGCAACGGGATCTTTCCCAGGTCTAGCATGGTAAGGAGGTTCGTGTAGGTAAGCTCATATTGCAGGGTAAAGCCCACCACGTCGAAATCCCCCAAGACCTTTCCGCTCTCCAGGGAGCCGAGGCCCATCCCTTTGGACCGGAGGGCTTGCTCCATGTCGGGCCAGGGGCAGTAGGCCCTTTCAACGTCGGCGTAGGAAAGGGATTTCACCAGGCGGTAGAGGATCTGGAACCCAAGATAGCTCATCCCCACCTCATAAACATCGGGGAAGGCCAAACAAAGCCTCACCAGGCCAGGGGCATCGGGCTTCAGGGGCAAAGTCCCCCATTCTCCCCCCACATAACGGGCTCCTCGTTTCACGCTGGCCAAAAGGGGCCACAATTCATCCCGTTCTTCAGGAAAATCCACCATGTCACCGCCTCGCTCCGCCGGAATCTTCCGGCCCATCGCCGACCCCGCAGTCCCGCCATGGGCCGTGAAGGCGCCTTTTGCCGACGTCCTCGCCCTTCGGAATCCTGGGGGGCATTTTTATTAAAAAAATCACTTTTCGCTTTCCTGGTAGGGGCGTAAGGTGTCCAGATGGATGCTCTGGACAATGCCGAGCCCCACCCCCACGGCCAGCAACGCGCTGCCGCCGTAGCTGAAAAGGGGCATGGGGAGCCCCGTCACCGGAGCGTATCCCATGCTCATGGCCACGCACTCCACCACCTGAAACCAGATCCAAGACCCCAAAGCTCCCGCCAGGACCTTGCAGCGAAGGTCTTTGGACCGCATCCCCGCCCCGAAGATCCTCCAGAGCAGGATGCCAAAAAGCACCAACAGAAGCACGCCGCCGACGAAGCCAAATTCTTCGGCATAGACGCTGAAGATAAAATCTGTATGCGGCTCGGGGAGAAAGCGCAACTTGCTCTGGGTTCCCTCCAGGAACCCCTTCCCCCAAAGCCCCCCTGCCCCCACGGCGATGCGAGATTGGATCACGTTGTATCCCGCACCGAGGGGATCAATCTGGGGGTCGAGAAAGACCAGCAGGCGAAGCTTTTGGTAGTCCTTGAGCAGGGACCAGCCGACGGGGAGGGCCAGCAGGCCCGCTCCAAAGAGTCCCGCCAAAAATCTCTTGGGAGCCCCCGCCACGACGAGGGCCCCCAGCGTCATGACCCCATATACCAGGGCGCTCCCCAGGTCGGGCTGAAGCAACACCAACACTCCCCCCGCCAAGGGCAGGAGGAGGTCGTAGACAAAGGCCTTAAAAGTAAGAGGGGGGTAGCGACAAAAGTGTTTCCCCAGAGCTAACGCCAGGGCCACCTTCCCCATCTCCGAGGGCTGGAGGCGCAAGGGGCCCAGGGCAAACCAACTCTGGGAACCCTTAACCATGGTGCCCAGGGTCAAGACCAAGGCCAGGATCGACACCGTGACGCCGAAGATCGCGTAGGCCCACCGCAGCAGGCGATCGTGCCCCAGAGCGATGGCCACTCCATACCCCACCGCCGCCAGTCCTCCGGAAAAGATCTGTCGGAGGACGAACTCCTCCGATCTCCCGTAGGTGGCGCTAAAAATCGACAGGAGCCCCAACAGGAAAAGGGCCACCCCGCTCGCCAGGGCCCAGCGATCGAGGTGACGCAGCCGCTCAGAAAAAGTAGTTATATTATCATTCCCCATGGGCTCGGCGCTCGGATCCCCGGCGCCGCCTCACCGTCCGCACGGGGATGTTGGCCACCAGAGCCACCGAACTGTTCTCCCGCTCCAATTGGAGCTCGATGTGGCTCTCGTCGATGTCCATGTACTTGCTGATGACGTCGATCAAGTCTCGGCGAAGATTTTCCATCACCTCGGGGGAGATGTCGCTGCGGTCGTGGATCAGCACCAGTTGCAGTCGATCCTTGGCCACGCTCCGAGATTCTTGCTGACCGAAAAAACGCGAGAAAAGACTCATGTCCCATCCCCTCCTTTCTCAAAACAAGTTAAAATCCCAAAAACTTTCGAAGCCGTTTGCCAAATCCCGCGCTCTCTTCCTGGCTGAGATCCATGAAGGGTACGTCTTCCCCCAAAAGACGCAAGGCTATGTTGATAAAGGCCTGAGAGGCCGGAGTCGTGCTGGATAGCGTCAGTGGTTCCCCCTTGTTTGCCGCATCTATCACGCTGTCGTCGTTGGGGACGACTCCCACCAAGTCCACCGCCAGGATGTCCAACACATCCTGGACGCTGAGCATCTCCCCCCTTTTTACCAAATCGGGGCGCAGCCGGTTGACGACCAGGCGAATGGGGGATTTGTTCATGGATTCAAGCATCCCGATGATGCGATCCGCGTCCCGCACCGCCGAAACCTCCGGCGTGGTGACCACCAGAGCCTCGTCCGCTGCCTGAGCCGCGTTGCGAAACCCTCCCTCGATGCCCGCAGGGCTGTCCACCAGGACGAAGTCGAAGGTCTCTCGGAGTTCGTCGCAGAGGGCCGCCATCTGGTCGGAGTCCACCGCATCCTTGGTACGCGTCTGGGCCGCCGGCAGGAGGTAGAGGTTTTTCAGGCGCTTGTCCCGCACCAACGCCTGATTCAAGCGACACCCCCCCTCCACCACATCCACCAAGGTGTAAACGATGCGGTTTTCTAAGCCCAGGATGAGATCAAGGTTGCGAAGGCCGATGTCTGCGTCCATGGCCACCACCTTGTGCCCCCGCCCCGCCAACGCCACAGAAAGGTTGGCGGTGGTGGTGGTCTTTCCCACGCCGCCCTTCCCAGAGGTCACCACAATCACTCGGCACGCCATGCCTACACCCTCTCCTTATCGACCCCAAGGCCCTCGTCGCTCCATCCTCGTCCGACATGGAGAAAGCCTCTACGGATGAAGCGATTACCGGCGTCGGCGTCTCCGCCGCAGGTCTGTCATTCTGAGATCTTTTTTTAGTTGCTGAGGACCGAGGGGGCAAACCCCGCGAAGTCATCATCGCCCACGCCAGGCGTCACGCGTTCTTGACGTCTATCTGGTGCGCCACCGGGGCGTCGTTTTCCAGGCACAAGACCACGGCTTTCCCCCACCACGGGGCATCTTTATCCACGTAGCTCACCTTGCTCCCAATGCGATATTGGGGCGCTTCGAAGGATCTCACCAGGATCTGGGCCCCATGATCTCCCGCACACCCCGCGTGCACCAGCCCCTGGAGGCGTCCCCAGACCACCACGCACCCCACGGCGAAGATCTCCGCCCCGTCGTTCACGTGCCCCGCCACCACCACGTCCGCCCCGTGCTCCACCCTCTGCCCGGAGCGGAGAGACCGGGGGATCAGGAGCAACGGCGGGCGCCCCTTGGGAGGGGTCGGCCCCGGCATGGGGGGCTCCCCCGTGGGAAATCCCGAGGCCCGCAGTAGGCGGAGGGTTTCGGCATGAAAAGAAATCCATGAGATTACCGTCACACCCCCGGGCCAGACAAAGTGCGTGAGGATATCCAAAACTTCCCCCTCGGTGCACGCCCTCCCCCGAAGGTCAATTACCACCCGGGCCCCCGCCAGGATATGCCTTGCCGCCCCCAGGACGTTTTTTAAACTTTCCTTCATCATTCCCGGTGCCAACTCCCCCGGAACGACGAGGCGTAACCCCCGAGCGTCTCCTTTAAGCATCATGTCGTCCCTGCGGCCCTCTCCATCGCTCATGGTCGGCTTCTCCCCCCCGTCTCTTCTTCTCGGCACAGATAGGATAGGAGCTCCCCCACCAAGGGAGCCGCCACGGCTCCTCCGTGCCCCCCCCCCTCCACCAGCGCCACCGCCACGAAGCGGGGGTGCCCCACGGGGGCGTACCCCACGAACCAGGCGTGATCCTCCCCGTGGGGGTTCTGGGCGGTTCCCGTCTTTCCCGCCACCGACACTCCGAAGCGGCGGGCCTGGGAACCGGTTCCTCCCTCCACCACGCTTTCCAACCCCCGCTGCACGAGGCGCAGCGCGTCTTGGGGAAGTTTCATGTCCACCGAAAGGCCATCCGAGGCCCGGTTCAGGTGGGGCGTCACCAAATAACCCCCATTGGCCACCGCTGCGTACATGCGCGCCACCTGCAGCGGAGTCATGAGGACAAAGCCCTGCCCGATGGAGTAATTCGCCGTATCCCCCTGGTACCAGCGATCCTTAAGGCGGGCCCGTTTCCACGCCTCCCCCCCGAGGTTTCCCGGCACCTCGCCGGGAAGGTCTATCCCCGAAAGGGCGCCAACGCCAAAGCGTCCCGCCCACCGGCTGAGTCGATCGATGCCCAGCCAAAGCCCCACCTGGTAGAAAAACGTATCGCAGGAATCCCTGAGGGCCCGATGGACGTTCTCGCTGCCGTGTCCTCCCCGGCGCCAGCACTTAAAAATTCGGTTTCCCACGGCAAAGGTGCCGGGGCAAAAGACCTGGGTCTGGGGAGAGATCACCCCTTCCACCAGCCCCGCAAGGGCGGGCACTACCTTGAAGGGAGACCCCGGCGGGTAATTTCCCCCGATGGCTCGGTTCAGCATGGGACGATCGGGATCTTGATTGAGACGGGCCCACTCCGAGGGGGTCACCCCCCAAGTCAGGGGGTTCACGTCGTAGGTAGGGACAGGGCACAGGACCTTGATGCCCCCCGAGTGGACGTCCATGGCCAAAAGCACGCCCCTCTTCCCCGCCATGAGATCCGACGCCACCCGCTGGGCCCCCAGATCGAACGTCAGCACAATGTCTTTTCCCTGCCGGGGAGGGCGATGGGCGATTTGACGCTGACGACGCCCCCGGGCGTCCACCTCCACCGCCTCCTCCCCCATTTCCCCCCGCAAAATCCCCTCGTAGTAGGCCTCGATGCCCAATTTGCCGATCTGATCCCCTCCTCCATACCCCTGCTCCGGGCGGGCCTGTAGCTCTTCCTTCGTGATCTCCCCCACGTAGCCCGTCACGTGCGCCGCCAGCGCCCCCGCCGGATAGATCCGGCGCCACACGGGCTGGGGAAAGAGTTGGGGTAAAAAGCTCGCGTCCCCCACCAGGTCGGCCACCTGGGACAGCGTAAGGTTGGTCACCAAGGTCACCGCACGGTAGGGGGCCCAGAACTGACGATCCACCGCATCGGCCAACATCTGGGTGTCCAAGGGGATACCATGCCGCCGAAATAGGGCCGCCACCTGCTCCATGACCCCTTCCCGCCGAAGGTCTAGGGGGTAACCACGGATCTCGAACATCCGGACGCTTTCCGCCAGGGAAAGGCCATTGGCATCGTAAATCACCCCTCGAGGGGGAGTGGTGCGAATCAGCCTGAGGCGGTTTTCCGCCGCCAAGCGAATGTACTTATCCCCCTGGATAATCTGGAAGGAGTAGAGCCCCAGGCCCAGGCACGCCAGGGTGCCCAGCACAAAGGTCCGCAGCACCCTCACCCGAAAGTCGAGGGTCCTGCGGTCACGAGACACCTTCGGACTCCTTTCGGTGAGCCAACCAAAGGGCGGCGATGCTCACCAGGGGCAGACCGAAAATCTGCTGCCACAGGATTTCCGGCCATATGGGAAAGCCGGAGAGGGCGTAAAGCAGTCCCCGGCACCCCCCCAGGGCGGCGTGGCTTCCGGCGGCGATGAACAGAAAAATGGCCCCGTGCCGCCCCTGGACCGGGATAGCCTGCCAGAAGATCGCCACCGCCCCCATGACCACCGCCCATAGCGCCGCAGTAAAACCCGGCAACCCCGTCCATCGCAGGTCCCACAGGAGCCCTCCGACAAAAACCGTCCACAGGGCCTGGGAAGGAGATTCGTCCCCGGCGACGAAGGCGGAAAAGACCGCCAAAAAAAACAGTTCGGGGACGGGAAAGATCCCCCCCCCGAGGATCTGTATGAGATCCTGGAGATACCAAAAGGCCCCCGCAACCCACGTCACGGCTTATTCTCTCCCACGAAGACGGAAACATCGTAGAGCCGAGCCAGGTCCGCCCCAGAGGAGAGCTGGTAGTACCGAAAGCCCTCTCGGACATCGGAGGAAAGGGCGATATGCCCCAGGGGAATGCCCGGGGGTAACACCTCGCTCGCCAGGGCCGTGGATACCGCCATACGGGGTTCCAGGGCCCTTTCTGCGGGAATATAGAGCAAAAAGGTGCGCCCCATGCCGTCTCCCGCCATCACCCCCAGATCCCGGGTCTTTTCCACCACGGCGGGAATCAGGAGCTCGGCGGAAGAGATCAAATCCACCCAGGCCTCGTCCTGATCGACCCGGGACACGCGCCCCACCAGAAAGCCGTTCTGAAGGACGGGAGCTCCGGGGCGCACGCCCCGGCGGCCCCCTGCGTCAATACGCACCTCCTGCCACCACCGATGGGGAGGGCGCAGGGTCACCCGGGCCGATATCGCCCCGATCCCGTCGGGGGGAAGGGGGTCCTTTCGTCCCCCCAATTCTGACCGGAGGAGGAGATTTTCGCCTTCCAGCGCCTCCAGCCGCTCCTGGAGCTCCCGGCGTTCCGCCGTCCATTGACGGAGCTCCGCCACGCCCCTACGCAGCTCCACTGCGGGGTACTCGGGCCACCGTAGGGCGTCTCCCACCAGGGCCATCGCCCCCCGGGTATCCGGAAACTGGAGGGATAACGCCAAAATGACCCCTCCCAGTCCTCCGGCGAGGAGCGTCTGCACCCACGGTTTGTCCAATTCCTTCCAGAGCATGCCAACCTCCCCGCCTGGTGAAATGACCATCCCTCGGCAAAAATTTCCACCGAAACAAGGGCGCATCGCGGCCCGCCATTTTTTCTCGAAGAGAGTCCCTCCCGGGCTGGCGATGGATGCCCGGAATCCCTCCCCGTCCTCCGGCAAGAGATTCAAAAAGGGCACACCCCACACGACGGGAAGCGCCCTCCTGGCCTCACTCTCCCCAGGTCCTGCTAAAACGCGCCCTTTTCCAGGGCCACCATGGGCCCTTGGCGGGAGTCCAGGTCTTCAAGGATCTTTCCCACTCCCAGGGCCACGGAAAAGAGGGGCTGTTCGGCGGTGATGACGGGGATACTCAGCGTTTTCTGAAGCCTCTTTCCCATGCCCCGGAGCAACGCCCCTCCTCCCGTGAGCACGAGCCCCTGGTCAACGATGTCCCGGGCCAACTCCGGTTTGGTCTGCTCCAGGGCGTCTTTCACCATGTCTTCAATGCGTAAAATGCTGGGATTTAAGGCTTCGCGCACCTCCACGGAGCTGATCTCCACCGCCTTGGGGAGGCCATCCATGAGATCGCGCCCCTTCACTTCCATCGTGAGTTCCTCCCCCAGGGGACACGCAGAGCCTAGCGTTATCTTTATCTCCTCCGCCGTGATCTCCCCCACCAACAGGGTGTAATTCGAGCGGAGCATGGCCACAATGGCCTGGTCCATCTCGTCCCCGGCGTCCCGGAGGGCCTTGTGGACCACA
>Ga0116185_1003315_pt1 | contig 14008 bp, 10 predicted proteins | sample AD_JPNNA7_MetaG_FD_89754 | JGI IMG/M metagenome (GOLD analysis project Ga0116185, IMG submission 89754) | Active sludge microbial communities of municipal wastewater-treating anaerobic digesters from Japan - AD_JPNNA7_MetaG | ecosystem: Engineered > Bioreactor > Anaerobic > Digestate | place... | reverse complement strand
GGGTAACTCCGATCACTAACCAGATGACCCATAAAACCAATACCGATAATATTTTTGCAAAACATCAAACAAATGTGAAAAATAGACATCAGATTAATGTGCAAGGTGACAATGGCCGGCAATTCATACCGACGCCTTATCTGGCCTTGCACGGTGCCAAAGACGGCCAGGAAGAAACCGATCACCCCCGCAAACAGACTCATCTCCCAAAGATAGCAACGGCCCCAGTAGGGAAATGTCTGCATATCTCCAAAGAAAAATGGCGCAATGAGGGTAAGGATATTCTCCGGGGGAAAGCTGAACATGGCGGCGAAACTCACTGGAACCCCAGCGTTACGAACCACTTCCCCAGCCGCACCCAGGCTCGGCAGAAGATGAAAGGCGCTCAGCAGGAACCCACCAGTGGGAATGGAGAAAAGCCCGAGAATAACAGGCCACCGCTGCTCAATGTCAGGCAGCCGGACAAAACTGTAGATCACCGCGGTCATGGCTGTATAGTAAACATACTGGAACTGCCCAGTAAGAATTTGCATCGTCACGGCAAATATCCCAATCAACACCCACTTGCAAGAAGGCCTCTCCACAATTCCGTCCAAAACCATTAAGATCAACGGCACCCAGGTCATGGCACATAGGTTCCCCACATGCCCGGCAAAGACATGCATAAAAAAAGTGCCCGAAAACATCATAATCACCGCCGCCATTAGACAGGCCAGGGGATGCAGCGACCGCTGGGCCGCCCATAGATACATGAAGAGACCCGCAAGAAATACATGCAGTGCGATGCCCCAATTGATAGCCTGCGGCAGTGGGAGGAAAAGATGCAGAAAATTTAGCGGGTAAAGAGCTGCGGCCAGGGATAACGTTCCTGAAAAGACATGAGGGTTCCACAGGGAAAGATTGCCGTTCCTCAGCTCCCGATAGAGAAAATCGAGTCCGGACATTTCTCCATTATAAAGGTCCAGCCCTTTGGCGGAAAGAATTGAACCTTTATTGGAGAAAAGAACATCGCCAAACATGGCCAATGTCAGGATACCAAGAATGAACATGGCATGACGCCAGTCAAAGTTCAGCCATAAATTGTCGTCAAATGCCTGCCTGCATACGACAGTTTCTGGTTGTTTTGTCTTCATAAGACGCTGATCCTATCGAGATCGGAAAGAAAAACGTGAATGGCCGATATAGCTGAAAACCGTGCATATCAAAATAATGACCGCGGCAGCAACCTGAGGAGTCAAGCATGCCAGTTCAACAAAGATCGGCAGCAGTATCAAACTCAAAATAAAGGTAAAAACATATGTGCCTACGAAGCGAAAATACTCTTTCAGGGCCGCGCCACCTCTTTCCGGAGATTGGAAGGTATAATACTTATGGAAGAAAAAAGCGTTGGTAACCGCAAGGATATTTCCTATAATGCTGGCTGTCATGTAAGCCATGAAACGGGGCGATAGGAAAAGATCAAACAGCCAATAGAGGAACAGGAAGGCACCATAACCGAAGGCGGTATTCCAAACACCGACGATGAGGAAACGAATTTTGGTGCGATGCTCCCGTACTGAAGACTTATTCTCTTCCGACATTCAATATATCCTTGACTCTGATAATTTTCGCTCCCCAAAAAAGGATATCTGAATAACTTATTTCATGCAATTCTTTATAAAATTATATACTTAAACAAAATCTAATCCGGATTTTCTGGATTTGAGTTTAAGGATTAGGAAAATATACAAAGCTATCCCAATCATTGATAACCACATACCCAATTTCAACAGTGGCGGATTGTATTCCAGCAACACAGAATGTTCTCCCTTATCGAGCAGCAACCCCATAAACCCAACATTTATCTTTTCCAACGGATGAACCCGACCATCGACCTTTGCCTGCCAACCCCTATCAAATGGGATAGACAAGAAAAGCATTTTCTTCCCATCCAGAGAAATATTTCCCGCAATTCTGTTTTGCCCAAACGACTCTACAACCAGGACATTTTTTTTCAACTCCCCGATCGACCGATCCAGATTATTAATGAACCTCGATACTTCTACTTTGCCGATACGATTCATCTCTCTATATCTGACTGCCGTAGGTTCTTCAGTCACCATAGCATTCAATAAACCGACATCCTTCTCCTGGGAAGATAATTTGCTGAATTCCCAGAACGATATGAAATTATTATACGTGAATCCAAAGGGGATAAAGTGGCTGTTACGGAATAAATACACATCTTTAAATAGTCCCAAAAACTGATATCCCAATCGACCGAGATCCGGTTCAGGCGATTTAGTCAGATGATATTTTGTACTGACAAGCCATTGCAGTAAAGGCCGGCCGGTCAAACCCTGCAACCACCTAGTCTCGTGCTCTTTTTTCGGATCGATCACACCCAATGCCACCAGGAATTTCACATAATTTATCTGATTGAACTGAGCGTAGCTCGCAGACCCCATGAAACCCTGAATCTTTGCGTCATTCAGACTTTTATGCACAGCAAGACCAGATGGATATTCCTTGTTTATGCGGTAAAATGATCTATCTGCGTAAAGATATGACATGGCCTCTTTTGTATAGTCATTGAAGCCAATCCGGGCAGTAAAATCGCTCCTATTCATCACGGCCCGCTTATTGACCGTCAGGAATGAAAAGAGGCTCAATTCAATGGCAATTAAAATGAGAAGCGCACACTTTCCAAATTTCAGATATTTCTTGTCACCCATCAAAATGAGAAGCAAAGCATACATGGAGAGAAATATGGCAACAACGAGGGCGATTTGATTATCAAAGCCTGTTGATACGCGGGCCAAATATATAAACAGCAAGAAAACGAGGAATATGCCGCCGGAAACGATCAACACAGATCGTCTTTTCCAATCATTATTATTAAGGGCATGGGCGCTCAAATACAAGCAATAGATGATCAAAAACAATGACAAGGTTCGATAATAATTTCCGGAAAAAAGCCAAAAAGCATATCTAAAGAACGGAACAAAAACCATTATCAAGAAAAATGCCACCAGTATATAATGGAAACGTAGCCTTCGCTTCCAATTATTTATAAAAAACAGGGGAGCAACCAACAAATTGAAAAGCCCACAATAAAGTACCGGCGCCTCCAGATAATTATGCCATCCCTTGAAGAAACTTCCTGACTCCAAAATATCGGTAGAAAAAAGTCTCCCAATTACGGTAATTATCTGGTTGACATCAACAAAGGCGAAGACATTGCCGCTTTTACGGATAGCATGGAGAAAAAAAAGGCTTTCCCCGCGGGGACTTTCCAACATCTGAAGAGTATTTGGCAGTAATGCGACCGCACTCATCAACACCCCGAGGGATGCCAGAACGGCCGCTTTGCTCATAAAAAGCAGCCATTGTTTACAACTCCAAGCAAAACCATCAAAACACCGCAAAAGGGAATAGAAAAATATGAACAAGCTAAAAAGGTATAAGTGAAAGGGCTGCCAAAGCCCAGTCATAGCAAAGGCTAAAGGAAAAAGGTAAATTCTTTTCTTAACCAGGAGACATTCAAAAGCGTATAGCAAAAAGGCAGCATAGACCACTTCCGTTGAGAATACCGCCCAGCCGCTGCCCAGAATAATATAGCCGGAAAAAGCATAACTCAGGGCCACAATAACCGCGACAAATCTCGATATCGCCATCATTTGCAAATAAATATAGAAAAACCATCCGGCCAGGATGATCTTCAACATCTCCACATAGACAATAAGATAGGGGATGTAAGATTTGTCAGGGATAAGAAGAAGATCCGTGAAGGGATCACCAAGGGAAAAGGGAAATATGTTCTGACCCAATCCCTGATTGAATGACCACTTGGGAATACCATCCGTCCGCAGGTATTCAGAAAGATGATGTACCGCCGGATAAAAGATATTTATTGAATCGCTGCCGATGTCTCTAAAAAGATAGACCTTCTCGAAGAAAATGTAAGGGTAGAAAACCAATAGGGCAAGCAAGAACAGGATTGCCAAAAATAAGCGATCAGTGGCCGATGTGTCTGCAATGATCTTCATTCTTCTTCAAAGGAATCGAGATACTTCAAATAAAGGAGGGCATCCTTGGCATCGGGATGAAGTCGTAATGATTCCTGTAAGCTCTTTCTCGCCTCTGAATATTTCTTCCTCTTAATCATTATCACCCCCAGGACGGCATGGTAATCGGCATTTCGGGGATTTATATCCATTGCTATCCTCAGATGTTTCGTGGCTTCTTCAAGATCATCTTGATTGGTCAAAAGCACTGAAAGATTGAAGTGGGCCTCCGCGAAATGAGGATTTATCCTCAATGCTTGTTCGTATTTCTTTTTTGCCTCCTCGGCATATCCTTGCTTAACCAGCAAATTTCCATAATTGTTATATACGGAAGCATATTGGGGATTAAGAGAAATTGCCTTTTCGAAATTCAGTTGCGCCTCCGGCAATCTGTTTTCTCTCATCATGGCGATGCCAAGGTTGTCTAAAGCAACATAGTTGTAAGGGGCGACATTTACGGCATGTTCAAATATACTTACCGTATTTTGCCAGTGACGAACCTGGAAGTGAGACAAAAAAGAGAGACTTATAATTGAAAGTAATGCCAAAGACAGTACCACTTTTTTAACGCCACGGCCTCTCTTAGCAATATCCCCTATAGACCATGCCGTCATTATGAAAAGGCCGACTAAGGGTATATAGGCATAGCGATCTGCCAACAAATGCCCGCCAATCTGAACAATGCCGATCACTGGCGCCATGGTGCCAAGATACCATAACCACCCCACAAGAACATAAGGCATTTTCCGCCTCATTAGAAAGACGGTCAGCATGATACCGGCAAGAATAATTAAACTTCCAATAATCTTCCATGTATCATATCTTCCAGGATGGAGGTAAAATATAGACAATTCTGCCGGGAATAACATTTTCATTATATACAGGATATATGCTACGGAAGCATTTTCGAACCGAACCCAAAGCGGATATGATGTGAGGGAAGGCAATGCCCCAAGTCTGTTTTCGGCAATGAAGGTTAAACTGATAAATACGAGGGCAATCGCAATAAAGGGAATTTTTTCGCTAACGAGCCACGTCAAGGTATCTCGCCCCGAATTTTTCCCCAGCACGATGCCCATATTCACCCGGTTTTTTTTGATGATGCGGCAGCGAGCCAAGGGCCAAAAATCAAGACAAAGCAAGACAACAGGCAATGTTGCCACCATTGACTTCGCCATGAGCCCGAGAATAAAAAAGCATAAAACCAAAAAATACTTATAAATACTTATATTTTTTACATATAAACCGTAAGCGCCAATCGCCATAAAAAAAAAGAAGGTGCTGAGCAGATCCTTTCGTGACGAAATCCAAGCTACCGGTTCGACATTGAGGGGATGAACAGCAAATAACATAGCAACAAAAGCGCTTTGCCAAAGAGCTTTGGTCATCCCTTCCAGAACAAGAAAAAGTAAAATTGCGTTGAATAAATGAATAAGGAGATTAGTTAGGTGGTAGCCACCGGCATCAAGTCGATAGATTTCGAAGTCCAGCAATAAAGACAGCCAGGTCAACGGTTGCCAAAAACCGGCTTCCATCGATGAAAAAGCCCAAATGATATTTTCCCAGGTGATGCCAGACTGAATATGGGCGTTATTGGTTACGTAAACCTGATCGTCAAAGGCTACAAAACTGAAATGGCTGACTTGGCTATAAATGGACAGGATAATAATTGATAACGAGATGCAGATTAATAGACGCTTCTGACCCTCCGAAATATTTTGCATGCTCATCAAGCAAGATCAGTTTCATGATCTTGGAAAATATTTAGTCAAAATTGATCCGTTCTTTCTCAATAACGAGTGGCCGCTTAAGAACTTGAGTGTGAATAGCGCCAATATATTCTCCGATAATACCGATAAAAAAAAGCTGAACCGCCGCAAAGAAAAATAAGCCGATGACCAAAGGCGCCATGCCAACGGAAAAGCTGTCCCAAAAGATAAGTTTATAAATAAAGTAACCGACAGCTACGAGCAGACTAAGGATAGCAACGGCAAAACCCGTCATGGTGGCCAATCGCAGGGGCACTTTCGAATGGTTGGTAATGCCGAGCATGGCAACATCATAAAGCGTATAAAAGTTATTCTTTGTGATGCCCCTCTTCCTCGCCGGCTGAACATACTCGATAACCGCTCTTTCGAATCCTATTTCACAAATGAGTCCTCTGAAATAAGGATAAGGATCATTGACATTTCTGATAATTTCAACTATTCTTCTATCATAGAGTCCAAAACCAGTATAGTTTTTAATAAGTTCGACATCTGATAATCTGTTTATTAGTTCATAATAAACACTCCGAATGGCAAACAGTAAGGAAGATTCTTCGCTTTGTTTCTTGACACCAATAACAATTAGATAACCTTCTTCCCATTTCTTAACATAATTAATTATTAATTCAGGTGGTTCTTGAAAGTCTGCCGCAAGAAAAATGACTGCATCGCCTCTGGCTTGCAACATTGCATGATATGGTGAACGTATATGACCATAATTTCTTGAATTTAATATGACTTTTACGTTCTTATCTTCAGCCGCAATTTCCCTCAAGATATTTATAGTGCAATCTTTGGATACATTATCTATAAATATATGCTCATAGCGATATCCGGATAAAGTGGCAAAAATTTCCTTCACACGACAGTAAAGTTCCCTTACATTACTATCTTCATTGAAGCAGGGAGTTACTATGCTTATCAACGGAGACGAAATTTTCTCCATAGTCATACCCTAAAGGCCGCGGGAATATATCTGTCTTTTAAGGACTTCATCGCGATTATATGGACTATCGGTCATATCAACCATAATTGGATCGCCCATTCTGCAATCTCTTACCAACATCAAATCATTGAGAAGTTCTCTACAGGAAAGCTGCCCCTTTTGCAGTGGGATAGCTAAATAATAATCTTCATCTATAAGAACACTACCCCGGCTTAAATCTCGTTTAGCGTATACCCCTCTAACGAGGGCATCAAGATATTCTATTTCTTTTTTTTTTGGAATTGTCTTTTCGGTTCCTGGAGCGCCACACATTTCCTTGGCCTTTTTCCATGCTTGTAACCAATTGGCAATTTGCTCCGGGGTTGAACAATATGAAGAAAATGGTCTGTCATCGGTCTTAATGTCAATGTGACGCTCAAAAGTTCGTGCACCTTTAGCATAGGCAATTATTATGGATGAATCCCAGCTATTGCTTTCATGAGTGGAGAAACCGATAACATGGTCCGGATAGCGTTGTTTTAGGTAGTCGATTTGATTTAGTTCAAGCTCACGATCTTCCGTCGGATATATAGATACACAGTGGTTGATCGCCAAAGGGATGCGCCGATTTTCGAAAAATAGCACCATATCGTCAATATCTTTCAACGAGGCTCCTCCGGTCGAGACAACTACAGGCTTACGTGTACGGGCAATCTTTTCCAAAAGAACCCAATCAGTGACATCTGAACTCGCCACTTTCAAAATTTCCATTCCTAACTCGACACAGAGATCTACAGAAGCTTCATCAAATGGCGTGGCCATTCGTATACACCCCCCCCTCCGTATTCCTTCTGTCAATATGGCTAATTCTTCTTTTGTGAGACGGGTATCGATTGTCTTCTTTATGTACCTAATATCTTCCCTATTCCTAAAGTCTTTATGGATGAAATTATCTACATCTCTAACTTGCAGTTTAATAGCCGCCCGGACATTGTTGTATCGAACTACCGTGGCAAATTCGTGAATGATTCTCATTCCTCTATTCACATCGCCCCAATGATTGTTCGCCAACTCCAGAACAAAAAGATCTTCAAATATATCTCTGTTAATCATGCCTACTCCTTGTCTATTCTTTTATACTCTAAGTGTCATATCGAGCCTGCCGGATTTCCTCAGCTGACAATTCCGGCGTCACATTGTATCTGACTGCTCTTGCCAAGGCCAACAGGCCAAAGAGCGAATCATCCCCCAAAGGGGTAAGCTGAAATGATAAATTGAATTTTTTGGCTATCATTTCCCTTAATGTTTTAGAATGAGATGCTAAACCACCCGAAAATATTATCTTTTGCCAAGATTCACTACCAGGCAGTTTCATGGCACTCATTTGGTAATTGTCAGCCATGTTTTCGAAAGCCGCTCGAAATAAATGTCCTATTGAAAGATTATCTTCATTGATATTTGAAATATGGCCGCGGTTTCCGCATGCGCTTGGAAAGAATGAAACGTTGACTTCAAGATCTGTTTCCGGCACACATTCAACACGTGACTCTATAAATGACCAAATATTCGAAACATCAATATCACTCGGAGTATATTCTGTTAATAATTTAACTAGCAAGTTCAATGAACGTCCAGCAGGTATATGTGTTATAGTATTAAGATACCCTTGAAAATAAGGACGAGTCTGATAATTGCCATATAAGAGTGATGAATTTAGTGTACTTATTTGCGAGCCTGTAGCAATATTTATAGAAAGTTCTCCTGGTCTGATGCCTGCGCCAAGTAGCGAACACTGTTGATCTCCCACGGCGACATAACAGGGTATCTTCCCTTTTCCCCGTTCAAGAAAACCAGCAATAGTCCCGGTAGAAACAATAATCGGCCAAACGAGTTTTTCCAGTCCACAGGAAGCAATTAATTCTTCGTCCCAATGTCCTGTCTCAAGATTATATGCCCCATGAGCATGAGCCATGGTTTTTTCCATTAAAGGCGGACCGCCTGTCAAGCTTGAAATAACTAACTCGGACAACCCTATTGGAACAACTTCTTCCGGCAGTTCCCGTACTTTAGCCATGTGAAATAAGAAGGCAAGAGGGATTCCGGGCCTGAGTTCGTTACCGGTTCTTGTCCTCATAATCGGACTTGTTCTTTCACAGAGTAATTCGAAGGATGACAAGGTTTTCCCATGAGGTTTCTGCAATGATCGGGTGTCCTGCCAGGAAATGAAGGGTGATATCGCTCTTCGATCTGAATCCACAATTACCAATCCATGCATCTGACAACAGAAGAGTATTCCCTCACATGTATCTGATACCAATAGCAAATTTCCCAGCATATTCTCAACAATCGACACAATGGACATCGGTTCTATTTCTCGGTAACCATATGGGCGACCTTCTATAAAAGATGGAAATGGGCTATGGATGATGTTGGTTACTTTCATGTTTTCAACATCCAACACCGCCCCCTTCAGGAAAGTAGCCCCTATGTCAATTCCAATGAACGACATTGTATTGCCCAAGATATTCATTTACTTGTTTTTCTAGGATGTCATTCACCTCTATTGGTTTTATACAAAGCCGACCGGGCATCTCCAACATAACTAGATTTATGAGCTGACCACACATTTTTTTGTCATGCATGATACCAATTAACAGTTCTTTGGATGAAATGGATCTTGAGACTCGAAAAGAAAAATATCTTTCAATTACCCTATGGATTGAAAGGAAATCATCCTTAGACAATATTCCCTGTCGCACGGCAATCCAATTAGCCAAATCCACACCCCATGCGACTGCACAACCGTGAGGAATCTCATAATTAGTCAGCGTCTCAAGAACATGGCCAAAAGTATGTCCATAATTAAGTATCCTTCGGTAATCTGTTTCATACTCATCTTCTTCAATAATACTTTTCTTCACCATAAGGCTGCCAAGGATAAAAGCTCCAATCCGGGAGCTTTGAAACCCCTCTAAATCAAGTTCATCGGTTAAATCACAAAAGAAATTCGATGACCCAGTAAGTGAAAGTTTCAATATTTCGCCATAACCTGATTTAATTTCAATACTTGGCAGTGTTTCGAGAAATTTTGTCGAAATAAATACTGCGGATGGTGAATGAAACACACCAAGTTGATTCTTGAACTGATTAAAGTTTATCCCACATTTAGCACCAATACAACTATCGGCCATTGAGAGGAGTGTCGTAGGGACGAACATCCAGCGAATGCCCCGGTAATAGACATGTGAGGAAAAGGTGGTTAGGTCTTGGATTATTCCCCCTCCAATTGATAGAAGTACACTCTGACGTGTGCAGTTTCTTTTTTGCAGATAATTCAGAATCCTATGTATCCCGGTCAGTGTCTTTTCTTCTTCCGTTGCTTCTACTTTCAAGACCGGAAAAGAATTCAGGATCGGTGCAAGAATATCTTGATATAATTCGGCAACTCTCTGATCTATAACAACTACCGAAGGGTTTTTTTCCGATATGATTTCTACGGTATCCTTCAGATGCTCAAAAATCTGTACGGTATAATCACCTTGTCCTGAACGAACAACTATCGATTTATTTTTCGTCACAAACTCCTCACTGTGCAATGAAACCACCATCAATAACCGCTATTTGTCCGGAGATGTAAGTGTTATGATCGGATCCAAGAAAATATACATACGCCGCCACTTCTTCTCTTGAACCCAGTCTTTTTATGGGGAGTGCATTACAAATAGCGCTTATCTGTTCCGGGGTATTGTTGATGTAAGTCATATCGGTCTCAATAAAGCCTGGACATACTGCATTTACCAAAACGTTTGCAGAAGCAAATTCTAACGCTGCCGCTCGGGTAAGCCCATTAAGACCGGCTTTTGAAGCACTGTATCCGGCTCGTCCGGGTTTGCTTACCAAACTGTAGCAAGAGCTAATATTTATGATCCTACCCCAACCCCTAGCGGCCATTCGTGGAGCAAAATGTCTAATTAACATGAACGGAGCGGTAAGATTCACCATTAAAACATTTTGCCAATCTTCCAACCGCAATTCGTTGATTACACGGATTTCATTTATCCCGGCATTGTTTATCAAAACATCTGCATCAGCTCTTTCGCTGTTTTCAAGGAAAGCGGTGATCGATTCGAAAGATGAAAGATCCATCTCTTGCCGTGAGGGAGATTCTACCTCCCAGCCTTTATCTCGATAACATCTCCCAATTGCTTCACCTATCCCACGTGATCCACCTGTTATAAATACTCTTCTCTGCATTTTATTTTTCCTCCACAGGAGGTATAAGCATGTTACCTAACAACTCTTCACGTTTCAAAAATGGGAACATATCTTCCATAGGCGCCGAGACTATTCGGCCGTTTTCAAGCGATTGTGCTGCAAGACGTGGCTCTACAAGCTGCGCAGGATCAATAAGTAGCTCACACAAATAGGGACCATCCTTATTGAGAATTTCTCTTATACATGTATCGTACCGCTCCCCCGCAACACGCACGGCCTGGATACCATAAGCTGTAGCCACTTTGACGATATCAGGGAAAGACAAGCCGCTTTTTGGGCTCTCTCCAGTCAAGCGTCCGAAAAAGTTATGCTGTGTGGTTCGGATAGATAAATAGCCGCCGTTGTTGAGTACAAATATTTTCAGGGGAAGATTATAATGGCGAATTGTCTGAAGCTCCTGAATATTAAGCTGAATGCTTCCATCGCCAGTGATGCACACCACTCGTTTTCTTTTACCCGCAAAAGCCGCACCTATTGACGCCGGCAAATCGTACCCCATAGATGCGTTTCCTGAATTGCAAAAGACACGCATGCCTTTCTTTATAAAGGCGGTTTGAAATGTCATCACATTGGCAGCGCCGTTCCCGCAAACAACGATGTCTTCAGGCCCGAGTATAGTAAAAAGCAGATCGAGAAATCCGTAAGGATTGATAAATCCGTTCTTTATATCATAATGATGCGATTGCACTACAGGGTAGCGATCTTTTCTAAGACGACACCAGGTCAGCCATTTGGTATGTTTTTCTGAATCAAAACCTGTCTCTTCTATTTGAATTTTGACTTCGGAGAGAAAATCGGCTGCATCAGCGTGAACAAGTTTATCTGCTTTAAAAATTGGCTTTCTGGATTCCATCGGATCTATTTCAACATGTATCTTCAAAGCATGCCTTGCAAATGATGGCCAGTTATAGCTTACCTGCCTAAGGCTCATACGTGCGCCTATGATAAGGAGCAGATCTGCATTTTGGACAGTAAAATTCCCGTAACGATCCCCAACATCACCAGGACGACCACAAAACAATGGATGATTAGAAGGTACAACATCTATACCAGTCCACGATGTAACCAGTGGAATATTTAGCTTACTCGATACTTCATCTAACAAGTCAATGGCTGTAGCAGAACGAACACCTTTGCCGGCCATGATAACGGGACGTTCACTTTTATTTAAAAGTTCCAGGATTTCTTTGACAGCAATTTTCAATTTTTCCTTAACTAAAGGTATCTGGTCTTCTGATGGATTATAAGCTGGAAGTTCTCTCTCATTAATTATGGTAGCCTGAACATCTACCGGAATATCAATCCAGCAAGGGCCATGACGTCCATTTTGAGACAAGAACAAGGCACGCTCAAGATGATATCGGATACTTATCGGATCATCTATATATGCGAAGTACTTTGTAATTGGAGTAGCCAACTTACGGATATCCACTTCCTGATCGCCGAGCTGCCGCAGGCAAAGATCGGGATAGGAGGCCATGCATGTTTCTCTTTTAACTTGACCAGAGATTATAAGCATGGGTACAGAATCAGTCCAAGCTCCAAAGACACCATTCAGGGCATTTATTCCACCAGGACCAGTGGTGACGTTAATGACACCTACATCACCGGAAATTCGAGCATATCCTTCGGCCGCCATAGCACATGCCTGTTCGTGGTGCTGAAACACACAAGAGATGTACTTTGATTGGCCGAAGGAATCATTTAAATGCATTGCTCCCCCTCCAGTCAACATAAATACGTACCGGACCCCATGCTCTTCAAGCTTTTTCACCACGTAATCTGATAACTTTATCATAAATTAATTATAAATATAACACTATATATTACTGCCACAATTTACTGCCTGTTTCTATCATCCGTTAAAAAATTGCTCCATCGGCGCAAAGATTCTTTTAAATCTATCCATTGTTTAAGACCAAGCTCCTTTTGCACCCGTGAAACATCAGGCACATAACGCTCAGGTAGTGCTCGTGGTCGACGTCGTTTTAACACTCTTACGGAGACCTTAGGATTTATTGTGCGCGATACAGATGATGCCAGTTCACGAATCGTGATCTCCTTCTCTGAACCAACATTGTAGGGTCGTCCGGCTATTCCTTTTAAAAAAATTGCCCATAGCCAGATTACTAAATCGGCTGCATAAAGGTAAGATCGAACCGCACTTCCGTCACCATTAACCATGATGGAAGTACCATAAATAGCATCACGCATGAAATTTCCAGCCGCAAACTTACCATCTATGGGGAGATAAGGTCCCAGAAATGAAAAACAGCGGGCAATTTTGATATCGATCCCAAAATTCCTACAGGCTAGAATACACATGGACTCAGCAATTCTTTTAGCTTCACCGGGTATTGAATAGTGATAATTAGTGTCAAGCGGATCCGGTGCGCCGGGGAAATCTTCAGGAATGCGAAGCAAATCGAACGGCTGTCTACCATATACGGCCCCGGAACTTGTAAAGAGCATTTTTTTAACCCCGCAATGCTGTGCAAACGTGATAATGCGTCTGGTCCCCAGAACGGTAACATCTGTATCAAGTTTTTTATTGTCTGCATAAAAATCATCGGTATTCTCTACGGCAGCATGAATCAAATGAGAATATTTTAAACGAGGAAATCGAAACGATTCAATGTCGCCAGTTAAAAAGCTTATTGAGGAATCTGCTGCCAGGTGTGGCACTTTCTTTATGAATCTATGATGATTGCGTGTCAGGATTGTCGCTTTTGCTTTGAGATCAAGCTTTCTATTAGCCCACAAGAGGCTCTCAAGCAGCCAGCACCCGAAAAAACCTGTTCCACCTGTTATAAAAATTCTTTTCCCTCTAAGCTCCTCCCACAACCCTTTAGTATGCTTCAGAATATGATCGAGATCATCAGACAGAGGATTGCTCACAATTACTCACCAGGTCTTCCAGGGCGCATTTCCCGCCGCCCAGAGGGATTCAAGATAACGCAGGTCCCGAGCCGTATCCATGCACTGCCAGAAGCCTT
>Ga0116185_1003311_pt1 | contig 14016 bp, 9 predicted proteins | sample AD_JPNNA7_MetaG_FD_89754 | JGI IMG/M metagenome (GOLD analysis project Ga0116185, IMG submission 89754) | Active sludge microbial communities of municipal wastewater-treating anaerobic digesters from Japan - AD_JPNNA7_MetaG | ecosystem: Engineered > Bioreactor > Anaerobic > Digestate | place... | reverse complement strand
GACCCGGACGGCGCCGGACCCGGAGCGGGGGCGGTGAGCAGCCTGAGGGTGATCGGCCACGTGGCGCGGAAAGAGATCCGCCAGATCCTGCGCGACCGGCGGAGTCTGGTTCTCATCCTGGTGATGCCCATCGTCCTGACCTTTCTCTTTGGCAAAGCGCTGGAGACCGGCGAACTCCGCCACATCCCCTCGGTGATCCTGAATCTGGACGGCTCGCCCGAATCCAACGTCATCGTCACGTCGTTCAGCACCTACGACGAGGTCCGGATCGAGCGCGAGGTGGCGACGCAGCAGGAGGCGCAGGATCTCCTGGCGCAGGGCAAGATCAAGGCGGCCATCATCATTCCCAAGGGATTCATGAAGCGCATCGAGTCGGGCGAGGAGGCCCAGCTCCAGCTCCTGCTGGACGGAACCGACAACAACTCGGCGCCCATCGTGGAAGGGGTGGCGCAGCGCGTGATCCAGCGGTACAACACCGAGCGGGCTCTCAAGGGCCTGTGGGCGCGGGGCGTCAGGCCCGACCGCGGGCTCCGGTTGATCCGGCCCGTCTACGTGCAGTCGGAGATCCGCTACAACCCGGGGCGCCAGTACCTGAGTTACGTCATGCCCGGCGTGATCGGCCTCACGCTCCAGCTCCTGACGGTGATGCTGATGGCCATCACCATCCCACGGGAGCGCGAGCGGGGCACCCTGGATCAGCTCATGGCCTCGCCGATCACGCGCACCGAACTCATCCTGGGCAAGCTCCTGCCGTACTTCGGGATCTCCGTGCTCAACGTGGCGACGATCCTGTTCGTGGCGGACCGCTGGTTCGGCATTCCGGTGGCCGCGCAGCTATCGTTGCTGCTGCTGCTGTGCTGCCTGTTCGTGCTGACCTCGCTGGCCACGGGCCTGCTCATCTCCGCCGTGTCCCGAACCCAGTTTCAGGCGGTGCAGATCGCGGTGTTTTACGTCCTCCCGGTGTTCATGCTCTCGGGCGCGTACGCGCCCATCGAGGCCATCCCGGACTACATCCGCCCCATCTCGTACCTGTTCCCGCTGATGTACTTTTCGCGCGCCGTGCGCGCCGTGACGCTGCGCGCGGCGGACTTCAACCAGATCTGGCAGGACGTCGTCATCCTGGGAGGGTTCGTGGTGGTCTTCCTCTACTGGGCGGTGCTGAGTTTCCACAAACGCGTCAGTTGAGCGACGCCGGTGGCAGCGAAAACCGACAGCGGAGAGGCGGGGGCCGCGGTCGCGATCGGCTCTCCCCGGCGGGCAGGGTCAGCGGCCCAGCACCTCGCGGTAGTAGGCCTCGTACCGCGGGACGATGTGGGAGGTGTCGAAGTGCTCGAGGGCCCGGCGCCGTGCGGCCGCGGCGAATTCGGCACGCCGCGGTTCGTCGGTGAGAAGCGTCAGGACCGCCCGCGCCATCCCCTCCACGTCGCCGACCGGGAGCGTGAAGCCGCTCTTCCCGTCCTGCACGACCTCGGGGACGCCGCCCACCGCCGTGGCGACCACCGGCACGCCGCAGCTCATGCCTTCCAGTGCCGCCAGGCCGAAGGCCTCGTCGGCGCTCGGAAGCAGGAGGACGTCCGCCACGGCCAAGAGGCTCTCCACATCGTCCTGCTTCCCCAGGAAGATGACGTCCCGCGTGAGGTCGAGCGTCGCGGCGAGGTGCATGGCCTCGGGCCGATCCTGGCCGTCCCCGATGAGCAGCAGCCGCGCCGGGAGCGCGGCGCGGACCGTGGCGAACACGCGCACCGCGTCGGGGACGCGTTTGACGGGGCGGAAATTCGAGAGATGGACGAGGATGCGCTCGCCCCGAGGGGCCAGGTGCTCGCGCAGGGTCGCGCGCGGGGTGGGGCTGAAGCGTCGCGTGTCCACGAAGTTGGGGATGACCGTCATGGGACGGTCCAGGGCGAACACCTGGCGGGTCTTGTCCAGCAGATAGTGGGACACGCAGGTGACGCCGTCGGACTGCTCAAGCGCGAACCGCGTCATGGGGAACAGCGAACGGTCGTTCCCGACGAGGGTGATGTCCGTTCCGTGCAGCGTGGTCACGATGCGGGGCCCGTGCGGTCCCAGGATGGAGCGCGCCAGGAACGCCGAGACCGCGTGGGGAATGGCGTAGTGGACGTGGAAGAGGTCCAGGCCGACCTGGGTGCCCACCTCGGACATCTTGGCCGCCAGCGCGATGGCGTACGTCGAGTGCTCCAGGAGGGGATAGCTCACCATCTCCACCTCGTGGAAGAAGATCCGCTCGTCGTAGTGCTGGAGGCGAAACGGCAGCGCGTAGCTGATGAAGTGGATTTGGTGACCCCGCTGCGCCATGGCCTTGCCGAGCTCGGTGGCCACGACGCCGCTGCCCCCGTAGGTCGGATAGCAGGTGACGCCGATCTTCATGGGGAGGACTCCGATCGCCCCGCCGTCGCGCACGACTCGCACCCGGTCCGGGGGCCGCTCGGGATGGACGCCAGCTGGTGCGTCCAGCCGGGACCGGTGATCCGCTCGCGCAGGGTTCCGACGAACTCGAAACCGTATTTCACGAGATAGGGAAGGGCGGGGTAGACACGTTCCTGCAGCTTGCCGCCGGGCATGAGCGCGCCGCGGAGCCGCTGGAGCTGCTGCGTCGTGTCGGCCTCGCGGCGCTTCAGCGCCTGCACCGCCTTTTTCGCCAGCTGGTCCAAGTGGCCCTTGATATGTCCGGCGGTCTGGCCGGCGGTGGCCTTGAGCGTGGGGTCGAGCGCCGCCACGGCGGCCCCGACCCGGCCAAAGATCTCGTCCACGCCCTGCCGCGCGGCGGCCAGGGTATTCTCCAAGTCCGGCGGGAGCTGGTCGCGGAGAATGCGGCTGGCCAGCTGCCCCGGCTCCGCGGTGAGATCGTGCAGCCCCAGCCGGAAACGGGCCAGGAGCTGCGCGATGCGTGGCTCGAGCAGGCTGAGGGTGGCGCGGGGGACGATGACGGGCATGGGGATGTCGAAGGCCGCGTACACCGACCGGAGCTGGGCGAAGTACGCCAGCTCGCCCGGCCCGGCCACGTACGCCAGGGTGGGGAAGAGCGTGTCCTGGACGATGGGGCGGAGGGCCACGTTGGGGCTGAATCGCTCCGGGGATTCCTCCGCCGCCCGGTACAGGGACGCGGCAGGACGGACCTCACCGGTGTCCCGCAGCCGGAAACCCGCGGCGTCCCGCACCAGCGGCCGGCGCCCCCGCTCCAGCAGAAAGCAGTTCACGCCGTCGGGACGCGCCTCGATCTGGGCCGGATACCCGGAGGCGCGCAGGGATTGGCTGACCTCCACGATGGCGCGGGAGGTTCGGGGCGCCTCCTCCAGCTCACGCCGGAAGACGCCGGCCGCCATGCGCTTCAGGCCGGGATCCGCGGCGTCCACCAGCACCAACCCGGTCTCTCCCAGGAGATGCGTCATCCAGTGCGCGAATGCGCGGGCCAGCGTCCGGTCGGGGGCGTAGGCGCTGGCCAGCGCGCCGCAGACGGCGTCAGAAAATTCGGTCGCCGGCAGGAGAGCCCGCAGGCGGTCCAGGGTATCCCGGATCGCCGGTCCGAGCTGCAGGTTGGCCGGCATAAACCCGTCGGGCGACTCCCAGGCCGTGTGGCGAATCTGCGCGAGGTTCGCGCTGCGGTCGGCCAGGTCCACGTGGTCCGCCTCGAGGATGTCGTGGTCCTCGGACGCCATCCAGAACAGCGGCACGACCGGTCGTCGCAGGTTCTGCTCAAGGCGATGGGCCCATGCCACGGCGGTCAAGGCCTTGTACAGGGTGAACAGCGGGCCGCCGAAGAGGCCTGTTTGCTGGCCCGTGCAGACCGCCAGACCTTCCGGACGGCAGAGGTCGTCGACCCTCGCCCGGACCGCAGCAGGGGCCTCCCAGGCCGCCTGCTGGGCCAGGAGCACGGCGCGCAGATCGGCCCGCCGATAGTTGCGGCGGCCGCACAGGTCGGCCAGCGCTTCGTACTCGCCGTCGAGTCGCGGGTTCCGGGCGTAGTACGAGGACAGGCGGTCGAAGTCATCCGCGTAGTCCACGATCAGGGGCGAAAAACCGGGTACGTCGCGAAGGTCCAAGACAGTCATGTGGCGTCCTCGGGAATGCGGTGCGTTCGCCCCGGCCGGCAACGGTCCGCGGCGAACGCAGGAACCGCCGGTCGTTGCCGCGAGGTGGCCCAGCCTAACAGAGGAACCTTCAAACGGCAAGGCATCCTCGGCCGCTGCCGGGCGCCGGGAAGGCCCACCGGAGAGGCCGTGCGTCCTGGAAGGCCGGGGCGGAGAGCGGATGGCCCCCCGGATGCCGTCGCGGGGAACTCTTGTTGCGCGGCGCCTGTCCCAGGGACAGATGAGGCCCGGAGCGCGTGGACCCGCCGGATGTCGAGCCGCGGCGCCATGCCACACGGGTGGCGCACCGTGGGCGGGGCCGATGCGCCGCGCGCCCACGGGATCGGGGAGGATGAGAAATATCGAGGGTTTTTCTTGACGTTTGTTTCATGCGTTTGCTATAAAAACCTGATGGGAAATCGCACATGAACGCGCTCAGTCTGATCCTGCAGGCCGGCGTCGTCGCCAGGGGCGTCTTGGCGGTCCTCCTCTTCTTTTCGCTGGTTTCGTGGACGCTCATTTTCCTGAAATTCCGCGTGTTGGGCCGCGCGGATCGGCAGGACGAACGTTTCCTCAAGCTGTTTCGGGAGGGAAGGCAGCTTTCCGGGATCTATGAGGACGCCCGCCGGCTCCCCCAGAGTCCGCTGGCGGCACTCTTCCGCGAAGGGTACAGAGAGCTGAGCTACATGCTGAAGGGCAATCCTGGTGCGGGCGGGCAGCCCGGCGCCGAGCCGGCGGCGAAACCGATGGAGCTTCCGCCCGACGAGTTGTTGACCCGCATCTCGCGGACCCTCCGCCACGCCAGCCTGCGCGAGGTCTCCGGCTTGGAGCGATCCCTGATCTTCCTGGCCACCACGGGGAACATCACGCCGTTTATCGGCCTGTTCGGAACGGTCTGGGGCATCATGGACGCCTTTCACAGCATCGGGATGACGGGATCCGCCAACCTTGGGGCGGTCGCCCCGGGCATCGCCGAGGCCCTCATCACCACGGCGGCCGGGTTAGCCGTGGCCATACCCGGGGTCATCGCGTACAATTATTTCCTCAACCGGATCAAGAGCGCCGCAACGCGAATGGACTTGTTCGGACTCGAATTTCTCGGGACGGCGGAGCGGATCGTTCACCGCGCCGGTCGAGGCTAGCGGACGCCAAAGCTCCCGGCGCAGTGAGGAGGGGCAGTGGCACCCAAGTCTGCGGACATCGGGGGGGAGACCCGCCTCGGCCCCGCCCTGGCGGAGATCAACATCATACCGTTCGTGGACGTGGTGCTGGTTTTGCTGGTCATCTTCCTCATCACGGCGCCGATGATGCTCGGCGGTATCGACGTCCGCGTGCCCAAGACGGAGACGCGCACCTCGCGACCGGAGGAGCGGATCGTCCTGGCCGTCACACGCGATCGCGGGGTGTACCTGGAGAATCAGCCCATCAGTCTGGATCGGCTCTCGAAAGTTTTGACGGGCATGGTGAAGCGAAACCCCAAGGCGGCGGTCTTCCTGAAGGCCGACGAGGCCGTCGCGTACGGAACCGTCATGAAAGTGATGGACGTGATCAAGAAGGCGGGGATCGATCGCGTCGGCATGGTCACCGAACCGATCGGTCCGGTCGGGCGGTGACGGAGTCATGGCGGCCTTGGCCGACCGGATGACGGTTGCCGGTCCTCGCCCCAAGGAGCTATGGCTGACGCTCGCGCTGTCCATCGTCCTCCATGGCCTGCTGATGGCCGTGGTCATCCTGATGCCCCGGTTTCGGCTCGGCACGTACGTGCACGTGCCGGTCAGCTACACGGTGGACCTGGTCTCGACCACGCCGGGCGGCCGGCCCGCGGCCGCAGCTCCCGCAAAGGCACCGGTGGCCCTGACCCCGCGCCCGGCCCCGCCCGTTGCGGCGCCGGGGGCTGCGCCTCCGCCCCCGCCCGCTGCGTCCGACGAGGAGTTGACGCTTCCGGGGAAACGAACGGCCCGGAAAACACCGGCGGAGGTCGAGCCTTCCCTTCGGCCTCCGTCCGTCGCGGGGAAAGAGACGCTGCGGCCGGCACCGGTGGACGCCAGGCCGCGGCCGCGCGTAGAGGCCCCGACCCCGCCCGCCCGCGTCGCGGCCCAGCCCCCTCCGGCGGCTCCCGCCGGGCCCGCCGCGCCGACGACGGGAGCGGCGGAGGCGGGTCCGGCGAAAGCCAGCGGGGTGGAGCTGGCCGGCGGAGAGCGCGGCGACGGGACAGGCGGGTCGTCCCTCGGGTACTACCTCGGCCTGGTCGACTCCAAGATCGGCACCAACTGGAACCCGGTGGCGACGGGAGGTACGGGGGAAAGCGTGGTCATCGTCCGTTTCCGGGTCTTGCGCTCGGGAAACGTCCGGAACGTGGAGTTGGAGAGCGGCTCGGGAGACGCAGGGCTGGACAACGCGGCCTTGCGCGCCATTCGCCAGAGCATCCCCTTGCCGCCTTTTCCCAACCTGTTGATCGAGCCGTATCTGGATCTGCGGTACACTTTTGTGATGGAGCGAGGATGATGCGACGATCTTGGTGGGTCGGCGTCGGAGCGGTCCTGGCCATCGTGTCGGTGGTGGCCGGCGCGGCCCCCGGGCAGGTGATCGAGCGCGAACTGCGCGAGCGCATCGCGCAGAAGTTCACCATCGCCGTCGGCGGGTTTGCGCCGTTTTCCGTGGCCGGCGAGGATTTCGGGAAGCTCGGCGCCTCGGTGCTGGCCAGCGATCTCAAGTTCACGACGGTGTTTGACGTCATGGAAGGGGGCATCCTGCCGTTCGATCCCGCCACGGTCCAGCCGGATCAGGAGCGCGTGGCGCTTCCCGGACTCGCCGCGCTGAAAATTCAGCACCTGGCGGTCGGGTATGTTTCCAGCCGCGGGCGGGAGGTGGTGCTGGAGGGTCGCCTCTTCGACGCCGCGACCGGCAACATGGTTTTTGGCAAGCGGTATGTCGGGGATCCCAAGTTCTACCGCCTGATCGTGCACCGTTTCGCCGACGATATTCTGTTCAACCTCACCGGCGAAAAGGGGGTGGCCCAGACGCGCATCGCCTTCGTCTCGGGGGTCAGCCGCACGGCGAAAGAGGTTTTCGTCATGGATTACGACGGCGCCAATCCGTCGCCGCTCACCGGGAACCAGTCCATCAACCTGTCGCCGCGCTGGTCGCCCGACGGCCGGCAGATCGCCTACACCTCCTACCGGAACGGGAATCCGGACCTGTTCGTGCTCAACTTTGACAGCGGCCGGCGGGATGTGCTTTCGGCGAAGCCCGGGCTGAACGCGACGCCGGCCTGGTCCCCCGACGGACAGTGGCTGACCTTTGCCATGAGCGCGGGCGGCGGGACCAACCTGTTTCTGGTGTCGAAGAGCGGGGGCGCGCCGAAGCCGCTCACGACGGGGCCGGCCATCTCGGTGTCCCCGTCGTTCTCCCCCAACGGCCGCCAGATCGTGTTCAACTCCGACCGCGGGGGCACGCCGCAGATCTACGCCATCGACGCCGACGGCTCCAACCTTCGGCGCCTGACCTTTCAGGGGAGCTACAACGCCTCGCCGCGCTGGTCTCCGCGCGGAGAGAAGATCGTCTACATGTGCCAGACCGCCGGTTACCAGATCTGCCTCATGAACCCCGACGGGTCCGGTCTGCAGCAGCTGACATCCGCGGGGAGGAATGAGGAGCCGGCGTGGTCTCCCGACGGGCGGCACATCGTGTTTACGTCCGCGCGGACCGGCCAGCGGGAGGTGTTCGTGATGCACGCGGACGGCTCGGACCAGAAGCGGTTGACCACCAACGGTCGCGAGAACTACCTACCCGATTGGTCGCCGTGAGCCCAGCCGCACCGGCGGCGCGGCTGGGCCACTGTACGATACGGAAGGCTGTCGATGGACTTCTCCCGGGTGGCGCGCGTGGCGCATCCGTGGAGACGGCGCGGGGGTGACAACGTGCGAGTAGACACCAGGGGGGCAGGGCGGCGGATGGCGTGGTGGGCGGTGCTGGGTCTGGGTGCGGCGGCGCTGGCCGGTGGCTGTGCCATGAACGATGACGTGCTCGCGGTGCGCCGCGACATGGCGGCGCTCCGGAACGAGGTTGCCACGATCAACAGGGCCAACCAGAGCGCGCGGCAATTCACCGAGGAGCGCCTGCAAAAGGTGGAGGCGGAGATGCGCGGCCGCGTGGAGTCCTCGATGAAGGAGAGCGAGGGGTCGCGCGTCGCGCTGAATCAGCGGGTCGAGGAGATGACGACCGAGACGCGGTTTGTCCAGGGAAAGCTGGAGGAGAACGCCTCGGTCTTGCGCGACATCCAGACCCGGATGGACGAGGTGGACCAGCGGGCGCGGCAAGCCGGCCAACGGCTGGAACCCTTGGACCAGCAGCTGAAAACCACGGACCAGCAGGTGAAGGCCCTGGACCAGCAGGTGAAGGCCATGGCGCAGCGCGTCCAGGTGCTGGAGCAGGCGCGGGCGCAGGCGCCCGCGGTGGCGCCGTGGGTGCCGCTCCAGGCGGCTCCCGGGGCACCGGCCCCGCAGGCGCCCGGGACGGCGGTCGGACCCGCGCCGGGACAGGCTCCGGTAGCATTCCCGCCGCCGGCGCAGCCCTTCCCGGCGGCACCGCAGGCCCCCGCCGCCCCTCCGGTCGTCCAAACGCCGATGCCTGCCACGGCGGCGCCCGCGCCGACGGCACCGGCTCCGGCGGCACCGGCGGCGCCCGCGCCGGCCCCCGCGCCGACCCGGACCCTGGCCGTGCTGCCGCCCGAGGATCTGTACAAGACGGCCTTGAGCGATTACACCAAGGGCGATTACGACCTGGCCATCACGGGGTTCCGAAGCTATCTGCAGACGTACCCGAGGACGAGCTTGGTTCCCAACGCCCAATACTGGCTGGCGGAATGCTACTTCAGCCAGAAGGACTACAAGCAGGCGATCGAGGAGTTCGACGTAGTCATCCGGGATCACGGGGACAGCCCGAAGGTCCCCAGCGCCCTGTTCAAGCAGGGAGAGGCGTACACGCTCTTGGGCGACACCAAGCAGGCCACGGCGGCGTTCTGCGAGCTGATGGGCAAGCACGGTCGGACCCGCGAGGCGCGGCTCGCCCGCGACAAGAACATTCGCTGCCGGTAGCGCGGCGATTCGGGATGGTGAACAGGAACGGCGGCCCCGCCAAGGGCCGCCGTTTGACGTTCGGGCACCGGACGGATCGGCCCGTCTAGGGCGTGAGGCGCACCGTCAGCTCGTCCACCTGCTTTCGGAATGCCTCCTCGCCGGCGATCTTCCTTCTGACCTTCTCGCAGGCGTGGATCACGGTGGAGTGATCCTTGCCGCCGAAGCCGTCGCCGATGTCGGGAAGGGAGGCCTTGACGATCTCGCGGCACAGGTACATGGCGACCTGGCGGGGCAGCACGATGGACTTGTTGCGCCCGCGCGAGCGCAGGTCGTCGACGCGCACGCCGAAAAAGTCCGCCACCGCTTTCTGGATGGAGGAGATGGTCGGTAGCCGCTGCTGCTCGGCGCTCAGATCCTTTAACACATCCTGGGCGAGCCCGAGGGTGATGTCGCGATGGGTGAAGGAGGCTTGGGCGGCCAGGCGAACCAGCGAGCCCTCCAGTTCCCGGATGCTGGACTTGACGTGCTTGGCGATGAACAGGGATACCTCGTCGGGCAGTCGCACGCCCTGCGCTTGCGCCTTCTTGCGGAGGATGGCGGCCTTGGTCTCCAGGTCCGGCGGCTGGATGTCCGCGATGAGCCCCCACTCGAAATGGGAGCGGAGGCGCTCCTCCAAGGTGGGGATCTCGCGTGGCACCCGGTCCGAGCTGATGACGATCTGTTTGGACGAATCGTACAGGTCGTTGAACGTGTGGAAGAACTCTTCCTGCGTGCGCTCCTTGCCGGCGATGAACTGGATATCGTCGATCAGGAGCAGGTCCAGGCTCCGGTAGCGATTGCGAAACTCGACGGTGGCGTCGAATCGAATGGCGTTGATGAGGTCGTTGGTGAACTTCTCCGACGACACGTACGAGACGCGAATGCGCGGGTCACGCTGCCGGGCGTGGTGACCGATGGCGTGGAGGAGGTGGGTCTTGCCCAGACCCACGCCGCCGTAGATGAAGAGCGGGTTGTACGTCTTGGCTAGCTGCTCGCCCACCGCCATGCAGGCCGCGTGTGCGAACTGGTTGCTCGTCCCGACGACAAACGAATCGAAAGTATACTTGGGGTTGAGCTGGGCCCCGGCGTCGCGAGGTCGACGGGGAGCGCGGCGCTCGGTCGGCTCGTCCTGCCCCAGGCCGGCGGGGCCGGCGTCCTTGTCGGGCAGCACCAGGAGGATGTCCACCTTGCTGAACAAGAGATCCTCCAGCGCCGAGCGCAGCAGCCCCAGGTAGTGCTCCTCGAACCATTCCTTGAAGAACCGGTTGGGGAGTAGGATCTGGACGCGATTCTCCTCGACCGCCCCGAGCGTCAGCGGCCGGAACCAGGCCTCGAAGCTCTGCCGACTGATCCGGCTCCGAATGATAGCCAGAGCCTCGTCCCAGACTTCATGCACATTCGCCGACGCCGTCCCTTTCGTTGCCATCTGCATCTGCCGCCCTCCGAGCAACTTATCCACAGTCCATCCAATCGGTTAACTTGTTGGAATCCGGCCATCGGTTTCGGACGGCGGCCGAAATACCCGCGTCCAGAGCACACCGAAGTTATCCACAGATTTTTCCACACATGTGGATAACCGGAACATCCACTTTTTCTTGAGCCTGGCGGAATTGTCCCCAGAATCGAGCCGCGTGTGGATACACCATAATGTGTGGAACATATTGAAAATAAAAGGTTTTCGGATCTTGAAACAGCCAGGGACACCTTTTAGCGCAGGCCTCCGGTCGGTGTCAAGGGTCTTTTTGAAAAAAAGAACCGGCCGGATCCGAGTGTGGAAAACCGAAGAGTTGCACGCTGGACGGGAACGACGAACGGCTCGCCGCCGAAAGGACACGGGTCGTTGAAGTGCTGGGAGCAGCGGGCGGCGCGCGGCCGTGGGGCCCGTGACGAGAGGCGGGCCTCTCGGGCGACCCGCGCACACCGACAGGCGCCGCCCCGCCGGACGGCTCGGGCGCCATTTTTCTTGACCATTGGTGCGGGCTGCTCTATGAAAGGGGCGGGCGCCGGTCGGCGGGACCGCCCGTCCGGGCGATCACCCCAGGCACGGCCGGACGGGCGGTGATTTCGGCGGGGGACGGGCGCGTTGTCCGTGCTCCGCGGAAAGGCTGGTACGACATGCGCGGGAACGTGCTGGCGGGCTGTATCCTGGTGTCGCTGGCGCTGACGGCGATCGCCTGGGCGCAGGGACCGCCCATCCGGATCGGGGAGATCAACTCGTACAGCGGGATTGCCGCGGGGTTCACACAGCCGTATCGGCAGGCGGTGGAGATGGCGGTCGACGAGGTCAATTCGGCCGGGGGGTTGCTGGGCCGAAAGATCGACGTCGTCTTTCGCGACGACAAGGGCAATCCGGCGGAAGCCATCAAGTACGCGCAGGAGCTGGTGGTCGCCGAAAAGGTCAGCCTCCTGGCGGGGACCTATCTGAGTAACGTGGGGCTGGCGGTATCGGACTTCGCCAAAATGCACCAGGTGCTCTTTGTGGCCGCAGAGCCCCTGTCCGAGGCGGTCACCTGGTCGCAGGGGCACCGGTACACGTTCCGCGTCCGGCCCAACACGCACTCGCAGGGGCGGATGCTGGCCGAGCGGGCCGCGCGGTTGCCGTATCGGACCTGGGCGGTGATCGGCCCGAACTACGAGTACGGTCGGCGAGCGTGGGAGACCTTCTGGGCGCGGCTCAAGGAGCTGAAACCGGAGGTGCGGGTGGTCGGGGAACACTGGCCCACGCTGGCCAAGCTCGAGCCGGGCGGGTACGTCACCGCGCTCCTCAACCAGCAACCCGAGGCCCTCTACGTATCCCTGTTCGGCAGCGACTGGCTGGCCTTTGCGCGCGAGGCCGGCAACCGGGGATTGTTTGAGAAGATGTTCACCGTGGGCATCCTTTTGGGCGAGCCCGAATACCTCGACCCGCTGAAGCTGGAGGCGCCCGAAGGGATGCTGGTCACCGGGTATCCCTGGTACGCCATCGCGCTGCGGGCTCATCGGGTCTTTGTGGAGAAGTTCACCGCGCGGACCGGCCGGCATCCGGTGGCCGGCGCGCTGGTCGGGTATGTCACGTTCCAATCCATCTTCGAGGCTATCCGGAAGGCGCAGAGCACGGACACCGAGCGCCTGGTGGCGGCGCTGGAGGTGCTGAGGGTCGAGACGCCCGTCGGCCCCATCACCTTCCGTCCGTTCGACCACCAGTCCACCATGGGCGCGTGGGTCGGCACGACCAAGCGCGACGCGGCGCGCGGCGTCGCGGTGATGACCCAGTGGGAGTACGTGCCGGGAGAGAAAGTCCTGCCCTCGGAAGCCGAGGTGCGGCGCATGCGGGAGGCCGGCAAGTGAGCCGGTCCCGGCGGACCCGGTGATGTCTCCCCCAGCGCCCCGCGGGCGCCGCCTCCACCTCGGCGCGGGGCGGATGCCACGACGCCCATGACCGCACTCCTCCTCCAGGTGCTGGCGGGCCTCACGCACGCCATGATCCTGTTCCTCATCGCGTCCGGACTGTCCCTGATCTTCGGCGTCACGCGGACGATCAATTTCGCCCACGGCTCGCTGTACATGCTGGCGGCGTATCTCGCCGTCGCGCTGACGGCGGTTCTGCCGTTGGGCGCGCTGACCGTGTATGCCGCCATGCTGGCCGCTTCGCTGGGTGTGGCGGCGCTGGGCGCCCTCATCGAAATCGGCTTCCTGCGGCGGGTCTACCGGGCCCCCGAACTGTACCAGCTCCTCCTCACGTTCGCGCTGGTGCTGGTCATCGGCGACGGGGTGAAGCTTTTCTGGGGCGCCGAGCACCGGATCGGCCTCAAGCCGGCGGGCCTCGGCGGATCGGTTCCGATCCTGGGGCAGCTGTTTCCCACATACGACCTGGTCGTCCTGACGATGGGGCCGGCGGTGGCCCTGGGCCTCTGGTGTCTCCTGCACCGCACGCGGTGGGGGGTGCTCCTGCGTGCGGCGGCCTCGGATCGGGAGATGGTCGGGGCGCTGGGCGTCAGCCAGTCGCGGCTCTTCACGGGCGCGTTCCTGGTGGGGTCGTGGCTGGCGGGTCTGGCAGGTGCGCTCCAGGTCCCGCGCCAGGCGCTCACCACCACCATGGATACCGCGATCATCGTGGAGGCGTTCGTGGTGGTGGTGATCGGCGGGATGGGGAACGTCTTTGGCGCCTTCCTCGGCGCGGTGCTCTTAGGGCTGCTGCAATCGCTGGGTATTCTGTGGCTGCCGCGGGAGTTTCACCTGGCCATGGTGTTTGTGCTGATGGCCGGGGTCCTGGTCCTGCGGCCTTGGGGCCTCCTGGGCAGGGTGCCGGCGCCCACCACCGTCGCCGCGGGCGCGACGCCGCCGTCCGCGGGGCCGGGAACCGTGCCGCGGTGGGCGGTCGTCACCGCCGCCGTGGTGCTCCTGGTCGCGCCGCTGGCTGTCCCGACATTCGCCGTGTGGGTGCTGGTGGAAGTCCTGGCCTTCGGCCTCTTCGCGGGGAGTCTCCAGCTCCTGGTGGGGACGGGGGGACTGATTTCGTTCGGTCACGCGGCCTATTTTGGTCTCGGGGCCTACGGTGCGGCGCTCCTCATGAAGCACGGGCAATGGCCCATGCCGGCGGCCTTCCTCCTGGGCCCCGTCCTGGCGATCGGAGCGGCTCTCGTTTTCGGCGGTCTCTGCGTGCGGCTCCGGGGGATCCCGTTCGCGATGCTCACGCTGGCGTGCGCGCAGATCGCCTATGCGATCGTCCACCAGTGGTACGCCGTCACCGGAGGAGACAACGGCCTGCTCGGCATCTGGCCTGCGCCCATCCTGGCGACGGCGACCCGTTTCTACTATCTGGCGCTGGCGGTCGG
>Ga0116185_1003307_pt1 | contig 14025 bp, 9 predicted proteins | sample AD_JPNNA7_MetaG_FD_89754 | JGI IMG/M metagenome (GOLD analysis project Ga0116185, IMG submission 89754) | Active sludge microbial communities of municipal wastewater-treating anaerobic digesters from Japan - AD_JPNNA7_MetaG | ecosystem: Engineered > Bioreactor > Anaerobic > Digestate | place... | reverse complement strand
TAACTTCTATGAGATACCTAATGTTTTTACTCCTAACGGAGATAATTATAATGACAGATTAATAGCCAAGACCTCGGGTCTGGTTGAAAAAGTGGATTTCAAACTGTTCAACCGGGGCGGTATGCTCATTTTCAGGACAGAAGAACCAAGGATCGACTGGGATGGCACTTACAAGGGCAGAATTGTATCTCCCGGAGTCTATTTTTATCAATGTGATGTTTTTGAACGTCGCATAAGCGGTGTTGAACAATTCCATCTTTCAGGTTTTATACATGTTATAACTGAGAAGGATGCTAAGGTGACCCAACAAGAGACAAAATGATTTAGCAGGCATTTGGAAATGAAGAAAACGATAATAATACTTGCAGCATTCTTTCTGTCCGGCATCCTCAATGGACAAACGCTTACAGACTACCTGATAAAAGCCAGGGCTTTTAATAAATCAGGAAAACCTGAAGAGGCTTTCAGATTGTTATCAGAGGCGGCACAGATCTATAACGACAGCCGGCTTTATTGTGAAAAAGCCGAGGCTGAATTCCTGAAAGGGGACTTTTCAGCTTCAATAGCTGATTTTAATAAAGCTAACAGTATAGAACAATATTCAGGAGAATTCGGGCTGGCACGGGTGTATGCCAAAAAAGGAGAAGCAGCAACCGCAGTGTATCATCTGGAGATAAGTATGAAATCTTCATTCAAAAAAAGTGAAAAGGAAATAATGCTTGATCCTGCATTCGGTAAAATAGAAAATACTCCTGAATGGCGTCAGTTCTGGCAGAAACCCTGGTATCCTGAAATTGATACCAGGATCTCTGAAATTGAATATTATACATCTTCAGGGAAGCTCCGGGATGCGCAGGAGATCCTGTCGGATATCAGAAAAAACTACCAGGGAAACATCAAGGTTGATTATGCTAGTGCTCTTGTAAGCATATCAGCAGGCAGATATACTGAAGCTTTAAAACCACTTGCTGATCTCTTGAATAGGGAACCTGATAACGAAAAATACTTATCTCTGCTTGCAAGAGCTCAATCAGCAACTTCCAACACTGCCGGAGCCTCAGAAACCTATACAAAGCTTCTGAACGTTGGTATTCCTGATGCCGGACTTTATTTAAAAAGGGCTGAATGTTTCAGAAAAACCGGTGAGACTGAAAAGGCAATGGCCGATATCAAAAAGTACCTTTCGCTGTTCCCTGATGATAAAGATGCCTTAAGCCTTGCCGGCAGGATCGAAGCTGCTACCGGAGATAACCTTGAAGCACTCAGGTATTTTACAGAGAATATAAGAAAAAATCCTAACGACCCTCAGTGTTATATCGACAGGGCAAATTCATATATGGTATCCAAATCCTGGGAATGGGCAGCTAATGATTTCAGCATGTCACTTGACCTCGATCCGGGGAACCCAGACGTATGGCTGAATAAAGGTATCGCCCTTATAAGCTCAGGGAAGAAAGATGATGCCTGTCATGATTTCCGGCAATCATATAAACTTGGTAATAAGAAAGCTGCAGATTATATAAGTAAATACTGTATAAGATAAACTCTGACAGGATCTTTCCCGGCTCAGCGGATAATTTTGATTACAATAACATATTTATTTTACATGTTTCCTGATCCTCTCAAACAGGTCGTGAGGTTTGAACGGTTTCAGAACATAGTCGTTGATATTCAGCTTATCTATTTTATCATGACTTTCCGACATTATTGCGGCAGTCAGTGCCACAATAGGGATATTCCTTATCCTGGGATTTGTTGATTCCCTTATTATCCTTGTAGCTTCTATTCCATCCATTATAGGCATATGAAGGTCCATAAGTACAAGGTCAAAATCTTCCTTTTCGATTTCCTCAAGGGCAAGTTGCCCGTTCTCTGCATGAGATACTATTACACCCCATCCGGTAAGGAATTTATTGGCGACGAAGAAATTGATCTTGTTGTCTTCAGCTATCAGTATCCTCTTCCCCTCAAGTCCTATATATGATTCAGCAGCCTCTCCTTCGCTCGGCTTCATATTCTTGTCTGATACTTCAAGGAGCAGCGTGAAAATAAAAGTGGATCCGGAACCCGGTTCACTTATCACCTTAATTGTCCCGCCCTGCAATTCTACAAGCTTCTTGCATATAGCCAGACCAAGTCCTGTGCCTCCGAAACGTCGGGTTGTGTCTGATGACGCCTGTGTAAAACTCTCAAATATTACAGAGTGTTTCTCCTTAGGTATACCAATCCCGGTATCACGGACTGAAAACTCCATCTGCGATTTTCCCTCTTTCGTTTCAATTTCCCTTATTGTAACCGTGATACCCCCCTGATTGGTAAATTTGAGTGCATTTGAGAGAAGATTGGAAAGTATCTGATTCAGTCTTATCTGGTCTCCGATAACTTCCTCCGGAAGATCCCCCTCCTTATTTATTTTAAAATCAAGATTCTTGGCTTTTGACCGGAAGGAATAGGATCGCATTATCTCTTCCAGAAAGTCATTAAAGTTGAACTGGGTTTGTTCAAAAACGATTTTGCCCGATTCCATTTTATTGTAATCGAGAACATCATTCACAAGCGTCAGCAGATGGTTCCCTGAAAACCTTAGGGTTTTAATGAAATCCATCTGGTCTTCTCTCGGATTGCCCTGCAGAAGGAGGTTGGTTATTCCAATCACCTCATTAAGCGGCGTTCTTATTTCATGACTCATTGTCGACATAAAAAGCTGTTTCGACTGAGCTGCCTCTTCAGCCTTCTGACGTGCAGTTATCAGGTTATCGAGCATTATCCTCCTCTGGATAGCTACTGCAATCTGATTGGCAATAAAGTCAAGTACATTGAGATCATCCCTGGAAAATTTGTTTTCATTATTATAATCCTGCAGACACATAACACCTATTATATTGTTCTCAACCCGTAGTGGGACACCCATCCACACTTTGCAGTCTGTTCCTACAAGGTCTATCTCACCCGATTCCTCAAGTAATCTCAGATCCTTTTCTTTCAGTAGAACAGACTGGTTAGTTTTAATAAGATATCCTGTTATTGTTTTGCTTATCGGGATCTCATTAAAGCTGTCTTTTTCGTCAGAGAAAAAAGGAAGAGAAAGCGTCTCTGTTTTTTTATCATAAAGAGCAATAAAGAAGTTATTGGTATCCCATATTTTACTTAGTTCTTTTACTATAGTAGGATATAACTCTTTGATATCCATCTGCTTGAGTGCAGCTGAGGAAATATTGTAAAGAACCTCCTGAAGGACCTGATTCTTCTTTTCAGTTGTGATATTCCTGTAAATTCCAATATTCGCTACGGTTTCCTTATTGATAATGATCCCTGTTGCTACAAGAGAAACCTGTAACTCATTGCCGGACTTGTCCTTTCTTACTGTCTGCCTGACCTCCTTTTGGTGAAGTGACACAAGATTGGTGATGGCAAATGCTTCATCCCTGAGCCTTTCAGGAACAATAAGATCATCGATATCTTCATTTACTGCTTCCTCGTAAGTATATCCGAAGAGATTCGTGAATTCCTTGTTTACCATAGTAATCTTGCCTAAAGGATCAGTAATTACTATGGCTTCAGGAGTAGAATCGATCAGATTTTCCAGGAAAGCTTTCTGTTTGATGATCTCAGTCTCAATATGCTTATGTTTACTCACATCAGTGACAGTTCCCCTGTAGCCTATTTTCTTGCCTTCGTGAAATATTGCAAATGAATGAGTTACGATAGGTATTAAGGCACCGTCATGACGCTTGACAAAATACTCATTGCTGGATATTTCTCCCGGAGATTTCAGAGCCTGGAGATTCATGAACATGTTAGCAGCGATTTCAGGAAAAACATCGGAAATGAACAGGCCTTTCTTTAAATCTTCCTTGGAGAAACCAAAAAGGTCAAGCCCCATTTTATTGCCATATACAACTCTTCCTTCCAGGTCAATCTCATAGATTATTCCGGGCAGCAGCTCTGCAAATGTCTGAAATAGCATCGATTGCCTGTAAATATCATCAGCTATCTTCTGTTCCTTCCCGGGCTCCCAGGTAATTATTATATTGCCGGAGGTCAGGATAAAACCCATATAAAAACCCTCAGAATCATCACCCGCGTCTGAAGCAGGTATCTTATGGGCAACTTTAAACTTCTGGACATGATTCAATAATTCAATAAGCTTTCTGCGTTTGGAAAACGGAGTATCGTCAATGCATTTTCCAACAATATCATTTCGGTCTGTTAATTCTACTTCTTCAACTTTCTTATTTATATCTATAACATAGAATCTGCCGTCCTCTCCAAACCTAAACAAGGCAAGGTAACTGCTTATAGTATTGAAAATTTCTGTCAGGACATTTCCTATATCCTTGTTATCTTCGATAACTTTAGTGGAGGGTGCCTGAGATTTCTTTTTTCTGGTTTTGAGCAACTTAAGCTCTTTCTCCAGCCTGGTGTATTTCTCCTCAAGCTCAAGATATTTCTCTCTGTAATTCATCCGGCCACACTTTTAGATTTTGTGCAAAATTAAATAAATACTGAGCTGATTGGTTTGTTTTAATAAGTAAAACCTGCTATCTGTTAATATTTTTATTTCTGGTTGTTTGATCTTTGAAATATTTACAGAATCCGGACAGGCCACATTCGCTGCACATTGGATTCCGTGCTTTGCAGACATATCTTCCATGAAGTATCAGCCAGTGATGAGCATTATGCATCATCTCAACCGGGATGTTCCTCGTAAGCTGCTCCTCTGCATCCTTTGGAGTTCTGGCATTCCTGGTAAGACCAATCCTGGCCGAAACCCTGAAAACATGTGTGTCTACTGCCATTACCGGTTTCCTGAATATGACTGAAGCGATGACATTTGCAGTTTTCCTCCCGACACCAGGAAGCTTCTGAAGGAGAACCGGATCAGAAGGAATCTGCCCCTTAAATTCATCCACAAGCATTTTTGACATTCCGCACAGATGCTTCGCCTTATTATTCGGATACGAACACGATTTTATGTAACTGAAGATGTCGGACTGATCAGCTTTCGCCATCGATTCGGCATCAGGATATCTTTCGAGCAAAGCGGGTGTGATCAAGTTGACCCTTTTATCTGTGCACTGAGCCGAAAGTATTACTGATACTATCAATCCAAATGGATCGTTATACTCAAGCTCTGTTCCGACAATCGGATTTGTAGCTGAAAAATAATTCAACGTCAATGCGTATCTTTCCTTTTGAGTCATTTTACCAGATCATGCTTCCAGTGTGGTAAGTTAATGATTTTATCTTTGTATATTAGCTGAATGAATCAAAAATTCAGGGTTCTTATCTTACCTGATGACGGATTCAATAACTTTAACAACATATCAGAAAAGTAATTTGGAAAAAATAATCATATCCACTCCTGACTCGGTTTCAGGGATAGTTATCGGCGGAAGATGGGAAGCAGTGGTCCGGTTGCTTCCGGCCAGCAATGTTATAATAGTTACAGATACAAATATCTCGGGGATTTACGGAAAGAGATTTCCCCGGTTTCCTGTTCTTAAGATCAGACCGGGAGAAGACAGCAAACGCCTGAAAACAATTGAATCGCTTGCCGGGAAACTGTTAAATTCAGGAATTGACCGTTCAGGCTTCCTGCTTGGCATCGGAGGCGGGGTGGTGTGTGATATAACAGGTTTCCTTGCTTCTGTCTTTATGCGGGGGATCCGTTTCGGATATGTATCAACAAGCCTGCTTTCCCAGGTGGATGCAAGCACGGGAGGTAAGAATGGTGTCAACTTTGGAGAAACGAAAAATGTCATCGGCACTTTCCGGCAGCCGGAATTTGTGATCTGCGATACTACTATGCTTCGTACCTTACCGGACGATGAGTATTCTTCGGGATTGGGAGAACTGATCAAGACCGGCATAATAGGAGACAGGTCTATAATAGAAATCCTTGAGGACAATTATGCAGATGTTCTTAAAAGGAACAGGGATATTCTGTCGGTGCTGGTTGCTAAAGCTGTAAGATACAAAGCTTCGGTAGTGGCAAAGGACGAAAAAGAATCAGGATTGAGGCGTGTTCTTAATTTCGGCCATACTTTCGGACATGCAGTCGAACTTCATGATGGGGTAAAGCATGGATTTGCTGTTGCATCAGGAATGATGCTCGCAGCAACATTTTCCAGAAACAAGGGGTTATTAAGGGATGATGATTTTAACAGGATAATGCACCTGCTGAAAAGATATAATTTCCCGACGGAAATTAATATGGATCCGGCAAAGATTGAGTCCCTGATCCTTCACGATAAAAAGAAAGCAGGAAGCGATATCAATTTTGTTTTTATTAAAGGATTTGAAAAACCGCTTATCAAAAAAATACCTTTACAGGAGGTGATTGATTTTTACAGGCAGAATTTAAAAGGAAATTAAATCTATGAATTCTTTCGGAACCTTATTCAGAGTGTCGGTTTTTGGGGAATCCCATGGCCCGTCAATTGGAGTGGTAATTGATGGTTGTCCTCCGGGGATAACTGTCAGACCTGAAGATTTTCTGAATGATCTTAAAAGAAGACAAAGTGGCAGCAGGGGAACAACTGCAAGGCACGAACCTGATTTGCCGGAAATACTTAGTGGGATCCGCGAAGGTACTACCACGGGTTCTCCTCTGACAATAATTACGCGTAACAGTGATAAAAGATCTTCGGATTATGATCTGTTTAAAAGTATTCCTCGTCCGGGTCATGCAGATTTTACTGCCGGAGTTAAATATTCGGGTTTTGCCGATCTGAGGGGGAGCGGTCATTTTTCAGGAAGGATCACATGGGGACTTGTCGTCGCAGGTGTTATAGGGAGAAAGATTTGCCCCGGTATAGATATAGTTGCGAAGCTCATCTCGGCTGGCGGTTCTGAAGACATAGAAAATGCTCTGAATAAAGCAATGGAGGATAATGATACTATAGGCGGAATAATAGAATGTACCGTAAAGAATCCTCCTCTTGCTTTAGGGGAACCCTTTTTCTATTCCTTCGAATCGGCTGTCAGCCATATAGTCTTTTCTATTCCGGCAATTAAAGGCATAGAGTTCGGTTCAGGATTCGCTTCGGCTGCTATGCGAGGATCGCGGAATAATGATCCATTCGTTGACACCAGGGGCCGCACTGCATCAAATAATGCTGGTGGGATAAACGGAGGTATTACAAACGGGAACGATATAATATTCAGGGTTGCCGTTAAACCAACTTCATCGACAGGAGTTGAACAGACAACAATGAATTTCTCAACCGGGAAAATGGAAAAGCTCCAGGTAAAAGGGCGTCACGACACATGTATAGCATTAAGAATGCCTGTAATTATTGAGGCCGTCACTGCAATCACTATAGCAGACCTTTCTCTGATCGACAGGGGAATCTACGGAATACGTGAATAAAATGTCGGGTTTGTGACTTTTATAATTAGTGCCTGCTCAGTAGCCGGCGTAATTCGGAATCTGTTATCGATCCTCTCTCCAATTACCCAGATTATTTTTCCTTCACATTCCATAACCAGTATCCTGTCTTTATCAAGTCTCGATAATTTCTTGTCGGTAAGATAGTCGCTGAGCTTTTTTCTCCGGTTCATCCCTAAAGGATAGAAAAAATCCCCGGGTCTCCATTTCCTGATAACAACGGGGAAGGATATACTGTTATAATCAAGACACGCAGTCAGAGAATCTGAAGGGATCTTATCATCAGGATTGATTTTTTTTCTTGTGACAGTTTTTATACATGGGATACTTCGCATCTCCTGATAAGTTCTTATTTTATAAAAGATCTCATCTTCCCGGGTCATTTCAGAAATAAGGATCCTGTCTCTGTCTTTAACGAACCTGTGTGTTCTGGTGAATACCTGTTTGCCGGTTTTCCCGGAAATAATCTTTTTCAGGTCGTTAAGTGTGGCAGTGGTGATGCCATAAGGTCTGAACAGCTCAAATAACAAACCATCGTTATGAACAAATGATTTCAGCTTGTCAGCATTGAAAGCAATTCCGTTTTTCCCTTTTTCAGCTGCTTTGTCGCGTAAATTGCCGATGTAATCTGACACTGCTTCATAAATTTGTCCGAGTCTTTCCGCAGTCTCATTTATTGAATGTTCGGCTGAAGGATTTATCTCTCTTAGGACCGGAATCACAAGATGCCTGATTTTATTCCTTACATATTTTGTTTCGCTGTTTGACCTGTCTTCCCTGTAGGTTATTTTCTGTTCACTGCAGTATCTTTCTATGGTATTCCGTTCTGCGAATAATAAAGGCCGTATTATCTTTTTATACGAAGGTCTGATCCCTGTAAGTCCAGCAATTCCGGTGCCTCTTGTAAGATTAATAAGAAAAGTTTCGATGCTGTCATTCAGGTTATGAGCTATGGCTATATAATCATACCCGTTTTTCCTGCGTATCTCTTCAAACCATTTATACCTTAATTCCCGGGCTGCCATCTGGATGGATATTCCATTCTTTTTTGCATAGGCTGAAGTATTGAATTTTTTCGACCAGAAAGGTATATTGTTGACAGAAGCAAGCTTTTCGACAAGATCTTCATCCTTGTCTGATTCACTACCACGAAGGCAAAAGTTGCAGTGAATAATTCCGACCTTATAACCAGATTTCAGAAACAGGTCAGCCATTACCATGGAATCGATGCCTCCGCTTACTGCAAGCAGTATCCTGTCATTCCTGCCTGCCAACCCCTTATCTTCAATATTTTTCAGAAATTCATCAAGCATAAGCCATTATCCGTTCTTATTTATACAAAAGTATCGATGGAGGCCCTGATTCAAAATTATAGGGCTTGAGTAATTCTTCACCTGAAAAACGAAGATAGTTGATTCTGGAATGTTCAGGCAGATTAGGGAAGAAACCGATACGTATCTGAAAAGTATTAAATAGCAGATTATTATTTCTAATCCTGATCCCAACTCCTATGCTTGACACGAAATCACCTTCACCTACATTCTGGTTAGTGCCGAAGAGAAACCCAAGATCCGCGTATGAAAAGAAAGTAAATCTGAAGCCGTAGAAGTTCAGAGGACTGAAAACAACTGTTTCGAGATTAATTGAAAGCCTCTGATTTCCCATTGTCGAATCATTGCTGAACCCGCTGAACCCATGTTCTTTTACAATTGACAGGAACTCATCAGAGTACCTGTCAAAACCTCTCGTATAATCTATCTTGACAAAATTCCGGATACGGTAATTACCAATATAATTAAGATTGGAGAAATAGCTTGTTCTTAACAGTAACAGACCCTGTTCAGTATGTCTGCCGTTAAAAAAAGTTGATAATCCTGCAGATAAATAAGAATATCCAATTCCGGGAATTGTATGGCCGGTAGACAAATTAATGCCTCCGTAAATCCTTTCTTTAAACTCGTTGATTTCTTTCCCGGCTGTAACATTTATAAGCAGACCATATGGGATATCCTCAGTCTGTCCGTAACTGTATATCAGGTTTGTCTTATAAAATTTCTGTCTTGAGAACGCAGCTGAGACCAGGAACATTTTATATTTCTGCAGGTTATGGAATGAATCAGGAAGTATGAAAGGGTGAGAGAAGACATTATTGTTCATATATCTGATACCGAATATCAGCCTTGAAACAGATTCACTGTTCAGAAGAAATGAACGTGAAAGCCAGTAATCCTGAAGATTGTATTTAAGTGGTTCCGGTACTGTCATTGTGTCGAGATCTTCGGAGGTGAACATCTGTCTTACAGATATTCCCCCGGCATATTTTGTTGTAGCACTTACAAATTTGCGGTTAATATTTATTCCGTATGTTTCTTCACCAAGGCCATCGAAATAGAAGAGGTTAAGGTCGACGAATGATTTTGCGATATTGTTGAAGTTATACTTCAGCCCGAATCCCGGAGAGTCCGGAAGATCTTCATTATAGATCATTTCGAGCCTTATTTCGGATCCGAGTCCCAGTACATTTTTATCGAAAAGGGCGAGGAATCCTTTTTCTACCGAGCTAAAACTGGCAGTACCGCCCAAAGCAAAAACATCTCGGGTCAGTACAATAATATCAACTTCGTCGCCAGATACAGGAACAACCAGTATCCTTGAATCGTTTATAAAGGGCAGATCTCTTAGAATTCTTTCGTTATCACTAAGGATAAGAGGAGATATGGTATCACCTTCACTGAACAGCAGGTTTTTCTTTATAATATATTCATTTGTATTCAGGTGGGTTTTGTTGAGAATGTTCTCTAGCTTATTAGGATCGGATGAGAACGGGTTATCAATGTCAGAGCCAAACACTTCCAGCCTCCTGATCTCAATTTTCCGTATCTTTTTACCGGTGAAGGGGCTGAAGGTTATTTCACTTGATACACTCAACTGCTTTGTGGCAGATTGTTTATCAGAAACAATTACAAAATCATATAGTTTCCTGGTTACCAGGTGTTTGTAAGCTTTGAACTTTAATGAGTCAAGAAAAATGGGTGAAGTTCCGGTTAATAGTATCTTAGGGGGGATAAGGATATCGGTCTGTATCGGTCTGGCCAGTGTCTGAGGTATGGGTACATATCCGGGAGTAATGGAATTACCTGAATGATCGTTTATTAATGCAGGATCATTCGCAACCCTGTTCTGGCAGTTAAGCGGATAATAAACAAAAAGAAATGCCAGTATAAACAGAGGCCCGACAGATCTTTTGTATTTTAACCCAGAGGAGCACATCAGGTTTCATGATCGTTTCTTTCAAGAACATCATCTGAATTGAACTGGAATCCGAGTCTTTTACCGGTTATTACCCTGGAATGTTGTATTTTAGCTTCAGCCTGACCTACGGTGGCAATTTTCACAGTATCATAGGGTGGTACCAGAAGATCAAACTCAAGAGCATACTGAATAGCTGTTTCAATAATCACCTGCAATGATTCCCTGCTTATCTGCTCATTTCCATAGTTGGTAAACAGCATCCCCATCTGCCTTTTCCCTTCCACAAAATACTGATTCTCATGGTTTATAAAAATCCTGGCTATAAGATACCCAAGGTCATCGAGCCTTGAGTACTTGAAGGAGTCAAAGAGGAAATTATAGATATTTATTATGCCTGAATATGCATTATACTTATTTTTCTGAATATAAGCTGTTTTCCATGCCGGGTGTTCTCTGTCAAACTGAAAGATGTTTGAATGCATACTGAAGAAAAGAACATCGCCGGCAACTTTCATCTGGGCGTCAAATGTACTGCGGTCAGTATATTCCAGTTTGATCCTTGGATCAATCCCGGCCAGACTGTTATTGACTTCTTTTGCCAAATTTTTAAGAATATCTTTTACAATAAGAAATGAATTAAGGGTGTTATCATATACTTTTTCCTTCAGTACAGATTTTTCTTTGAGTGTTGAGATTATCGTTTGCTTCTTCTCGTTAGGATCAGGCATGATGAATGATTCTTAAGGTGAAAATATGGCACCTAATTTAATAATAATTAATGAATTTTACTCAACTGCATTATTCCTGCAGGTATAGTAAAGTATCAATAAGACCTTGCAAAAAGGACTCTTCTTTTTGAAGGCTTGCCGGTGTAAATACATTTACCATCCTCCCTGGGAGAATCGAAGGGGATACAACCGATTGTAGCCTTTGTTTCATTCTTGATTTTCTCTTCTGTCTCTGTTGTCCCGTCCCAGTTAGCCATTACAAAACCGCCGCGGTTCTCAATTATATCTACAAATTCTTCCCATTTATCTACACGATATGTATTTTGTTTGAGGAACTCTGAGGCCTTATTAAATATATTGTTCTGGATATCTTCGAGAAGGCCCGGAACATGATCATAAATGCTGGCCTGGGGAATAGTTTCCTTGATAAGGGTATCTCTCCTGGCAATTTCAACTGTATTATTCTCAAGATCACGAGGACCTATGGCGATTCTGACGGGTACACCTTTAAGTTCATAATCCGCAAATTTCCAGCCGGGTTTATTATTATCCCGGTCATCGTATTTTACTGATATTCCTTTCTTCTCCAGTCCATCCTTAAGCCTTAAGGCAACTTTCGATATATCTTCAGCCTCATTACGGTTCTTATATATCGGGATAATAACTACCTGTATCGGGGCCAGTTTAGGAGGTAATACCAGTCCGTGATTATCCGAGTGTGCCATTATCAGGGCTCCGATCATTCTTGTGGACAAACCCCACGATGTTGCCCACACATAATCGAGCTTTCCTGTTTTGTCCGTAAATTGAACATCAAATGCTTTTGCAAAGTTCTGTCCGAGAAAATGACTGGTACCCGCCTGTAAAGCTTTGCCATCCTGCATCAGCGCTTCTATTGCATAAGTGTCGATAGCGCCAGCAAATCGCTCATTTTCAGATTTATAACCCCTAACAACAGGAAGTGCCATGAATTTTTCGGCAAATTCAGCATACACATTTATCATTCTTTCAGTCTCCTCAACGGCTTCTTCTCTCGTTGCATGTGCCGTATGACCTTCCTGCCAAAGGAATTCTGCTGTCCTGAGAAAAAGCCTGGTTCTCATTTCCCATCTCACCACATTGGCCCACTGATTGATAAGGATAGGCAGATCCCTGTAGGAATGTATCCAGTTCTTATATGAGTTCCATATAATTGTTTCGGATGTGGGACGAACGACCAATTCCTCTTCAAGCTTCGCCTCAGGATCGACAATAACACCTTCCCCTTTTTCATCTTTCTTGAGCCGGTAATGGGTTACAACTGCACACTCTTTTGCAAATCCTTCTACGTGCTTAGCCTCTTTACTGAAGAATGACTTAGGGATGAAAAGCGGAAAGTAAGCATTGACATGCCCGGTGGCTTTAAACATTTTATCAAGCTCCGCCTGAATTTTTTCCCAGATTGCATATCCGTAGGGTTTTATAACCATGCAACCTCTTACAACCGAGTTCTCGGCCATATCTGCCTTGATAACCAGATCGTTATACCACTGTGCATAATTATCATCCCTGTTTGTTAAGAACTTAGCCATGTTTTTGGTACACTATTTGAATTACACTATTTGAATTGAAAATTGATGGCGTAAAAATAGACAAAAAGTTATCATTTAAAAAAGCCGGAGGTTCATCATGAAAGCAAAACTCTACATCTCAGCATTATCAGCAGTAATACTTTCAATAATTCCTGCGAAAGTCAGCTCATCTGATAAAAACTACCTAAGTAATGGTGGAACCGACATTGTAATAAATAATTACTACGATAATTATGATTATTACTATACATCCCGGATCTACAGATTCCACAGATCATATACCGCTTTCGACTACTACTCACCAGTATATACTGATGTTTACTGGTACACTTACAGACCTTTTACATGGGGGGTAAGTATATACGGAGGAGGCAGGCTTGGATTCGGGTTCGCGATCAATTATCCGGTATATTACTCTGGTTGGGGATATTCATGGTACGATTACGACTGGTACTATCCTTATTACGGGAATTCATGGTACTGGGGATATAACCCATATTATTACAGCTGGTATTCTCCGGCAATAATCAATATAAATATAGGATACCCCTGGAGGTATAACCACTGGTGGAGGAATAATTACTGGGCGTGGAACAGACACAATAACTGGTGGAGGAATGACTACAGGCCTTTCCACAATGACCGCTACAGATACTATGCTTCGGGATATTCATCCAGAGATTACTCTGGCAGAGACAGTAGATACGATTACAATCGCGATAACAGGGCAGGAAATTCCGTAAGATCCTCTGTCCCTGCCCAGCGGAATGAGGCTGCCAGGAAAAATGAAAGGGTAAACCCGGGTGCAGGAATGCAAAGGAATGGGGAAGTCAGGAATCAGACAGCCTCCAGAGAGAGAACAGCAATACAGAGTCAGACCGGCAGCAGCAGAGAAACAAGGTCAGAAACTACAGCCAGGAGACCGGTCACCAGCTCTTCGGTATCAAGGAGCCCCGCAGCATCACAGAACAGAAGCTCTTCGGTATCAAGGAGCCCGGCAGCATCACAGAGCAGAAGCTCATCGGCATCAAGGAGCCCGGCAGCATCACAGAGCAGAAGCTCATCGGCATCAAGGAGCCCG
>Ga0116185_1003299_pt1 | contig 14046 bp, 19 predicted proteins | sample AD_JPNNA7_MetaG_FD_89754 | JGI IMG/M metagenome (GOLD analysis project Ga0116185, IMG submission 89754) | Active sludge microbial communities of municipal wastewater-treating anaerobic digesters from Japan - AD_JPNNA7_MetaG | ecosystem: Engineered > Bioreactor > Anaerobic > Digestate | place... | reverse complement strand
ATCGCACAGACCATCGCCACAGGCGCGGACTGGGATGGTACAGGGGGACAGGCGGGGCAGGATGTCTACAACGCAATCAAGGCCGAGTTGTCCGCACGCGGTATCGACCTGCCGAAAATCACCCCAGAAGTCGACGATTCCAAGGTCAAGGATCTTTCGGAAAACATCAACAGGATGTTCTTCGGAGGGAAGGCTAAGCAGGCAGTGTCTGTGAGTGTCTCCGACAGCGGCACAGGCGCCTCCACGAAGAAGAGTCTCGACCAGGTGAAGGCATCGGCTGACACACTCGGCAAACAGAAGCCCACTGTTCACGCGAATGCGAACACCGCACAGGCAAATGCCGCAGTGGCTCGTCTCGTGAATCGTTGTAGAGAACTGAACGGCCAGACCCTCGCCACCGTCAACATCAGGGCACAGATCGTCGGCTCGGGACCCTTCACAGCCGATGAGTACGCCCGCTACCTCGAGGACAAGATCGCAGGAGCATCGCCCCAGCTGACTGTGAACGCCACCCTTGGCGGTGGCGGGCTCGGCGGCGGCGGGGACATGGTCAGCGAGCTCCAGGCTGCGATGAACGCCGCGGGGACGCTCGCCGGCTGGTCGACCTCTCGAATGTCCCCGATGGGAGACATGTCCATCGAGGACTGGAACCACATGAACGAGGCGATCGCGTCTCTCGGTGGCAACGTGGAGGCGAACCTCACGTCCTGGTGGAACATGAACGGCGCGCTCATCAAGGCGAAGACGTCCATGGAGGGCTACCAGACCGCCATCGAAGTCGCCGAGAAGAGCATCGAGAAGCTGCAGAACCGCGAAAACGCGCTGAACAAGGAACTCTCCGAGCACAAGAACCGCCTCTCTGAACTCTCACAGATGAAGCTCAAGGGCGAGGGGGCCGCTGACGACAAGTCGTTCGCCGCCCAGCACGAGCTCAACCGCCTCCAGGTGGAACTGCTGAAAGCGCAGAAGGAGGGTCGCTTCAACGACGCGGCGAGGATCGCGGCCGACAAGCGGAAGCTGGAGAAGGACAAGGAGCTGCTCGACGCGCAGACCACCTACCAGTTTGAGGCTCAGAAGCGCGCGGTAGAGAAAGCCCTGGACCCGATGAAGGGCCAGGAGATGACCCAGCAGGCACTCATCAAGGCGATCAAGACCGAGCAGAAGGCGATCGCAGACAAGGAGAAGCAGATAGCGCGTGTCCAGGCAGTGCTCGAGAAGGAGCGGCTCAAGGTCGCCCAACTGCGCGCCCAGTACGATGCCATCTCAAAGACGGTCCGGTCTTTCACTACGAAGATAAACGAGATGGCCCGCAACTTCCTGGACCAGTACCAGAAGATGATAGCGGCGCAGGAAGAGCTGAACAGGAAGATGGCTGAGGGCGGGGACCTCGGCGGGGGGAACCTGGGGGTCAGCCCGAACCGCGTCATCGCATCTGCCCGGGCCACCACGAACATCAGTAGCACGAGCATGAGCAGCAGCGCGGATATGAACATCTATGGCGATGTCGTTATCAACAACCCCGTTGGTGACATGACAGACGTTAAGCACGAACTCAGGATGGCGGGACTCAGGAGAAGTGCATAATGGGATTCACTCGTACCTCTGAAGGCGAGATATACAAGGCCGACTTCTCGGGGGGAACAAGGCCCACAGGGATAACCGACGGCGGCGCGGCCCCGACGTACTCCGTGGGTGCGGCCGACTGGCAGGGCATACAGTGGGCGTGGATGACGAACCCACTCCCCGGAGACCTGGTCTACGTCACCCGCTGCAAGTGCCACATGAACATAGCCCAGAACGTGCAGCTCTGTGGCGTTCACGATGGTTCACCCGCGGGTGGTGTCCCCTGGGCAGGGGTCAGGCCCTTCCACATCGCCTACACCGCAGGCTCGGCCATGGCCTTTTTTGCCAACACGACCGAGGGGACCAAGGACAACGCGTTCTCCGCGGGCGTCACGCGCATCTTCGAGATCGCATCCGACGGAACGGACGTAACGGCCAGGATCCTGAACGCGGCGACTGCTGCCGAGATCGTCTCTGACACGCACGCCTACGGTTCGGCCGAGATCCCGGCAATAGCGGGGGACCCGTACCTAGTGTTCGGCCACTCGCTCGCGGGCTGGGGTACCTCAGGAGACGCTGGCATCACCTATCTCCATGTCTTCCTCAGCAATGACGTCACCATGGCGGGCCTGGACACGGGCAACGCCGTGCGCCTGTACGACGCCTCTGACGACTCTGTACTGGCCAGCGCGGTGGAGAGCGGGGGGTCGGCGGTCCTGGACTGTTCAGGGGTAGACTGGGATGGGCTCGCCTGTTACTTCAAGGTCTTCACCGACGGGACGTACTCTACCGAACTTGGGACCTCCGCTGAATACACAGATGCTTGTGGTGGCGACGAATACCTGTTCATCCCCGCGCCTTCGATAACCGCGGTCACACCTTCTGCAGGTTACGTGGGCGATACGCTGGTCGTCACAGGAACGGCCTTCGGCTCCTCTCAGGGGGCCAGCACGATAACCCTCTCGGGAGTGACCTGCACGGTCGTCTCCTGGTCCGCGACCTCGATATCCTTCATCGTCCCCGAGACCGTCTCGGGCGACCTCGCGATAACCGTCTCGGGGGCCAGCGACACTTACCCCGTTACCGTCCAGAGCGACCCGATACTGCGATTTGTGGACGGTATCGAGGGCTCGACCCTGCTCGACCTCAACGACCAGGAGTCCTACTGGTACCTGGACGGCTCGACGTTCCCTCTGCCCGAAGTGCTCCACTCCTGGGCGGAGAACGCACTGGCCCACGGCAAGAGGCTCATTCGCTGGCGGTTCGACGACAACAAGATCACCGTGATGGTCGCGATCAAGGGGACGTCAGAGACCGACCTCGACGCCAAGGTGCGAACGCTCATCAAGCGTGCCCTCAAGGAAGGGTGGCTGGAGTTCCGCATCTGGGGCGCGTCGGGTTCCATCTTCTACCGCACCCGTCCCGTCGCGGCGAAATTCCCCCAGTGGGAGAAGAAGTACGTACGAGACAGCCACTGGGCCACGAACGTCACGCTGGAGATCCCCGTGGAGCCCGAGGCGCGCCTGGGCGAGGAATCGCTCGACATCCTGGTGTCCCTCAACGGGAACGACAACTGGACCGAACTTGACGGCGGGGTTCCCGTCGGATGGGAAGAGGTCGAGGAGAACGGTGGCGACGCGCACCTGCACGAGTCGGTGGCGGAGACGGGCAGCTACAAGTACTACCACCTGGACACGACAGCAGCAGGCGATGTGGCGGGCATACGCTTCGACGCGTTCAAGGCCGTCGATATCACAAAGCACTTCTGCGCGCGCATGGAAGCATCCACCCCGAGCGAGAATTACCACCTGGCTGTGGATGTGCTCTGCTACGACGACGTCGAGACGCTCCTGGACACGCTCACCCTCCCGATCGCGATGAACACCAACGATTCGATACCGATAGACGTCCTCGAGAAGGGCGGCGGGAGCGTCATCGAACCCGCCGACTGGCCGGCGGGTACAACGCAGGTCAAGGTCTACGTCCACAGCGACAACCCAGGTTTCAACGCAACGTCAGTGACCATCTCCCACTTCTGGTTCGGCTGCACGGAATATGTCGTGGGGCACAAGATAGCGGCTGCCATGGGCCTGGTCATCCCAGAAGGCGACTTCGTGGGAGACGTGGCGGCGAAGATGGACGTGTTCGTAGATTCTGTCCACGAGAGGTTCACCAACCTCCTCCTCGGCCAGCGCAAACTTTACTCGGAGGACTATGACCCCGTGAAGCAGCCCACGACGGGAACGCAGGTGTGGTTAAGGACCAGGCTGTCGCAGGACTATCGGACCATCGCCGCTATCACGAACCTCGTCTTGAACAGCGACTGGGCGACGGTCTCCGGGGGCTCGGGGAACACGACGAACTGGGCGAACTGGGACGAGACCCGCATCGGCTCGAGCGTGATGCAGCCCACGACTGACGGAGGGGCCGGTATTGAGGCCACGACAGTCTCTCGAGGGTCTGTCTACGTCCGTTCGGATGCGCTGGCCCCGACCATAACGAATGCCTATAAGGTCGTGCTGATCGGCTCCGAAGAAGCGGTTGGGTTCTCCCGCACCGCCCTCGTTGCGCGCTTCTACGACGGGGCAACGCTCGTCGGCTTGAAGACGCTGTTCAATGGAGAACTGCCGCTGACCGATACCGCGCTCGCCTTCACCATCTACCCCGAGGATTTCCCCGCGGGCACCGACGGCATGGAGTTTGCGCTCATGGCATATAACAACAGTGCCACGGGCAACCAGACCCAGTACTGGCGCTCGCTCACCTGTGGGGTCGTCGTTCCTGACGAAGCACTGTTCCCGCTGGATGCTCACGAAGGCCGTTACTTCGTCTCCACAGGTCTGTCCTTCGCGGCCTCAAACGCCAATGATGACATATCAATAGACGCCATGCTCAAGACGGCGGACGGAGACGAGATAACGACCGCCACGAAAGCTACGGTCATCGACCCGCTGAACCCGAACACGAAGTTCAAGGAGACTCATTTTCTCGCTGCACCGCTACGGATGAACCTGCCGTCACACAGGGTCTCCTCCAACGCAGACCTCGCGAACATCGAGGAAGCGGTACGCATCAGGACCGAGGATGACAACGCGCAAATACTGTGGCGCGACCACATCTCGATCATCCCGAGGTGCAGGGCAGCGACGGAGATCGAAGGCTGGGCCGACAAAGACCATCTGATATTCGACTCGCGGTCTTCCCGCTGCCCGCTGGTCTCCCTGGACGGCACGCTTGATACCGCGATGGTCTATGACGGCGACAAGTGGAAGTCTCCCTGTGCGTTCGAGGCCGACCCCGACGGCTTGAACATGACGGTCCTGGCGATCAAGGACGTGGACGGCGACCACCAGATGACGCCCATGTTCGATATCCGCGCGGCGTACTTCCCCGTCGTGCTCCTGGTGAAATGATAGCGATACAGATCAAGAGCGGCCCTGAGGTGCTCTCTGTCCTCACCGACGACCACGAGGACGCTGAACTCCTGTGGTCTGACCTCGAGTACATACACAACGCACAGGGCGGCCCGCTCACCGCTACTTTCAAGGTGCGACGCGTGGACCCGCTGGCTGTCCAGGAAGACCTGGCCGACGGGAACCGCATCGTCATATGGGCGAACAGCGTAGACGTATGGTGGGGGGACATCGAATCGGCGGAGCGGTCGATTGAGGACGACGCCTACTTCGACGTCTCTTGCGTGGGCGACTCTGGCAGGCTCAAGCGGCTTGGGACCCTGGCGGACTACGACCTCGACCTCACCGCGGGGGAGAAGGTCTCTGAGTGGCTGGTTCGGGTACCGCTGGCAGACGCGGACCTCGGGCTGGGTGCGGGCGATATCGACGGCAGCGACTTCGAGATCACGACGGGCCTCAGCTTCTTCCCCGGCAAGCCCTACCGCGAGTGCATTGACATGGGCAACGAGTACAACAACTACCGCCTCAAGGTCCGCAACGGCCTGCTGGACTGGCAGCCCAAAGAATCGACCCCCACGTATTTTGTCGAGGTGGAGCTCGCGGACAAATCGACGCTGAACCGCGGGCGCCAGGGAATGGTGAACTTTGTGCAGATGGCCTACACGGGCGACGGGTCTATCTACGGATATGTGACGGCGCAGAATGACGATTCGATAGCCGCGCATGGCCCGACGATGGCATGGGAGCAGATGCCAGGGCTCGCCTCAGAAGCAGAAGCCCAGCAGGCAGCAGACCTCCTCGTCGCGGAGAAGGGCAACCTGAAGCCCAGCTCGGCGATCACGACCGACATCGTGCTGGACGAGTACGGCGTGCAGATACCGAACGAAGAGGTCGAGGCGGGGAAGGTCCTGTACGTGCGGGACCTGCTCTCTACCGAAGAGGCGTTCGCCGCCGCACAGGGGATCAACGACAACTGCACGTGGGAGGTGGCAGAGGTGAAGATACGCCCCGAGGACCCCTGCCCCGTGACGCTCTCACCCGGGGACCTGCCCACCGAACTGGGCGTGATGTTCGCCAGGATAGAGAACAGGAGCAGATACTGATGGTTGCTCAGAGCGAGATAAAGCCCGACGTCCCGCTGCCGCTTCCCCCAGGGATGATAACCATGTGGTACGGGGACCCCGCGACACCTCCCACGGGCTGGGCGATATGCGATGGAACCAACGGCACGCCTGACCTGCGAGGCCGTGTTCCCGTGGGGCTCAAGAGTACGGACGCCGACTTCGACACGAAGGGTGAGACGGGCGGCGCGAAGACCGTGGCCTTGGCCGAGGCCGAACTGCCAACACACCACCACCCCGCCCCTGTACACACACACCCTGCGGGCGGCCTGAAATGCCCAGAGTATGACAACTGGACAGCGGCGGGCGCATACGGCGCGATGGGTGGAAATGACACCTCGAAAAACCGTGACATCAGCATTACGGGCAACACGGGCAACAACGCAGCGGCCAATACGGGTGATGTTGGAAGCGGCACGGCGCACAACAACCTGCCGCCATACCTTGTACTGACATTCATCATGAAACTCTGAAAGGTCCACACGCATGGAACAGCAGTACGCAACCTTCGACCAAGTGAAAACCCTCGTCGAGATGCAGGGCAACATCGCCAACGGAAAACTGGACAGCATCCGACAGGACGTATGTCGCGTCGAAGGCAAGGTCGACGACCTAAAGGCGTTCGTCCAGACACAGCTTGCCGACCATGAGATATGCGCCGCAGAACTCGACGACAGAGTGAAGGTCTTGGAGGAGCCCGCGCATGAGGAGGCGACGAAGAGGAAGCTCATCAAGGGGTGGAAGTCTGCCATGCTTGTCAGTCTTGGTGTCATCGGAACATGCGTGGGGATCACGGCGGGTGTCCTCGGCGTACTGGCCGCCTTTCATCTGCTATGAAACTCTGGAGACGCCTTCGCCGCCGCCTGAAAAGGCGGCTTTTTCATATGCTCTACGTTCTTCTCGACACCGCTTTCATCTGGGCCGCCCAGGTCCTCGGCTACATCAACAGGAGGCTCTCATGGCACACGTAGGACTGCTCCCCTCGACACAGTGGGGCAACGGCGTCCTCGGTGGTGGCTCTGAAGCCCAGTATTGCCAGGACGTCGCGCGCCGTCTGAAGCCCTTCCTGGAGGCCGCGGGACATCGATGCACGATCTTCGCCGGGGACAGCGACGCGAACTCCGACGGGGCCCGGGCCCTGGTGAACTCCAGCTGCAACCTGGCGCTGTCCATCCACTCCGACGCGGGCTACGACTCGGCTTCCCATTTCGCTGCCCTGGCCTGCAAGCAGGAGGAACGCTCGAGAGGCTGGTACACGACGGTCATGGAGACCTACTGCGCCTCTATGAGGATCCCCGCCTACAACGTCAGCCGCTACACGAACCGCGGGTATCAGCAGCGCACGCCGGGAGTCAATGGCGTGGCGGTGATCCGCATCCCCGAATCCGTGGGGATCCCCACGGTGCTAATAGAGACCAATTGGCACGACCGAGATCCCGACGCCTCATGCGAGAGAGACGCGGCCTGGCGGCAGCTATGCGCCGAGTCTTTGGCCCGCGGAGTCCTGACCTACCTCGGGGGAGGGCTTCCCCCGCTCGTTGACATGACACGAAAGGAGCAATCCGTCATGTATTGTCCAGCCGTCAAGATGACAAACGAGGGTGACTACAACGTATGGTCCATCCCCGACATGTTCAACAGCCTCCCGCAGTTCCAGGCGGTGTTCCCGGGGCTGACCCTTCACAACCCGAACCCCTACGCGGTGGACGTCTATGTGTGGGTCACGCGTGATAACGGGACGATCGCCCTGGTGAACGGGCCCGACGCACAAACACTGGGCGCCACCTTCAGCTACCGCCTGCCCCCCTGGTCCCGTCGCTGGTTCGAGATGAGCCAGTTCATCAGCCGGGATAAGTACGTCGGTGGGGCGTCGATCACGATCAAATGCAAGCAGGCCATCAGCGCTGTCGGCGGTCAGATGGCCAAGTGGAAATAGGAGGAGACACATGAACGACAGAGTGGCGAAGATCTGCCTGGCGATCATTGCGAGCCTCGCGATCATCGGAGCCGTGGTGGTCTCGACCTACACGACGAGCGCGATAGCTACTGCCCTGATCCAGCTGGCCAGCGTATGCGTCGGTGCGATCGGCGGCGTGGCCGTCCAGGGTGCGCTGACTGTGAAAGCAGAACCATTACAGATGGCATCCATCGAGCCCGCAGCCGAAACGCCTTCACTTGAACTGCCAGATCCCAAGGCTGTCTCGGAGACGAGCCCGAGCGTGTGAGCCTATGAACAACGACTCGTTCGCTCGCAACGACTACATAGTCCAGAGCATCCCCTACAGAATCCGCGAGGTGCCCGCAGACGACCCGCACGTCGAGGACTGTTACGGACGGTGGCAGGGAAAGACCATCTATCTCTGCGAGGACAGCCCGTGGGAGGAGCGCCTGGAAACGCTTGTTCACGAGACGGGTCACATCATCACGGAGGGGCGTGACGAGGTGGATCTCACCAAAGAGGACGACCTGCGCTGGTACAACATGATGCTGGTCGACACTCTCCTTCGCAACGGCATTATCTCTGCCGACTGACACTGGAGGATCATGGCTCCCAAGAAGCCTGAGGGCAAGTATGGCACCGGCACCTGCGCATACGATAAGTGCAAAAAGCTGTTCCCCAAGAACGCGCCCGGCCAGCGGTATTGCGGGCAACCCGCCGACTGCAACCGCCTGGCCTACAACGAGTCACGGCGCAAGAAACTGGGGACGACGGAATGTCTCTTCTGTGGCAAGAAGTTCCAGAAGAGGACGAGTAACCAGAGATACTGCCCGCGGCCGGCCACCTGCAAGTCGGACTACGAGAACGCGAAGCAACGGGCGAACACGGTGAAGCAGTGTCGGCAGTGTGGTGATGACTTCATCGTCGACGCTGACCATAAGGTGTGGTGCGAGAAGTGCAAGGATAACGTAGACCCCGTCCTCGCAGCTCAGACGGCACAGGACAGGAAGCAGAAAGAGCGGGAGCTCAAGGAAGCCCTCCTCGACGAGCGCAACAGGACAAACGTGGTCAAGGAGCTGCTCGCCGCCAATGAGAGGATAGCGGGGTGGACCCCGAAGCGCTTCCGGGTGAACCTGGGGAAGAAGTACCCCGAGGAACAGGCGAACGTGGTCTTCTCCGACTGGCACACAGGCGAGGAGATCACTCTCGAGGAATCGGGGGGGCTGGCCGAGTACAACATGGCAGTCCAGCAGCAACGCCTGGAGCGCTGCGTGGCGGCGCAGTCCGAGATAGTCGGGATCCAGATCGACGGAGGGGTCCCTATCAGGCACTGCAATGTCCACTGGCTGGGCGACATCAACACAGGGGAGAAGATATATAAGGGGCAGCATGTATATATAGAGGCCCAGACCGCCGACCAGATGATCTACTCGAAGAACCTGGCGGCCGAGATCCTGCTCAACATGCTGGACATCTACAAGACGATCGACTGCTACTGTGTCCCAGGCAACCACGGCAGGATGGGGGAGAAGGGCGAGGGCCCGACGTGGAATAACTTCGACTACCTCACCTACATGTGGACCCGCGACCTCCTGAAGGAGTACCCGCAGATCCGCTGGTTCATCCCCCGCTCCTGGTTCTACACGGTCACCATCATGGGCTGGCGCTTCTGCGGCTCCCACGGCGACGACATTCAGATGTATAAGAGGATCCCCTGGTACGGGCTCGAGCGAGACGTGAACGACATGAGCGCCATGCTCTGGGACATCGACCAACTCCCACCCAACTACTGGCTGTACGCCCACTTCCACACCTCTGAGCAGGCCGAGCTCACACACGGAGAGCGCATCATGAACGGCTCGGTCGTCGGCGGATCGATGCTATCGACGAAGGGCTTGAAGCGCAGGAGCCGACCGTCACAGACGTTCTTTGGAGTATCGAAGTCCAGGGGAATCACCTGGCGGTACCCGCTGTGGCTGGAGGACCCGAAGAAGAAGGCGGCGTAATTGTCGCGAGTATTATGAGCGCGATTATCATAATCCTGTTTCTAACACCCCATGACCAGAATAATTGACATGGATCCAGAATCCTGGACACTGACGATCCCCGTTGTCCCCCCATCCTTCAACAGCTTGAACCGCAAGCACTACCACGAACTCGACGACCTGGTGAAGCAGTGGGCGCCTGTCGTCAACGCAGCGTGTGGCGTGGCGGGCCCCGCATGGTTCGAGCGTGCCAGGGTTGAGGCCGTGATCTACTTTAAGGACAGGCGGCGCAGGGATCTCCCCAACTTCCTGAGCAGCCTGGACAAGCTTGTCATAGACCACTTGAAGGGCAGGGTCATCCCCGACGACAACTCCGAGGTTCTCCCCGAGTACCGACTGCGCTTTGGGGTTGACCGCAAGAACCCGCGCACTGAACTGACGTTGAGGCGAATATAGCGCCCTCTCCTCCGAGTGTGCCTGGAGGGGGTTAGCCCGTCAGAGAGGGCACCATTTCGTTCCCGTCCCGTTCCCGTGACTTTTTCCGACACCGTGTAAACCACTTGACAATTAACGATAGACGATGGATAATCCCTTACGAGGGAGGTTAATGGATGACCATGGAGACGGCACAGACACTACCCATGCGGAAGATGAGTCAGGGGAAGCTCTATCCCCTCCTGAAGGCTCTCGTAGACATTCTGAGCGATCCCGCAGCGCAGCAGGAGCGTCCTGCCGTGTGGGCCGAGGCGCACGTGGAACTCGCCCGCCTGCTCAACGTCCCAGGAAACTGGGAGACGGTCGTTTCGGTGCGCGAGGGTGCGAACTCCAACTTCATCCAGCACAACCTCGGACCTTTCCGCATGAACTTCTTGAGGATATTCCGCGAGCAAACGAGGAGGTAGACATGCCCGTCGCGATCCACACCAGGTGGTGGCGCAAGCTCCATGGTTACCAGGACACGGTGATGGAGGCACAAGGCTTTCTTGTCACCGAGGAGGTCACCGTACGCTGCGCCGAGATCCAGTCATTGCAGGCCGAACTATGGCGGCGCTTCCGCTCGAGGCTGGCGCGCCAGGCCCCCGGATTGGTCTCCGACTTCGACAGGTTGGCGATAGTCGAGGCCAGCGAGGACCAGTGGCTGCACAAGGCGCTGCACGGCGAACACGAGTGCGACGGGTGCCTGGTCTGCCTCAACACGCGGATAGACAGGGACAAGAGGGAAGAGCAGCTTCACCCCTGGTACGGCGGCGAGGCGGCATGACAAGGCTTTACACCGCCAGTGAGACCGCCGCTTTCCTGCACATCACGCCCCACGGCGTCCGCAAGATGGCGCGCGAGGGCAGGATACCCGCGCACAGGGTCGGCGGTCAGTGGCGGTTCGACATCAACGAGATTTCCAAAGAGACACTGGGGAGGTCACATGAGCGGACGACGGGTGAAGTGGTGCGACAGGTTTGTGGCTGAACACGCGCAGGTCGAGCCGGCCGCGTTCCAGGCGAAGGTCCGCAGGCTGAGGCACAAGCCGCACGTCAAGGCGCGGCTGCTGAGGTTACACGCGAAGGTCTACGAGGGAGGTACGGCATGAGAAAGCACTGGTCGGTATCCAACAGGCACTACTCAGATGATGCAGGCGAGTTGACCTCGCACACCCTGACGCTCCAGAGCGACATGGGAGACATCGAGGCGACGGTCGAGTTCAAGGAGTGGGGCGACGGCAGGCGGTTCCTGGTCATCGAGGCGACGGACAACATCACAGTCGAGATCAAGGCCCGCGAGGAGGTGGCGGCATGAGCGTCATCTCTTTCCCGAAAGCGAAGCCCGACCCTCCACCGAAGAAGGCCAAGGCGCACACGGTCTACAAGGTGGACGGCAAGAGGGTCCCAGGGGTCACCACGATTCTCGGGGTCCTGAACAAGCCTGCACTGGTCAAGTGGGCGAACAACCTCGGACTTCAGGGGATCGACTCCGCCAAATACGTGGACGCCCTGGCGACGGTCGGCACCTGCGGCCACTATCTGGTCGAGTGCGACTTCCGCGAGATGATGGGAGAGGATGTCGAGCGCGACCTCTCAGAGTACGACCCCGACACGATCGACCGTGCGGAGAACGCGCTCTTGTCCTTCTACGAGTGGCTGAAGGGCAAGGACGTTACTCCCATCCTGGTCGAGGCGGCCCTGGTCTCCCCCGAACACCGATACGGCGGGACCGTGGACTGCTACGCACGGGTCGACGACGTGCTGACGCTCATCGACCTGAAGACCTCGCGGGGGATATTCCCCGAGCACATCCACCAACTCGCCGCCTACCGTGCGCTGCTACTCGAGAACGGCTACGAGGTCGAGAACGTGCGGATACTCAGGATCGGCAGAGACGAATCGGAGGGGTTCGAGGAGCGCGTCTACACGCCTTCTCAACTGGAGCCCCACTGGGAGATCTTCGAGCACTGTCGGGCGATCTACGACCTCCAGAAGGCGGTGAGATGATTGGACGCGATCAAGACCGAGATGGGGAAGGATGTCGTCAAGGCACTCTCCGAACTGAAGAACCCCGAGCGGTCTGGAACCGCTGAGGTTCCCACCAAGTCGGGCGGGAAGTACTCCTACACATACGCGCAACTCCCCGAAATCCTGAGCGCGGCGCGGGAAGTGTTCGCCAAGCACAACCTAGCCATCATGCAGGACGTTGAGAGTGACAACGGCAACATCAAGGTCCGCACGATATTCTGTCACGTCTCCGGGGAGACGCTTTCCTTCTCCTGGCTGGCCCTCCCCTCGGGGGGAACGCCACAGACGGCCGGCAGCGCGATCACCTACGCCCGCCGATACTCCCTATGCGCGGCACTCGGAGTGGCGGGAGAGGAAGACGACGACGGCACGGCCGCACAGAACGCCCCTAAGCCCGCTCAGAAGCCCGCTGAGACCAAAGAGCGCACACCTGGCGGCGCGTCAGTCAAGAGCGTGAACCTCGCACGCAGCCTCTTCTGCGACCTGGGGCTAGCACAGCACGGCCACAAGGGCGAGGCGAAGGACGAGATACACCGACGGCGTTCCGACGGCAACGCGAACATCCGAGCATGGCTGGATGGTCACGGGTTCTTTGTGGGCGATGACGAGGACCCGCTGGCCGCCCTCCCGCAGAACAACATCTCCGCGATCATCGACACGCTCAAAGAGCAGATGGAACAGCCCAGAGACGACCAGCCACCTATCGAGGAGTATTGATGTACGACGACTACGAAGGATGCAGGCACTACGAGTACGAACCGGGGTCATGGGATTCGCCACCGTGCGAGTCCTGCGACCTCGGGCTCGACCTGGACTGCGGTATCGACTGCCCCGGATTCTCGCCCGTGCTGGATGAAGCAACCGCGAGGGGGATCTGATTGACCCCCGAGTCCCTCCAGTACCACGGAGACAAGATGAGGCGAGTCCTCGACCTCCACGTCGGGCGGGACAACGCTATCCCCGTCCCTGACCTCGCTCCACTGGTGGGCCTCTCTGACACTAGGGACTACCGCGACGTGCGGGAGGTCAGAGACTTCCTGGAGGGCGAGGGGTACCCCGTGTGCGCAGATGCTACGGGGATGTGGCAGGCCGACTGCCCCGAAGAGGTCGAGGCGGTGATGGCCTCGCTCAAACGGACGGCGATGACCCTGCTCTGGCGGTATTCACGACTCAGGAAGATCAAGAGAAGACTGTGGCCCAACTGGCAACCCTCGCTGTGGAAGGATGTCGCTTGACAATAACGCTCCCGATGCTCCCGATTTCCCAGAACACAAACGAGTGGCGGTCCAGGTGGACGCGGATTAAGTACCTCTCCGAGTGGCGCCGCGACAGCTTTATCCTCATCAAAGAGGCTCAGTTGACCCCGATGAATCAGGTTCGCCTGAGCGCTGTCGTGTACTTTCCCGACCGCAGAAAGCGCGACCTGGACAACTACCACGCGCCGATATTCAAGGGCCTCTGTGACGCTCTCGTGAACGCAGGGGTCATTCCAGACGACGAGACGCGGTACATCCCTGAGTT
>Ga0116185_1003286_pt1 | contig 14089 bp, 12 predicted proteins | sample AD_JPNNA7_MetaG_FD_89754 | JGI IMG/M metagenome (GOLD analysis project Ga0116185, IMG submission 89754) | Active sludge microbial communities of municipal wastewater-treating anaerobic digesters from Japan - AD_JPNNA7_MetaG | ecosystem: Engineered > Bioreactor > Anaerobic > Digestate | place... | reverse complement strand
TAAATTACCAATTCTATCAAAAACATCCATGCTTGTTCTTCTATGTAAACCATAAACTTCATATCCTTTATTTATTAAAAGTTCTGCAAGATATGAACCATCTTGACCAGTTATACCTGTGACTAATGCCTTTTTTTCAAGGGATTTTTCCTTCATAATCATGTTAAAAATGAGAGGTTTATAAAATTATATATAAATAAAACCTATAATATTATTGATTGGTTAAAAGAATTTATTTCTCGTTTTAAAAAAGTTACGTCTTCTTTTACTTTTGAAAATGATTTTTGTATGTTTTCTCATTACTCATCTTCTTATACTTTTCTAGGAATTTAAAAGAATATCTGCTTGCTATTATATATAAATTAAGATAATTCATATAATTTTAACATAATAAAGCTTATAATCTAATAAATATGTTTTTTTTTATGATACTTTACTTCGATAACTACATCACAGACGAACCATTTCATAAAGGAGGGCATCAATTTTTAGATATGGTTAGAAATTCTTCTGCAAAAATATATAATATGCCAAGTAAGTTAGATATTACTCTTTATACCTTAGCAAGTTATGCCGAAATTCCTTTTTCAAATGTTATAATAAAATATGAATTACAAAACATATCTCAAAAAGAAAGATTTGAAAAAGAAGTTTTAAAGTTATTTCCAAAAGCAGTTTTGATTTATGGAAGAAGTGATAATCAAAAGAAGTTTCAGGAAACAATAAAATTTATGAATAATTTAGGAGATGAGTGGATTTTCTATGCTGGAAATAATGACCACCCGTTTTTATCGCCCAATAAAGAGATTTTAAACGCCTGCTTAGATAAAGCAAAAAAAATAGCTTTCAAAACGCCTTATGTATCGATATCCATCTCTCACTTTACAGAATTTTATAACTTCGCAAGAAAGGGAACCCCTTTTCATGAGGTTATAACTCCAGAATCATACATATTGGAAGAGAACAAGGATTATATTGTGGCATCTTTTCCAAAAGGAATGTATGTTGGTATACAGATTGTTAATAAAAAATTATTTGAACATTGGTTTTTTTCTGGAAATGCAGGAGATGTTTTAATAAGACGTTCAGAGTGCATAGAGCCTTTCTCAAAGAAAATAAAGCAAATTTTAGTTATACCAAAAAAAGAATTATGTGCACATTTTGACGGATATATGCCCTCATATAAAAATCCCTGTAATTTAAGTTATGATTTATGCCCTCCCCTATTTATACCCCCTGGATTTTTTGAAAATCAAATAAAAATAAGATATGGATACGATGACTATAAGGAAGGGTGGGTTAACATTAACCCTCTAAAACAAAAATATTCTTTTAGAGATATAGTCAATGGTACAGATTTGAAAATATCTTTAGATCAACTCCCTTTATTTTGGAGAAGAAGAATAGCAAAGATTGATAAGAATAAAGGCATTGACCAAGAAAAAGTAAATAAAGCAATATTACAAAGAAATTTTTATCTTAGAAATCCTTTTCCTAGAAAATCAAAATTATTTTATAAAAGGTATAGATTAAAACAAAAAAGTTTTATTTTTTTACATAAGATTAATTTTATAAGAAAACCTATTAAATCTTTATTAAAGAAATCAAAAAGATTTGAAAATTTTTATAAGAATCTCATAAAAATAAGATATTAAATCTCAATTAGTCATTCTTTTGTCTTTATATAAATAACTTTTAGGTAGATGTTATGTGAGAAATACTTTACAAAACTATAATCAACAGACCACTTCTTTATTGATACCATTAAATTGAATAAGTTTTTTACCAAATATCTTTTTATGGTAAATAGAGGATTAACCAAAAAACTATTTAAATCGGTTTTTGATGTATAGAATTTAACTTTTTCTATCCTCAAAGGCATTTTTGGGTTTTCATAGCTTTCTCGATTTAAATAACTCAAGAAAGTTATTACATTGAATGGTCTTTTGTGAAAGATTCCATCCCATGTGGTGGTCTCATAAGGGACTCTTATGTCTATCCTGCCTCCAGGTTTAGTTATCCTGACTAATTCATCCATAATTGGAACAGGGTCTATAAAATCCTCCAATACATGGGAACACAATGTATAGCTAAACGTATTGTCTTTAAAGGGAATCTTTTTCCCTTGAAAAATCTTATTCAAATCAAAAATACACTCTGCTCCAAAACGGTTATGAATATCTAAATTGATCCATCCCATATTCTTGGGCTTAATATCTTTTCCAGAACCAACATTTATCTTCTTTGATGGTTCTCTTAATTTGTTCATCCTCTCAAAGTTTTTGCTTTCCCTTTTTTTACTTGTAGAAATTTATTTATAAAATTATATCCTCAAAAACAACTATATTAATAAATTCATTAATCTTTTTGAAAATTATGGGAAATCAATGCAAGAACAAAAAAATAAATTTTGTTTTAGATGTGGACGGAGTAATGACTACTGGGCAATTTTTGTATTCTGAAAATGGTAAGGCATATAAGATATTTGGACCACATGATTCTGATGGATTAAAATTAATTAGAGATAAAGTAAATATATTTTTTATAACTGCAGATAAAAAGGGATTTGCTATTTCCAAAAGGAGAATTGAAGATATGGGCTATCCTATATATTTAGTTTCAGAAGAGAATAGATTTGAATATTTTAAAAATAAATTTGGATTTGAGAACACCATTTTTATGGGAGATGGAATTTTTGATGCTCCAATATTGCAAGCTTGTAAATTTGGAATAGCTCCTTCAAATGCAAGAATAGAAGCAAAAAATGCTGCAGATTTTGTCACAATACCTAAATCTGGAGAAGGAGCAGTTTGTGATGCTTGTATAAAGATTAATAAACATTTTTTTAATAGTTAGGATATGGAATACAAGGTTTTTATCCCTTGTGCAGGTATGGGAAGCAGGTTAGGAGACTTAACAAAAAATACTAATAAAGCTCTGGTTAAAGTTAATGGGAAAGAGGTTATTACGTATATAATCGATAAGTTCAAACCAAATATTTCAATTGTAATTGGTTTGGGTTATAAGGGTTCCCAAGTAAGAAGTTTTCTAGAGAAAAAATACCCAAGAAGAAAATTTATTTTTGTAACCATTGACAATTATGATGGCCCTGGTTCTAGCTTAGGTTATACTATGTTTCAATGCAAAGAATACCTTCAGTGTCCGTTTGTTTTTATTTCAAACGATACTATTGTCTTAGAGGACATCCCAGATCCGAAAGAGAATTATATAGGTTATGCAACTGAAAGAGATGTCACACAATTTAGAAGCTTAAGGTTGGAGGGCAATAAGGTATTAGAATTATGTGAAAAAGGAGCAACAGGAGAAGTCAGACCCTATATTGGTCTTTCAGGGATAAAAGATTATAATAAATTTTGGGAAGTTTTAGAAAATAACAAACAAGAATTTATGAAGATAGGAGAGAGTGCAGGAATTAGATACCTCCTTAAACATGGAATTAGTTTTAGAGGCATAGAATTTTCTTGGTTTGATACAGGAAATTTACTGGATTTAGCTAAAACAGAACAAAAACTTATGAATCTTTTTAGAACTTAATTTAACTATCTTATTTATTCCAATAAACTTTATAAATAAGACATACTACAAAAATCATGTGTTAAGAGGATAAGGATGTTTTGTTTAGAAAACATTAAGATCTCTATTAGACACAAAAAAGATGGAAAATTATAAAGTATGTATACTAGCAGCAGGTGTTAGCAGCAAAATTGGAGAAGCTTCAAAATATATTAACAGTTCTATTCTACCAGTAAATTTTAAAGCAATAATCTCATATATTGTGGAAAAATTTCCAAAAGAGATGGAAATAGTAATTGCATTAGGACATAAAAAAGAAACAGTTAAAGATTATCTTTCAATAGCACATCCAGAAAGAAAGTTTACTTTTGTTGAAGTGGATAAATATCTTGGACCGGGAGCAGGACCAGGATATTCTCTATTGCAATGTAAAAATCATTTACAATGTCCATTTATATTTTTCTCTTCAGATACTTTAGTTATAGAAGATATTCCTCCTCCCAATGAAAATTGGTTTGGAATATCTCCAGTTAAAGAAACAGAACCCTATTGTACTGTAAAGATAAAAAATAATATTATCTATCAGTTAGACGTTAAAATAAAAACAGACAACAAATTCGCTTTTATAGGTTTAGCAGGAGTCAAAGATTATATAACTTTTTTTGACGCATTAGAACGTGATAAAGAGATAATTCATGGAGAGATTCAAGTAACCAATGGATTTAAAAAATTGATAGAAAAAAAACTTGTTCCAATAGGTTTTACTTGGTTTGATACAGGAAATCTTAAGAACTATACTGAAACGGATAAGAGTTTTTCAGGAGATAATAAGAAATTTGATTTTAGCAAATGGAACGAATTTTTGTATTTTGTTAATGGGAGAGTAATTAAATTCTTTGCTGACGAAAACAATACCAGAAAGAGAGTTGAAAGAGCCACATATCTTAAAGGATTATGTCCAACTATAGAAGCATATAAAGGTAATTTTTATTCCTATAAGAAAGTTGATGGGCAAACCCTATACAATTCTTTAAATTCTGAGGTATTTAGGAATCTTCTATATTGGTCCAAAGATGTTTTATGGACTAAAAAAGATCTATCAGAAGAAGAGTTAGCAGATTTCTATAAAATATGCAGGAATTTTTACTATGATAAGACCATTAAGAGGTTAGAAGAATTTTATAAGAAAACGGGTATAATAGATGTTGATAACAACATAAATGGAGTTTCAGTTCCATCATTGAGAAATCTTCTAGAGAGAATTGATTTCGATTATATATGCAAGGGGATACCAGTAAGATTCCATGGAGATTTTACAGTTGGCAATATCTTAGTTACAAGAGATGTTCATACTAATCTTCATAAATTTACTCTTCTTGATTGGAGACAAGATTTTGGAGGATTAACAGAAATTGGAGATATATATTACGATTTAGCTAAGTTATATAAAGGAATTATATTATCAGACGAATTAATAACAGAAGGGATGTTCTCTTTTGATATGAGTGGAACAAGTATTTATTATGATTATTTTTCTAAAAATCAGCTTGTAGAAGCAAAGGAAGAATATGAGTCATTTTTGATACAGAATGGATTTGATCTACAGAGGGTAAAAATTATCACCGCAATAGCTTTACTTAATATGTCTCCTCTTCACAAGGAACCATTTAATTTTCTAGTTTATTTTCTTGGCAAAAGTTTACTATATAAAACATTAAATGAAATAGATACTTCTAATGAATTAAAAAAGAAGAAAGGGATAACATGAACTCTAAAATTGGATTAGGACCGCTTAGCTCAGAGATAATAGAAGCAATATTCAGATATTCTCATTATTTTAGAAAGGAACTAATGATAATTGCTTCTAAAAACCAAATTGATTATAATGGAGGATATGTTAATAATTGGACAACAAAAGAGTTTATGGATTTTATTAAAGAGATGAGGTTAAAATATCTAGATTCGGATGTAAAAATATGCAGAGATCATTGTGGTCCAGGTTTTAATAATATATTTGACCTTCAGGATACATATAATACAATAAAATCTGATATAGAAAATGGATTTGACTTAATTCATATAGATTTTTGCCATTTCAAAGGACCTAAAGATGAAAAACTTAAAGAGACAAAAAAAGCAATAGAACTTTGTCTTTCTTTAAACCCAAAAATTTCAATTGAAGTCGGAACAGATGAGAATTTAGGAACAAATTTTGGGATAATTAATTTAGAAGAAATAGAAAAGGAAATTGATTTTTTTACCTCTTTTTGCAAGCCAGAATTTTATGTTGTTCAGACAGGAAGTTTGGTTAAAGAAATAAACCAAATTGGAAATTTTAATAAGGATTTCATCAAAAAAATATCGATTTTAATAAAATCAAAGGGATTAAAATTAAAAGAACATAATGCAGATTATTTACCTAAATCAGAAATAAGTTTAAGAAAAGGGATCGTTGATGCAATGAATATTGCTCCGCAATTAGGAGTTGTTCAAACTTCTTTAATATTAAAAAAATGTTTAATTTATGGAATTAAATTTGATGAGTTTTTAAATGAAGTATATAGGGGGGAAAAATGGAGAAAATGGCTAAATTCTAATACACAAGAAAATAAATTTTTATGCTTTCTTATTGCAGGACATTATCATTTTTCATCAGATAATTATAAATTAATAATGAGCCAATTAAATGAGAGAGAAGACATAAGGGAGGAAATAATAAATTCAATAATGGATTTAATAGACCACTATGCAAGATGAAAATATTAAGATAATTGAAAAGCCTTGGGGTAAAGAAGAAATACTAGAAACAAATGAAAATTATACAGTAAAGAGACTTACTATGAATGAAGGATGCAGATGTTCTTATCAATATCATGAGAAGAAACTAGAAACAATCCTGGTTTTAGGAGGAGAATTAACCATTTCATATGAAAATGGTATTAAAAAATATAAACCTGGAGAATGTGTTACAATTAAACCATTTGAAAAACATCGAATGTCTTCTGAAAGAGGTAATGCTATCTATTTAGAATGTTCTACTTCTGAATTAGAAGATGTCGTAAGAATTAAAGACGACTACGGAAGAAAATGAAAGAAAGTATCATTCAATACATTAAAAAAAGAACAAAATGTCCATTATGTCTATCAACTAATCTTTCAAATGGTATAGAGCCACATGTAAACCTTAAATTCCCTTTGCTACCTGTTTGTGTAGATAATACTAAAGAAGAAGATAATTTTGTGCCATTTACAATCTGTCTTTGTGAAGATTGCGGGTTAATAATGCTTAAGGAGGTTGTAGATCCTGAAATTTTATATAAGATTTTTCATTCAGACGGAATAGGCAAAGTGTGGGATAATCACTATAATTCACTTTTAAACCTAATAAAAGAGTATCACAAATCCGGAAGAATTCTTGAAATAGGAGCAGGTCAGGGAAAGCTAATTAAAAAATTATTAGATAATTATATCTCAGGTATTGAAGTAATTGATCCTTTATATGAAGGGCCCAAAGACGGAGTTGTGGTATATAATAAACTTTTTTCAAAAGATTCTGCTGAAGAATTTAAAGGAAATTTTGATTCAATTGTTTCTTCTCATACTTTAGAACATTTTACAGAATTTAAAGAGTACTTTGAAAACTCTTGGAAATCATTAAAACCTGGAGGATTTTTATTTACTTCTATACCTAATCAAGAATCTAATTTTGCAAAGGGGTATGGAAATCAGCTAAATTTTGAACACCCTTCAATTTGCACTAATGTGCATTGGTTTTATTTGCATTATAAATATGGTTTTGTAATAAGAAAAGTTTCTTTTTATTTAGATCATTCAATGCAGATTGTAGCCCAGAAAACTGATAACCCTATAGATTACAAAGTGGATGTTAAAGGACTTTCAGAGAAAATATTGGAGCAATATACGGCAAGTATTAAAGAAAGAATAAATAAAATAAAGCAGTTTGCAAAATCAGATAAAGAAAACTGGATTTTTGGTGCTAGTAATTTTACTCAGCCCCTATTTGTTTACGGATTAAATGAAGACTATTTTAAAGGGGTTTTGGATAATAGTCCACTAAAGCACAACAAACGACTTTATGGAACTAATTTAATTTGTAGGAAACCAGAAGATGTTGTCCTACCTGAAAGAAGAGATTTAAGGATCTTTTTAAATCTTGGGCAGTATAATCAAGAAGTTTTTGAACAATTAAAGAGATTAAATCCTCTTCTAGAATGTATTTTTATTTGATTAAACAGTTTTAAAAATGATTATCCTCTAGTTTTAGAATGGTAGAAGACGTAAAATCAGAAAATCTATCTAATATAGTTATAAAGAACTCAGGATATATGTTTTTATCTAATTTAATTTTGAAGTTTGGTGGATTAATATTTACTATTATCATTGCAAGAATATTGCTTCCAGAACTTTTTGGAATTTATTCTTTAGTACTTTCAATAATAACTATTTTTATAGTATTTGCAAACCTGGGAATTGACGATACCCTTTTAAGATATTCTTCTTTGTTTATAGGAAAAAACAATATTTCTAAAGCACGATCTTATTTTAGATTTTTATTTAAGATAAAAATATTAGTAGTATTAATTGTGGTGTTGTTCGGGGCAATATTATCTAAAGTAATCTCTTATAATATATATGAAAATCCTTTGTTATTCTATCCACTTATTTTTGCATGTCTATTTTTAATTATGGAATCCTTTTGGAGTTTTTTTGCTACATTCTTTTTAGCCTTGAAAGAGTTGAGAATAACAACTATTCTTAATCTATTTCTCCAAATATTTAAAATATCCTTTTCTATGCTTGCTTTAGTAATACTTTCTGACCCATTTAAAGTGTCTGGACTATTTATTGCAGCATTTATATCAGAAGCAATAGTACTTTTCGTAGCATTTTTGATTTTGTATAAGAAAAATAAAGAATTGTTCTTTGGACCAAAAACAGAAATAAATAGAAAAGACAAAAAAAAGATTTTCAGTTTTTTGACTTTCATGGGTATTGCAAATGTCTCATTGGCTATTTTTGGTTCAATAGATATATTAATGTTAGGTAAATTTGTAGATCTACAATATCTTGGTTATTATAGGGTATCACTTAGCTTGGTTTTAGCAGTAGCTTCTTTAGCTTCTCTCTCAAGTGTACTACTTCCAATCTTCACTCAGATAAGTGGAAAGAGATTTAATCGCGGATTTCATAAAACTCTAAGATATCTATTAATTTTATCCGTACCTGCAACTATGGGAGTGATGTTCTTGTCTAAATACCTAATTAAAGCATTTTATGGGGATGAATACCTTATGGGAACAATGCCGATATATTTCTTATCCATGCTTATCATTATAACACCTTTGATAGGACTATATTCGGTTATCTTCCAATCAAAAGAAAAACCAAAAGTAGTAAGCAATTCAATATTAATATCTTTGCTTATTAATATAGTTTTAAATTTTTTAGTAATATCTTTGTTTAAAGGAAATCATTTATTTATAATATCTGGTGTTGGACTGGCAACCTCTTTAAGCAGAGTATTCTTACTTGGGATACTTGTATTCCAAGCTAAAAGAATATTTAACTTTAGAGTTAGAGGTATAGGTTTAAGAGCACCAATATTTGCAACAGTAATAATGTCTTTATTTTTAGTCACTTTTAATTATTTTGTAGATATGAATATTTGGTGTGGCATATTGGAAGTTATTTTAGGTGCAGGAATATATTTTATATTTCTGATATTGTTCAAAGGAGTGACTAAAGAAGATTTTAAACTGATTAAGGATTTATTTAACATTAAACAGGTTAATTAGTACTATTTATTTCTTTTTATTTTTTTAGAAATTATAGTTCTTTTTATTTTCCTAAAACTTGCGATAAATAACTGATAATGCTTGCGTAAAATTAAATTGCCTTTAAGTTTGTAAAAATATCTTTCTTAACAATATTTTATTCTAAACTATATTCCTTTGAGAATAATTCGATTGTTGAATCATAAATATTAGGAAATCTTTGGTTAAACTGATAAATTATAAGCGTTTTTTCATTTTATTGTTTTTATTATCCACCAATCTCTTCGATCTCCAAAATGGATATTTAAGTTATTTTTTCTAGAAAACTCTAATAATGCAGTGCTTACTCCTGAAGATTGTATATCATGACCTGACATAATTCCCCCTTCCTTTACCTTTCCCCAATACAACTCTAAATCTTTTTTTACATAATTATATTCGTGATTTCCATCTATATATATGAAATCAACCATTGGAACAAAATTTATTGCATCTTCAGAGAATTTTTTTATGTACTTTATTTTTTGATTGTACTTAGATAACCTTTTCTTACATTCTTTAAAATCCTCATTTAGTGATTGTTGTGTTCTTTCAGGTTCAGATTTTTTATAATCTAGATAGGATGTCCCAGGGTCAATGAGATATATCTCTTTTATATTGAGATTTTTTAAAATTTGTTCAGAGTTTATTCCCTGCAATACTCCTATTTCTATTGCTAATATCTTTTTGCCTTTAAAATATTCTTTAGCAAATTTTATCGCTTCTCTTGGATGAGTCTTTATAATTTCTAAATTAAACTTATTTAAAATACTATTTATTAAACGTTTTATCTTATATTTTCCTTCCATTTCTTTTAAAAAACCTTATCTTATTTTAAATATTTATATTTTAAAGAGTTAATTTTACAGAATTTGTATTTAGCCATTTTTTAATCAAGAAAAGACGAATTAGATATCCTTTATAATTACTTATTTGTTTATTAAATACTTTTTTATTATAAAATTCTTTTATATCTTCAGAGATTATCTCTGCCTTATGTAAATTAGATAAAAATATATTAAGAGATTTTATTTCTTCAATCTCATCTAACCATTCTTCTACCGGAGGTATAAATCCTTTTTTCTTAATGTGTAATATCTCCTTTGGGACAATATCTTTAATTATATCTCGCATTATCTTTTTTGTTTTAAATAGACTTGCTTTGTATTTTGAAGGTATCTTTTCTGAAAATTCTATAAACCGATAATCTAAAAAAGGGCTTCTTATCTCTAACGCATTTGCCATAGACGCTCTATCTACTTTGACTAAAAAATTATCAGGTAGGGTGGTAAAATGTCTGTCCATCATTATTGATGCTTCAACAATATCTTTATTCGAATATTCCAAACACTTATCCCATCTTTTTTTAGCCCATAAAAAAACAGATTCTGGTAAGTATTCATAGTTTTGAACAAATAAAAACTCGTCTTTTAATAAACTTTTTTTGAGTACTTTATTTAATTTCTTATTTATATTGAGCCTCATAATAAAATTTCTCATACTTTTTGGAAGAATTTTTCTTATTATCTGTACTTGATACGCGTTTTTATGGTTAGGATATCCTCCAAATATTTCATCTCCTCCATCTCCACTTAAAACAACAGATACCTCTCTTTTTGCAATTTTGGATATGAAAAAGGTTGGGAACATAGATATATCTGAAAAAGGTTCATCATAATAATTAAAAATTATCTCCAGTAATTCGTTAAAATCTTTCTTTTTAAAATAATAGTGATGGTGTTTGGTTTTAAAAAAATCTTTTGTTATATTAATATATTTGCTTTCGTCGAATCTACCTTCAAATCCAACAGAAAATGTATTAATATTTTTGTTTTCAGTTATTTTAATCATTTCTCCTACAACTGAAGAGCTATCTACCCCTCCACTTAAAAATGCTCCAATAGGAACATCAGATATCATCTTATCTTTTGTGCATTTGTGAAGTAGCTTTCTTCCTTCTTCTATAAGCTTTTTTTTATTTTTAATGGGAGAGTATTTTATAAAATCAGTGTAAAATTTTTTATCAATTTTTTTATTCTTTAAATTAAACGTAATGTTTTGTCCAGGTTCTAACTTATTTACATCTTTATAGATGGAAAGTGGAGAAGGGATAAATCCCATAGAAAAGTAAAATTCTATGGCAGTTTTATCTATTTCTTTTACAAATTGTTTGTATTGAGTTATTGCCTTTAACTCAGAACTAAATATGAAGATATCTTTTTTAGCATAATAATATAATGGTTTCTTTCCAAGACGATCTCTGGAGAGAAATAATAATTCTTTGTTTAAATCATAGATGCAAAATGCCCACACACCATTAAATTTATTCACACATTTTTCCTCCCATTCCATATAACTCGCAAGTATGACTTCTGCATCGGTTTTATTCTCAAATAAATATCCCTTTAAAATTAACTCAGCCTTTATTTCCATAAAGTTGTATATCTCTCCATCAAAAACAATTATCGCCTTTTTTCCTTTATGAGAGTAAGACATAGGCTCCTTACCTCTGATATTTAAATCCATAATAGATAATCTTTTATGACCTAATGATACCTTTCTATCAAAGAATTTCCCTTCATCATCTGGACCTCTATGATGAATGGATTCGTTCATATCCTTTAACAGCCTTTTATCTAAAAAATTAAAACCATTTATTCCACACATTTGCAAAATAATTGGAATAACTTTAAAAATATTCTTAATGTCTAAGATACATGTGCCCCAGAGTGTCTGTAATTATGTCTGTATATAATTCAGAAAAATATTTAGAAGATTCAATAAAATCTATATTAAATCAGAGTTTTAAGGATTTTGAATTTATAATAGTAAATGATTGTTCTAATGATAATTCGCTTAAGATAATTAACAAGTATAAAGAAAATGATGTTCGAATTAAACTAATAAACAATTCTAAAAAAATTAACTTAGCAAATTCTTTAAACAAATGCTTGAAGGTAGCTAAAGGAAAATATATTGCGAGGATGGATGCAGACGATATTTCAATAAAAAATCGCTTAGAAATTCAATACAATTTTATGGAGGGAAATGAGGATATATTTTTATGTGGCGGTTCTGCAATAGTTATTAATGAATATGGGAAAAAAGAAGGGAAATTCTTAAAATATGATTCCCCTAGCAAAATAAAAAGAAAATTGCTGAATTCAAACCCTCTAATTCATCCTTCAATCTTTTTTAGAAACACAAAGGATTTATTTTATAGAGGAGAATTTGAACTTTCTCAAGATTACGACTTTTATCTTAGGATTTTGGAATCTCATAGAAAAATAATAAATATTTCAAATTTAATCATAATGTATAGAGTATATAAAGAAAACGAAGATAAAATAAAAAAACAAAGATATTATTTTAACAAGGCAAAGGAATTTTACTTACAGAGAAAAAAAACAGGACAAGATAATTATCCAGATTTTAACGATAAACAATTTATTTTAGAGAATATGCATATCGATGTTATTAGAATTGGCATAGAAATAAAAATTTCAATTAAATTTCAAGACAATCAAATGAAAGAAGCGAGAAAAGAAATAAAAAGATATTTTAATCAATACGGTTTCAATAAAAGATTTGTAGCATATTATATTTTAAGTTTTTTTCCATTTAAATTGATAAGCCTCTTTAGAAAATTTTAAACCAATTAATTTATTTTTTGTCTCCAATTAAAATCTTTATATATTCTTCTCCCCACTTTTCTAAAGAAAGTTCTTTTATTGTTCTTATTTCATTTTTTATAATCTTCTCTTTTAATTTTCTGTCTTTTAATATTCCCATTATAATTTCAGAACTCTCAATATTAAATTTGTCTATTATTATACCATTCTCTTTATCTTTTATTATCTCTTGTTGAGAATCTTTAGAAAATATTATCGGACATCCAGAAGCCATAGCTTCAGATACAACTAATGTTGGGGCTCCTCCATCATATCTTGAAAGATAAAAAAGAAAATCCGAAACATTATAATAATATTTAATTTCCTCTCTATCTACTTTTTCTAAATAGATTATGAAATCTTTTTTTATGAAATCTTTTATTTTTTTATAATCTGCACCAACAATAATCATTCTATAATTTCTATCTTTTTTGTAAATCTCTTCAGATATTTTTATTGCTCTATCTAATCCTTTTATCCAATAACCCCCTTTACCAATATACAATCCATATAATTTATCATTCTCCAAATTAAGTTTTTTTCTTATTTTTTCTTTATCTCTTGGTTTAAATTCTTTTAAATCAACTCCTGTTCTTATTACATTTATTTTTCTTTTGCAATTATAAGCTTCATTAAGTTGATTTTTTACTTTTTGAGAAACAGAAATTATCTCATCTGCTTTTTTAATAGGTGGCTTTTCCAGAATATATCCAAAAAGAATCATAGGTGAGAAAAGAATTTTCTTTAATATAGAGAATCTCTTTATATGCACTTTAAAATAATTATAAGTTACTCCATGGTAGGTGTGCACTAATTTTTGATATTTTCTTTTTTTATAAAAGTTCATCCATCTTCCCCAGACAGCATGCGAGTTTATAATATCAAAATCATTTTTTTTAAGAAATTTATAGATTTTAAAATTACCACTTATTTGATCCAGAGGATAAGGTAAATTGCTTTTTATCTCAATGTATCTAACTCCATTGTTAGTATAAATTTGTGCTTTTTTACCCACATAAATCCAGGTTATTTCTGTATCTTTCTTATTTT
>Ga0116185_1003284_pt1 | contig 14091 bp, 12 predicted proteins | sample AD_JPNNA7_MetaG_FD_89754 | JGI IMG/M metagenome (GOLD analysis project Ga0116185, IMG submission 89754) | Active sludge microbial communities of municipal wastewater-treating anaerobic digesters from Japan - AD_JPNNA7_MetaG | ecosystem: Engineered > Bioreactor > Anaerobic > Digestate | place... | reverse complement strand
TTTTCCGCCTTCTCCGTGCCTCCCGCGCCCCAAGGTCGTTGCCCCCAAACCGTCGCCCGGCTCGTTTTTTCCGGAGGCACCGGCGCGTGGCGCACGGCGAGTTCAGTTCTACCCCGCACAGATCCGACGGAACGCGATCCGCGCTGCCTTCGGAAACATGGTCCCTGTGGATGAAAGAAGGAGAGTTGACATGAGAAACGCTGCGTTCGGTCGCAAGGTCGGAGACTTGACAGTTCTCGCACTGGCCACGGCGGTATGCTTCCTTGGCGTTCCAGCGGAGGCCGGAGAGTTTGCGCCCACCAAGCCGATTCAGATGATTGCGGCCGCCGCGCCGGGCGGCGGCAGCGATATCATGGCCCGAACCATCGCCCAGATTGTTGCGAGCGAGAAACTGTCGTCCCAGCCGATGGTCGTCCAGAACATTCCGGGCGGAGGAAGCGCCATCGGTACCACGCAGGTGTCCCAGATGAAGGGGGACACCCACACCCTCCTGGTCTTCAACCCCGCGTCGGTGGCCGGCTTGCTCGTGGCCGGGAAGGGCGCCGCGACCATTCGGGATCTGACGATGATTGCCCAGCTTGCCCTGGATGAGCAGATGATCGTCGTGAAGAGCGATTCCCGGTTCAAATCCATCAAGGATATCGTGGCCGAAGCCAAGAAAAAGGAGAACGCCCTATCGATCGCCGGGGCGGATCAGGCCGACCGGGTCTGCAGCCGTTTGTTCGAAAAAGCTGCCGGCGTCAAGATGCGGTTTGTGCAGTTCAACAGCGGGGGGGAGGCGATCACCGCTTTGCTGGGCGGCCATGTGGATATGATCTGGGCCAACCCCCCGGAATTCGTGGCCCAGCAAGAGGCCAAGATGGTCATCCCACTGGTGGTCGCCCAGGAAAATCGTGTCCAGCAGTTCAAGGACATTCCCACCTTCCGGGAAAACGGTCTGGATGTTGTGTTCAAGTTTTACCGCGGCGTCGTCGCGCCGCCGGGACTCCCCGCCGAAGTGATCGCCCACCATGAGAACCTGCTGAAAAAGCTCAACGACACCAAGGCCTGGAAGGACCTTTATCTCTCGAAATACATCTTGAGCCCGGGATGGCAGGGCAGCAAGGATTTCACCAAAACCGTCGCCGACAGCGAGGTGATCTTCGAGGAGACGCTCAAGAGCCTGGGGTTGATCAAGTAGCATGGGACGGCGGCTTCCGGCCGTCCGCGGTCAGCGACGGACGCTTCGTGCGGACGCGAACGTACGGGATGGCCCGGCGTGGATCCCGCGCTGTTGCTCCGTGCCGCACGCTGACCGCGGATGGCTGATCGCCTCTTCCGGGGGATGCGAATGCGGCTTGCGAATATCGTGGTGGGGGTCGCGGTTTTCCTGCTCGGTCTCGCGACCACCGTCTTGGCCTGGACGACGCTGCCCTACACCGGCGATTTCGGCCCGGGGCCGGGGTTTTTGCCCTTCTGGCTGGGTCTCGCGTTGATGGTCTGCGCCGTTCCCGTCATCATCGCGGATCTCAGGGCCCAGGCCAACGCGGAACCATTGTTCCGGCCGGAAACCGTGAAGTGCGTCCAGGTGCTGGGCCTGATCGTGGGCGTGTTTCTCTTCCTACCGTTCTTGGGTTTTTCCGTCGGTCTCGCTTTGATCACGGCGGGTGGCATGCGCCTCATGGGGAAACATGGCTGGATTTCCTGCGCAGCCACCGCGCTCCTGACGGCCGTCTTTATCCATTATCTGTTCGGCCAATGGCTCAGTATCCCCCTGCCGAAAGGCGTGATCGGCTGGTAGGGGGGTGGGGGCGACATCGTCAATAGATCTGCTCAACAATCTCCATACCGGATTCACCATTGCGTTGACCTGGCAGAATCTCCTCTGCTGCACCGCGGGCGTGCTCTTCGGCCAAATGATCGGCATCTTGCCGGGGATCGGCGCACCCACGGCCATCGCGCTCCTCCTCCCCCTGACCTTCTCGCTCAACCCGACCTCAGCCATCATCATGTTCGCCGGCATCTATTACGGCGTCGCCTACGGCGGGACCGTCACCTCGATCCTGATCAATGTCCCGGGGGAGTCGTCCTCGGTCATGACCTGCGTGGACGGGTACGCCATGGCGCAGAAGGGCCGAGCGGGCGCGGCGCTTTCTATCGCCGCCATCGGGTCGTTCATCGCCGGAACGGCCGCCATCGTCCTGCTCATGTCCTTCGCCCCGGCGTTGGCCGCCTTTGCGCTCCGGTTCGGTCCGGCGGAATACTTTGCCCTCGGCGTCATGGCCTTCGGTCTGCTCACGGTATTCGGCAGCGGCTCGCCGTTCAAGATCGTCATCTCCACCGTCATCGGCGTCTTGATCTCGACCATCGGCATGGACGGCGTGAGCGGCATGCCCCGCTTTACCTTCGGCATACCGCAACTCCTCGGCGGCATCGACTTCATCGTCATCATCTGCGGTCTCTTCGGCCTGGCGGAGGTATTTAACAGCATCGAGGAGCCTGAGGGCGGCCGCCTGGTTCACGACAGATTCAAGCTCAGCGAGGTCTTCCTGACGTGGCAGGAGTGGGTCGAGAGCCGCTGGGCGATCCTCCGCGGCGGCATCATCGGCTTCCTCATCGGCCTCATCCCGGCCGGCGGGATCACCACCGCCTCGTTCCTCGCCTATATGGCGGAACGGCGGGCGTCGAAACACCCGGAGACCTTCGGCAGAGGCAACATCGCCGGGGTGGCGGCGCCGGAGTCGGCCAACAACGCCGCCTCCATCAGTGGGTTCGCCCCGCTCCTCGCCCTCGGTGTGCCGGGGTCCGCGACGACGGCGGTTATGCTCGCCGGTTTCATGATGTGGGGCATCCGTCCGGGCCCCCTCCTCTTCACGACCAAGCCCGATCTGGTCTGGGGTCTCATCGCGAGCATGTATGTCGGCAACGTCATTCTCCTGCTGATCAACATGTTCTTGATCCCCGCGTTTGTGGCGATGCTACGGATCCCCTATTCGATCCTCATGGGGTTTATCGTAATCTTCGCCTCGATCGGCGCGTACAGCGTGAACAACAGCATGTTCGAGGTGTGGGTGATGGTGGGCTTTGGTCTCCTCGGTTATGCCATGAAAAAGCTGAAGTATCCGACCGTGCCGCTCATCCTGGGGATGGTCCTCGGGACGCTGGTCGAGAAATCCCTGCGACAGGCCCTGGTCTTGTCCGCCGGAAGTTTGGACGTCTTCTACAGCCGGCCGATCGCGCTGGCCTTGCTGCTGATCGCGCTGCTCGCATACTGCAGCCCGCTTATCCGGGCGGTGCTTCGAAAGGCCGGGTACGGCCAGAACGTCGTCAACCTGGAATCTTTGTAGCGCTGCCGAAGGGTTCCTTTCGGCCCAACGTCACCCCGCGGGGAGGTATCCATGGTCGCACTGAATCCGTTCGCCATCGCCCAGCAGCAGTTGGACCGGGCCGCAGCACGATTGGGCCTGGACCGGGCGACGCACGAACTCCTGCGCTGGCCCCAGAAAGAACTGATCGTCGCCTTCCCGGTGCAGATGGACGACGGGAGCAGCCGGGTCTTCCGGGGATACCGCGTCCAGTACAACGGGGCCCGCGGCCCGAGCAAGGGGGGAATTCGCTGGCACCCCGACGAGACCATCGACACCGTCCGGGCGCTGGCGGCCTGGATGACGTGGAAGACCTCGGTGGTGGACATCCCGCTGGGCGGCGCCACGGGCGGCGTGACCTGTAATCCGAAAGAGATGTCCGAAGGGGAGAAGCAGCGGCTGGCCCGCGGGTACATCCGGGCCGTGGCGGATGTCCTCGGCATCTCCAAAGACGTCCCGGGTCCCGACGTCTACACCACCCCGCAGATCATGGCCTGGATGATGGACGAGTACGAAACCCTCGTGGGCGAGCACCACCCCGGCGTCATCACGGGGAAGCCTCTACCCCTCGGCGGCTCTGAGGGGCGCAGCGATGCCACCGCGCGGGGCGGGATCTACGCAACCCGCGAGGCGGCCAGGGAACTGGGCGTCGACCTGGCCGGCAAACCCATGGCGGTCCAGGGATTCGGGCACGTCGGCCAGACCGCCGCCTTGCTCGGCCACGAGATTCTCGGTCTGAAGCTGGTGGCCGCCTCCGACTCCAAGGGCGGTATCCACAATCCGAAAGGTCTGGACCCGCGGGCGGTCGTGGATTACAAGCACCGGACCGGAAGCCTCCAGGGCTTCCCGGGGGCCGAGCCGATCGACACCGGGGCGGTCTTGGAGCTGCCCGTCGCCCTGCTCTTCCCCGCCGCCCTGGAAAACGTCATCACGGTCGAGAACGCCGCCAGGATCAAGGCCCGCATCTGCTGCGAGCTGGCCAACGGGCCGACCACCCCCGACGCGGACGCCATCCTCTCCGACAACGGCGTCTTCGTCGTCCCCGACTTCCTGGCCAACGCCGGGGGCGTCACCGTGTCGTATTTCGAGCAGGTCCAGAACACGTACAACTTCTACTGGCCGCTCAGCGAGGTGCATCAGCGCCTGGACGAGAAGATGACCCGGGCGTTCTCCGGCGTCTACCAGATGCACACACGCGAGAAGGTGAACATGCGCCTGGCCGCCTACCTTGTGGCCGTGGCCCGCGTCGCCGAGGCCTGCAAGCTGCGCGGCTGGGTCTGATGTGCCCGCAAGACTGCCGGTGCGCGCCGGCGCGGCGTTTTATCGTTGGTGCGCGGGGCAGGGATCGCGGTGCACGAAGACGCGACAGCCGCTGTGCATGTTTGCGGTTCCTGCCCCTCAGCGGACGGCGGGTGGCGTGGAGCCCGGTGGACGGACACCGACCGCGAGACGCCGAATGGCATGCGGGACGTTGTTGACCGTTTGTCCTTCCTGCCGCGGAAACCGTACCGACGGGGAGGTGGCTATCGCGAAAAAAGACCCGGAGGCGCGCCTCCTGGCGACACAGCCCCCGTTCGGTTCGCCGCGACCTACGCGTCCCCGCGCAACCGCAGGATGATGTCGGCGGTTATCCGGGCCGCGGCGGCACAGACCGTGGGGCAGCCTTCATCGTCGTGTCCGCCCGCCTCGTGGAAGGCCTTCTGCTCCTCGGGCTCGTAAAGGCGATAGGTCCGGCCGAACTTGAGCTTGTGGATCTCCCCGCACAGCGAGTGACCGACTTCGTGCCGAAAACGGAGGTACAGCTCCGTGGCGATGTCGCGCGCCTTCCGCAGCTGCGGGATATCCTCCAGCCGCTCACGCCCGATCTCGTTCGCGATGGCCAGCATCCCACCGGTCAGCGCACCGCAGGTCTCGCCGCGTCCGACGACGCCGCCGGAGAGGCAGCTCCCGGCCTTGAAGACGCGGGCGTCGATTCCGCCCAGCTTGGCTTGCAGAGCCGCAAGCACGGCCTGCGTTCACCCGAAGTAGGTCTTCTCGTTGTGATGCGCCAGCCCGCCGACCTCTGTCAGCAGCTCCTCGCGTGTCGCCATGGCCGTCTCCTCTCGGCGGCTCCGGAAGCGTGGGCGGGGTTCGGGCCGCACCCGGGGCCCCGCAGGGTGTTGTTCGATCTCGTGTCGTATCCGGCCCACCCGACCGTCGACGTCGCGGCTGCCCCCTGGCCGGCCGCAAAATCCAGATGGGCCTTTTTTCGGTCGCCGGTCACATCACCACGCCCCCGTCCACGTGGAGCGCCTGCCCCGTGATGTTCCGCGCCTCGTCGGAGGCCAAGAAGACAGCCGCGTTTCCGATATCCTCGGGGGTCTGCTCGCGCTTCATGGGGATGATCACGTTGACGCGATTCTCGAACACCTGCCGCGGGGTCATATCCGCGAAGATTCCGCCGGCCTTGATCAGCCGCTCCGCCGTCTCCTGCCAGAACTGGGTCCACAGGATCCCCGGACAGATGGCGTTCACGTTGACGTTGTGCTGGGCCATCTCCTTGGCCACGATCTTGGTGAACGTGACCACCCCCATCTTGGAGACGCTGTACGGCGGCATGTTTGGCGAGTTCATGGTTCCCGCGATGGAGGCGATGTTCACGATCTTGCCGTACTTGCGCTCGATGAAATACGGCGCGACGGCCTTGCAGGCGAAGAAGATCGATTTCACATTCACCGCCCAGACCCGATCCCAGTCCTCCTCGACGTTCCGGGTGAAAGGGTTGCCCGGCGGGCATGCCGCCCCGGCGTTGTTCACCAGGATGTCGATCTGCCCGAGATCGTTCCGCACGGTCTCGTACAGGATTTCAAATTCGGTCTGTCTGGTGACATCGGTCTTGACGGCAACGGCCTTCCGGCCCAGCGCCGCGACCTCTGCGGCTACTTTCCTGGCCCCCTCGAGCTTCAGATCGGCGATGGCGATGTCCGCCCCTTCTTTGGCCATGCACAGAACGATGCCCCGTCCGATACCCTGGGCGCCTCCGGTCACGATGGCCACCTTGCCCGCCAGTCGCATGGCAACCCCCTTCACGAAGGCTCAGGTGATCCGCAGATTACGCAGATTTCACCGATTTCACACATCCTTTCGGGGTTTTGTTCCGCGTGAATCAACGCAATCTGCGAAATCTGCGGATGACGCAGTGGTGTCTTACCAGGAATCCCCCGGCTTGGCGGCCCACTCGATGCCCAGCTCCGCCAGCTTGGCGAAGGTCGGCCAGCCGGTCTCCGGGTCCCAGCCCTCCATCTGGTGGTAAAGCCGGAGGGCCCGCTCGAACGTCTCCGGATCGATCCGTACACCCTGGAGCGGCCCGTCGGTAAAGGCCTCGTGCAGCCGCTGCGGCAGCCGATCGTCCTTGGGGGTGAACCCCTCGCGGCAGTTGAAGGCTCGCGCCAGCGCCTTGGCGCGCTCCCCCACCTTGATCAGCTCCCACAGGCTGGTGTCCCAGCCGGTGACCGCCCGCATGGCGTTCGTCACCAGGGTGATCCCCACGGCGTCGATGGGCGCCGCGGCCAGGTGGCACACCCCCACGGCGCTGCACATCGCCCACCAATGGTTGGCGTACAGGAAGGCCCGGACTTTCTTGGGCGAGAGCTCCAGCCGCTTCAGCGGCTCCGCCAGCCCCAGCGGTTCCAGGGCGTGCGCCCCCTTGGGGTGGAAGCCCTCGTAGACCGGATCGTGCGGCGCCCGCATGTGATCCGCGCCGGCCGGCGCCGTGGCGTAGGCCAGGGAGAGACCCTGCTTCCCGCGCGGCTCGTGCATCGGGATCTCCTGCTTCTTCACGGCGAGGGCGAACCGCTCGGCGCCGCGTCCGATCTTCCGCGCGGCCCGCGCGGCCCCCAGCGCCAGAATGTCGCCGAGCCCCTTCCGCTTGACGATCTTCTCGGTCATGGCCAGCAGCGCGTCGCCGTTGCCGAATGTGAGCTCGATGCCGCCGGTGTCCGCGTCGTCAGGATCCCGTTCTCGAAACACTCCACGGCGAAGGCGATGGTCATGCCGACGGAGATGGTGTCGATGACGTGTTCGCCGCAGATCTGGTGGAACTTGGCGATGACCTTCAAGTCCCCGACCCCGCAGGCCGAGCCGCCGGATCCGATCGTCTCGTACTCGGGCCCGCCGTACTTCGAGGTGACCCCCATCTCGGGCACGTCCACCTCGCGCTTGCACGCGATGGCGCAGGCGTAACAGGTCCCCTCGTCCGTGAGGATGGTCTCGGCCATGGTCTGGCCGCTGATCGCCTTGGCGTGCTCGAACTGGCCCTGCCGGAAGTTCCGGGTGGGCAGGATACCGTCGGCGCTCATCGCCACGACGTTCCGGGAGGTCCCGTACTTGTGGAGCATGTCCTTTTCGCGGTCATAGTGCTCGCGCATCCACTTGAGGACGGCCTGCAGCCCCTCCTTGTCTTTTGGTTCCAGCCGGTCTTTCCCGCGCACGACGATGGCGCGGAGCCGCTTGCTGCCCATCACGGCGCCGAGCCCCGCCCGGCCGTTGAAATGTTTCAGCTCGTTCACGAGGTTCGCGTGGAGACACCCCTTCTCGCCCGCGGGGCCGCACTGGAGGATCCGGGCGCGTTTGTCCGTCTCGGCCGTCAGGACATCCTGCACCTCGCCCGAGAGCCGGCCCCAGAGGTGCGCCGCGTCCCGCAGCTCGACCGTGCCGTCCTGGATCCAGAGGTAGGTCGGCTTCGCGGCCTGGCCGGTGACGATGAGCCCGTCGAAGCCCGCGAACTTCAGCTCCGGCCCCCACCAGCCGCCGGCCTCGCTCTCGCCGTAGCCGCCGGTGAGCGGTGATTTGGCGGCCACGCTGAACCGGTTGGTGCCCGAGAGCGGGATGCCGTTCAACGGGCACGTCGCGACCACCAGGATATTCTCGGGCCCGAGCGGGTCCACGCCCGCCGGCAGCTCTTTCATCAGGATGGCCGCGGCCATGGCGGCCCCACCCATGAACATCCGATAGTGCAGATCGGAGAACTCCTCCACGGCGGTCGTTCCCCGGCTCAGATCCACGCGCAGATACTTCCCGGTGAATGCCCCTTGCATGTGCGCCTCCTCTGCGTCTCGAAGATATAACAACGCCGGCCCTCCGCCGGCCCTCCGCCTGTGCTCGTTCGGCGCCGCACGAACCCGCCGAAAGGTCCTCGCACTGTATCCTTTCGACGCCGGATACGCAAGACCGCGGGCCCAAAAGGGCGGGAAATCAGACCAAGACCCCATTCCCGGGGCGGCGACGCCCGTCGGAGACGGTGAAGGTTACGCTTGACCTTGACTGAAGCGTGGGGGGATAATTCTCCTGGATCTCACGTTGGCGGGTCCTCGGCGGAACGCCGGAAAGGGGGGATGGATTCGGGAAGGTCAGCGCTTCGCCCATCGAGTAGTCCACCACCGCACACCATCCGACGGCCTTCTTCACACACGGAGGGTTCGGCCCATGCGACGATCACAAGTACTGGCCATCGCGCTCGCCCTGCTCTTCGTCACCCCGACGGGTGTTCTGGCCGGGGCGGCGAAAAAAATCACGCTCTGGTACCCCGCCGGAGATGTCACGGCCGGGGCGGCCCATTTTGGCGATAAGACGCTCTTCGCCGAATTCGAAAAAAAGAACAACGTGACGGTCGAGGCTGTCGCGCTCGATTACGACACCATGCAGCAGAAGATCTTCGCGGCGGCGGCCGGGAGGAACATCGCCGACGTTCTCTTTATCGACGACTCCTGGATCCCCGGCTTCCTCAAGGAGGAGATGCTGGAGCCGGTGGCGGACGACAAGGCCAAGGCCTGGTTGGCCGCGGTGTCGCCCGAGATCAAGACCTTGTCCGATTACGGCAAGGGCCGGATGTGGGGGTACACTCAATACGGCATCGACGTGTACGGGTTGACCTGGAACAAGGACCACTTCAAGGAGGCCGGCCTGGACCCCGAGAAACCGCCCAAGACCTGGGACGAGTTCCGAGACTACGCCAAGAAGCTCACCAAGCGCGACGCGCAGGGCAACATCACTCGCGTCGGGTACGCCATCCGGCATGTCGGTCAGCCCCACGGGATCGTCCACAAACATTTCTGGGCCATCCACGGCGCCGGCGCGAAGCTGGTGGACGACCACTACCGGCTCCGCGGCGGGAAGACCATGATCAACACCCCCGGCGGCAAGGCGGCCCTCCAACTCGTCCTGGACATGCTGGACGTGGACAAGTCCACCAGCCTGAACTTCCCCGACCCGCGAGCCGCATTCCTGAAGGGCATCGCCTCGATGCAGATCAGCGAGACGGTCAGCATCCAGGCCCGTCAGCCGAAGGAAGCGCCCGACCTGAAATGGGGCATGGCACTGCCGCCGGTGCCGAAGGCCGGCGATCGGCCCGCCAGCAACCTGGGCGGTTGGCTGTACAGCGTTCCGAAGCTGGCCAAGAACAAAGCGGATGCCTGGAAGCTGATCGAGTGGCTGAACAGCCCGGCGAAGGACTACGAGCTCTGCAAGAAATATAACGCGTCGCCGCGCTACACGGTCAACTGGGACAAAGAGCCGTTCAAGTCGGACCCGTATAACCAGGGCCTCAAGCAGATGTACCCGTACGGCATCAAGCTGCCCATCAACCTGGGCTTCAACGGGGTGATGGAAGCCACCGGATCCGCCATCCAGAAGGTGTGGCATCACGAGGCCTCCGTGGACGCCGCGCTGGCCGAGGCAGAGAAGCTGGCCAATCAGGCCATCGCGGACGCCGCCAAGTAGCCCGAGCCGTGTACTCTCGTGCTGACTGCCCCGCGGGGAAACCCTGTGGGGCAGTCAGCGTATTCGGAGATCGAACCGTCGTGAGCGACACCTCGGACGGCGCAGTGATCCGTTGCTGGCGCATGCTGCGCGCGCGGCATATCCTTCACGCCTATCTCTTCATCGCGCCGGTCGTTGTCCTGTTTGGCATCTTCCGCGTCGCGCCGGCCGTCCAGACGCTCCTCTACAGCTTTTACAAGGTGGAGCTGCTGCGGGGACGGTTTACCTTTATCGGCCTCGACAACTTCGCCCGCCTCCTCACGGATCCGATCTTTCAGCAAGCGGCGCGGAACACGCTCGTCTACGTCGTCGCCATCGTGCCCATCTCCGGCATCCTGGGCTTGCTGCTGGCGGTCCTGTTCAATTCCAGGTTCCGTTTTCAGGAGTTTTTCAAGGCCGTCTATTTCTCCCCCATGGTGACCAGCACCGTGGCGGCCGCCATGGTCTGGTGGTGGATGTACAATCCGCAGTTCGGCATCATCAACGTCCTGCTCAAGCTGGTGGGGATCCGCGAGCAGCCCTGGCTGATGTCCAGCTCCATGGCGCTGCCCGCCATCATCATCTTCAGTGTCTGGAAGACCGTCGGCTACAACATGATCATCTACCTGGCCGGGTTGCAGGGCATCCCCGTCCAGTTCTACGAGGCGGCGACCATCGACGGGGCGTCCGCCGTCCGTCGCTTCTGGCGCATCACCGTCCCCCTGCTGGCGCCCACCACGACCTTCATCTTGATCTACAACAGCATCCTGGCGTTTCAGGTCTTCGATCAGGTGTTTGTCCTGACCGGCGGCGGGCCGGCGAATTCCACCAACGTGGTGGTCCTGGATCTCTATCGGCAGGCCTTCCAGCGGTACGATTTCGGCTACGCCGCTGCCGAGGCCATGGTCCTGTTCGTCTGCATCCTGGGCATCACGATTTTGCAGTACGTGTACAGCAAAAAATACGAGATCGCATACTGAGGGACGCGCATGCTGCCGAGAGGCCTGCGAGGGATGGGGCGCCTGCTGCTGTATCTCCTGGTGTCGGGCGTCGCGGTCCTGATGCTCCTGCCGTTCTACTGGATGCTGATCACGGCGGTCAGCCCCGCGCCGGACATCATCGCCTTTCCGCCGAAGTGGATTCCCAGCCGCTTGACGCTGGAGCACTTCCAGACGGCCTTCGACAAGGCGGCCTGGCTGACCTACTACTGGAACAGCACGGTCGTGGCCGTGGTCTCCGTGGGCAGCTCGCTTCTGTTCGGCCTCTTCGCGGGGTACGCGTTTGCCGTCTACCGCTTCCCCCTGCAGAACGTCTTCTTTCTTCTCATCCTCGGCACGCTCATGGTGCCCGTGCAGGTCACCTCGGTGGCGCTGTACGTGTTGCTGGCCCAGATCGGATGGGTGGACACGGTCCTGGGCATCCTCGCTCCCAACTTTGCCAGCGCCTTCGGCGTCTTTATGATCCGGCAGGGCATCAAGATCGTCCCCATGGACCTCATCGAAGCGGCCCGCATGGATGGCGCAGGCGAGGTGCGCATTGTGCTCACCATCATCGCCCCCTTGATCAAGACCACGCTGGCCACGGTGGCCATGCTGCTCTTTCTGGGTTCCTGGAACGACTTTCTCTGGCCGGTGATCGTCATCAACTCGACCGATCTGCGGACCTTGCCGGTCGGCATCGCCCTGTTCAAGGATCCCTACGGGAACATCAACTACGGGCCGCTCATGGCGGCCACGGTGATCTCTACGGCCCCCATGCTCATCGCATACGCCATCTCGCAGAAGTACATGATCCGGGGAGTCGCACTCACGGGGCTGAAGGGGTGACGGCGTCACGACGGCGGCGGGCCCCGACCGGCAGCGGCGAGCGATCGGTTGGTCGGTTGGTCGTGTGGCGGAGCGGCAAAGGCAGCACGCGACCAAGCCGCAGGATGGCCGACGGCGGTGTTGTTGTTGACCGTTCGCGGCGTGTGCGCCGTCGACTGCGGGCGGAACGGCACGGTGCGCAACGGGGGGAGCGACTATGGAGCAGAGACCGTTGACACCCGAGCGGGCGGCGGAACTGCAGCGCTACATCGGCTACGGAGCCAGCTGGCTGGGGCCGGCGCTCGTATCCGGTGAGGGGTGCCGGGTCACCGACATCCACGGCGCGTCCTACATCGATTGCACCTCGCAGGCGTGGTCGCTGGCGCTGGGGTACAACCATCCCGAGGTCATCGAGGCGGCCGTGGCGCAGATGCGCACCCTCGCCCACGCGCGGGCGGGATTCCCCACGCTCCCTCGTCTGCTCCTGGCGGAGAAGTTGGCGGATCTCTGTCCCGGCCACCTGAAGAAGGTCGTGAACGCCCCGACCGGGTCGCTCGCCGTCGAGGCGGCCATGAAGCTGGCGCTCATCAACCGGCCGACCGCGCACCGCTTCGTGACCTTCTACCACGCCTACCACGGCAGCACCTTCGCCACCATGGCCGCCGGCTGGATGCCGACGCACACACCGGGGCGTTTTGGTCCGGGCGCCAAGTTTCTCCCGTTCATGCAGAACGTCGTCCGGGTACCGAACCCGTACTGCTACCGGTGCCCCCTGGCGCTGTCGTATCCCGCGTGCGGCGCCGCCTGCGCGCGGTCGCTCGGCGACACCATTGCGCGGGGTGTGGACGGCCCCGTGGCCGCCGTCATCCTGGAACCGATTCAGGGCAACGGGGGGCAGATCCCGTTCCCGGCACTGTTCGTGACGGAGGTGCGGCGGATTTGCAGCGACTTCGGAATTCCCCTGATCTTCGACGAGATCCAGACGGGCTTCGGCCGGACCGGGCGGATGTTCGCGCTGGACGGGTTGGGCGTCGCCCCGGACATGCTGGTGCTGTCCAAATCCATGGGTGGGGGATTCCCCATCGCGGCCGTCGTCGCGGACGAACGCCTCACGCAGTTTGAGCCGACGGGCGAGGATGTCTACACCTTTGGCAGCAACCCCGTCGCCCAGGCCGCAGCGCTCAAGGTCATCGAGGTCCTGGAACGCGATCGGATCCCGGAGCACGCCGCTCGGATGGGTGCGCTTTTCACGGAGGGTCTCAAGCGTCTTCAGGCGCGCCATCCCCAGATCGGCGACATCAGGGGGCCCGGCCTCTTCATCGGGGTGGAGATGGTCAAGGACCCCACGACCAAGGAGCCGGCGACCGACAAAGCCAAGGCTATCGTGGCCCAGGCCTGGCAGCGGGGCGTGATCCTCGCCACGGCGTCCGCGTTACCCAACGTGATCAAGATCAAGCCGCCGCTCATCATCCGCGAGTCCGAGGTGGGCACGGTGCTCGAGGTGCTTTCCGACTGTCTGAAGGCCGTCGGTTCCTGATCACGCCGTTCGTGTGCCGCCCGGATGCTTTCCGTGCAGCGCGCTGCGCAGCCGGGTGGCGATGGTCTCTGCGTCCCCCTCCCGGAGCCCGACGGGATTGACGATGAGGACGCCCTGAGCGGCGTTGCGTTCGCCGAGATGAACGGGGGGCTCGCCCTGCTGCAGCCCCAGGGAGAGCGCAAAGGCCGAGAGACCCAGCGCGGTCTCGTCCACGCGCAATTCGAGCAGCGGATCCCGGCCGGTTTCGGCGGCCGGCAGGAGTCGCGCGCGGATGTGGGGGCTGTCGGCAAGACGGTTGCGGATGGCAAGGAGCAGCGCCTCCTGCCGCGCTTGCTCGGCGGCATGATCCAGCGTCGCGAAACGTTCCAGGGCGACCAGCAGGCCGACGATCTCCTCCTTGCCTACCTTGAAGCCTCGCCCGATTCCGTGATGGGGAATTCCGCGCAGCGTCTCCTGCCGCCGATACAGGTCTGGCGGACGCCAGGTCTCGGGCCGCACGTCCATATCGAGTTGCTGGAGCGCGGCCGACGCGACCAGATCTCGGCGCCCGCACAGGATTCCCGTCCCCTGCGGACCCCGGATGGCCTTGCCCCCGCTGAAGACCGCCAGATCGGCGCCGTCCGCGATAAAT
>Ga0116185_1003274_pt1 | contig 14115 bp, 7 predicted proteins | sample AD_JPNNA7_MetaG_FD_89754 | JGI IMG/M metagenome (GOLD analysis project Ga0116185, IMG submission 89754) | Active sludge microbial communities of municipal wastewater-treating anaerobic digesters from Japan - AD_JPNNA7_MetaG | ecosystem: Engineered > Bioreactor > Anaerobic > Digestate | place... | reverse complement strand
GAATGAGGATGTGTTTGTATTGTACTATTATTATACACGATTAAGAGATATTAACAAAATGTATTCTGCTAATCGAATTACGGTGCATTCTGGGCCTTTTGGTAATTTTCTTCGGTTTTGCACAAGAATATTTGCTGTTGTTTAATTTCGAGTACATTTTGATATACTTGTCTTATTGTTATCCATAGATGTTGTGGCATGATGTACTGCGACAACCCTATTTTATCACATTTTACAATTCAATTAACTTTTTTTCGAGCAATATGCTAAAATAATGTTGTTAGGTGCAATAAATACTTGTGAATATTCTGAAGAAAGAGCAAGATAGGGGGGAAAAGGGCTTGACTATCTACGTAGATGGTTCTTACTCACAAGAAAAGAAAGTGCTAAGCTATGCATTTTGTGTTGTGGAAAAGGAAAAAGATATCGTATACAAATACTCAAAAGCGATGAAACTGCCAAATGGCAGTTCCACAAACGCAGAGATAATAGCAGTTGTCGAAGCACTGAAATACTGTATCAACAACAACATCAGCGAGCCTGTCATAGTCCACGACTATGATGAAATACTTTTTTTCGCAACTGGATACAGAAGACCACCAAACTCTATGCGCAGGTACGTAAAAGAATTGGTAAGGTTAAAATCCATCGTACATCCATCGTTCAAAAAGGTCAGAGCACACGATAAGGACCAATTTAACAACCTTGTCGACCAACTTTCCAGACAAACCATGCAAGAATTCATAGGCAAGGAAATTGAGAAAGCTGAGCAAGAGAATGCATAAGTACAACAAGCTTTCCGAGCAAATTGATGAGAAACTTTTTTCCAGAAATATCCTTGACTAAATGTTTCGAAATCGAATATGAAGTATTTTACTCAAATCTTGATCTTTGTTCTGCTCTTTCATCAATTTTCTGGAACCTTTTTTTCTTATCCTTTTCTTCTTAGTGATGTCATATCCTAATAGTTGTCGGCTAAGACGGGCTAATGCTTTATCTCTAATTTGCCTTACTCGTTCTCTTCCGATACCAAATGCTTTTCCAGCCTCTTCAAGTGTTTTTACTTCACCATTTTGCAGTCCAAAAAGCAACAGTAAAATCTGTTTATTGCGTTCAGGAAAAGTGTTTAATATCTTTATTATATCTTCCACCATTCTTTCTAATCTTACCTTTTCCTTAGTACTTCTCTCATCTACCAACAAGTCCTCAAAACAGCTATCACTTCCATATTGTCTAATAAGTTGATATTGTTCTTCTGAGTCTTCCAAGTTCAATTGCTTGATAGGTATATCCAAAGGATAAATTCTGAATGGGATGCCTTGAATTTTAGCGACTTGTTTGATATCAATGCCCGAGTACTTGGAGAGCTCTTCTAGACTTGGACTTCTGTTATATTCCAACCAAAACCTTTTATGGATTCCTTTTATATGCTTTACTTTTTTGTAAAGAGCAATTGGTATTTTAATGAGTCCACCATATTCACTAATTGCGTGCTCCATTTCTTGAATCACTCGCCAAAAAGCGTAAGTAGTAAAACGATTCCCCAGATTTGGATCATAATTATCAACTGCTTTTATAAGTCCTATGTATCCTTCTTGCACTAAGTCTTCAAAGTCTAGACCCAGGCCTTGGTATTTACTAGCTGCGTAGAGAACCAAACTCAGGTTTGATAGTACAAGCTTTTCCCTTGCTTTCTCATCTATTTTTACGTTTTCAGATAACTTCTTTTCTTCTTTAACAGACATTAAACTGTACTTACAATGTTGATTTTTACCAAGAAAAGTCAAAGCATCACTAGTTTCTTTAGTAATCATCTTTGAGACCATCTCGGGTCGCATCTTCTTTTGTTGTTTTAGCCTCTGAATTCGTCCAATATTACCGACTGAATTGGAAGCACTCCGTCTATTTGATCTTCGAGCTTTACATGTCTTGCTTTCCTCATTTAATTCATACTTTGACAAAATTTCATCTATGTTTTTCAGAAGCTCTTGCTCAAAAAGCTCATCTTCAGACGACATGTCATCTCACCCTTATGTCAGGTAATTCTTCCTTGAATTCTGGATCTATGAGATGAATTTGTTGCCTTATAATTCCACGCTTCTCAAAAGCAGGAGCGAGGCAATACTTTTCAAAGACTTTTTTATCAATATCGGAAGCACTCCTAACATGTGGAAAAAGCAGTTTTAGATAAGCTGTAGCAATCCTTTTGATGGCATTTGTGTCTCTTGTGTCCGCTCTAGGAGGTATATCCAAAAGTTCATTGACAATCGCTGCAAATTCACCTCGATCTCGCAACATATGCAATACCTCAGTAAAATACTCAACATTGAGCGTGTAACCTTTTACTTTCATACTCTCATTCATCCTTGGGAGCTTCCAACCTTCTATGAAACCGTGGAAGCGATCGAGAAGTGCTGACTCTTGGAAAAACTCTGGAAGCTCTGAGAAGTACTTTTCTCCCCGTGGCCTCATGTAATCCATCATTGGTATATTTCCTAAAAGGATTACTCCTGCATTGGAGGTACCCATCACATTTGCTACCGTGAATTTACCTTGTTCCAAATAATTTTTAAATGCCCCCTTTAGCTCTGCTTCATCAGAAAATCGTATCGTCTGTATCTCATCCAATGCGACAAAGTCGTATTTGGTTATAAACCCAAATGTACCTTTTGAGACATCATAGAACATCTTTGCACGTGAAATTGTGCCGCCTCCAATCCACCAACCGTATTTGCTGAGATTACTAAATATATATGTCTTCCCTATACCCTTCGGTGCAAGCTCAATTATATTCAATCGAGGTTCTACAAACACGAGTAAGCGTGACAAAAAAAGAAGTTTCTGATCTAATGATTGGAAACCATTTGGATTGTACTCCATTGAACGTATTAGGAGATTAACCCATTCATCTAGGTTGAACTCTTTTCTTCCCTCTCTAAAGTAATCAAGGTCAATTTCATATGGTTTGAACGGACTATACTTAACAAGCTGTATATATGAATCCCGCCCGTCATCACTACAATATCTAAGTGTGAATACACCCCAGACTTCTCCGCCTTTCAGTTCATCGTAATCTTGGACTAATTGCTCATTAATCCTTCCTTCTGTCAAAGATATTCCAAGTTCAGGTAAGCTGAATTTGAAGATTCCTTTCTTGACGTCCGGTTCTATAATTGCCCTTGTCAAAACTCGTTGTTCATTTTTGTTGCTGATCAACTCACCTTTAAGTCTTCTGTCATCACCTTTCTGTGGTATAAAACTATCCATGTATTCTATTAGTCCTTGTCTATCCAAGATGCCATCTTCATTGGTAAACTTTCTTACCAACCAGTCCTTGATGAATGATGGTAAGTTTTTTCCAGTAAAGATGCTATAATTTTCTTGAACCTTGTATACTGACTCTTCTGGAAAAACTGATTTGATCTTCTTATCAAACTCTTCTTCCATCACAATAACTCTTTCTCCTTCATCCCGCCTTTTATTCTGAATGCTTTTTGCTCTTCTTGAGTGTCAATTTTAACACTAAGCAAATACTCTCCTGCCTTGAACCCAGACAAATCTATGTTATAGACATTCTGAGTATTATCAAACTTACCTTTTACTCTCCTCTTTCCAACCGTAAAAGTAGGTCTCCTCTTTGGTACAGGAACTATCTTCACTTTCAAAATCGGCGACCTGGTCTCTATCTCAGTACTGATCAACTCAACATAGAATTTTTGCTCTGCAGTCTTTATTTTGCATGCAAAAATCACGGGCACCAATACCTCTTCTGGAGTTGCACCTCCATGTATTTCTCTTACAGACGCTTCAGCAAAGAACTTGTATTTAGTGGGGATGAGATACTTCTTTTGTTCTTCTGAAATGTATATAAAGAAATCACCATCACCCATAATTTCTTTTTCATTTGTAACTTCCGCGTATCTTCCTTCTCTTTCCGCAAAATTCACTCCCAATATCTTTCTGCCATTAAACTTCGTATTTGCAAAAGCGGTAAATCCATGATCAGAAAATATTAAAACAGCTTCCTTATTTTTGATAAATCTATTTACTATGTTTATTACAATATCTATCTCCTTTATAAGGTTATCCGGATAAACGTACGAGTACTGTTCGTGAATAAAATCGTCCAATTCGGCGATCCTCTCTACTCCTTCAAAGCGATTAAACTCCGTTGTCGAAGGTAAATTACACCTGGCTATATTAAATTTAGTAGAGAAACCTTGTTCTTCAAGATATGATAAGATTAGTGGCAAGAACTCTACCCCTAAGGCATCTATCCATATTTTCGAATAGATATTAGAATCTTCGCTTTTCAAATAATGGTCTACCGGATCAAAAGAATAGTACCATTTATATATAGTATTCTCGCTCGCATTTTTCTCATCCAAAATTTCGTTCAATCGCTGAGATAAGGAATTCTTTACTCTCGACATACGATATTCCTTGAAATATTCAATAACCCACTCATTATCACTCTTAAGATTATCATATTTCACGTCAGTTAGATAGTGAAATAATTCTGGATAAATCTCCCCAAGCTCATTTTCATCAATGCAATCAATATTATCAATAACCCATTTCTTCTCAAAAAGAGTAGTACCAGTAATATACTTTGCAGCATTTTGGGGTGCCATATTAGCGAATCTTTGCTCAAGTTGGACTTCTATATTGCTAAGGTCAATATCATGTATTTCTGAAGACTTCTGAAGAATTTCTATACGCTCGTTAAAAAACAGGTCTTCATTCACCTCGTCGAATATTTTCAGATAATATCCTCTCAAAAGCTCATCGCTACTCAAATTTTGCAAAGAACTGAAAACTAATTTGGTATAACATCTCTTTTCAATATTCGAGTAATACCCTTTCATAATCCATCTTGCAAACTCTTCATCCTTGGATAACCACATTGAAAGTGGATTAGCCTTATCAAAGTCATCTAAATCCATAATATTCAAATACTTCTTTACAAATTCTGGAAAACTTTTAGCGCCATGGAGCATATCTTGAAGCATTTTCCAGAGGGACTTATCGGCTTCCAAATAATCGATAGGGACATCTATTTTGAGTATTCGTTCGATGAATTCCTTATAATTTCTTACTGTTGTCACGTTAAAAACCTCGTCATTTATCATTTTACTTGAAAAACTATACAACAACTCTTGTGTGACAAGTATACTATTTGTAAGGTTAGATTGCTTCCAAAGGTCCAAGAATTCCTTGGTCGTTCGAATAACAGTATAATTTTCGACATCTACAGTTGAATCAAAGAATAAGATATCGTACCTCTCGTAATTCGTTCCAACTTTCCACACGAAAGAAAATTCAGATGCCCTATGATACTTTGCAAGAAAATATTCTTGAAAATAAGAACAAAGGCCGACTATTGGAATGTATATTCTTCTCTCCGGACAACGTGCGTTATTCGTAATCTCAGTTAATGTCGTAATAAAACTGTAAAACCTTGTGGAATCTAGAAATCTCAATATCTCAGACATAGGAGCAATCATGTAATCTTTGTCATCTGGAAGTTTAGCTATTTCGTCTTGCACATCAGATAATCCTATCCAACCATCATCGTATTGGAAGATTTCAAGATTACTAAGATCAAGAAGTTGAACTTCATTTTTTCTAAGAAGCTCGACTATCTTTCTCATACTTTCAAAATTATCGAGCAAAATAAACCTTACTGGATACTTTCCGCTATACATTCCAGATGGTTCTTTATCCTTCAATATGAGCGATTTCAGGTGGTCTTCGTCCAAACCTATATTAATAACATGGTTTAGAGTCATTCTAAATACTCCTCTAACTTGATACAGACTTCGGGGTACTCCTCAATTATCATTAAAAGTAACTCTTCAAGATTAACTTTCGAAGATATTATCTTTTCTTTTATCTTCTGTTCGATATTCTTGAAAATTCTATCTTTCACTTTATCATCTTTGTAAATAAAATTCTCAACAGCATGCTTGTTCCAGTGAAAATCGTGTGGTTGCATCTTTCTCCTTATATCGTCAGCAATTTCATCTAAGACATCACTTCCCAGAGGGCTCTTCAGTCTAAAGTACTCTGAAAGTACCCGATTCAACCATTTTGTAAATTGCTCATGCAAACTATTCCCGTTTAACAACTCGGTGATGTTTTTATCGTGAACTGTTTTTGAGACTTTCTCCAGTTCTTCTAAAGTTGGCAATGATGGAGAATTCAAAAACTCGTTTAAGTTATTCAATGTATTCTTATCCTTCTCATCAAATTCTAGCAACCATACAGGGTAGGGTAGACTTTCAACACGATTTTTGATAGTCTCTCTTAGCTCGTAAGGATCAAAGACATTCTTAATCTCAAAACATGTTGCCAAATCTTTACAAGAATTGTATTCTCTTAAAAGCCAATCAAAGTCCTTTTCTTCCCATGAGTAAAGTTCTTTTGTGATCCTCTTATGAGCGTATTTTAGGAAACCATCTAAATCTAAATTGGTTAAGTAACTTGGGTACTTCTCCTTTGTAAAGATCAAAAATCCTTGTTGGGCCATTTCAGGATTCAGATTGGTTTGAATGTTTGTCACATAAGGCCTTATGTCTTTTGCGAATTCTTCCATAGTCTCGAAGTTGATAGGAAAATCCCGTACAAAATTATCTATATCATCTAAAGCTTTTCTCATGTCCTCTAGATTGAAGACGTACTTCAAACTCCAAAGAGGAAATCCTAAAGCGTTTATAAAATCTCTTATTTTTCTCTTTAGTTCAGCAAGGTCTCTAACATTTTCTATGTTGAAAATCTTACTCATTGACCCAATGAAATCACTTTCTGCTTTTTTCCTATTTGCATCGGTCTTCCAGTTCTTGAGAGCTACTTCAACTTTTTCCTCTGTCCATAGACCTACTTCTTCTTGCATGTGACTTCTTAAATGTACAATTATCTCCTCGAACTCACTATCTGTAAAATCTGTCCCTAATTTTTGCATAACCCATTTCTTAAAGCCTGCTTGCAAATTCTGTTGAGTAATCATGACCGAGAGATCATCTTTCTTTAACGAAAGAATTTCAACATATTTTCTTAAAATATCTTCTGAAAACTCTCTTTCACTGTTTCTACTCAGCAAAACCAAAGTATCGATACAAGTACTTATCACATTGTCAGCGTCATTTTCAACAACGTATTTAAGTGCCCAAAGAGGGTATCCAGATTTCTTAATCCATTCTCTAACTCCCCAACATGCTTTTTTCAAATTCTCTTCTTGGTTTATTTTGAATAACGTGACTAAAAAGTTAGTAAGTTTTCTCTCATCTTCTGTTCCCAACCGCATTTCAAGCTCGTCATTGCCTTTTCCATCTTCCCAGTACTTGAACAGACTTGTTAATTTATTCCTTAACAACGTGTCTGTAATTTTCAGTCCCCTGGATTGCTCGTAAATTTTGCCAATGAAAGGTCTCAGCGCAAAAGCCAATATGGCGTATCCAATCATGTTCTTATAGATTCCGTACGGAGGCTCTCTCAAGAACATGAGTTCATTCCCAAGGTTGAAACTTTTTCCGGATCGCTTTTCGATAGTTTTTCTTACCTCGGTGCATATTTTGTAGGTAGGATGATTCGGGTCAACACTTTGTAAAGGATTCAACCCTCTATCGACTATATAGTTTCCTTGTCCGTCCATAAGGATAAGTCTCAGATCTTTCAAGGGGGCATTTTTTGTCCTTTCTTCAAATTCATCTCTACTTTGTGACGAAGCAAATACTTCCGCCGACTTTTCTGATGCTGAACGTTTCCAAACATTGTTATTTGTCAAACCCGCTATATTTTCCAAACCATTCCAGAATATTTCAGATGAAATTTCTTTATTTAAATAAGTTGCGAAAGTCGCTCCAGAGATCACTTTCGATGTTCGTCTAAAAAATACCTCAAATATTCCACCGGACACTCTTTCAATCCACTGATCTACGATTTTTAAACTATAGTCACTACAGGCTTTCTCTTCATCTTTGAATTGGTGCCTTCCAGCTACTATTTTTCTAGCAGTATATTCAATAATCTTTTCATAGTTTCCAGTTGTCAAGGGTTTTCTAGATATAGCGAATACAATGTTATCCAAATTAACGTCGCCACTTTCGAACAAAGAATTTATCACGTCCTTAAGTTCTTGTATTTCGCTTTCTTCTTTTGCAAGGAACAAAGCGACAGGAATGTAATAAGAATTGCTAAAATCTGTTGTCAGCTTTCTCCTTAATTCATAGTCTTTAATCTTTGCAGGATAAATTTGAAGTTTCGTTTCCCTCAAAACAAGTGATACTAATGCTTTGTGTATCCTTTCTTTTTGTGTATCTCCTATTAACTTCGTCACATTTTCATACTCTCTCGCAACATTTTTCTTTTCCTCTGAAACCTCTCCTTCTGGTAGAGCAGAGTAGCTTACCAAAAACAAGTTATCAGGATTTCTTGTAATGTAACCTTTCTTATCAATATTCTCCAAGATACTTGGGACAAGCTCCTCAAAGCTAGTACCTATAAACATATCCAATACATTTTCTTTACTTGGAGAATACAAGGAGTTTCCTTCTTCAGAAATACTTATCATAAAGTTCAAAATGTTTAGCAAAAGTATACCCTTAAGCACTGACAGATACGGTTTGCCCAAGCCTTCAAATATTGACTTCAGCTGACTGTATTTTGATAGAACCGAATTTATTTTTTCAGAATAACTATTTCGAAAATCCGATAGAAAGAAATCCCAGAGTTGATCAGCTGTTAAGAAGTAATCAGTCTTACCATTGTTTTCTTGTGGATAGTCTTTAATAAACCTTATGAATCCACCTTCTCTATCGTACAAAAAGCTAAAAATACTTCTTTGAGCGGAACCCACATAACGGGATAGATAAGTAGCAATTACTGCAGTATAAGGATGTATGGGGAAAAGAGATTTCAACTGATTTCCTGATGTATCATCTGCGATTACTTTCCGGATGAGCTCATCCATCTTAGGGTTCATATCAAAAGCTTCTCTTTGAACAACTTTCCACTTTTCCTCGTCTATCTTTCTTATAGCATTTGATAATATCTGAAAAGTGGTTATGTTCTCCATGTTGTAATCTAGTTGATGGAATCTTCCTAAGAGCTTCTTATAATCACTACTCATTGCTTGTTGAGGCGCTCTATGGCTTATGATAAATAAAAAGACATTGCTGTTAACACACTTCTCAGCGATATCTTGTAAAACACTCATTATGGTGGGCACATTTTCCAAATTCATCAAAGACGTAAATTCATCCCAATATATTGCCATTGCGTAGATTCCTTTTTCGGAAAGTTCTTTTGAGACTTCTATCAACCAGTCTACAATGGCCTGATGAGGGACAGAAAAGTTTAAGGATTCTTCCAACATTTTCAAGACGTCAGCATTTCTGCGCTGAAGTGCGTTAAGTAACCCGTCTTTGTTTCTCACTCGCGATTTCAGTTCAGCGTTTTTTTCCACAATAAGGTCATAGTTAATGTATGGAGTGTTTTTAATGTGATCGGAATACTTTTCAAACTCACTTTGAGTTTGTATAGTTATATTTTCTCTTTTCAGAGCCTCTTTAACTGCTTTCTCCAACGTTAGGCTTAGGCTTTTTGAATCATCTACGCCAGATATACCCTCAAGTACTACTGGGAGTACTCTATTTTCTTTCCTAAAGTTTTTCAATTTCTCTCTGGTCTGAGCTTCCAATTTCTCCACAAAATCTTCTATTTCATTCACTGGATCCCACAAGAGATGTTTAATCGCAGTCGTAGCGTGACTTTTCCCGGTACCATATGCACCTTGAATCCAGATAGATCTTCTATCCCTTGGATCTTTGGATTGCAACGCATCTATAAACTTCCCCAAAACATGTATAAAGTCCTTTGTTGGGATAAGCTGTTTCCAGTAATTTTCACGTTCGTCTGTGATGTTGACAACTGGTTGAAAATAATCATAAAGTCCTATGATCTCTTCATACTTCATCTTTCGTCCCCCCTGAGACATCCTTTTCAACGCTTGCACGGAGATTATCACCATTTTAAGAACAATAAAACCACTACATAAATGCACATTCCAATAGAACTTCTTTCGAGAGTTTAGAAAACAATGAACTGTCCAGTGGCAATTGCTTTTCTCTTTTGCTTTACAGTTTGGCCGCAGATCTACACTGTCGTTTTTTGTATAATAACACGATAAGAACGTACCTATAATCAAAGAATGGGGAAAATTAAATCATAACTTAAGATACTAAACCACCAAGGTATTCTAGAATCTGCTCCTTCAATAAAAACATAATTGTTTTCTGTAAAGAACTTATCACCTCTTAATAAGAATTGATATGACCAACCTCTATCCGTTCTAGAGGATCATAATCTTATGTCCTTTGAATTGAACGACGTTGTTAGAACTCCAAATAATTTTCCGTAGTCATTGATATCTTCTTGCAAGTTAATGTTGTCAAGTCCAGCGATAAGATCGACTTTTATTAGACCAGTTGTATTTTCTTGCAGCCATCTGAGAGTATTCTCAAAAGCTTCTTTTTCCATGCCAAAAACGAGATATGGTCCACCATCCTTGTTCTCTTTATCATAAAGCTCAGACACCGTTAATCTATACTTGTTTTTGAAAATGGCAAATCTATAAAGGGAGTAGAGGACAGCAACTGGATGAACGTCAGTACCTCCTACTTTCCTCACATATCTTTCTTTGCCAATCTTCTCGACGATTCCAAGACCCATTTTTTCGTACGTTGGCATATTTTCAAACATATTTATCAAACTGTTCAGCCCGCTTGAAGCAGTTTTTGGAGTCATCTGTTCCTCATTGAGTAAAATATTATAAAGTTCCTTGAAAGAGATAGTCGTTCCCCATTTGAGCCTCTCTAAATACCATCGTATTACTGAGGAATTATAAAATAAGTTTATCCAAACTATTTGATCTACAAGTGCTTCATCCTTGGAAACCAATTTATTAAGAGTCAAAGCCAAATGAGTAGGCACTTTCTTCTGATCAATTAATTCAGCGTCTTTTAACCACCTAATCATTGATGTAAGTTGAATGCTTCCAAGAGTATTTTTTGAATACCACTCAGTTAATTCAACTAAAAAATGTCTTAGCCATTCACTTCTCATTCCAAAAGTGAAATATCTGTTGAAATTGGTCAATCTATTCTTAACCATCTTATTCCCTCCAACGTTTAATATTGACTTTGCTAATAAGCACCCTTTTTCAACAAAATCTAAGCAAGACAAACAGTGAACACACTTGTTCTCATTTATTGACACCTTAGGTACGACCGTAAGTGCACCAGAGTAACATTCTGCTTCACAAGCTCCACAGTGTGTACAATAAGCTGTTTTGTAAATCACTTTTTCAAGTCTACTCGAAAAAGTTTTGTCAAAAGTGCCATGATTTGATGAAATGATTAGTTTGTTGTTATCCGCTTCAGAAACTTCTAGTTCGTACAAGCTATTGTTGAATTTCATGTTGTATATTGTAATGCCATTGCTGGAAGTACAGTCAACAGGTCCGAGCGCTTTTATCCACTGTGAAATATTCTCACGCGGTTTTGAAATTACTGCTTCAAAATTTCCGCCTTCTTCAAATATATTCACATTGACATCTTCTCTATCAATTCCTTCTGCCCCTATTCTCTTTTTCCAACTCCCTTGTGCAATATACTTTTTTATCTCAGAATCATCCCTCAAGCCCAAGGATTTAACATGTTGCTTGATAATTTCTATGTAACTATCAGCCAGTTCAGGGAATGTTTGACTAAGAACAAACTCAGACCAAGGCGAACTAAACGGACAAATGCTGCACCCAACTCTTTGCAATCCGGAGCGATATCCTGCATTAATAAAGAATTTATCCGTTTCTTTATCTCTTAACGAAAGAGCATAAATAAAGATTTCTGCAGTATTCCAAGTTATGATTGGATGAGCATTTGTAAAAGCAATATGCTTAGATTCAGTGGAAACTCTTTCATACCCACTTCTTCTAACACTCTCATTAGCTCTAACACCGTCAAATACCAGTATTTTAATTCCTTCTTTTTCTGGATTCAGTGCCTTTATAAGTTTCACTTGCGGAGATGTTTTGTATACAGTACAACACCATCTCAATATTCTGCTTGGTGGTCCAAATGTTTTCCACAACTCAAGTGAATGTTGTTCATTTTGTGCTGTGTAGAATTTTAGGCTCGGATATATTCTTTCATAATGGGCTTTTGTCTCCTCATAAATCTTGTAAGTAGCTGGTAACTCCATGGTTGTGTCAGTAAAGACTACTATGTATTCATCAGGAGAAAGTGTTCGCGAAACTAAGTCTAAAATTACTTGAGAATCTTTCCCGCCGCTATAAGATACGATAACTTGATCAACTCTGTTTTTGTACTTCGTAAACGTATCGTTGATAAAATCTATAGCTTCATTTTTAAGAATTTCAATAGCTTTTCTGTTCTTTTCAATCATCAATTTAACATCCACCGGTTCTAAAGAGAGAGCTCTACCTTCATCTCTGACTTTTATTTGAGCCTTTTCAAATATTCCACCACCGATCGCTTCTGCAACAAACCTACCTTTGTAGTAATATCGTCTTCCGATATTCCAAAGAAGAGGCTCTTCTACACAGGGATATTCCCAGAACTTATCAAATCCCAAAAGGTTTAACTCTTCGTGAAAAACAGGACGCGGAGGTTTAACCGTATCATTTGAAGACTCTACCAAAAGTATTCCACCACTTTCTCCATCCCAAATTGTTTTATACATACCACTTCTCCCTAGTGTCAAGTTTCTATCGTCTATATTACAATTATATCACACTAAATAAAATTGATAAAATTATATTTCTATTTTTTGATCTTATTGAAAAGTATAAAGTCGTCAATGAACATGTAGAATAGACCCAAAAAGTATCGCTCTGTAATAAAAAAACGAAACACATCACTCAACAAGTATAATCAACATTCTGTTAATCGCTCCACCGTGCATATATACGAATTACTTCCTCAGAATCCATAAACTTTGGTAGAATGTAATTTAGTACAATATCTCTATCTTCTTGCTTTATGAATTTTCCAATGTTTGATGAGGATAAAGTAGATAGACCTTTTAGAAAATAATATTCATTGGGTTTTGAAGAGAAGATTGTATACAGCGATGTATAAATGTTTTCAATTGATGGAATCTCACCAGGTTCATTGACTAAGTAATAATCCATTATTGCTATGTACTGCTTCAATATATCTTGAATTTGTGAATAACAAGAATTTGCAACCAATGCTGCATCATCTGAACTAAGGTTGGAAAGAAAATAAACAAATTCTACAAGCCAATAAGCTTGTTCACGCTTCGAGGTTGTATTTTCTTTATACCAATCATACATTTCCACGAAAAATGAATCGGGTGCTTGAATTTCTTCCGGTCTGTCATAGGATGGGTAGTTCTCCAACATAAAAATCCTTATTGAGCGATTATTGTATACTATATAATTATAAGTGAATTCCTTATTGTCGATTTCTTTTAACAACTTTGAGTAAAACGTGAAACGCTCTAAACTATCGTATCCAAGCGTTTCAATACCAACGCGCCATTTAAACACTTGCATATCATCTGCTGATGTGAATGATGCTTGGTTATTGCTCTTAAGCCATTCATCAATTGTTGATATCATCTTATCGTAGAAAGTATCGCTTGCAATCACTTGGACATTTGCCGTAATAAAGAATATAAGAAGGCCTACTACAAGAAACTTTCTCATACCATTACCTCCCCTCCAGATAAAGATACTGTTAACCAATTTAGTGAAAACCGTGCGATAATATTGTTGAATTCTAAAAAGGGGTATCCACCCGGTTAAATCCCCTGTTTTTGAAGAATAATTAAGAGAGTCTCATTTTTTGACAACCACAACCCTGTTTATTACCCCTTTTCTACTCCCTCTTTCACTTAATGCCTCATCATATTCGTTCAGCGTCTTGTATCCTAACCCTCCGTGTGGCCTTATCTCGTGATAAAAATATATGTACGCTTTGTATGCATTGTATACGTCTTCTATGTATTCAAATTCATTCAGCTGTACGAATTCCTTCTCTATCACTGAATGATGTGACTCTATGTATG